>Ga0136642_1000164_pt1 | contig 39358 bp, 33 predicted proteins | sample LowCatLa1302831Y_FD_115313 | JGI IMG/M metagenome (GOLD analysis project Ga0136642, IMG submission 115313) | Freshwater microbial communities from Lower Cathedral Lake, Yosemite National Park, California, USA - 13028-31Y | ecosystem: Environmental > Aquatic > Freshwater > Lake ... | reverse complement strand
ACTGGCGGAGAGGGGGGGATTCGAACCCCCGGTAGGCTTTTACACCTACGGCGCTTTAGCAAAGCGCTGCTTTCGACCACTCAGCCACCTCTCCGTAGCAGTTCGTTACCCAACAAAGCACTTCGCCGAAGCGCAAGGCGTTTTTCAGGCTTCAGTCATCTTAGTCCGATAAGAGTGATTAAAATATTACTCTTCGTCTTCTTCCGGGTCGGCGGGACGATCGAGCTCTTCGCGACATTCGTTGATTACGCGTAGCCAGATTTCCCGTAAATCAAAGAGCCGGGGTAGCGCATAGGCGCGAAAGGCGACGACGGTGGGTTGGCGGCCGGATTCGTCAGAATTGAGCAAGGCGAAGGTGCTGTTGAGCACGTTGAGGGCGCGTTTGAAGAGGCTGATCGCCATCGCGTAATCGCCAAAATCGAGCGCGTGAATCGCTTGGATGGCCTGATCTTCGCCCCGGTGGAGCGCGGTCAGTAGGCTTAAGGACACTGGGGCGGGCAGGTTTTGAGCCTGGCCAGCAGTTTGCGTCCAGGTGAGTTGCATGGCCTGCGTGATCGCTTTAGTGGCGATGAAGATGGGATTTTTATGGAGGGTGTAGACGTCTCCTTTATCGGGGAAATCTTCGTCTTCCTCTTCATCATCATCGGAATCCGGGATTTCTCCGCCTTCTTCGGTCCAATCCTCGAGGCTCCAACCCATCTGGGCGGCGACGGCGTCGATACGGTCGGGCGTGTCGAGGGCGGCTTCGTAGAATTTTTGGTAACGTCCGATGGATTCGTCCTGCTCGCGCAGGTAGCGTTCCCAGTCGAATTCGTTCCAAGCGAGATCTCCGCGTTCATCCCACTCGTTGCCCGAGGGGCCGTCAGAATTGAAGTTACTCATCAGGTTCTCTGGAAATGAGCGGGCGGATTCCGGGAATGCAAACTAAAATCTAATTTGGGCCCCATCTTGCCTGTTTTGCGGATTGAACGTCGTCGGAAGCCGAGGCTAGTTTGTATGCAACATGGCTGACGTGCATCATGAGCGGGCAATATTCACAGGACGAGTGCAGGGGGTGGGTTTTCGCTATGCGACGCTCCAGGTGGCCCGGGAATTTGAGGTCGCCGGATTCGTGGAAAATTTGCTAGACGGCCGTGTGCAACTCGAGGCGGAGGGCCGGCGAGAGGTGGTTGAGGCGTTTATCGAGGCGGTTAGCGAGCGGATGCACGGTCACGTGCGCAAGGTGGAGCGGCACCCTGCGCCTCGGCCCGCGCAGTTTAGCGGGTTTTTGATCAAATGATGCCCAGTGTCCCAGCGGCGGTGGAGTTGAGTGGGTTGACCAAGGATTTCGCCTTGGGCCTGCATGGGGTGCGGCTACGCGCGGTGGATAACCTCAGTTTAACGATTTCACCCGGAGAAATTTTCGGGCTACTCGGGCCTAACGGTTCCGGGAAAAGCACGACGATCAAAGTTATTCTAGGTTTGCTCCGGCCTACGACGGGCTCGTGCCGCGTCTTCGGCGTGTCGAGTGAGCGCGTGGAGGCGCGGTTGGCCGTCGGCTACCTGCCGGAGGCGCCTAATTTTTATCGGTTCCTTAGCGGGCGCGAACTGGTGACCTTTTACGGCCGTATCTGCGGTTTGTCGGGCGCTTCCCTTGTGGCGCGCGTCGCGGAAGTGATCGCTTGGGTGGGACTCGCCGAGTCGGCAGACCGGCGCGTAGGGACGTATTCGAAGGGCATGTTGCAACGCATCGGCCTGGCACAGGCGCTTGTGCATGACCCGCAATTGCTGATCTTGGACGAGCCGACGGCAGGCGTCGATCCCATCGGGGCGGCGGCGATCACGGAGCTTATCCTAGAGCTAAAGGCGCGCGGTAAAACCGTGCTCATTACCTCGCATCTACTCGCGCAGATTGAGGAAGTCTGCGACCGCGTCGCGATCCTCGACAAAGGGCACTTGCTAGCTTGCGGCACGGTGGCGGCATTGTCCACCGAGAGCAAAAACTCAAAGGACACGCTGAACGAGAGCGAGCAAGCGGAGTTGGTGCAATGGCTCGCGGCCCGGGGTAAGACTGTGGCGGCGCTCGGTGGTTCATCCGCGCGGCTTGACCGGATATTTATCGCTCGCGTGGAGCGCCACCGGCAGCAAACGGAGGAACGTGTGTAATGAACACCGTGCCGTTTTCGCTGCGTCGGGTGGGCTTGATCGCGGGCGTCACGCTGCGCGAGGCGCTACGCCAAAAATTACTTCACGCGCTCGTTTTGATCGCGGCCGGACTTGTACTCGGGGTACGTGGGCTACGGGATTTTAATTTCGGCGTATCGGAGCTGAAGTTCATTGCAGATTTCGGCGACGGGGCGATCGCGGGCTTCGGCGCAGCGCTTACGATTGCGCTCACGGCGCAGTTATTTTTTAGCGAAATCGAACACCGAACGGCGCTTACTTTACTGGCTAAGCCGGTGTGGGGCATGGAGTTTATCATCGGAAAATTTATCGGTGTGGTGGTGGTCGCAGTCGCGTTTTGCGGATTGTTGACCGCGACGCTTGCCGGCGTGTTGTGGCAACGGCAACTCGCGTTGCAAGTTGATCAGCCTGAGGCTTGGGCGGCGGTGCACGCAGTGCATTTCGGGGCGCTGTGGGTCGCGGCATATTTGCACGCGCTGAAACTTGCGTTACTTGCGGCCGGTACGTTACTCGCGGCGAGTTTTGCGCAGACGCAGATTTTTGCGGTGATGGCGGGTGGCGCCGGTTTTGTGATTTGTCATTTGCAGGGTCTCGCGCAGTCGGCGTACGAGCGCGACGGCGCCTCGCTCATGACGGTGCCAGCGACCCTGATTCATTGGCTATTTCCTGATTTTCTGCGCTTCACGCTAGCGGCTGATGGAGCCTGGACGTGGAGTGGGTTAGCGCAGGTGACGGTGTACGCGGGAGCTTACGTTGCGGTTGCGCTCGCGCTGGCGGTCCGCTCTTTTCGCGAACGTGAAGTCTAGGTTGCGCACGCTTTTGATCGCGTTCGGGGCGCTCGCTTTGACGGGCGTGGTCCTGAATCGAGTGTGGCCGGTGGCTGCGTCGGCGACAGCCCAACGTGGTACGATATCGGTTTCGCCGGGGACGGGCGCGCTTTTGGGTTGGCTTGGTGGCTTTCGTTCGTTGGCGGCGGATTTTTTGTGGATTCGAATGTACGCGGGTTGGGAGCAACGTGATTTGCCAGGCACCCAGACCTTGTTGCGCGCGGTGGTGGCGGTGGACCCGCGACCGCTCTATTTCTGGCTGAACGGTGCGCGCATCCTTGCGTACGATTTGCCGGTGTGGCGCATCGAAGCCGAAGGAGGCTACGATACGGTGCCAGAAACGCGGCGGCGTGTCATCGAGATCGAGCACGCCCGGATCGCGCTGGCGCAAATTGCAGCGGCGCGGCGCGTGCAGACCGATACGATTGCGCTTTGGATCGAGCAGGCGCACATCGAGCTGAATAAATTGGGCGATGTCGCCGCGGCCGCGGCCAGTTATCGGAGGGCGTGGGAAGAAAAAGGCGGGCCGTACTATGCGGCGCGGATTTATGGGGAGCTCTTGAAACGACAAGGACGCCAAGCCGAAGCTTATGCGTGGTTGTGCGCCTTATATCCCCAGTTGCCGCGCGATGACGAAGCGGCGGACGCGCCCTTGGTGTTGACGCGCATTCGTGAGCTAGAGCGGACGTTGCACTTGGTGCCGGATCAGGCGTTTCGGCCTGAGGTGCTCATGAAGAGTGGACGCAGCCTTTGACAGTTCACGGGGATTACGCGCAAGGTTTGGGGGTGAACGCTGTGAATTCTCCACCGTTTTTTAAGATTTGGTTCAGTGCAACGCGGCCCCGGACCTTGCCGGCTGCTCTGGCGCCGGTCGTGGTGGGAACCGCTCTCGCCGCACACGTGGGTCGCGCGGATTTCGCAGCGGCAGCGCTGTGTCTGTTATTTGCGGGGTTGATTCAGATCGGGACGAATTTTGCGAACGATTATTTTGATTACATGAAAGGCGCAGATACGGAGACACGCGTGGGCCCATTGCGCGCAGTGGCGGCCGGTTGGGTCCGGCCCGAGGTGATGAAGCGGGCAATGATTGGGGTCTTTGCAGCGGCGTTTACTGTGGGGCTCGGGTTGATCGCGTGGGGCGGGCCGTGGCTAATGGTGATAGGGGTTGCGAGCATCGTCTGCGGTGTAGCTTACACCGGCGGACCGTGGCCGTTGGGTTATAACGGGCTTGGAGACATTTTTGTGTTTTTATTTTTTGGGCTCGTGGCGGTAGGAGCGACGTACTTCGTGCAAGCGGGCACGCTCACGTCGGACGTGTGGCTGGCGGCGGTGCCGGTGGGGTTGCTAGCGGCGAATATTCTGGTCGTGAATAACTATCGCGATGGGGCGACGGATGCGCTCGCAGGCAAGCGCACGCTCGTGGTGCGTTTTGGGCTGAGGTTTGCGCGGGCTCAGTTTAATGGATCGCTCGTGTTAGCGGGGGTGATGCCTGTGGTGTTTTGGGTGCGCGGCTTTTCGGTGTGTTGTTTATTGCCGTTGTTGCTTGCGCCCGTGGCGTGGCGGCATAGCGGACGATTGCGCGCGAGCCAGACGCCAGCGGAGTTGATCGCGCTGCTTGGCGATACGGGAAAATTACTCGCGGTGTACGCGGGGTTGGCGGCGACGGGGTTTGTGCTCTGAGTGTAGGTGAGCCTGGGTTTTTTAGCTCAATCGAATTTTAAAACCGTCCCGGCCAGGTACTGGATTGGGCCCTTGTCTTTAAAATAGTAAACGACAAGGACGTGGTGCGCGTCGATTTGCACGGACCATGGGTAGCCAAGATCGGTGGTGGTGCCGTCGGCGCGCAGGATAATTTCGGGCGCAGTAGCGGCGTCGGTACATTCGGGGTTGAGGATGCGGGCGCGGATGCCCAGGGGCGCGTGACGGTAGCCGTAGGTGAGTAGCACGCGTTGGTCGGGCAGTCGTAGGGCGTGGAGCGGGTGGCCGCGGAAGCCGAGGCGTTGCCACGGAAGAAAGGATTTGCCGCCGTCGGTGGAGCGAGCGAGGCAGGCGTCGTCTTCGAGGCCTTCGCTCCGCATGAAGGCGATGAGATCGCCCGCGGGAGTTTCGAGCAGAGAGGTTTCGTTGAAGGAGGCGGTGGGGTCAGTGGCGACGGGACAGGAATAATTCCACGTGCGGCCCTGATCGCTCGAAATGAGTAGATAAGTGGACGTGCGGCGTGGGGCGTCGCGATCAGTGGCGGCGCTGACCCAGAACAGACGACCGTCGCGGACTTCGATGGGGGCGCCCCGATTGTAGGCAGCGATGGGTTGAGCGAAGGGGTCGTGAAGAATTTCGGCTTCGAGATGCGGCGGTTTGAAAGGGCCGGTCCAAGATTTAGCGCCGTCGCTAGAGCGCAGGTATTAACCGCCGTTGAAGATTGAGCCGGGGAAATTTTGGAGAAACGGAGGTTTGAGTTTCGCGACACCGTCGGGGCGGAGAAAACTCCAACCGTAGCTAAAACAGAGCAAGGTGCCGTCGCGGAGTTGGAGCAGGCAGGGGTCTTGGGAGCCGCCGAATGGGTCGGCGTAGAGCAGCGTGGGTTCTGGGGACCAAGTCATAGCGTCGCGCGAGCGCAGGAGCATGAGCTGGCTATTGGGATCGACATGATTATTGCCGGATTCGCCAAAAATTTTGCGATTGGGGGCGCGGCGGAAAGACAGGAGGAACTCACCATCGGGTCGACGCACAATGCAGGGGAAGGCGGAATGGAAGCGTGGATTTTCGTAGATGATGAACTCTTTAATTATTTGAGGTGCAGAGGCGGGTGGGGTGGCGCAGAGGAGTGGGGCACGGGTGAGCGTGAGAGTGAGAGCTAGGGCACAGGGGTGAAGTAGGCGAAGGATCGAAGGCATGAATTTGGGGTTCTCGGGGACAGTGGTCCTCGAGCGCGAAAAGGTGCAACGGGGAAGCATGCGGATTGGGTGAGCACAAAAAAGCCCCGACGGGGAAAAGTCGGGGCGGGAAGTTTTACCTGAAGCGCGGGGCGATCAGAGCAGGGCGGTGAGCTTGGCTTTGATGGCAGCTTTGGGCATCATGCCGACCAACTGTTCGGCGACTTGGCCCTTTTTGAAAAGGAGCATCGTGGGGATGGCGCGGATGCCGTATTCGGCGGCGATGGAGTCGTTGTCGTCGATGTTGACCTTGGCGATCTGAACTTGGCCAGTCATCTCAGTCGCGAGTTCTTCGAGGATGGGCGCGATGGCTTTGCAGGGACCGCACCAAGGAGCCCAAAAATCCACGAGTAGGGGCGTGGTGGCGGCGGCGACGGTGGCTTTGAAGTTATCGGTGGTGAGGTTGGCGATTTTTTCAGACATGTGAGTGAGTTGTGGAATTAAGTAGGTACGGGTTAGCGGGGAACGCAAGAGAGGGAATCAGCGCGGGGTAGATTTATGGATGATCTCGGCGAGTTCCTTCGGTTCTACTTTATGCAAGGGTTTGCCTCGGGTTTTAAGTTCCTCGAAAGTTTTTACGACGGTCTCGGTCATGCGCTCGTGGGTCTCAGCGGAGCCTCCGACGATGGCAAATTGCTCACCGGTAGTAAGGCGTTTATGGCCGTCGGTGTTGTCGAGTCCGAGGCCGACGAGGCCGGCTTTCGGGGGGGTGGGTTTCCGAGGTTTACTCACGCGAGGACCGTGGCCGGGTCGGCCGGAGTTTCAAGTGGGTTTTCCTCACGAGCGGAGCAGACGATATCGGTGAACGATTCGTTCTGAGCGATACGAAGTTTGCCGAGGCGGGTGAGTTCGAGCACGGCGAGGAAGGTTGCGACGAGTTCGCGCAGGGTGGTGCCGTGAGGAAAGAGATGGGAGAAGATAAAAGATTTCTCGGTCTGGATGCGGTTGAGCAGCCATTCCATCTGATCGGACACGGTAATGGATTCGTCTTGGATTTCGCCGACGACGAGTTTTTCAGCTAGGCGGCGCAGGACGATATTGAAGGTATTCCAGAGTTCGATGCGGCCGACTGCTTTGAGGGGGCGATCTTCAAGTTCGGCGCTGAGGCTTGAGACGTGGCGCTCCATCAAGTCTTGTTGGCGGCGAATGATGGCAGCGATCTCGCCCGCGGCCTCTTTGAATTTCTTGTATTGGAGGAGCTGGTGGACGAGTTCCCAGCGTGGGTCGATATCGTCCTCGGGGTTGGCGTTGGGATCGATAGCGTGGAGGCCTTTGGGCAGGAGCATCCGACTCTTGATCTCCATTAGCGTGGCGGCCATCACGAAAAATTCACCGGCGACGTCGAGGTCGAGCGATTGCATCGCGCGCAGGGCTTCGAGGTATTGCTTGGTTACCGACTCGATGGGGATGTCGTAAATATCGATTTCGCTTTTCCGGATGAGGAAAAGCAGGAGATCGAGCGGGCCTTCAAAGACCTGGAGCTTGATGCGGTAGTCGGTATCGGGAGCCACGGTGATGTGAGAGGTTTGGGCGGTAGCGGGGCGCGGCAAATAAAAACTGCAATTGTGATTTAGGCGCGGCGCAGAGCTGCTACGAAGAAGCCGTCGGTGTTATGCCGGGCGGGCAGGACGGTGAGACCGCCGGTGGCGAGGTCAGGGATGAAGCCAAAATTTTGCGAGGGTGCTTCGGGTTTAAAGGCCGGGTGGGTGGCGAGGAAGTCAGCGACGACGGCTTCGTTTTCAAAGCGGCTGAGCGAGCACGTAGCGTAAAGTAGGCGACCACCGGGGCGTACGTGGGCGGAATAGGTGGTGAGGAGTTGGAGTTGGGTGGCGGCGGCGGCGGTGACTTGGGCCGGTGTGGTGGTCCATTTGAGGTGAGGCGCGCGGCGCCACGTGCCTGAGCCGCTGCATGGGGCATCGACGAGGACACCGTCGTAAAGCCCAGTGGGCGCAGCGCTGAGCAGGCTGATATGATTGAGATGGGCGCGTTGGGCGCGGATCTGGAGTTCTTTGAGAGCGCTCGGGCGAATATCGTACGCGTCAATATGACCGCTTGGGCCGAGGAGCGTGGCGAGTTGGAGGGATTTGCCGCCGGCGCCGGCACAAGCGTCGAGCCAACGACCACCTGGGGCTATGCCAGCGGAGGCGAGAATCATCTGAGAGCCTAGATCTTGGACTTCGACCAGCCCGCCGAGGAAGGCTTTGGTTTTAGTGATGTCGGCTTCGGCGAGGAGCTCAATTGCGCCAGGTACGACGCGGGAGATGCGGGAGGGCCAGCCTAGGCTGGTGAATTCCGCGAGGACAGGGGCGGCGTCGGGAGTTTGTAGTCGCAGCCAGAGAGCGGCGCGGGTGTGGAGTGCGTCGAGATCTGCGGGGAGGCCGGCGGCGGGGCAATGGCGCGGGAGCCAGGCCGGAAGGACCGTGGCGGGATCGGCGCCGAGGTGTTTGGCTTTAGCCGCGACCGTAGGGGGGCAGGCAGGCCAATCCCCGCAGGTCCCGGCTCGGTAGGCACGCGTGGCGGGAAGGTCTGCCGCGAGCCATGCGACACAGTTTGCGGCGCGGGTGGGGTCGGTATCGAAAAGGGGCTCGATCCAGGGTAAAAAGCGCAGGGTGGTATAAAGTAACTCGCGGTAGAGTTTGCGGTCGCGGGAACCGAAGGAGCGGTTGGCGGCGAATTCTTGCTGGATACGTAAGGGTAGCGAGGGGTCGGTGTGCCAGTGAGGGCGCAAGACAGTGACGAGGCGGAGGAAAATTTTTTGTTGGCTACCGGAGAGGCTCATGAATGGAAAAATGAAATTTAAATGACAAAAGTTGAAGAAACGAGAAATGGCGAGAGAGGTGGCGTAGCGATTGGGTGCGACGGGTTGGAGCAGCCCAAAATCAGTTAAAAGAGAACCACACAGGTCGGCTCAGTAGTTGTGTGCCTCAATCTGAAGGTTGAACCCGAAGCCATTTTCGCGGCGGCGGCCGGAATAAACGGAGACGACGTATTCGACGAGCCAAGTGTTATCGAGGTTATGAACGAGGCCGTAGGCTTGTTCATTGAGGCGGCGGGTGCGCGCATCATATTGGAGCCGGGCGAGCACATCAAAGGCTTCGTTGAGATGGGCGCGGCCTTCGATGCGGTAGTCTTCGCTTTCTCGCCTTAGAAAATTGGTGGCAAAACGGAGCGACCAGGCGGTGCCGTCGCGGAGGGTGATGCCGGAGTTGAGTTCTTGCAGCGTGCCGGTCTGGGGCGTGATGCTTTCGTAGACGTCGAGCTGTAACCAAGAGGTGGGCATGACGGCGAGTTCGGTGTGGACAGAGGAAAAATCGCGTTGGCCGGGTTCGCGGTGAAAACGGAAATCCACCGCGTTGTTGAACACAAGCAGGTCACGTGAGCTGTAAGCGATATCGCGCGTCTGGAAAGTGTTGTCCAGGCCGAGGCGCAGGGTGTTGGTGGCGTGGAGGTCGTCGAGGTTGCGCTGGTCCCCGAGTCCGAGTGGGCGGAGGTAGCTGGTGAGTGGCTCTTGACGGTCGATGGCAGGAATAAAGCGACGCCCGAGGTCGCCTTGCGGAACATAACGATAACTGAGCTTAGGCGTGATTAGGTGGCGCAGGCCGTCGATTTTCCAAGCGGCGTTTTTATACGCGTAGGTGGCATTGGCGCGGAGAGCAGCGTCTAGGCCGACTTCCCCGAGGATGCGGGTGTAGCCTCCGGGCGTGTTTGCGCCAGTAGTATTGGCGTAATGGGTGATGCGGGCGCCGGCAGTGGGGGTGAAGGTGAGCCATTCGCGCGGTGTGAACGGACGGGTGAGGGCGTAGTAGGCGTCCGCGCGGTCGCTGACTAGGCGCGAGCCGACCTGAGCGGGAGGGCGTTCGCGTAAAGAGACTACGCTGGCTTGGGCGCTTTGGTAGAGTCCACCAAAGCCTAAGGTGCTAGGCATCAGATCGTAGCGTAGCTCGGGGAGACGTTCCTGAACGTAATCAAAAGCGTTCGGCCTTAGCCGGGTGAACAGTGAGATGAAGTAGTTGTGGCCGGAGTAGACGGACTCGATAAAAGTATCGGGCGTTTGCACTGGGAAAAAAGCCCGCGGGCGAAAATCCCGGACGACCTCGGAGTCGCGCCACGCATTGATCTGGCTGGCTAGCGTGAGGTCTTCGGCGAGGCGCTGGTTGTGCTGCCACTCGATATAACCGCGATTGGTTGGGACGGGCTGTCCGAGGATGTCGGTGAGTTTGTCCCCATGATCGCGAATGAAGCCCGAGCGAAAATAACCATGAAGATCGCGGCCTTCGTTTTCGCCGATATAGCTGGCCGAAGGTCCCACCATCAGACCGCGCGCGGTGTAAAGGCTGAGGTCGCCGCCGATCTTAACGCCTTCTTGGAGCGGGACACGTAGACCACCTTCAACGTAGGCGCCGAGAGTTTTTCTATAACCCCCCGTGAAGGTGAGATAAGAAATGAGGGGTTCGTTTAGATTTTGTTGAACCCGTGGTAGCGGGAACGGTTGAGCTCCGCCTAAGCCGAAGCGGATGTTTTCGCTGCGTAGGTTACGGTTAGGTGCGTAGAGAATACGCGAGGATTGCACCGTGGGTTGCCATGGACCGGGCTCGCGGTAAGTTACGGTGGCGGAGTTGAGGGTGATTTCATTGAGTGTACCCGCCGCGGAAACTCCACTGATATAAAAAGGATAGTAGCCTACGCGAACCGACTGCGCAGAAAACGAGGTGGCACGACGGTCGTAAGTGAGTGTATCGGCGAGCAGGCGCTGGGGTCCGCGACTGAGGGTGACGTGGCCGCGGGCAATTGCGATATCGCTGCGGTTGTTGTATCGGATCTCGTCGGCGGTTAGAAGCGTGATGCCGTCGCTGATGCGGGCGTGGCCGGAGAGGATCTGTTCACCTGCCGCGAAATCAAAAGAGCTACGATCGGAGCTGAGGTCCAATTGGCGTGAGGCCTGAGGGGGTGGCTCGGGCGGAGTGGACGCGAGGGGTTGGGCTGGGAGCCGCGTGAGGGCATACAGCGCTAAAAATGAAAAAAGGGCGAGACAACGAGACACCAAAAGAGCAAAGGCGCGGGTAGGGGCGCTAGCAAGCCTACGGCGGAGTGTTAATAATTGGCGCAGTTTTAGCTTTTGCCGCTGGGTGGTGCGTTGCATCTTAGGGTGAGTTCATGGCTAAAAAATCTTTCTCGAGTTCTTCAGCTCTCCAGGAAATGACCCAGCTGCGTGCCGAGGTGCGTGCGCTCGGCAGTGCATTGGGTCGGGTGATTACGCGACTTGAAGGACCGGAGACGTTTCAAACGGTCGAAGTGTTGCGGCAGCGCGCTAAGGCGCGGCGGGCTGGTGACGATGCGGCGGCGCGGTCGCTTGCGGTCGATATCGCGGCGCTGTCCCCGACCGATGCGTTTAACCAAGCGATGGCCTTCACGTTGTATTTTGAGTTAGTGAATTTAGCTGAAGAAAACTTCCGTATCACGCTCTTGCGTCGCCGCCGCGCGGCGCGGGGCTTAGATGCGACGGGCATACCCCCGATGCGCGAGTCGATCGAGGCCGCGGTTATTGAGTTAAAACGGCGAGGAGTAGGGGTGGCGGCGATGCAGGCGCTCGTGAATCGATTGAATATCGAGCTAGTTTTCACCGCGCATCCAACCGAATCGAAACGACGCACGTTGCTTACCAAGCTGCGCCGTTTGGGAGAAATTTTAAGGCTGAGGGCGCAACCAGCGTTGTTGACCGATCCCGCGTTGCTCGATGCCGAATGCGTGGAGCGGGAGATCGCCTCGCTCTGGTTGACGGATCGTAGCCGCTCGGCGCGGCCCGAGGTCACCGACGAGGCGAAGACCGGTTTATGGTATTTTGATACGACTTTGTATGCGACGCTCCCGCGGTTGCAGTCCGACATGGCGCGGGCTTTAGCGCGGCATTATCCAGGTGTACTTGCACCGCGACGGTGGCTGGCGTTTGGCTCGTGGATCGGGGGTGATCGCGACGGTAATCCCGGCGTCACGGGTGCGGTGAGTGGGGAAGTGCTGTTGCTGCATCGTCGGCTCGCGATTGAGAAACTGCGGCTGGCAGCGCGGGAATTGGCGCGTACGCTCACGGTGAGTGATCGACGCGATTCGGTTGTGCCGGCGTTAAAAAAAGAATTGAGGGAAAATTTGCATGTGTCGAAACACATTGAGGAGTTGGGCAAGCGCTACCCTCATGAGCCCTATCGACTGTTGCTTGGCGTGCTTCGGGAGCGGCTCGCGCAGGCCGTAAATGAGGTGCGCGACGGTAGTGTACTGACTGAAGAAACCTCAGGTGAGGTGTGTCTAAGTCGCGATACCATAGACGAGACGTTGGAAACGATCCGCGCGAGTCTCGCGGCGGGTAAGGGAGCGATGTTGGTCGACGGCGAACTCAAGGCCCTCGCCGAACAATTTGAGGTTTTTGGTCTGCATACGGCGCGCTTGGATATTCGACAGCATTCCTCGCAACACGAGGCGGCGGTGGCGGAGGTGCTCGAATGCGTGGATTATCCGAAGTTCTCTGAGATGCAAAAGCGCGAAGTGCTGCTGGCAGCGCTAGCACGAGTAAAACCGATGACTGCAGTCACGCTGGCTAAATTTTCCGCGCCGACGCGGCACGTGATTGATCCTCTGGCGCTGGCGGCGCGGGCCTCAGCGCGGTTTGGGCCGGAGGCGTTGGGTATTGCGATCATAAGCATGACTGACGGGGTATCCGATGTTTTGGAATTAGAATACCTGCAAGCGATTACAGGCGCGGCGTTGCCGATCGCCCCCTTGTTTGAGACCCTTGATGACTTGGAGCGAGCGCCGGAAATTTTGACCGAATTGTTTACGTTGCCGGGTCGATCGAAGCCGATGCACCAGCACGTGATGCTTGGCTACTCGGACAGTAATAAAGACTGCGGATACGTGACGGCAAACTGGGCGCTTTTCCAAGCGCAGGATGCGATCGCGCGAGTGGCGCGCGAGCATGACGTGCGGATTACGCTTTTTCACGGGCGGGGCGGAAGCATCGCGCGCGGTGGTGGACCAGCGGCGAAAGCGATTTTGGCGCAGCCCGCGGGCCTGCGTGACGGCGGTATCCGTGTGACTGAGCAAGGCGAGGTGTTGTCTACGCGTTATCACGATCCTGATCTGGCGCACCGTATTTTGGAGCAGATGGCATATGGCGTGATGCTTGGTACCCACGCGGCGGAGTCGGCGGCGGTCGTGCCCGCAGACTGGAGTGAATCTATGGGTGTGATGAGCGCGGCGGGCTTTGCGGCGTACAAGGCCGTGGTGCACGACGATCCGGAGTTTCTAGTGTTTTGGAAACAGGCGACTCCGATCGACGAAATTAGTAATCTGAAATTTGGATCGCGCCCGACGTTTCGTCGGGCGACGACGAGTGTGGACGATCTGCGAGCGATCCCTTGGGTGTTTTCGTGGATGCAGAGCCGATTCAATTTTCCCGGTTGGTTCGGGCTTGGTAGTGCGCTCGAGGCGGTGCTGAAGCGCGGCCAGAAAGGCCGGAAACTTCTGCGTACGATGCACGCGGAGTGGCCGTTTTTCCAGACGCTGATCGATAATGCGCAGCTCACTATGCACAAGGCTGATATGGGCATTGCCTCGCTATACGCGGATCTGGTCGAGGATCCCAAGATTCGTCGGCGAGTACTCGCGGTGCTCACAGCTGAGTTCGCGCGCACAGAGGCTGCGATACTCGCGGTGACGGGACAGCGGCAATTATTGGCCAAGGAGCCGGTGTTGCTCAAATCCGTGCAACTTCGGAACCCTTATATTGATCCGCTCAATTATATTCAGGTCGACATGATGCGACGGTTGCGCGCCGCGGCCGCGGGAGAAAAATTGAGCGTAACGGAGGCTGATTCAGTCAGAGCCGTGATCGAGCTTACGATCAACGGTATCTCGGGCGGGCTCAAAAATACGGGTTGAGGGGACGGGTTGCACGTAGGCCGGGGGATTCGCGGCTAGACGGCGCTGCGAGTTGCGGTACTATCTGCGCTATAACAACGTGATTATCTCTAAAGCCGATCTCACATCGCTATTAAACGCCACGTACGCTACGCCGCACGATGTGCTGGGGATGCATCTTCAGCAACGGGCGCGGAGTAAGGGGGTGGTCGTTCGGGCGCTGTTACGGCAGGCGATTCGTTGCTCAGTGGTCGAGTTGGACGTCAAAGGTGAGCCATCGCACGAACTTAAACTCATCGCATCGGAGGGTTTTTTCGAGGGTTTTATTGCGAAAAAATCGGGTGTTTTTCGGTATCAACTGCGCGTGACTTACGAGAACGGAGAGACGCTTCAATTCAGCGATCCCTACAGCTTTTTACCGACGATAGGCGCACAAGATTTGTATCTTTTTAACGAAGGTAACGAGCATCGTATTTACGAAAAACTCGGTTCGCATCTCTGCGAGCTTGGGGGCGTGCCAGGTGTGGCGTTTGCTGTTTGGGCGCCGGCGGCGGCGCGCGTTTCTGTTGTGGGAAATTTTAACCATTGGGACGGCCGGTATTTTCCCATGCGTCCGCTCGGGGCTTCCGGGGTTTGGGAATTGTTTATTCCAGGCCTCAAGGCAGGGGAACTTTACAAGTTTGAGATTCGTCATCCGGCGGGGACCCTCGCGGTTAAAACAGACCCATACGGGACGTATTTTGAGCCGCCGCCGGGCAACGCGGCTATTGTGTGCGAGACACGGGCCTTTTCATGGACGGACGCGGCCTGGATGAAACAGCGTCGGGACCAGGCGACGCAGCTCGATCGGCCCGTTTCGATTTATGAGCTTCATATCGGTTCTTGGAAGCGCAAGCCCGAGGATAATAATCGAGTACTGAGCTACCGCGAGTTGGCGCCGGAATTGGCGGATTATGTGCACGAGATGGGCTTTACCCATGTCGAAATCATGCCGATCGCGGAGCATCCTTTTGATGGTTCCTGGGGTTATCAAGTCACGGGATTTTTCGCGCCGACGCATCGCTTCGGGGCGCCGGATGATTTTGCGTGGTTTGTCGATCATCTGCACCAGCGCGGTATTGGTGTGATTTTGGACTGGGTGCCGGCGCATTTTCCACGAGATGCGTTTGGCTTGGCGGAGTTCGATGGGACGCATCTGTACGAACATGCCGATCCTAGGCAGGGCGCGCATATGGATTGGGGGACGCTGATTTTTAACTACGGGCGTAATGAGGTGCGGTGTTTTTTAATCGCGAGTGCATTGGCCTGGTTGGAGCGTTATCACCTCGATGGGCTGCGCGTGGACGCGGTAGCTTCGATGCTGTACCTTGATTACTCACGTAAAGAGGGACAATGGATTCCAAATAAATTTGGTGGTCGCGAGAACCTGGAGGCGATCGAGTTTTTGAAACAGGTAAACGACCTTGTGCATCGGTATCATCCGGGCGTGTTGATGATCGCCGAGGAGAGTACTTCTTTTCCGCAAGTAAGCCGGCCGACGAGCTCTGGCGGGCTCGGTTTCGATTATAAATGGAACATGGGTTGGATGAACGATACGCTGCGTTATTTTGCGAAGGAATCAGTTCACCGGCGCTGGCATCAGAGTGATCTCACGTTTGGCATGCTTTACCAGTATGCGGAAAATTTCGTGACCGTTTTTTCGCACGACGAAGTCGTGCATGGGAAGGCGTCGATGCTTTTTAAGATGAGCGCGTGGCATATTCCGGAAAAGGCCTCTAACCTACGTGCGCTGTATGCGCATATGTGGTGTTATCCTGGGAAGAAATTACTGTTTATGGGCTGCGAATTTGGGCAGACGCGTGAGTGGAATCATGCGGCGAGTCTGGACTGGCATCTTTGCCAATATCCGGATCACGAAGGTGTACGGCGCTTGGTACGGGATTTAAACGCGCTCTACGTTGCGGAACCGGTTTTGAGCCGCAATGATTTCAACGCGCAGGGCTTTCGCTGGGTTTCCTGTCATGATGCTGATGCCAATCTGATTGCATATCTGCGAATGGACCCGTTTGAGCAGACGATTTTTCTCGTGGTGGCCCATTTTGGGGGGGCGACGCGGAGCTATCCGATCGGCGTGCCTCGCCTTGGGACTTGGCGTGAGGTGATTAATTCCAACAGTGAATACTACGGTGGTACCGGCTTGGGTAACGATGGTGGCCGGGTGGCGAATGTGATGGATCGCGATGGTTTTGCGCAGGCAATTGAGGTGAAGCTCTCGCCGTTTACGACGACGGTTTTTAAATGGAGTGCGGGTTGAGCGTCGCGGTCCGCTTGGATCCTTGAGTAAAGGGCCAAGCTGGCGACTTAGCGGAAGAGGTCCTAGGCCTGCATCCGGCCGTGGTTCTCTATTTTGGCGGTGGCGATTACGGCTTGGGGGTGGGGCGATCCGGATGCGAGGCCGAGGTAGAAACATAGGCCGAGTAGGTTACGGTCATGTCGGCATCGATCGATTTCACCCAGAAGGCTTTTCCTCGGAGGCGCGTGACCACGGATTGCAATAGGCTAGGGTGCTCAGGCGTAGGTAGGCTGTAGCTCATGGTGGTTTGCATCTGTTCGATTTTGACCCCAAAAGAGGGAGCGAAGGGTGCCGTACTTTCGATTACGAGAGATTCAATGGTCCCGGAGGCTTTGTGCCATACGATCATGGCCCGAAGGAATAAGGCGGTCCGATCCTCTTTTTCGGTGGGTTTGAGGCGGCCTCGATAGGTAATTCGTTCTGCCGTTTCATTTTCAGTCACCAGGCTGGTGTACTCGATCTGGTCGCTGAGTTGTGGCGCTGTGCCCGTGCTGGAGTAGTGGCTAAATTTATCACGGTAGCGACGCTGCCCTTCCTCATTAGGTGCACGTCCGTCTTCAGTCAGAAGTGTCCAGCGATTAAACTCCGGCTGTGCGCTGTCGTAACGTTCGACCACGGTTCGTCCTTCTGCGGTAGTACTTTGCGTAAATGACCATCCTTTAGGCCCTTCTGTACGGAAATTCTTTAAAACGTCTCGAACGTCAATTGGCGGATTTGCCGCCTGTGCCGTAACTGCGGCCAGCGTTAAAATCAGGGAAATCATCATGCGCATGAGAGTTTTCAATGCGTTCATGAAGCCGGGATCAATCCGTGAACGTTTATATTTTTTGGGCTATGATCTCTGAGGAGGTTTTAGAGCGAAAGGCGATTAATACAACCCATCTATCGGGCATGGAGCGCTATTCGCTGCAGCAGTCACTTTGGGAGGCCCTTTAAATCGCATTGGAATCTCGCGTTGACGCGGTCGGGGCTCTCGCTGAACTTTTAGGCAACATTTTCCACTTCTTGCCGTCCTAACAGGCACCTTCTCTTTTGCATGAAATCCCTTCGTCTGGTTTTTTCCCTCGGTATTTTCTTTGGCTGCCTGCTTCAGGCCCAGGAAGAACGCCAGGCCCCGCCCACGGAAATTCCTGATTTCTCGAATCTCGACGAATACATCTACGTCCCTAAATCGACCCTCCACTTGGGCATCCGCAACATCAGCGGCCCTAAGACCTCGTTCTCCGGCAAAGGTAAACTCACTCCAACTGATCAGACCGGTTCCGCGACTGGTGCCAACGAATACCGGCTTTATCACGACGGCAGCGTATCGCCGGATGGACGCACGACGGTTTCTGATAGCGGTGATGGTCTTAGCGCCAGCTTCCCGGTGCCCAATGACGGCAAAACCAACACATGGGCTTATGGCAACGACAAGCAGCTCACCAGTGACGGCTACATGACGTTTCATAACTATTCGGCCCAAATTATCGACGCGACCACCCGCAGTCGGAATGCTGGCCGTAGCTCAGGCGTCGAACTCAGCGTTGCCTACGACATGGGCAAAGCCTTCAAACGCTTCGACTGGAGCCTGATCGCGGGCGTGAGTCTCAATGACATCTCCGCCTCGATGAACGATAAAGTAACGGCCCGTCTTACCACCGTGACCGATACCTACAACCTCTTCGGTCAACTACCTCCTATCGCACCTTATTCCGCGCCCTCTTCTGTATCGGGCTCGGTCACTAACTCTGATGGCACTATTAGCACAGACACCGCTGACACTACGACCCTGCTGGGCAACAAACCGCTTGATCGCACGACTACGAACATCACCGATTCAACGAGCGTTACTAACCGGTGGAAACTAAAGGGCTCCTACTTTACGATGCGCGCCGGCCCCTCGCTCACTTTTCAGTTTAGCACCCGGTTCAAAGCTTCGGTCAGCGGCGGTCTCGCCCTGATCTATGCTGGGTCGACCTACACTGTTGTTGAATCCTTCATGCCCTACACCGGCGCTGAGATCAAAGAAACGGTGACAGACGAAACCACCAAATTTCGCATCGGCTATTATGCTGATGCCACCCTGCAATTCGACGCCACTGAACGCACGGGCTTCTATGTCGGCGCCGTCTATCAGGCGACAGGCAGTTACGATCAAGCGATTGCCACCGCTAATGCGAATTACGCGACTAAGATCGATCTGAATAACCTCAACGGCTTGCGTGCCGGTATGACGTTCCGCTTCTAAGCGTTTTACCTCACGGCGGGCCTCAAGACGCGGGTTGAGCGGTGGCGCGCTCACAGGCCTTTCATGATTTGCAAAACTCTTAGAGGTGTTTTGGTTGGAGCGCGTGAATTCCCCTAAAGCCGCGTGGCCACTGGTGTCATTGACTGTGCTAGGCGGGCTTAACCTGCTCGACTATCTGGACCGTCAACTCCTCGCCGCGGTTCTCCCCCCTTTACAGGCGGAAATGAAATTTGGTGACGAGCAAGCCGGCACCATCGCGACGGCGTTCATGCTGGGATATTTTTTGACCGCTCCGATTTTTGGTTATCTCGGGGATCGTTTATCGAGGCGTGCGTTGATCGCGGCGGGTGTGTTTGTATGGAGTTTAGGCACGCTACTTTCAGGCCATTGCGGCACGTTGGGTGCGCTGATCTTTTTCCGTGTATTGGTCGGCTTTGGCGAAGCGAGTTTCGGCACGATCAGTCCAGGTTGGATTGCCGATTTGTTTCCAGCCGCTCGGCGCAATAACGCGATTTCAATTTTCTACCTTGCGATCCCGGTTGGCTCGGCGCTGGGCTACATTCTTGGTGGTATTATGGCGGCACGGTACGGATGGCGCTCGGCATTTTTGTGGGCGGGATATCCGGGGTTGGTTTTGGCCGTGGGCGTGTTTTTCTTACCTGAGCCGACACGTGGTGCGAGCGAACCCGATGGGATTAAGGAGCAGAAACCGGTCGGGTGGCGTGTCTATGGGCAATTGATCGGCTTTCGCAGTTACGTGCTCGTGGTTGCGGGTTATATTGCCCAGACGTTTGCGCTCGGTGGCTTCGCGTTTTGGGCGCCTACCTTTTTGCACCGCGTACACGGGATGGATGTCGAGGCGGCAGGAAAGTTTTTTGGGCTTTCGCTAGTCGTTACCGGTCTAGTGGCGACCTTGCTCGGTGGTTATGTGGCGACAGCGTGGCAACGGCGCACGGGCACAGGTTACGCCTGGATATTGGCACTAAGTTCATTGGCGGCGGCGCCGGCGGCGTATGCGGCCTTTGCGTTCGGTGACCTCGCGGCGGCAAAGCTCGGTTTGATTGTAGCGATGGCACTGTTGTTTCTAGCAACGGGACCAGTGAATACGCTCATTTTGGAAACGGTGCCGCCGGCTATGCGCGCCTGCGCCATGGCGGCCTCCATTTTTTCGATCCACTTACTGGGTGATCTGTGGTCGCCAAAATTGGTGGGATATTTGTCGGATCAGTGGGGGGATTTACAACGTGCTACGTTGTGGGTTTTGCCGGTGTCGTTAGTGGTGAGTGCGTTTTTCTGGGGCTGGCTGGTGTGGCACACGGACCGGGCTCGCGCCCAGAGTTGACAAAAATTTCACCCCAACTGCGTGAGGACGTCCTCGATGCTGCGAAGTTGGTCGCTAGGGAATAAGGAGTTTATGCGCGTGATGACTTGTTGGATGATGCCATCAGGACAGGAGGCGCCCCCGGTAATGAGGATGCGTTTCGGTGCGGTGCTGTGGGGCCAGAGTGCGCGTGACTCGGTGTGACCGGTGCCGTGACCGTAGACGTAGTGGTCCACCCAGTCGCGTGAAGGAATGTTGGCTTCGCTCTGAATAAAAAACGCTTTAACCCCGAGCTTTTGCTCGCAGAGGCGGAATAGTTGGTAGGTGTTAGAGGAATTTTTCCCTCCGATTACGAAAGCGGCGTCGAGGGGTTCGCTGAGGGCACGGCTCAGGGCGTCTTGGTTGACCTGGGTCGCGTAGCAGAGGGTGTCGCGGCGGCTAGTACCCCCGACGCGAGTATCATCGCCGTATTTGGCGCGATAGACGCTGCGAAGGTGCTCGATGATTTCGAGCGTCTCGTTCATGAGGAGCGTGGTCTGGTTGACGATGGCGATGCGGTCTAGATCGCGGGCGATGTCGAAGCCGGCGGTGTATTTGCCGGCGAAAACCTCATAGAAACTCGCACGCACGGCGGGGTCATCGCTGGCAATGATAGTGGCGAGGCGGCGAGTTTCGTCTAGATTGCGTACGATTACCGCGGGAGCGTAGCGGCGGGTATTGGAAAAGGTGGCTTTGGTTTCCTCGTGCTCGCTCTTGCCGTGAATTACGACGGTGTAACCTTCGCGGCCGTAGGCCCGAGCGGCTTTCCAGACTTTTTCTACAAGCATGCAGGTGGCGTCGTATTGGCTAACAGCGAGGCCGCGGCGCACGAGGCGTCGCTTGTCTTCATCGGTGGCGCCGAAAGCTGGGATGATGACGATGTCGTTGGGCGTGAGCGTGTCCCAGAGTTGCGGGGCGCCGGGCGCATCGGAGGCGGTGTAAGGTAGACCTTTGTCAGTTTGCAGATAGCGCAGGCCGCGGCGGAGTAGGTCTTCGTTGACGAAGGGATTGTGGATCAACTCCGAAAGCATGAAGACGCGTTTACCAGGATTTTCGGCGAGCGTCTCGTAGGCTCGTTCAATGGCATTTTTCACACCGAGGCAAAAGCCAAAGTGGCTTGGAATGATGTAGCGGGTAGCGCCAAAATCGAGTCTGACAGGGGCGTCGGCGGTGCGTTCGTGACGGCGCACGAGGGCTTTGATAGCGGAGCAGAGCTGAGATTGATAAAGGCGACTGGCGGTGGGGTCCAGCGCGTAGATAGCGGCGTTGCGCTCTAGGGCGGGCCGAAACTTGTAGATAAAATCATTTTCTCCAAGATGCAGGTACGGTATGTCGACCAGGTGTGGTTCGAGTTGGTCGAGGAGTACGGCGAGCGAAGGGGCGAGCGAGGTCGGAATAGCGGCGAGTGCGTCTAGGGATTGGAAAGCGATTTCAGTGTCAGCTGAATTGCCATCGACGCGGGCAAAAAAGACCCGGTAGCTGCGTCCCCCGGCGGCGGCGGAGAAGTACTCCACGGGCGCAGTATGTTGAGTGAAGGCGGACTCGAGGCGGGCGATAGCCATGGCGAGATCGGTGCCGGTGAAAGGGAGGCCGGCTTTGGAGCCGAGGCTACGGACGGCGAGTTGATTCTGCGCATCAAAAGCGAGAATAGCGATAAGCGCGGAAGGGGCGGCGACTGCGACGACCGGGTTCATAAAAAGTCGGTTAAAGAAAAAATCGCCGAGTTAATCGGCATCTTGAAGCTCGTTTTCGTCGGCAGAAATATCGCCACAAAATTCCCAACTGAAGCGATCATCAGCAGTAAGGTGAGCTAGCACACTGTGGGCGATCTGGCCGCGTTGTAGCTGGCTGAGATCAGGATATTCGAGTGATAACTCATCGAGTAGCAGCGTGCGTGCCGTGTCCCTGTTGGTATTCTCTGGGAGAAAATCGGAGGATCGATCGAGCAAATCAGCGATAAGGGGCACAAGGTTCACGGGGTGATTTTTTAAGATTTACCCTGCAATTTCTGACGTAAAAAAAAGAATAATACGGCGATGACGGCGGCACCCACCAGAAGCGACCAAAGGCCCGTGCTCACGGATTTGCTCACGGCGGTGAATACGATGCCTACGAGAAGTAAGGTCGCCACTTCGTTGTAGGCGCGAAGTTGCCCGGAACTCAACTTATAGACGCCAGCAATGAGTTTCTTGCGGATCGATCCGCAGTGAAAATGATAGGCTAAGAGTGCTGCGAGCAAAGCAAGCTTGAGGTGTAGCCAGGGGCTTTGCGTGATCGAGTGATAACGAAGGAGCCAGCCACCCGTTACGACGGTGAGAATCATCGCGGGTAGGGTAATTCCGAGCCAGAGTCGGCGCGCCATGAGCGTAAATTGAGCGATGAGGATACTTCGCTTGGGCTGTAATTCTTCGTTGGCTTCGGTGTGATAGATGAACAAGCGAACGACGTAAAAGAGGCCCGCGAACCAGCACACGATACCGACCAGATGCAGGGCTTTGAGGACGAGATAAGTCATGCGAACGTGCCTAAAACATCATTGTAGCGCTTGGTATGGCAATCCTGCGTGCAGTCTTTTCCCACGCCCATTGGATTTTTTCGTTGGAACCAAAAACCGAATGTAAAAGGGTAGGCCGCTTAGACGAGAGCTAGGAAGTAATAGGGCGTTGCGGAGTTCAATGAAGTATTGATTTAACTCAGCGCAACCAGACTGGGAGTCCACAGCGCCAAGATGCGACGCTTAAGCACCTAAGAAGAGAAAAGGCAAATGGCAGGCGGGTGGGATGCCATTTGCCGCAACTTAAGCTTTCAGGATTTCAGCAAGTTTGGCGACGTCTTTACCTCCGCCCATGGCGAAGTCGGGTTTGCCGCCGCCTTTGCCGCCGATCTGAGTGGTGAGAGTTTGCACGATCTTGCCGGCGGCGTGGCCCGCCTTGATAGCGCCCGGCGAGCAGAAGGCGACGAGGCTGGCTTTGTCGCCAAATGTGGCCCCGAGTTGCACGACACCCTCACCGAGTTTGGCCAGCACCTGCGAGCCGAGCGAGCGGAGTGATTCTTGATCTTCGACGGGTACGACAGCGGAAACAAACTTGAGGCCATCGCGGGTCGTCGCTTGCGCAGTGAGTTCGTCGGCAAGGCCGGCCAGAGCTTTTTGTTGGAAGGCTTTGAGCTGTTTCTCGATCTCCTTTTGGTGGGCGAGCAGGGATTCGAGTTTTTTGATGACATCGGCGGTGCCGGCGCCCAGGTGGGCGTTGACAGCAGCGAGAGCGGCTTCGCGTGTAGCGATAAAGTCGATGGCGGCTTGGCCGGCGACGGCCTCGATGCGACGCGTGCCGGCGGCAACAGCCATTTCGGCGACGATTTTAATGAGGCCGATTTCACCGGCGGTGTTGACGTGAGTGCCGCCGCAGAGTTCGCGGCTGTAGCCACCGATATCGACGACGCGGACGTATTTGCCGTATTTGTCGCCGAAGAAGGCAAGAGTGCCTTCGGGTTTTTTATCGAACTCGGTTTCGTAGGTTTCAACCTTGGCGTTGTCGATGACCTTGGTGTTGACGAGAGCCTCAACCTCGCGGAGTTGCGCGGGGGTGACGGCTTCGAAGTGGGAGAAATCGAAGCGCATCCGATCGGGGGTCTTGGACGTGCCGGCTTGGCGGACGTGGGTGCCGAGGACTTTGCGCAGTGCCCAGTGGATAAGATGGGCCGCAGAGTGTTGGCGGGAGATGGCGCGACGGCGAACGATATCGACGCTGAGTTCAGCTGCGAGGCCGGGCGCGAGGACGAGCCCGGAGTTTTCAGCGAGCTTATGGAGGTGGCGGCCGGCTTTGTCTTTCACGCAATCGGTGAAGTGGACCAGGGTTGCGTTGATGAGCGCCGTGCCGGTGTCTCCGGCTTGGCCGCCCATTTCGGCGTAGAAGGGAGTTTGATCGAAGACTAAAAACGTATCCTTATCAGCGCGGATGACCTCGATGAGTTGCGCGTGTGCGTGGGTGAGTTCGTAGCCGAGGAACTTGGTCGCGGCGAGTCCGGTGGCTTCTCCTTCGGTCGCGGCGACGACAATTTCTTTTTTTTGCGCGGCGCGACCACGATCGCGTTGTTTTTCCATTTCAACTTCAAACCCGGCGACGTCGACCGTGAGGCCGCGCTCGCTGGCGAGCAGTTGGGTCATGTCGAGCGGGAAGCCGTAGCTATCGTAAAGTAGAAATGCGATTTCCCCGGGAAATTTTCCGCCGGAGGCGTTGGCGCGATGGGCGGCGTGTTCGCTAAAGAGTTCGATCCCTCGGTCCAGCGTCCGGCCGAAGGATTCTTCCTCCGCGCGGATCACGCGACGGATGATGTCTTGTTGAGCGAGAAGTTCGGGAAATACGGGACCTAGGGATTCAACGACGGGGTCTACAAGTTGTTCGAAGAAGCCCGTGGTGAGGCCGAGTTTCTTGCCGTACAAAATCCCGCGGCGCAGGATACGGCGAATGACGTAGTTGCGGCCATCGTTGCCAGGCATGATACCGTCGGCGATCGCGCAACTGATCGTACGTGCGTGGTCGGCGAGGACGCGGAAGGCGATATCGGTGTTTTCCTGCTCGCTGAGGCCTTCGCGTTTCGTGGGGACGGTACGAGCGTAGGTTTTGCCAGAGAGGGCAGTGATTTTGGCGAAGAGCGGGGCGAAGACGTCGGCTTCGTAGTTGGACGGCTCTGGCGTAAAATCGGTAAAACCCTTCGTGGAGGCGTGAATACCGGCGACGCGCTCGAAGCCCATGCCGGTGTCGACGTGTTTGGCGGCTAGGGGCGAAAAGGTGCCGTCGGCGTTAGCGTTAAATTGAATGAAGACGTGGTTCCAGATCTCGATGCAGCGTGGGCTGGATGAGTTGACGCCTTTGCGACCTTCGAGCTCCTCGTCAGAGGGAAGCAGGTTGAAATGGATCTCGGAACATGGGCCGCAGGGACCGGTGTCGCCCATCATCCAGAAGTTGTCCTTTTTGTTGCCGTGGACGATGTGGATAGCGGGATCGAGGCCCTCTTTTTTGAAGATAGCCGCCCAGATGTCGTAGGCCTCTTGATCGAACTCAGCAGGGTCGCCCTTGGTTTTGTTGGGCGAGTAAACGGTGGCGAAAAGACGCTTCGGTGGGATGCCCCATACCTTGGTGATGAGTTCCCAGCCCCAATTAAGGGAATCCTTTTTGAAGTAATCGCCGAAGGACCAATTGCCTAACATCTCGAAGAGCGTGTGGTGGTAGGTGTCGAAGCCGACGTCTTCTAGGTCATTGTGTTTACCGCCGGCGCGGATGCATTTTTGGGTGTCGGCGGCGCGGGTGTCTTTGGCGGGTTTGACCCCGGCCCATTTGGAGACGTCAGGGGCGCGATCACCCAGGAAGATTGGCACGAACTGGTTCATGCCGGCGTTGGTGAAAAGCAGTCCGGGTGAATCCGGCAGCAACGAAGCGGATGGGACGATCGTGTGGCCCTGCTTGGCGAAGAAATCGAGGAAGCTCTGGCGGATTTGGGCGGAGGTCATGACGGCGAAAAGTAGCTACAGGTAAAAGTGGGAACGCCGCGAAGGAGCGCCGTTCCCGGTGGACGTATTAAAGATTTGCGATGATGGCATCAGCCATCGCGCGGGTTCCGACGGAGGGGCGACCGAAGGCGATGTCGCCTGTGCGCGTGCCGCTAGTTACGGCCTTTTTTACGGCTGCCTCGATGCGTTTAGCGACGGGTTCGAGGTTGAAACTGTAGCGCAACATCTGAGCGACGGATAGAATTTGGGCGCAGGGGTTGGCGATGCCTTTGCCGGCGATGTCGGGGGCGGTGCCGCCGGCGGGTTCATATAGACCGAAGGGCAGACCGAGAGAATTTTTACCCGTGCCGAGCGAGGCGGAGGACAACATACCGAGCGAGCCGCAGATGACGGCCATCTCGTCGGAGAGGATGTCGCCAAACATGTTTTCGGTCACGAAGACGTCGAACTGGTTGGGATCGCGGGCGAGCTGCATGGCGGCGTTGTCAACGTACATGTGGCTTAGGGCCAGGTCGGGCGCGTGGACGGCGCAGTACTCGCTCACAGTTTTACGCCAGAGAACGGAGGTTTCGAGGACATTGGCTTTGTCGACAGAGCAGAGTTTTTTCTTGCGCGCGCGCGCTGCGGTGATGGCAACCTGGAGGATGCGCTCGATCTCGGATTTTTTATAAACCATCGTGTCGACAGCCTGAATGTCACCGTCGGCGAGCGTCGTGGTTTGCTTAGGTAGACCGAAGTAAAGTCCGCCGGTGAGTTCGCGGATGCAGACGATGTCGATGCCGTCGGGGATGCGCTCGGTTTTGAGCGGGGAAGCGTCGGTGAGCTCGCGGTAAAGCAGGCCGGGACGGAGATTGGCAAACAACGTGAAGTGCTTGCGCAAGGGTAGGAGTGCGGCGCGCTCGGGCTGTTCCTTGGGCGGAAGTTTTTCCCATTTTGGCCCGCCGACCGAGCCAAACAGAATAGCGTCGGACTCGGTGCAGATCTTTAGCGTGGAGTCGGGGAGGGCCTTGCCGTGGTTATCAATACCTGCGCCGCCGACGTCGGCGGTGCGGTAGGACAAGGTGAGCCCCTCCTGTTGGGCGACGTGGGTAAACACGCGCAGGGCCTCGGTCATCACCTCGGGCCCGATGTAGTCTCCAGGAAGAACGGCAAACTTGATAGTCGGCATGGGAAAGGTAAACGGTGACAAACGCCCCCGCTTCGAGGCAAGCCGCCATTGCGGCCGCTTCAATTGGTGCTTCCCGCCCAGCCTGCAGCTTGGCAGAAGAACGTTTAGGGTGTTTCGCGCCCTGTTTTTATGAATCTTGCCCTTTCCGCCTGGTGGTTGCTCCTGCTCGCTGTGCCTATGCTGCTCGCAGGCGAGACACTTTTGCGTCGGTTTCCACTGTTGGCGCGCTGTAACATCCCGGCTTCGGTGGCGGGCGGCTTGCTGGGCGCGGCGCTAGTGCTTGGTCTGCAAGGGCTCGGCCTGCTGCAGATCAGCTGGCAAACCAAAGTAACCGCGGCATGGTGGACGTGGCTGGCGACGCCTGAGCCCGAGTGGTTCACGCGACCGGCGAAAGCGATCAACCTGCCGCTGCTCGTGGGGTTTTTTACGTGTGTGGGCCTTGCTGCTCCGGTGAGCATCTTGCGCACGGGTGGACGGACATTGGTAATTTTATTAGGCGCGGCGACGTTAATGGCGGTGTTGCAAAATCTCGTAGGTGTAGCGCTTGCGCGCTCTCTAGATGCACCGCCTTTACTGGGCATCATCTGTGGTTCGCTGACACTGGTGGGCGGACACGGTACGGTCTTGGGCTTTGCTTCGCGTTTTGAAGAAGCGGGCTTTGTGGCGGCGGCTACGGTTGGGGCGGCAGCGGCGACGTTCGGTTTGGTAGCGAGCGGCTTGCTCGCTGGGCCGCTTGCCGAGTGGCTTCTGCGGAAAAATGGTGGGACGGTGATGGCCTCAGTGCCTGTCTCGTCGGTCTCGGGCGGGACGATCGTACGGCGTGGTTTAGGGGTGGATCTACGTGAATTTTTGGGCGACCGAAAAGCGGCGATCACTCATGTGCTGGTGGTCGCGGCCTGCATCAAGGCCGGCGCCTGGGTGAGTTTTTGGCTCAATGTGATGGGTGCGGCTTTTCCAGCCTACATGGGCGCCTTGCTGATCGGACTTGCCGTGCGTGCGGCGCATGATGCGGTTGGGGCGAGGTGGTTGCGCGGCGAAACGCTCGCCCGATTGGGTGGTTTATTGTTGGCGCTTTTTCTCGTGGTTACGTTGACGGCGCTAAACCTCGCTGAGTTGGCTACGGTGGCTGGGCCGATGTTGATTATTTTAGTGGTGAATATTGCGGTCTCGCTCGCGTTTGCGGCGATCGTCGTGTGGCCGTTGCTCGGTCGCGATCATGAAGCGGCGGTGATGGTCGCGGGTCTGGTGGGTTTCGGCGTGGGCTCGACGGCGACAGCGGTCGCAGCGATGGATGCGATTGTGCGGCGGCGCGGTCCGGCGCCCCGCGCGCAAGCGATCGTGCCGGCGACGGGTGGGTTTCTCATCGACCTTACGAATGCACCCACGACAGCGGCATTTTTGCAGTGGCTGCGTTGAGTTTTGGTTTTCACGGTTGCGCGAATCGTGAAAGCCCATGGATTGGCGGGGTGAAACTGCATGTGCTGCCCGCCGGGCCGATTCAGACCAATGCGTACTTGTTGACCGCGCCTGAGCGTGGTGAAGCGATATTGATCGATGCACCCGGTGATGTTTGGGCCGACGTGGAGCCGATTTTGGCCCGCGAAAAATGCCGTCTTAGCGAGCTCTGGCTTACGCACGGTCACTGGGACCACACTCAGGGCGGAGCGGAAGTCGTGCGTGCCACTAAGGCGCGAGTGCGCGCGCACCGCGATGATCAGGTCTTAATCGAGACGCCACAAGTGATGAGCGCGTTTCTCGATGGCTCGATCAAGCTTGAGCCCATCATGGTTGATCACTGGCTTAAGCTCGGCGAGACACTGAATGCGCTTGGTACCACCATTGAAGTACGGCACGTGCCTGGGCATTGCCCGGGAAATGTATTGTTTTATTTTAGTGCGGCGGGGGCGGCTTTTGTCGGTGATGCTTTGTTCAAGGGTAGCATCGGTCGCACGGATTTGCCGCTCGGCAATCATGCGCAACTTGAGCAGGCGATTCGGACGGAAATTTATACGCTACCTGATGTCACGGTGGTTTACCCTGGTCACGGTGAACCCACGACTGTCGGCCACGAAATGCTGACGAATCCATATGTCCGCGCTTGAACACGAACGCTTTATGCGGCATGCGCTCACCTTGGCGCGTAGTGTCTGGGGTCTAACGCAGCCCAATCCAATGGTGGGGGCGATCATTGTTGAAGAAGGTTCTGTCGTCGCTGAAGGCGCGACGGCGCCGGATGGCGGGCCGCACGCAGAACGCGCGGCGCTGTACGCGCTTGGTCGGGCGCCGCGACCGGGGGCAACACTCTATGTGACGCTTGAGCCGTGCTGCACTTATGGGCGCACGGGTGCTTGCACCGAAGCAATCATCGCCGCGGGCTTCAAACGCGTCGTCGTGGGTGCGACGGATCCCTTTCCAAAACACCAGGGGCATGGTTTTGAGGTGCTGCGGGCGGCTGGGATCGAAGTCATCTCTGGTGTGCTTGAGAACGAATGTGCGGATCTAAATTTGATATTTAACCATTGGGCGGCGCACGGGCAGCCGCTGATCGCAGCGAAGGCGGCGGTGACGCTGGACGGGCGCACGGCGTGCCGTACGGGGGATTCGCAATGGATCACGGGCGAGGCGGCGCGGGCTGATGTGCACCGTTGGCGTCGGCTTTTCCCCGCCATCGCAGTCGGTGCCGGCACGGTATTGAAAGATAATCCGCGGCTTACAGCGCGAATCGATGGTGGCGCGCCGTGGTGTCCGGTACGTTTTGTTTTTGACGGCCGACTGCGCACAGTGACCGACAAGGATCTCCCGCACGTCTACACGGATGAGTTTCGCGAAAAAACGATCGTCGTTACTACCTCAAATGCGGGCCAAGGCTACGTGCGCAAATTGCGTGATATGGGAGTGCAAGTTTGGGTATGTGAATCGCTCACGCAACGGGCGCCTTGGGTGGAGTTTCGCCGTCGGTGTCTTGAGGCACGCTTGAGTGGGGTCTACGTCGAAGGAGGCGCGCAACTCATGAGTCAGCTCGTGCAAGAGCGGCAGCTGGATTACTTGTTTCTCTACCGTGCGCCGCTTTTACTCGCGGATGACCGTGCGAAGCCGATTTTGACAGGCCTACGCACCGAGACGCTCGCGCAGGCGCTTCGCTTGAGAGAGGTGCGCTCTGAGCTTTTTGGTGACGATGTGCTGACGCGCGGCCATGTCGTTTATCCGCCTAAAATTTCCATTGATGAAACTGTTTTTAGCCTCGGCTAACGCACATAAAGTTGCGGAGTTGCAGGCGCTCGCAATCGGCGGCGGACTCGATGTGGAGATTATTTCTGCGCACGCCGTTGGGGGAATGCCCGAGGTCGCGGAAGACACTGGAACGTTTGTGGGCAATGCGCGCAAAAAAGCACTCGCTCTGCGCACGAAGTTGCCGTCGGAGGCGTGGGCCTTGGCTGATGATAGCGGACTCTGTGTCGATGCCCTCGGTGGTGCACCAGGAGTGGAATCCGCCTATTATGCCGGTCCGCAAGGTGACGGCGCGGCCAATCTGAAAAAATTAGTGACCGTATTGCGCGATGTACCCGACGAGCGGAGGGGTGCGCATTTTGTCTGTGTGCTGCTGCTGCGCGGGCCGGAAGGCGCAGAAATGATTTTTGAAGGACGTTGTGTAGGGCGGGTGCAACACGAGCCACGCGGCGGGGCCGGGTTTGGGTATGATCCGATTTTCGTGCCCGCAGGGCAGACCTTAAGTTTTTCGGAGTTGGGCGAAGCGGTGAAGAATGGCATAAGCCACCGCGCCCGAGCTTGGGCCCTACTGGCGGATTGGGTGCGTGCGGGTGCGTCGGGGCGTTAAAGGGCTTCCGCTAGGCCGTAAAAGGCCGGCGTCAAAACTTTCGACATTGGGCGCAGGGTGGTTTCTGTTGGAGGGCTCATCGATGAAGTCGTTTTATATTACCACCGCGATTGATTACGTGAACGGTTCGCCCCACCTGGGCCACGCCTATGAAAAGGTGCTCACGGACGTGATAGCGCGTTTCCGTCGCCAGATGGGCGACCGTGTGCATTTTCTCACGGGTGTCGATGAACACGGCCAAAAGGTTCAGCAGAGCGCTAAGAAAAAAGGCATCGCGCCGCAACAGTTCGCTGACGAAGTTAGCGCGGAGTTCCGTGCTCTTCTGCCCAAGCTCAATATCTCCAACGACGATTTCATTCGTACAACCGAGGAGCGGCACAAAAAAGTCGTGCGTCAGGTGCTCCAGCAACTCTTCGACAAGGGCGAAATCTACAAGGCTGAGTACAAAGGCTTTTATTCGACGCGGCAGGAACAGTTTTTGCAGGAAAAAGATCGCCTGCCTGATGGTACATGGCCGGAAATTTTTGGCGAAGTCACTGAGATCGTCGAGTGGAACTACTTCTTCAAGTTGAAGCAGTATCAGGACTGGCTCGTGGAGTTCTTAACGAAGAACGAAGATTTTATTTTCCCGCGGTACCGGCAGAAACAGGTGCTGGAATTCCTGAAGGAGCCGCTTAACGACCTGTGTATTTCTCGTCCGCGCGAGCGTTTAGAGTGGGGGATTTCGCTGCCCTTTGACGATGGATATGTGACTTACGTGTGGTTCGACGCATTGTTGAATTATTACTCGGCCGTGGCCGACCGGCCTGGCGTGTGGCCGGCGGCGTACCATGTGATCGGCAAAGACATTCTCTTGCCGCCACACGCGGTTTATTGGCCGATCATGTTGAAGGCTGCGGGTATTCCGCTGCCGGGCGGTATTATCGCGCACGGTTGGTGGATGATGGCTGGCTCCAAGATGTCTAAGAGCACTGGGAACGCCCTCAACCCGCTTGATCTGGTTACCGAGTTTGGTGCCGATGCCTTTCGTTATTTCCTAATTCGAGAGATGAATGTCGGCCAAGACAGCGACTTCACGCGCGAGCAATTCCTAGTGCGCTATAATAGTGAGCTCGCGAATAATTTCGGAAATCTTGTGAACCGTACGCTCAATATGACCAACCGCTTTTCCGCCGGCATCGTGCCGGCGGCGGAACTGGCCGAAGACGCCGAGCGTGAGTTGCATGCGCTTTGGGAGACGACCCGCGCAGAAGTGCTGCCCTTGTGTGAAGGTTTCCAGTTTCACTCCGCGCTGGAGAAGACGATGTTTTTCATTACCGCGACGAACGCCTACATCGAGAAACGGGCGCCGTGGAAACTGGGTAAGTCAGTCGAGGCGCACGACCTCGCTTTGCTGCGAACATCTATCGCGACGATGGCCGAGGCCTTGCGGCTGGGGAACGCGTTGTTGACGGCGGTGATGCCAGGCGCAGTCGCGAAAATAAATGCGGTACTTGGCTACACCCCGGGTGCGACCTGGAGCGATGAACTCGTCTGGGATGCTCGTCTCACTGGGGCCAAGGTCGCCGAATCGCTCGTGCTATTCCCGCGGCCCACGCCGCCGGAAAAACCACCGGTTGCGCCAAAAAAATAATCCGAGCGTCGCCGTTTTTTCGCGTCGCATGACGATTTTACCCATCAATCCCGCTGCGAATGCGAATCCAGACGCACTGCGCGCATTTCTGGGCCAAGCACGCGAGGCGGCGGTCCGAGCGGGGCGCTCTAAGCTCGTAAGTATATCGCTCGCGGTCGATGCGCTCGATCCGCTCGCGGTGCTTGAGTCGATCTTCGAGCCCGGCGAGCCGCATTTTTACACGGAGCGACCTGACATTGGCAGCGCAATCGCGGGTGCGGAGACGGCAGTCGCGTTTGAAGCTCATGGACTAGGCCGCTTTGAGGCAGTGCAGCGCTGGATCGACGATACACTCGAGCACACGATCGCCGTGGGCGATGTTAACGCGCCTTTTGGCGGGCCGCACTTTTTCACGAGCTTCGCCTTTAATGACGACGTGGAAGCTAGCGAAGTGTTTCCGGCGGCGCGGGTGTTTGTGCCGCGTTGGCAGGTGGCGCGCGCGGGGGAAATCACAACGGCGGTGGCTAATCTTGTCGTGGCGCCCGATGCCGATTTGGCTGCACTGACGGAGCGCGTGTGGCGCGCGCATGCAAAGTTTGTAAATTTTGAATACCACGAGAAATCGCCGGTTGAAGCGCCAGCCTCTAGCCTGTCGGTGTTTCGAATTTCGGAGGCAGGCAATTATCGGGGCGCCGTAGCGCAGGCGGTGGCGCGGATCGAAGCAGGCGAATTTGAAAAAATTGTTTTGGCGAGGGCGCTGGATCTAACGGCAGATCAGCCGCTACATCCGTTGCGCGTTCTGAATATTCTGCGTCAACGATTTCCAGAGTGCTACGCGTTTTCGATGGCGAATGGTCGTGGGCAGAGCTTCATCGGGGCGAGTCCCGAGCGACTCGTGCGGGTGAGTAAGGGCGTACTCGAGACGGAAGCATTGGCGGGTTCGATCCGACGTGGCGCGGGCGCGAGCGAAGACGCGGCGCTAGCGGCTACGTTGGTGCGCAGCGAAAAAGACCGGCGCGAGCACGAGCATGTGTTGGCGGCGATCAGCGGACGGCTTGCTCAGTTGGGGTTGAAGCTGGAGTTTGCCACGCAGCCGGGGCTTCGGCGTCTGGCCAATGTCCAACACCTGCACACGCCGATCCGCGCGGCGTTACCGGAAAACGTGCGTTTACTTGCTGCGCTCGCGGCGTTGCATCCGACGCCGGCGGTGGGTGGGGCACCCCTGGCCGCGGCGATGGCGGGTATTCGCGGGCTTGAAGGGTTTCCCCGCGGGCTTTACGCCGGCGCATTGGGCTGGATCAACGCGCGCGGTGGCGGTGAGTTTTTCGTCGGCTTGCGCTCGGCGCTCGTGGATGGCGCATCGGCGCGCGTGTATGCGGGAGCTGGTATTGTGGCTGGATCGACCCCAGAGAAGGAATTTGCCGAAACGGAACTTAAATTTAAAGCTATGCTCGAAGCTCTGCGCACCTAATGCACTCCATCGATATCGACTCCCGTAATCTCAACACTCTCTGGGCCAGCGTCTGCGCCGAGACGCTATCGCGCTGCGGCGTGCGTCGGGCGGTTATCTCGCCTGGTTCGCGCTCGAGTCCGCTCACAATCGCGCTTGCTCAGCACGCGGGCATCGAGGCTATCCCCGTACTCGACGAACGTTCGGCGGCATTTTTTGCGCTGGGCCTTGCGAAGCAACAAGGCGAACCGGTGGTGTTGCTCTGCACGAGCGGCACGGCGGGTGCGAATTACTTGCCGGCGTTGATCGAGGCGCGGGAGTCTGCGGTGCCGCTCATTGTGATTACCGCGGATCGTCCGCCGGAGCTGCGCGGGTGCGCCTCGGGCCAGACGATTGATCAGTTAAAGCTTTTTGGAGATTTCGTGAACTTCTTCCACGAACTCGCCTTGCCCGAAGCGACAGAGCCGCGGCTGCGTTATCTGCGTCAGACGATGGTGCACTCCGTGGAACGTGCCCTGCAACCTGTGGCGGGCCCGGTGCATCTGAACGCGCCTTTCCGTGATCCCCTTGCGCCGACGGAGGACGGAGGGTTGGCCGCGTCATTCGCTTCGACGGTCGATTGGCCCCTGTTTTTTCAACACGTGGAGCCGCCGCTTTCGACCAATATCTTGGCCACGATTCCGACTTTTTCCTGTGACGTGCATGGCTTAATTGTAGCTGGTCCCGCGCACCCAGGTGATCCGGCTGCGCACGCCGCAATTGTAGGCGAGATCGCGCAGAAACTCGGTTGGCCCGTTCTCGCGGATGGACTTTCGCCGCTACGCAATTACGCCGGCACCGTGCCGCACCTGGTCACGACCTATGACACGATTATACGTAATCCAGAAGTGGCCGAGCGGCTCAAACCCGAGGTGGTGATCTGCATAGGCAACTGGCCGACGAGTAAAGTGCTCCGGGCTTGGCTTGAGGAAAGCGCTGCGCCCACCTGGATGGTGACGCGTCGGCTGGACAACCGCGATGCTTTGCACGGTCGTACCGTGCACCTGCCGGTGTCACTGGCGGCGCTTGCGGCGGAGTTGCCGGTGGCGACGGACCCCAATGGCTACGAGCAAATGTGGGCCGGCTACGAGCACCGCGTGCGCGTGGCCTTGGATGATCGCATCACTCAGGCGAACGGTTTATTTGAAGGTCGGGTGACAGCGTTACTCGCGCAACACCTCCCGCCCGACACGACCCTGTGCGTCGCCAATTCGATGCCGGTGCGTGACATGGAGTATTTCTGGCCGGCCACCGATCAGCACATTCGCCCGATGTCTAATCGCGGGGCGAACGGTATCGATGGCACGCTCTCGACGGCCTTGGGCGTGGCGCATGCGGCGGAGACCCCTACGGTGTTGCTCACGGGGGATCTGGCGTTGTTACACGATACGAATGGCTGGCTCATCGCACCGAAGTTCCGGGGAAGCCTCACGATCGTGCTCATTAATAACGCCGGTGGTGGCATCTTTGAACACCTACCAGTGGCGCAGTTTAATCCGCCCTTTGAGGAGTTTTTCGCAACGCCGCAGAAGGTCGATTTCGCGAAATTGTGCTCAGCTTATGGGATCGAGCACGTGGCGGTGGGTGATTGGGAACAGCTCGGAACGCATCTCGAACATTTACCAGCCAACGGCGTGCACGTACTCGAGATTTGTACGGACCGCAAGATGGACGCGGCTACCCGTAAACAGTTATTTGCCGATTTGGCGGCGGAACTTTGAGGTTACGGCGCAGTGCCGCTCCTGCGTTAAAGTTGGAGCGGCAGGCCAATCTCGATGATCTGTGAGGGCGTGATTCGGTAATAATCTTTAGCCGGGCGGGCGTTGCGGCTGAGCAGGGCGTAGAGATTTTTCTGCCATTCCCACATGCGTGCGGTGCCGCCGGTGATGATCATCTCGCGGTTAAAAAAATACGTGGCGCCCTGCGGATTGATGGGGACACCGGCGGCTTTGATTTTCTCCATCAAATCGGCGACGTCGGGCGATTGCATGTAACCGTAGCGCCCGAGAGCGCGCCATACGCCTTCGCCGATGTCGCGCAGGGTAAGTTGGTCTTTGGCGGCTACGGTGGGTACGTCTTCGGTGGCGATACTGAGCAGGACGACGGTTTTGTGGAGGCAGCGGTTGGATTTGACGTGGTGGAGTAAGGCGATGGGGGTGCCGAGTGGCGAACCGACCATAAATACGGCGCCCCCGCTGACGCGGGTGATATGGTGACTACGGGCTATGCTGGTGAGTTCGGCTTCGGTGACGTTGTTGCCGTAAACCCGGCGGAAGATTTCTTCGCGGCCGATTTTCCAAGTGTGCATGACGGCGAGTAGCGCCGCGCCGATTGCGAGGGGGAACCAACCGCCGTCGGCGAGTTTGTGGGCGTTAGAGGCAAATAGGGCGAGATCGATGACCAGGAAAATTGCGCAGATAGGTAGGGCGACCGCGTTAGGCCAATTGAGCGTGCTTTTCGCTACGAGATAAAAGGCGATGGTGGTGATACCCATCGTGCCCGTGACCGCGATGCCGTAGGCGGAGGCGAGGTGATCGGAGGAGCCGAAGTTGAGCACGGTGAGGATGGCGCCGATAGCGAGGAGGGCGTTGACGAAGGGGACGTAGATCTGGCCGGAGTGTTCGGCGTTGGTGTAGGTGATTTTCAGACGAGGGAAGTAACCGAGTTGAATCGCCTGGCGGGTGAGGGAATAGGCACCCGAGATCAGGGCTTGGCTTGCAATGACGGCGGCGACGATCGAAAGACCTGTGAGACCGGCGCGCAGAAAGCCCGCGGGGGCCATGGCAAAAAAGGGGTTTTCCGTGACGTTGGGATGACTGAGAATGAACGCACCTTGGCCGAAGTAGTTTAACGCGAGCCCGGGGAAGGCGACGCCGTACCAAGCGATTGCGATGTAGCGGCGGCCGAAGTGGCCCATGTCGGCGTAAAGGGCTTCGGCGCCCGTGATGGCGAGCACGATCGCACCCAGCAAAGAGCCGATTTGGAGGGGAGAATGGTTAAGCAAGGCCAACCCATAGGAGGGGTTGAGGGCGCGCAGCACCGCTGGGTATTGGATCAGGTGCCACAGGCCCAAGGCGGCCAGCGATACAAACCAGACCAACATCACAGGCCCAAAGATCCGCCCAATGCGTTGCGTGCCATTTTTCTGAAACCAGAAGAGCAGGGCCAAAATTACACAGGCGATGGGCACGACGTATTTTTCGAAGGCAGGGTTGACGGCATTAAGACCTTCCGCCGCGCCTAGTACGGAAATAGCCGGCGTGATGATTCCATCACCGTAAAGCAGGGCAGCGCCAATTAAAATCATGATCATAACGGGACCGAGGCCTCGTTTGGCGGCGCTGGTGCCTTCAGCGGTTTTGCCTCGGCCGGCATGGATGAGGGCGAGTAGGGCGAAAATACCGCCCTCGCCGTGGTTATCTGCCCGCATAACAAACCACAGATACTTTACGCTGACGATGAGTACGAGCGCCCAAAAGATCAGCGACAGGACCCCGAGTACCCCGGCGGTCTGGTCGACGGGGGGCAGGTGCGCGATGCATTCGCGCATAGTATAAAGAGGGCTGGTGCCGATATCGCCGAATACGACGCCTAGCGCGCCGAGCGAGAGTCCGGCTTTGGCCGAGTTACTAAGAGACGCAGGCGCGGGAGTACTCATGAACGGGGCCTAAGATGGTCTTGGCGGGGTGGGACTCCAAGCAGTTTTAGTAACAGTGGTGAATGTTGCTTGCTTTTGGCTTTTCGGGTGGACGCAACCTCGACAAACGTTGGCCCGTGCCTAAGTTGCGTGCATGAGTCTTGTTTGGCAGCAGGTCAAAACCTACACCGATATTCGCTACGAGAAGGCCGATGGCATCGCCAAGGTCACAATCAACCGCCCGGAGAAGCGCAACGCGTTTCGACCTGAGACGATCATGCAAATGTATGAGGCATTTATCGATGCGCGCGAAGACCCGACGGTCGGCGTCGTCTTGCTCACCGGGGCGGGCCCGCACACCGACGGCAAATACGCGTTCTGCGCCGGCGGCGACCAAAGCGTGCGTGGCCATGCTGGCTACGTCGGCGGCGATGGCGTCCCCCGCCTCAACGTCCTCGACCTCCAAAAACTCATCCGCTCAATGCCCAAGGTCGTGATCGCCCTCGTGGCCGGTTATGCCATCGGCGGTGGCCATGTGCTGCACCTCCTCTGCGACCTCACCATCGCCGCCGACAATGGCATCTTCGGCCAAGTCGGCCCGCGCATGGGTAGCTTCGATGGCGGTTTTGGCTCCAGTTATCTAGCGCGTATCGTCGGTCAGAAAAAAGCCCGCGAAATTTGGTACCTCTGCCGCCAATACGACTCGGCGCAGGCGCTCGAGATGGGCCTCGTCAACACCGTCGTCCCTGTCGCCCAACTCGAGGCCGAAGGCGTGAAATGGGCCAAGGAAATCCTAGGCCACAGCCCGCTGGCGATCCGTTTGCTCAAGAGCGCATTCAACGCCGAACTCGATGGCCAAGCTGGTATTCAAGAGCTCGCTGGCAACGCAACTCTGCTTTACTACATGAGCGATGAAGCGAAAGAGTTCCACTCTGCCCAGCGCGAGAAACGCAAACCCGACGCCCGCAAATTCCCTTGGTTGCCCTGACCGCGACCTCCGCCGCGCTTCACGTGCTCCTGCTTTCCGATGAAAATAACCCCACCTCGGCTCAAGTTCGTCCTCCTTGCTCTTGCCGTCGCCGGTTTTGCCGGCGCCGCCGAGCATCAGACCGTCGCGACGTTTCAAAAAACAATCACCAAGACGATCCGCTACGATTATCTACTGTCATTGCCCGAGGGATATGATCCCACCTCCGCCCAGACGTGGCCGGTGATCCTTTTCCTCCACGGCTCCGGCGAACGCGGCACCGATCCTTGGAAGGTCGCCCAGCACGGCCCGCCCAAACTCATCCGCGGCCCCGTCCCCCCGTCTCCGTCCGCTCCCGGCACCAAGGTCGCATCCGTTACGACCGAAACCCCCTCCGGCCGCGCCCTCCGCGAACAATCCGCGGCCTTCCTCAAAGCTCACTTCATCGTCGTCTCCCCGCAATGCCCGCCCGGCGTCTGGTGGGATGAAGACGGCGTCCTCGGCCTGCTCGACGCGATCATGGCCCAGCACAAGACCGACCCAAGCCGCATCTATCTCACCGGCCTTAGTATGGGCGGGTACGGCACGTGGAGCGTTGGCCTCAAGCATCCGGAGCGCTTTGCCGCCATTGTCCCCATCTGCGGCGGCGGTCAATATCGCGACATCCTGAGTGCTACGCGCACTCAGAAAGCCGCGCTGCTTAGTTTAGGCATCTGGGTGCATCACGGCGCCAAAGACCCTACCGTCCCGCTCTCCGAATCTGAAACGATGGTGGCCGCCTTGAAGAAAGCCGGCGTGACCGACCTCCAGTTTACGATTTACCCCGAAGCCAAACACGACTCCTGGACCGAGACCTATAACAACCCTGAGCTCTACACCTGGCTCCTTCAACACCAACGCACGGCCAAGTAACTAAGCGGACAGGAAATCTAAGTGGCGGCCTGGTTTATCTCAGTGGACGGCGCTAAAACCCGGCCCTTTAGGGCCGGGATGAAGCGCCGCCCCTTGATTTTTGAGCTCAAGTGAAAAAAACTTCACTTCAGCGTTTACGAGTCGCTTCGAAAATAATTCCTAGCCCCGCAATAAATGGCGACGATCCTCAAAGCCTTTCGTTACGCCCTCGAGCCGACCCAGGCTCAGGACGCCGCGTTGCGGGCTTGGGTTCCCTCCTTACGTTTCCTTTGGAACTGGATGCTCGCGCAGCGCAGCGATGCGTACCAAGCCAGCGAGGGCCGAGTGCGGATTAATTACCCTGATCAAGCCGCGCAACTGCCCGCGATGAAGGCGATGTTTCCATGGCTAGGCGAGGTTCCGAGCCAGCCGCTACAGCAAACGCTGATGGACTTAGAAAAAGCCTTCCAGCGCTT
>Ga0136642_1000163_pt1 | contig 39704 bp, 35 predicted proteins | sample LowCatLa1302831Y_FD_115313 | JGI IMG/M metagenome (GOLD analysis project Ga0136642, IMG submission 115313) | Freshwater microbial communities from Lower Cathedral Lake, Yosemite National Park, California, USA - 13028-31Y | ecosystem: Environmental > Aquatic > Freshwater > Lake ... | reverse complement strand
ATCCTCGCGTATCTCACTAGCGTAAGGATTTATAGAACTCCACGAAATACCCCGAGCATCGGCCTGCTCATTGAGTCTCGCAATTGTGAAGTATCCACCAAGCTCTAATTGTGAGGAGATATCAATTTGCATGATTGGAGCGGACGCTCCCATAGCCGCGTTAGACCACGAAGCGTCTAAAAATTCCTTATTGGTCTCAATCAAGTCCATTGCTCTTGAAGCCATGCGAGGTGAATCAATAACCATGACTTCAAATTCTTTTGGGAGAAATTCAAGCAGACTGTGCAGATCATCTGTCAGAGCTGCAGTTAAAGATTCCATTCCATCTACAGTGATACCTTCGGCAAGTTTGGAACACATCTCTGATAGTTGTGGAAATTCTGAAGCAAGATAAGCCGCACGTTTCTTAATCTCGGGAGTGAGTAGGAGCTCGCGGCACGGGTAGATAATCAAAGTCCCGATAACAGGTGCGAAAGTTCGTTGATCAGAAACAGTGAAGCTTGCTAATTCCTCAATAGTGTCGCCAAAGAAATCCACGCGAACTGGATGTTCTTGGTCGGCTGGGAAAAAGTCAACGATTCCACCTCGGACTGCAAAATCTCCACGTTTTTCAACTAAGTCTGTTCGGGCAAAACCAAAGAAAGAGAGCCGGGCTGTTAACTCTTCCATCGCCAAATTGGAACCTAGCTCAAGTTTGATAAGTTCAGTTTTTAGTAAGGCACCGTTCACGGGTTGAATAAGTCCCCGAACGGAGGTAACAACAACTCGAATTTCATTGCTGTTCGTGATTGCATGCAAGGCTTTGTATCGAGCGGCAACGGTGTCACTCTTAGGGCTCAATCGCTCGTGGGGCAAGGTCTCCCATGGCGGAAAATTAATGACGTGCGAATCTCCAATGTATGTGGCGATTTCATCGCACAACTCTTCTGCTCGCCTAGAAGATGAAGTAACAATAAGAATTGGATGATCCTGCGCGCGCTTTGCAATAATGAGACCTTGCACAGATGAGATAGATGTGATGATCGAGTCGCCGCTCAAGATAGAAATATCAATATCCATCATTGCTTTTAATAGTTCCATGCGACCCCCTCTCATTGCAGCTCAATAAAACGCCTAAAACCCCCACTTCTAAAAGAAGGGGGGTGGTACGTACAGGATGAGTGTAATCAAAATTGGCAACGCTCTTGCGCGCGGGATGGAATGATTAGGGCATGACGTTTCAAGAAGACGGCGCGGGGCTTCGCAGCGATGTGCGCCGGCTGGGGGATCTTCTTGGCCAGAGTCTGGTCCGCCAAGAGGGCCAGGATTTGCTCAAACTTGTAGAGGACGTTCGCAAGGCAATCCGCGATGGTGGCGGAGAAGAGATCCTGGATAATCTTAATTCTCATCAGAGTATTCAATTAGTCCGTGCTTTTAGTACCTATTTTCACTTAGCAAATGTTGCAGAACAAGTTCACCGTGCGCGGGTGCTGCAAGAAGAGCGCAACGCTGGTGGCTCTTGGTTAAGTCGAGCTGTTGATCGGATTATCAAAGTGCAGGAGACTGACCAAGAATTTACTCGGGAAAACATTCAAGAATGGATAAATAATTTTTCAGTCCGTCCTGTTTTCACAGCGCACCCAACTGAAGCAGCGCGACGTTCAGTGCTTAGTAAAATGGGCACAATTGCCCAACTCCTTGATCTGCCCGATACACAAGTAACAGAACGCAGAATTGCCGAAGCCGTCGATTTGCTGTGGCAGACCGATGAGCTTCGCTTGGGACGTCCAGAACCACTCGATGAAGCAACAAATGCTTTGTACTATCTAGATGATCTTTTCACTATGACAATGCCCGATGTCCTCGATGATTTTTCTACTGAACTTAAGCGATTAGGTGTTGAGGTATCTCCCACATCTCGCCCATTTAGTTTTGGAACGTGGATTGGCGGAGACCGTGATGGAAATCCTCACATCACTCCTGAAGTTACGAAGGCTGCCATTACTCTGCAAACCGGGCATTTCATTCGATCAATGCTTAAGTCTATTGATGAACTTCGCCAAGCACTCTCTATCTCCACACGAATTGTTGGGGTCTCTCCAGAACTTTTGAACTCGGTAAAAAGTGATCTCAATCGACTTCCAGAAATCGAGGAAAGATATCGTCGCCTGAATACTGAGGAGCCTTACCGCCTCAAGGCCACCGCTATTCGACACCGATTGATACTGACTCAGCGCAGGCACGCTACCGGCGCAGCGCATGAAGTTGGACGAGACTACGACAGCACCGCAGAGTTGCTTACTGATCTTGCGCTCATGCGCTCATCGCTCATGTCACACAACGGTGAACTCATCGCAACAGGCTTGCTTGAAAGAATAATTCGTACTGTTTCTTCCTTTGGAATCACCCATGCAACCTTAGATATACGTGAGCATTCAGATGCTCATCATCATGCACTTGGGCAAATTCTCGGAAAGAAATATGAGAATCAAAGCGCCGCACTCATCAGTGAGTTAGCAAATCCCACGTCTGTAGATTTTTCACACCTAGACGCTGATGGCTTGAAGACGCTCAACACTTTTGTCGCCATCCGTGACCTCATTGTGAAATTCGGTCCGGAGGTAATCGAGACTTACATCATCTCTATGACCAAAGGACATGAGGATGTACTTGCTCCTGTAGTACTGGCACAGATAGCGGGATTGGTCTCACTTCATGGCCTAGATAAATTTGCAAAAGTAGGCTTTGCTCCCCTGCTTGAAACCGTCGCGGAACTTCGTTCGGCCGACACAATTTTGGATGCACTTCTTTCAAATTCGGACTATCGCGAACTTGTACGAATGCGTGGTGAAATTCAAGAAGTCATGCTGGGTTACTCTGATTCGAATAAGGATGCTGGTATTGCAACTTCACAATGGGAAATTCATCAAGCCCAGAGAAAACTTCGCGATGTTTCAAAAAAGCATGGCGTAAAACTGCGCCTATTCCACGGACGTGGCGGCTCTGTTGGACGTGGGGGTGGTCCTACATATGATGCTTTGATTGCGTTGCCTTGGGGAACCCTTGATGGTCAAATCAAGATGACAGAGCAAGGTGAAGTCATCAGCGATAAATACGCACTCCCCGCACTGGCTCGCGAGAATGTTGAGCTCACACTTGCGGCGGCACTGGAAGCAACTGTTTTGAATCGATCAGCTAGACAAAGCGTTGATGATTTGAACCGATGGAATAAATGCATGAGTTTGATAAGCGATAATTCTTTTTCAGCCTATCGAGCGCTGGTGGATCACAAAGATCTTCCTGCTTACTTTTACGCTTCAACTCCCGTAGAACAACTAGGTGATCTATTCCTTGGGTCACGTCCGTCAAGGCGACCAGATGCTTCGGGCGGCTTGGAAAGTCTTCGAGCAATTCCATGGGTTTTTGGGTGGACTCAATCGCGTCAAATTATTCCTGGTTGGTTCGGAGTTGGGTCGGGACTTAAAGCAGCGCGCGAAGCTGGGCAAATAGATACGCTCAAACATATGCTCAAGGAATGGCACTTCTTCCGCACGTTTATTTCAAACGTCGAAATGACTATGGCTAAAACAGATCTTGCGATGTCACGTAAGTATGTAGAAAAGCTTGTCGATCCTTCGTTGCACCATTTCCTCGATACGATTGAGAAAGAATTTGAATTAACCCGCAGAGAAATACTCCATCTCACAGAAAAAAGTGAGCTGCTCGGTGATCAACAAATTTTGGCGCGTACGCTGCAAGTCCGTGATATTTACTTGGCGCCGCTGCACCTTTTGCAGATTTCATTACTTGAACACGTCCGGGCTTCAGGAGATATCGACCCTGTTTTACATAGAGCGCTACTTCTAACCATTAACGGCGTAGCAGCGGGCTTGCGTAATACAGGGTAATTACATTTAGCTTTTATACCCGGCGGGGCATTTTGGCGGAGTGCCAGTTACCTTCTTTACTAGTTTTCCCTTTGTGCAGGTAATTGTGCTCTTTTTCAATTTTAAGGTTGGAGCAGGCGCAACTGCGGTAGCCGGCGCAACTGTGCTGGCTGGCGGAACAGGCACAACGGTTGCGGGAACAACAGGTTGAACTTGAGTGAGCTTTACCTTGATAGTTGGAGAAGAAAAAGTGAAGTTATCTGCCTGCAGTTTTATAAATCCGTCTTTCTCTGAAACTAATACACTAGCCACTTCAGTGACGTTTGCAGCCGAGACAATTTCAACTTTTGCCTGAATTGGGGCACTTGAAAAATGGTAGTAACACCGGGCGGTGTCAGAGCGGACAATGTAGGTGTACCTACCCCGGAAGAGTGACCCATCAAGATTTGTATGAATTCCTGCAACTTTATAATTTAGTGAACCATCAACAAACTCTGGCGGCCCCTTGTCATAAATGGTCGCGTTAGTTACAACCATTCCATTCAGTTTTGTTTTATCTGCCGAACACTGATTATTGCCAAAGTATGCATTTGCTCCAAAGCTCCAGAAAATTGAATTTGTTGAGCGCATAATATTTCGCCCATTGTTGCTAGCTGGTGGGCTAAAAGGCTTCAGCACATCTTCAAACCCGGTAAACAATGAAAATTTATCAAAATTAACTGCAAATAAATCCGTAGTGGGGTCTTTTAAGAAACTCTCATAAGAGGTCGATGTGCCTCCGCCCCAGTTTGCTGAGCCAACACCGGGATCTCCCGTCCCCCACCGGCCAACCGTAAAGAAAGTTTTCAAATATTTTTCTAAAGTTGGATATTGCGAAATAGTAGATTTTGAAACCGATGCTGACAATTCTGGCACCAGCGTGACATCTCCTTCGATTCGAATTTTGTTGTAATCCGTATCGATTGGAGTCACCGAAAAATCGGCATTTTGCATTCTTCCAAATATCCAGCCAGTTAAATTTTTATCCATGCGAAGAGTCATTGCGACTCTTTCACTCCCCGCAAAATTCTTTGAAATAACACACTCTCCGCTCAATGCAAATCCAGTACATCCAGTTCCAGGAGTAAGAGTTACGGGAAATACAGACCCTTTAAAATCTGAAAGTGCAATAGAACAAGCACTCTTAGGCGCATCCGCCGGACATGAAGATAGATATCTCAGGAGAACGTGTGATGCAAAATAGCGAGGTGTCCCATCAGGATTTGATTCACTACTTTTCCAGACTGAAAGTCCACCCCCTGCAGGGATATTCGTACTCTTTAATCCAACGTCGCTTTTAAAGACATAACTAGCAATTTTTTGAGAAGTTGCTTCTTTGTAAAAAGACAATTTTTCTAAAGAGTTTTGTGAATTGCTTACTTCTAATCCATCAAGGCAAGCACGATCCGTATCGGTCATACAAGGGCGAAGAATTAAATCGGCGTACAACTGGTTGTAGTCCGAACACGAAGGATCAGTCCAACCAGCGCACCATAATTGTTTCCAATCTGCCACTTTTGTTGATCCCATGTAATTCTGGCCATAAATTGAGGATTGACTCCACTGGCCAAAATCATCAGCTGCAAATTGAGTTTGCACGGCGGTTTCACTCGCTTGTGCGGGGATGTTTCCACTCCCGGGCATAATAAAAAGAAGGAGCGACACGACGGGAAGGATCGAAGAGAAAATTTTGACTCGCAACGATTTACTGAGGTTCCAACTTCTTTTACTCATCCAAATCCTCTCCGTGGATCACTCTGGAAGCGTATCCTCGGTATCGATTTTCAAGGGCTCTCAATTGCAGAATTATTACTTATTAAATTCCTGTTGGGCTAGTTCCAGCCCCTTTTCGATGAGACGCTCCACAGCTAACGCGCCACGTGCAATGAAATCATCGAGCTCTTTTTTCTCAGAGGAAGAAAATGGCTTCAAAACATAATCTGCAGGGTCTTGAGGCTCTGGTGGGCGCCCGACTCCGATACGCACACGGTAATAGTCTGCGCCAGCAAAATGTTTTGTAATGTCTTTAAGGCCATTGTGGCCATTATCGCCACCACCTAATTTCATGCGAATTGTATTAAACGGAATATCAATTTCATCATGCACAACAATGATATTTTCTGCAGCCACTTTGTAAAAATCGGCAAGAGCTTTCAACGGCGCACCGGATTCATTCATATACAACTTAGATTTTGCAATAGTAACTGTGCAACCTGCAACTCGAATGTCTACACTTTCACAACGAGACTTGTGCGCGGAGAGTTTTGAACCACTAGCGAGATAATGTGTAACCATCTGGCCAGCATTGTGGCGAGTTGATGAGTATTGATCGCCTGGATTGCCTAGGCCGAAAACAATCCAGCGATCTGACATCGTTTACCGTTATTTACTTATTATCAGCTGCTGGAGTCGCATCAGCTGCTGGAGCCGCAGCACCGTCAGCTGCTGCGGCAACTGGGGTTTCTTCTACAACAGTTGACTTCTCAGACAAGTGAGCAACGAGCATGTGTGGATCAGAAATAAGCTTCATTCCCGCAGGAAGCACTACATCAGAAGCGTACTTCGATGTATTTGCAGCCATTCCTTCGATGCTGAGCTCGAGGAATTGTGGAATAGAAGTTGCTTCAACTTCAACCTCGATGGAGTTGTTAACGTGCTCAAGAATTCCATCACGATCATGTTCACCGATTGTGTGAACTGGAACTTCAACAGTTACCTTTTCACCACGACGAACGATGAGCAAGTCAACATGCTCAAGGATGCCTGTGATTGGGTGCTTTGTCACTGACTTTGGAAGAGTCAATTCAACTTTGCCATCAAAATTAATATCGAGCAAAACGTTTGAGGTTTTAAGAGCTGTTCCCATCTCCTTTGCAGGAAGGGAGACGTGTTGTGGCTTGGCACCGTGTCCATAAATAACTGCTGGAACTAATCCAGCTTTACGATCGCGACGTGATGCGCCTTTACCAAAGTTGGTGCGCGGTGTTCCGTTGATTGAAATCTCGGCCATGAGTTGCTGCTTTCTCTAAATATCCGTTTGGGGACCTGTGCTTCTATTTCTAGAATTAACTACTACAGCACGGTTAGAGAGCAACCCGTCGATTACGGATACTGTAAAGCAGACCAGTTATCCCTCGCCGTGACGTGGGGTAAGAATAGCCGGGCTCAAAGAAATGAGCAAAATTACTTATTTTGCGCTTATTTTGGATTAGCTAGCTTTAGCTAGCCTTAACTGGCTTTAACTATGGCCGTCGAAAAGGCTAGTGACTGACCCATCCTCGAATACTTCTCGAATTGCTCTTGCTAAAAGAGGGGCGATAGAGAGGACGGTAAGTTTATCGAATTTGCGATCATCTGGGATTGGAAGGGTGTTTGTAACTACGACTTCAGTGAGGCCGCTATTTTTTAGGCGCTCTACCGCTGGACCAGATAGCACTGCATGAGTTGCGGCAACAATAACTTCAGAAGCACCTGCTTCTAAACAAGCATCAACTGCTTTAACAATCGTGCCAGCCGTATCAATCATGTCATCGATAATTACTGCAGTTCGGCCTTTAACGTCACCGACGATGCGCCCAACAGTTGCTTCATTTGGAACGTGAGGATCACGAGTTTTATGAATGAATGCGATCGGACAGCTGCCCATAAGTTCGGACCAGCGCTCTGCGACTCGAACTCGACCTGAATCAGGGGAAACGATAGTGAGATTGTTGCGATCCACTTTGCTTCCAACATAATTGGTCAGCAGGGGAAGTGCGAAAAGATGATCTACTGGACCATCAAAGAAACCTTGAATTTGAGAAGTGTGTAAGTCAACAACCATAAGACGATCAGCGCCCGCTGCTTTGAATAGGTCGGCCATCAAGCGAGCAGAGATTGGCTCACGTCCACGATGTTTCTTATCTTGGCGGGCATATCCATAGAAAGGTGCCACAACAGTAATTCGTTTAGCAGAGGCACGCTTGAGTGCATCGACCATAATCAACTGCTCCATAATTTGTTTGTTGACTGGAGCTGCGTGGCTTTGAATTACAAAGGCATCACAACCACGAATACTTTCTTCGAAGCGAATAAAAATTTCACCATTGGCAAAGTCATATGCGGATGTAGGAGTGATTGCGATACCAAGGTCAGCTGCAACTTCTTCAGCAAGTTCTGGATAGCCTCGTCCAGAAAATACGCGCAAACGCTTTTCAGATGAGAGTCGAAGTTCACTCATAGATGCTCCCCTTATTCCTATTAATCCCGTGCTCCTAATTCGGTGGCCCCCGCGCCTCGTGCGGCTTCTGCCGATTTCGTTGCAGATCTGCGACGAAGGACCCAACCTAAAACATTTCGCTGCTTTCCACGAGCAACGCCGATCGCGCCCGCAGGAACATCTTCTGTAATGACTGAACCCGCTGCCGTATAGGCACCGTCTCCAATCGTTACTGGTGCGACGAGCATAGTGTCACTACCGACCCGAACATGACTGCCCACGACAGTGTGGTGTTTCTCAACTCCGTCGTAATTTACAAAAATAGTAGCTGCGCCGATATTGGTTCCTTCTCCAATGGTGGCATCGCCCACGTATGAAAGATGGGGAACTTTGGAGCCCTCTCCAAGGGTGGCGCTCTTCATCTCGACGAATGCGCCGACCTTCGAGTTGGCTGCTAATCGAGTACCAGGACGAATAAAAGTGAAGGGCCCAACTGCAGCTCCGGGTCCAACTTCTGCATCGGTTATCCGGGATTCAATAATCGATGCGCCTGCTGCAACCGAAACATTGACCAGAGTTGTACGTGGTCCGATGACTGCCCCTGCAGCAATTGATGTCGTTCCATGAATCGCTGATCCGGGATAAATAGTCACATCGCTAGCGATAACAACCCCGGCATCAATCCATGTGGTCATCGGATCAATAATGGAAACGCCACTTATCATATATTCATCATTTAATCTATCGCGCATAATTGCCGCGCATTGCGCGAGTTGGGCTCGGTCATTAATACCGAGAGTCTCAGTAAAATCATTGGATTGAATAGCCACCGCGACTTGATTCGAACTTTTGATGAGGGAAATAACATCAGTTAGATAAAGCTCGCCTTGGGAATTATTTGAAGTCAATTTCTTTGATGCATCCCTTAAAGCTGAAATATCAAAGAGGTATACGCCTGTATTAATCTCGTCAATCTGCTTTTGATCTTCATCGGCATCACGTTCTTCGACGATACTGATAATGGCGCCAAGTTCATCGCGAACTATTCGACCATATCCAAATGGGTCCGGAAGAACCGCAGTTAAAACCGAGGCCGCGCTTTTGAGTTCGAGATGGGCTTCAATAAATTCGGTGAGAGTTGATGTACGTAACAGCGGTGTATCTCCCGCCACCACAAGGACGCAACCTTTTGCATTTGTATCAGCGAGCGCAAGCTGCACAGCGTGCCCAGTTCCATTGCGCTCGGCTTGAAAAGTTTTCTTAGCACTAGGAGCTATTTCAGAAATATGTGATTCCACCTCTTCCCGGTGGGCACCAACAACAACGCAGAGTTGTGAAGAGACTGGAGTGAGGGCATCAATAACGTGATGGATAAGGGTCTTGCCTGCAATGGGATGAAGAACTTTAGCGAGCGAGGATTTCATTCGCGTGCCTTCGCCAGCAGCGAGCACTATTGCAAGGTCTACTGCCTTACCCAAAGTGCCCTCCTAACGGTTCATCGGAAGTCTATCGGTGGCTCCGCCACCAGGTATCGATCCTGGACCCTGGGCTTCAAAGGCCCATGTGCTAGCCACTACACAATGGCGGAACCTGAATTCTCCCTTAAAAGGCCGGTTCCTGCAAAAGCAGAGAGTCAGGTCTTATAACGTTTCAATCACTCGTGCCCCATGGACGGGTCCAAAAGCCCTCATCACGCCAGCAACAACTCCACTTGCGCTGAGAGCAACAGTGAGATCAAGGGCGCGTTCTTCATCTTCAACAAGAAAAACTACAGTGGGGCCAGATCCTGAAACTAAACCTCCAAGTGCGCCATATTCCTCGCCGACATCTAAAACTAGCCGAAGCGTTGGTCGAAGTGAGCAAGCAGCAGCTTGCAGATCATTCGTCATGCAATCACCGACTGCGCGTGCATCAGCTGCACGAAGTGCTTGCAGAAGTGCATCACTTGTTGCAGGTCGGGCAATGTCTAGCCCCTCGCGAAGTCGATCACATTCCTTGTACACAGCAGGAGTTGATAACCCACTTCCAGCCATCGCAACTACCCAATGATAAGTTCCTCGAGAAAGTGCTGGAGTTAATTCATCGCCGTGCCCTCGCCCGACTGCAATTCCGCCGGCGATAGCAAAAGGAACATCACTTCCCAACTCAGAAGCAATACTTTCCATGTCATCACGAGATAGATTTAAAGCAAAAAGCGCGTCGATAGCAACAATTACTCCTGCCGCGTCAGCACTTCCACCAGCCATTCCACCGGCGACGGGAATTTCCTTTTTTAAATGAATGTTTAAATCTTTGCTAGTTCCATATCTAGTGATCATGATCTCTGCTGCTTTAAATGCAAGATTTGAAGAATCTACTGGGACTCCGATGGAAGTTGGCCCGGATGCAGTGAGAGTAATTCCTTCACCTTCAGGTGCATGGCGTACTGAAATATCATCAAAAATAGAAATGGCTTGAAATACGCTGACGACTTCGTGAAACCCATCCTCACCTAAAGGTCCGACCGAGAGCTGCAGGTTCACCTTTGCGGGAACGCGCACAACGACGCCTTTGGTAATCACATCAGTAGCGTATTGCTTTTATTGAGCCTGTGCGATTCTTATGAAGTCGCCCAGCACAAGTGCTTCTCCTCTTAGAGTTGGATCCACACCTGCTGATTCAATAATCGAACTTGCATTTGGGCCGAGCTGGTTAGAAAGGGCGCTGCGCAACATCTTGCGGCGCTGGGCAAAAGCTCCATCAACCAATGAAAAAACCTTGAGTCGAAGTGATTCATCGCCAGGTACATCATGCCTATCGAAGCGAACGAGGGATGAGTCAACGTTTGGAACCGGCCAAAAGATGCTACGCCCCACATTTCCAGCCGCGGTCAGAGTTCCCCACCATGTGGCTTTCACCGAAGGGGATCCATAACTCTTACTTCCTGGCTTTGCAACCAGCCGATCAGCAACTTCACTTTGAACCATTACGACACCGGTACGAAGGGATGGCAACTTCTCAAAAGCACGCAACAAAACTGGAACTGAAATGTTATATGGCAAATTAGCTACAAGGACTGTTGGCTCGGGATTGAGTGCCTCAAGATTCATAGCATCAAAATTCAACACTGTGAGCACAGATGTATCGAAACCGTGGCTCTGCGCAGTGGTTGGAAGTTCCTGGGCCAGGCGCGTATCAATCTCAATTGCAATCACCTGCGAGGCCGTTTCAAGGAGGGCGAGAGTGAGTGACCCCAATCCGGGTCCGATTTCAAGTGCGATATCGTTTTTGTCAACATCTGCAGCTTTAACAATTCGCCGGCATGTATTTGCATCCACGACAAAGTTTTGACCAAGTTTCTTAGTTGGGTTAACACCAATTCTGGATGCAATTTCACGTATTTCTGCTGCGCCTAATAATCCCGACATCAGTGGAACTCGCCATAAACGCGGATCGTGTTTTCGACAATTACTTGGCACAGTTCATCAATATTCATTCCTCGAACTTCTGCCATGACGCGAAGAGTGTTGGGGATTTGTGCAGGAGTATTGAGCAGTCCGCGATTTGGCATGGGAGTCAAAAATGGTGAATCAGTTTCAACCAAAATTCGATTAAGTGGAGTCAAAGCCAGAGCCTCACGTAGATGTGGTGCGTTCTTAAAAGTTACCGTTCCCGCAAACGAGAGATAAAAACCTTTCTTTTCGCACTTACGGGCCATATCCGCATCCCCTGAGTAACAGTGGAACACAACTTTTTCCGGAGCTCCCACCTCATCTAGAGTGTCTAGAACCGCACGGTGAGCATCCCGATCATGAATCATTAACGCTTTATTTACATCTTTAGAAATTTGAATATGGCGCTTGAAGGAATAGATCTGTTTTTCTTGACCTTCAGGAGCGGTTCTAAAAAAATCTAAACCTGTTTCACCAATAGCGCGTACTCGAGGATGTCTGGCTAAGGCTGCAATTTTTCCAAGATCACCCTCAAGATCCTGGGTAACTGGCGCATCATTGGGGTGAAGTGCAACGGCGGCAAGCACGCGGCCAGGAAATGCTTCGGCACATTTCACACCCCATGCTGATTGCTCCGCTGAATATCCCACTTGAATGACTCGATCAATTCCAACGCTTTTTGCTTCATCCAGCACAGCAGCGATTAGTGGGGAGTCGGGTTCGCTAGAACTTATAAGTTCTAAGTGGGCGTGATTATCAATGCATACAGAGTTAAGAGGTTCTGGAAGAGGGGCAACTTCGCGTTCCTTATCGAGCAAGAAGCGATCAGACATATTGCTTACAGCTTCTCTTCAAGACGTGGGAAAAGCACGGCTCCCTTTGTTACAACGGCTCCTGGCTTGAGTTGTCCCCATGTCCCTACAGAAGATATTTTTTGGGACTCTATTGTCTCGGTAATGCCCAAACTTGACCACAGAGTTTGCGTTGACGCAGGCATAACAGGATGCAAAAGAACAGCGAGTGCTCGAATCGATTCTGCAGTGTTATACAAAATCGCATCCAGTTCGGCTTTGCGAGTTTCATCTTTTGCAACAACCCACGGTTCTTTCTCTGTCACATATCCATTGACTCTCTTACAAAAATCCATGATTGCATTAATTCCACCTTGGAAGTCAAGGGCGCACATCGCTACATCGGCTTTTGAAACAGTCTCAGCAAGTGCAGATTCTAAAATTGAATCGTGAGCCGTTGCTGGTACTGCTGGTATTGCCCCATCGCAGTACTTCTCAATCATGGCAATTAGCCTAGATGCGAGGTTTCCAAAGTCATTTGCGAGTTCACTCGTGTAACGAGCACTCATATCTTCCCAAGAGAAAGACCCATCTTGGCCAAAAGGAATAGCGCGAAGAAAGTAGTAACGAAAAGCGTCAACACCAAAATGATTAGTGATGTCAGCCGGCGCAATTCCCGTCAATTTACTCTTACTCATTTTTTCCCCGCCAACAAGCAGCCAGCCGTGAGCGAATACTTTGTGAGGAACCTCAAGTCCAGCGGCCATCAACATGGCCGGCCAAATTACGGCGTGAAAGCGCAAAATATCTTTACCTACTAAGTGAACATCACAAGGCCAAGTCTGCGAAAACTTCTTGCCACCATCACTTGTTGGATCATCACCAACACCAACTGCGGTTGCATAGTTGAGAAGAGCGTCAAACCATACGTATACAACTTGCTTGGTATCCCATGGAACTGGAATGCCCCAGTCAAAAGTGGAACGTGAAATAGAAAGGTCTTGGACTCCACCCTCAAGAAAGGCGAGGACTTCATTGCGTGCACTCGCTGGTTGGCAGGCATCTGGATTTGTCGTGTAATGCTCGATTAGCGCAGGAACAAAGTGACTGAGTTTAAAGAACCAATTTTCTTCACTCACATTTTCGACGGGAGTCGAGTGAATAGGACATTTTCCTTCGATGAGATCTCCAGGAAGTTTGAATTCTTCACACCCTATGCAATAAGGGCCTTCGTACTTGCCGGAATAAATAAATCCTTTATCTTTAAGATCAGATAAGAACCGTTGAACTCGATCCATGTGGCGAGGCTCTGTAGTGCGGATGAAGTCATCATTTGCGATATTGAGGTGCTTCCATACTGGCTTCCAAGCATCCTCGACCAACCTGTCACACCAATCTTGCGGGGCAACATTATTCTTTGTTGCTGTATTCAAGACCTTCTGACCGTGTTCATCAGTTCCTGTTAAGAACCATACTGATTCACCTTTTTGGCGATGCCAACGTGTGAGAACATCCCCCGCTACAGTCGTATATGCATGCCCGATATGCGGGGCATCATTTACATAATAAATTGGAGTCGTCAGATAAAACGACTTTTGGGATGAGCTCATTAGGAAATCTTATCCTTATTTATTCTCGGGTTTACTTGAACTCTTGTTTTGGACCATGGCATCAAAAACAGCTCGCTTAGGCATACCTGTCTCCTTAGCAACGGCAGCAATTGCCTCTTTGCGTGCCTCCCCTACAGATTCTCGCAACTGCACGCGAGCAACTAGTTCTTCGGTTTCATATTCACGCAAGGCTGGATTAAATCCCTCAATAACAATCGTAATCTCGCCAAGAATTTCCTTGGATCCTGCCCAGGCAATAATTTCATCAATTGAACCGCGGGCAACTTCTTCATATGTCTTTGTCATTTCCCGACAAATTGCAACTCTTCGACTATCTCCAAAGGCGCTTTTCATATCTTGAAGTGATTCTATCAATCTGTGAGGGGCTTCAAAAATAATTATTGTGCGCTCTTCATCAGCTCGCGCCTCAAACCACGAGAGCCTGGCGCCTGGTGTGCGTGGTGGAAAACCATCAAAGCAAAATGAATCTGTTGGCAAACCTGATAACAAGAGTGCGGTGGTCACAGCGCTCGGACCAGGAAGTACATGAATGCGAATATTGCGTGCAACTGCCTCGCGCGCTAAGCGATAACCAGGATCGCTTATTCCCGGCATTCCTGCATCAGTCACAACAAGTAAATCGTTTCCAGCCTCTAAAATTTCTATCAACCCGTCAAGTCGCTCATTTTCGTTACCTTCAAAAAATGAGATCACTTTTGCTTGGTGGTGGATTTCTAAGTCTTGACACAGCCGGGCAAAACGGCGGGAATCTTCAGCCGCTACAAATTGAGCCGCCGCGATATGTTCTTTGAGGCGCGCGGATGCGTCCCCTGGGTTACCAAGTGGGATAGCTGCCAATATCAACACAGTCTTATTCTCTCAGGCTCTAGGCTGTGGGCATGACCGGAACTCTCCTCGGCTACGTTGCCCGAGCGAAAGATGGCTTGAGTGCTTGCGGATTCATGCTCATCGCCTTACTCATACGCGTATGGCACATATCCACCCCAAGAGGATATGTTTTTGATGAAGTTTATTACGCCAAGAATGCACACTCCCTTATCGACCATGGCGTTGAACTCCAAAAAACTGGAGCTGCTGAATTCATCGTTCATCCACCGGTCGGTAAGTGGCTCATCGGAGTTGGAATTAAAATTTTTGGGTTCAATGAATTTGGGTGGAGAATTACAGCAGCCATAGTTGGCACACTTTCCGTGGGGCTGATCTATTACGTTGCAAAGAGATTATTTGATATCTATTTGCTCTCTTGTATGGCCGCACTATTAACGATTTTTGATGGGCTGCATTTGGTTCATTCTCGTACTGCGCTTTTAGATATTTTTCTTATGTTTTTTATTCTTCTTGCCTTTTATTTTGTTTTACTCAGCAAACCATGGTGGGCCGGATTTACTCTCGGCTTAGCACTTGCAACCAAATGGAGTGGCATTTACTACATGGTGGCATATGCGGCTTTCTTGTTATACGTGGATTACCGCCAAGAGCGCGCCATGGAAAATGAGGAGGCAATTCGCACAGTTTTAGCGACGAAGGTATGGAGGAGATTTCTACAGTTTGGCCTACTTCCGATATTTACCTACGCAACTACGTGGGTTGGGTGGTTTCTAAATCCACGCGGGTGGGATCGAAACTGGTCTAAGTCAATGATCAATTCTTTCTGGCACTACCACTCTGAAATGTGGAACTTCCATACAAACTTAACCCAAGGCCATCCGTATTCTGCCAACCCATGGAGTTGGTTGATCATGGGACGTCCCACCTCATTCTTTTATGCCTCCCCTAAAAGTTGTGGAGCACAAACTTGTTCACAAGAAATTTTGGCGCTCGGGACTCCCCTTCTCTGGTGGAGTGGCCTGATTGCTCTTTGTATAACCTTCGGATATTGGATTGCTCGCCGTGAGTGGCAAAGTGGATTAATTTTGCTGAGTTTGGCTGCTGGCTATACGCCGTGGTTTCTTATTCAAAAGCGCACGATGTTTACTTTCTACGCAATCGCCTTCGAACCGTTTTTAATCCTATTAATTGTCTATGTTATTTCTAAGTTTTTAGAAGGTGAAAGAGGCCGTGAATTAAGCCGTAGAAGGCTGCTATTTGTCTATGGTTACCTGGTCGCAGTTGCTATTAACTTTTTCTATTTCTTTCCGCTCTATACAGCCGGTGTTATCTCATATGGCGCATGGCTTAGGCATATGTGGCTACCCTCATGGATTTAAAAGCAAAAACTATTCGTTAACTGCGCGCTCCTCAGTGCTGGCAGCAGCTTCAGCAAGTTCTTGATCAAAGAGTTCACCTCTTGATGGAATTGCTAATCCTTCCAACATCTCCTGTTCTGCGCTCCACACACCAGGAACAGTAAGATCAATAATACGTTTTGGCGTGATGGCCTTTGCTGCAGTTACATATGTAGGTTTTGGAACATTAACCGGCTGCCATCCTGCACGATTTTTTGGAATTACTACAACGCCTGAAAGTTCATTTCTTTCAGAAAGTGGAATCCAATGATCAGTTTCTGCGTACATGTTAAAGGAAACAAGAGGTGATACGCGCACAGGAGCAGTAGTAACTTTTTCAAGTGCCTTTAGGCGACGAGCTTTAAGTTGAGATGCAACTACTTGTCTACGAACATGTACAAAATAAATTGCTAAACCTGAAACTGGCATCAATAACATCGACCAGGCAATAAATCCTAAAGCTGCGATAACAACTGAGCCGATGAGAAGTGCTGTGAGGGCGGAAAAAATTGTGCGCCGTTGGGCTATCTTCTTCCGCCGTTTGGCTGGTTCCTCGAATTCAGGAAGTAAGGACGCTGGTGATCCTCCGACGACTTTCATGGCGCTCTTAAATTTTTCACCTGCACGGCCAGAAGAATCCTCGTGAGTACTAATCCAGCGAGGTAAGAAATAGGCAACCCACATACCAACGATGATGAGGTAAATGAGTCCGGATGCCATAGGTAAAAAATAACTGTAGATGTACCAAAAAATGGGGATTTAGACCACTATGTCCGTTTTAAATTCTAGGATTTTCCTTTACGAAAGTACTGTGGTCGCGCCAATCTCCATCGATATGCAAGTAGCGAGGACGTAGTCCTTCATAGATATAACCAGCCTTTTCGGCCACTTTTCGCGAAGCTTCATTTTCTGGACGAAGATTGATTTCAATGCGGTGAAGCTTTAGCGCTGAAAATGCGAATTGCGTGAGTGCAATAACAGCGCGAGTTGTGAATCCTCGGCTGGCGTAGCGCTGATCAATCCAGTAGCCGATGTACCCGCCTCGATATGCACCAAGAACAATTCCTCCCAAAGTTACCTGGCCGATAAGGCGTTCCTTGCCCCCGTCACTTAGCCACATTCCCAATGAATAAGAACGCTGGGCTTTTAATTCTTGATTCTGAAAATGAATCATTTGGGCAAAGCTTGGCAGAGGGGCATCTGCCTCAATTTCTGGACGCGTTGCTTCCCAGGGGTTTAACCAGTCTCGATTCACATGCCGGACTTGATTCCATAAATCCCGATCGCGATAGCGCAGCGGGCGTAAAAGTAGCTCGTTATCTCGAATTATGAGCGCAGGTTTGAACATTACAAAGCTCGTTCAAGAACCATCACATCAACAATTTCACCCTTGATGGCTCCAGGTGAGTCCGCCGCAATAGCTATAAGTCCTTGCGCATCAGAGAGGGTGGCAAGTGATTCTTGCTCGTGCAACGGGGAAACAGTCAGGCTATCCATTTGTTGGAGTGAAGCTCGAATCAAAGATGTAGTACCTATCGGTGATTCAATGTTCTCAGTCACCTTTGCTTTAAGTACAGTGCGATGAATATTTGCAGCACCCAGCATCGTGCGAATCATGGGCCGCACAAATACTTCGGCTGATAAATATGCAGAAATTGGATCACCAGGCAAAGTGATAACCGGAGTCTTATCAGGACCTATCGTGCCAAAATTATGACGTCCGGTATGTTCAATATTCGGGAGGACAGTTGTTATTTCTCCCATTTCACTGAGGACTGCTGTGATTAAGTCGAAAGATTCATCATGGCGCTCACCACTGATAACGATGAGGTCGGCTCTTACCAGTTGATCTTCTATAACCGTCTTAAGTTGTTCGTGGTTCTCTGGAATCGAATGTACCCGGTAGCCCATTGCCCCCGCTTCTTTCACGGAAGTCGTTAACATCCAAGAATTTGTTTCGTACTCATCCTCGGAGTCCTTTAACCTATGGCCTGGTTCAACGAGGTCATCTCCCGCAGAAATTACAACAACTCGAGGGTGTGGGCGAGTAGGTAGGTGATCTAATCCAATGGACGCGGCAAGACCTATTTGAGTTGATCGAATCCGTGTCCCCTTTTTTAAAACATGACGTTCTCCAGCAAAAATATCTTCAGCAAGTGTCGCCCCGTGTGCATCCAAAAGTGGCATATCAAAAGATTCAAGTGGCGCAGAAATTGCGAGAAGCTGGGTGAGAAACTCACTTACACCCATCGTCTTTTCCGCGTTGTTCATGCTCAAACCTTACCTAGTTCAGTCGAACTTTTGCTTGAAGCAACTCCATTTGTCGCAATCTGCTTTAAAGTACTCTCGTGACTTCTGATAAAGCAGCCCTCAGAAAAGAATTTCGCTGGCAACGCACCCAACATTTTATTGATTCCAGCTGGTTACACATTCTTCAATGCAAAGAATTCACAGGAGTGACTCATGTCGCTTCTTATTTATCATACGGAGTAGAACCTCAAACACGTGATTTAAATGAAAGATTAAAAAAGGACGGATTTACAGTATTGATTCCCCGGGTGCTTTCAAACAAAGATCTTGAGTGGGTTGTATGGAACGGTGAAAGTGAGCCCGTTGGAGAGGCGTTCACCGAGCTGCCATCAATTGGAGCTGTCATCGTTCCGGCACTTCGCATTGATAAAGATGGGAATCGGTTAGGGCAAGGAGGCGGTTCCTATGACCGCGCTCTCCCAAAATTAAACGCTTGGAAGATTGCTCTTGTTCATCACGGGGAATTAACAAGTGAACCCATTCCACGTGAAAGTCATGATCAGCGAATAAATGCGGCAGCGACGCCTGACTTGGTTGTTCGATTTACCTAAAGATTTAGCTAGAGATATATATAAAGAATTAGCTAAAAAGGTGTACTACATCACCAGAATAAATATGGCTTCCATCGGTTAGAACAAGCTCTCCGTGAGAACCAATACCTGCAGCCAGTCCGGACTGAATTTTGGAATCACTTCCATGAACTTTGACTTTCTTGCCTATGGTCGAGGAATTTTTTGCATAGATCTCAGAGAAATCTTCAAATTTTTCCCAGCGTTGGAGAATGTTCGCAAATTCTTTCAATGTATCGGCTAGATAGATATTTCTATCTAATTGGTCAATCCCAAGGAGCTTGAGTGAGGATGCGGACGGGACGGGAAGTTCGTGCGTATTCATTGAAACGTTTATTCCAATTCCAATCACCACGCCCTCTCCCATTGCTTCCACTAAAATCCCGGCTACTTTTCCATCACGTTTACTATTTATTGATAGCAAGTCATTAGGCCACTTAGTTGCAAAAACTTCTTGCTCACGATTTAAAACTTGTTCAAGTGAAATACCGGCAAGCAAAGGTATCCAACCCCAGTCTTCCCGAGGTCGTTTTGGTTCAATATAAAATGAAAAAAGAAGTGAAACAGATTTATCTGCTTCAAAAGTTCGATCAAGGCGTCCGCGCCCGGCGCTCTGAAATTCAGTTGCAATAACTTCTCCGTGGAACGGATTCTTTTTAGTCAGATAGGTTTGAGTCGAATCAATTTCATCCACGACCGATACTTGCCAGTAGCCATCTACCAGTAGGTAGGCGAGCTTCTTCACATCAAGAAGTGAAATTTCTACGCCTGTCATTACTTTTCCTATTTCTAATAGAGGAACTTCCCTAGTACCTTAGTCCTGTGACTGATGATATTCGCACAACCAAAGGCAAGCTCACTGATTTACGTCGACGTGTTGAGGCTTCGCAAAATGTAGCCTCGGATGCTGCCCTCGAAAAGCGACATGCAGCAGGAAAGCTCACTGCTCGCCAACGTCTTGCACTTCTGCTTGACCCCGACTCTTTCGTTGAATTTGATGCATTCTCAACTCATCATGCCGATCGTTTTGGCATGGATAAGAGTCATCCACTTGGTGATGGAGTCATTACTGGCTACGGCACAATCGATGGACGAACAGTTGCTGTTTATTCACAAGACTTTCTAGTTCTCGGCGGCAGCCTAGGTGAAGTAATGGGAAAGAAAATTACCAAAGTAATGGATTTTGCCCTGAAGAGTGGCATTCCAATGATTGGATTAAATGACTCTGGCGGCGCCCGAATTCAAGAGGGTGTTGCTTCCTTAAGCCAATACGGTGAAATCTTCAAGCGCAATGTGCGATCTTCTGGTGTTATCCCCCAGATTTCGGTAATTCTTGGACCATGCGCTGGTGGAGCGGTCTACTCCCCGGCAATCACAGACTTCACAATCATGGTTGATGAAAAATCACATATGTTTATTACTGGACCTGATGTAATCAAAGCTGTTACTGGCGAAGAAGTCTCTATGGAAGACCTTGGTGGCGCACGCGCACATAACACGACAACTGGAAATTCTCATTACCTTGCTGAAACAGAGGAAGAAGCGCTCGAATATGTGAAGGCGATTCTTTCCTATCTTCCAAGCAACAACCTAGATGATTCACTCATTCTGCCTGCAACTGAATCGATGGATAGCGCACCGACTGATCGCGCTCTAGATTCCATCATTCCTGATGATGCAAACAAGCCATATGACATTCGCACGGTGGTAGAAGCAATTCTTGATGAAGCCGATTTCCTAGAGGTGCATAGTCTTTTTGCGCCAAATATCCTTGTTGGTTTTGGTCGTGTCGAAGGCCATTCTGTGGGAATTATTGCAAACCAGCCTTCGCAATTTGCAGGCACTCTTGATATTGATGCCTCAGAAAAGGCAGCGCGATTTGTTCGTACGTGTGATGCATTTGGAATTCCAGTTGTCACAATCGTTGATACGCCTGGTTTCTTGCCCGGCACCGAGCAAGAATGGAATGGAATTATCCGACGCGGAGCAAAATTGATTTACGCATACGCAGAAGCATCCGTTCCACTCGTAACCGTCATTACTCGTAAAGCCTATGGTGGTGCCTACATCGTTATGGGCTCCAAACATCTTGGCGCAGATATCAACCTTGCATGGCCAACATCCCAAATCGCAGTGATGGGAGCTGCGGGAGCAATCAATATTCTTTACCGCAAAGAGATTGCTGCGGGGCCGAAAAAATCTAAAGAACTCCTTGATGCGTATGAAGAAGAACTACTCAACCCATATATAGCTGCCGATCGCGGATTTATCGATGCTGTTATTGAGCCTCATCAAACACGCCAAGAAATTACCAAAGCTCTTCGCGCATTGCGCAATAAGCGTGTTGATCTCCCGACACGCAAACATGGAAATATTCCTCTTTAATGGCAATCATTCGACGTCGGAGGAGATTTCGTAAATTTACAGTTTTGTCGGGCACGGCAACGGGTCCTGAGATGAGTGCGCTTCAGATTGCCCTGGAGGAGATTGAACTCAATCAACATCCAAATAAAGCGTATCGAGGATCTTGGAGCAGGTTAAAAGTTCAAAAGTCTTTACCGCGCGATTGGGGTACAACCGCCTCATGACTCGTCGAATTATTTTGGCATCAGCTTCGCCATCGCGCGCACGCTTACTTAGCTCTGTGAATATCAATTTTGATGCATTGGTAAGCGGTGTTGATGAAGAAAATCCAGAGATTCTTCAACTTCCTCCTTCGCAAATGGTTCTAGCTCTTGCAATTATGAAAGCTCACACAGTAAAGAACTCATTTGATTGCGGAGATAGCGCTCTTATTATTGGATGTGACTCAACATTTGAATTTGAAGGTGAATCTCTTGGGAAGCCCCTTACCCGTGAAAACGCTATTGAGCGTGCACGATTACTCAGTGGAAAGTCTGGCTTACTTCATACCGGGCATTGCGTAATTGACACAGCTCAAGGAATTGAAGTCTCTGATCTATCTACAGCCCGTGTGCATTTTGCAAAAATGAGCGATGATGAGATTCAAGGTTACGTCGATTCTGGAGAGCCTCTTCAAGTAGCTGGCGGATTTACCTTAGACGGCCTAAGCGCCCCTTACATTACTCATATTGAAGGTGACCCGAGCGGCATCATCGGTTTATCTCTTCCTACGCTTCGAAAAATTATTCTTAATCTCGGACTCAACTGGACGCAGATTAGTTTGGCAAGAAAAGCAGAACAGGTTCTCGCATGAGTAAAAAGATTTCATCCGTTCTTATCGCCAACCGTGGTGAAATTGCCGTCCGCGTTGCACGAGCCTGTCGAGATCACGGTATTAAATCAATTGCTATTTACTCAGATGAGGACCGTAACTCATTGCACGTAGCACTTACCTCAGATGCGTATGCTCTCGATGGACTATCTGCAGCTGAAACATATCTAGATCAAAATAAAATTTTGGCAATCGCAAAAGAATCTGGTGCTGATGCAGTTCACCCGGGTTATGGATTCCTCTCTGAAAATGCAGATTTTGCTGACCGTGTAATTGCTGCAGGCCTTGTTTGGATTGGACCTCCTCCTGCGGCCATCCGAGCGCTCGGTGACAAAGTTTCAGCCCGCAAAATTGCCGCCGAAGTTGGTGCTCCACTTGTTGCTGGAACTATTGACCCCGTTGAGACAGCCGAAGAAATCATGGCATTTGCAGATAAGCACGGCTTACCTGTTGCGATTAAGGCAGCACATGGTGGCGGTGGACGAGGACTTAAGGTCGCCTACAAGCGCGAGGATATTCCCGAACTTTTTGCCTCCGCGGTGCGTGAAGCGATAACTGGATTTGGACGTGGTGAGTGTTTTGTTGAACGCTATCTAGATAAACCACGTCACGTTGAGACCCAAGTCTTGGTCGATTCTCATGGCAATGCTGTTGTTGTGAGCACGCGCGACTGCTCATTGCAGCGCCGCCACCAGAAGCTTGTGGAAGAAGCGCCTGCTCCTTTCCTTACTGCGGCCCAAGAAAAACAGTTGTATACCTCTTCTAAAGCAATCATGAAAGCTGCTGGCTATGTTGGTGCAGGAACTTGTGAATTTCTTATTGGCGCCGACGGGACAATCTCGTTCCTCGAAGTAAATACTCGTTTGCAAGTAGAGCATCCAGTGAGTGAAGAAGTAACTGGAATAGACCTCGTACGTATGCAATTTCGTATTGCCGCCGGAGAGGCGATTAGCCCTATTGACCCTGTGGTTCGCGGTCACAGCATTGAATTTCGTATCAATGGTGAAGATCCCGGCAATGGATTTCTTCCTTCCCTTGGAACCATCACAACATGGGAGGTACCAGACGGGCCAGGAGTTCGAATTGATGCAGGTTTTGACCATGGGCATACCGTTGGATCACATTTTGATTCACTTCTAGCAAAACTAATCATCACAGCTGCAACACGTGAAGAAGCTATTGAACGTGCTCGCCGGGCGCTAAAAGAATTTGAGATTGGTGGCTTGGCGACTGCCCTGCCATTCCATCGAGCTATCGTGAATGATCCAAATTTCACAGAGGACTTCAAGGTTTATACAAGTTACATAGAAAAAGAATTCAAGAACAAAATTCCTGCATTTAATTATAAGCAAGGGGTTGCAGAATCAAAATCAGCTGAACAAAAAGTTGTCGCCGAGATCAATGGACACCGCTTTGAAGTCGTGCTCCATACGCAAGAGCAATCACAAAAGCGCCGCAAAATTAAGAGCAACATCTTGGGTAAAGCTTCTGGTAATAGCGTAGATAGTCCTATGCAAGGCACCGTTGTTAAGATTCTTAAAGCTAATGGAGACCGCGTTGTCCCAGGTGACCTGATAATCGTTTTGGAAGCCATGAAAATGGAGCAGCCACTCATTGCCCATAAAGAGGGAATTATTGGCAAGCTCAGCATCGGAGTTGGACAAACGGTTGCAAGCGGCCAGAATCTCTGCGTGATTGAAGACGCCCCTTAATTCAACCAATTCGATTTATTGCATGAATCCTTTCATTCTGCAGTAAATTGCTCACATGAGCGATCTTTATACAGACCCAATTGGAACTTCTGAACTTGCTGCGAAAAAGCTTGCTGCTTTAACTGGTAAACCACAACATCACGTTGCACTCGTAATGGGGTCTGGGTGGATTGATGCAGCTGATAATTTGGGGACGCCTACACACGAATTTGAAACTATTGAGTTGCCAGGATTCCTGCCTCCAACGGTCCAGGGGCATGGTGGAAAGATTCGCTCGTATGATTTGCAAGGCCCAAACGGAATAGTCAGCGCTCTCGTCTTTCTGGGTCGCACGCATTTGTATGAAGGAAAAGGAATTGAACCAGTTGTTCATGGAGTACGTACTGCAGTAAAAGCAGGCTGCAAAGTTGTGGTGCTAACAAATGCTTGCGGTGGAATAAACCGTGACTACCAGGTGGGTCAACCCGTTCTTATTCGTGATCATATTTCACTCACCGGTGTGAGCCCGCTTATCGGTGGAAACTTTGTTGACCTAACAGATTGCTACAGCAAGAGACTGCGAGCAATTGTAAAAAGTGAAGATCCATCACTTGCTGAAGGAGTTTATGCTCATTGGCGTGGGCCTTCCTATGAAACACCAGCAGAAATAAACATGATTCGAATCATGGGCGCTGATCTCGTAGGCATGTCTACGGTTCCCGAAGCTGTCGCTGCCCACGCACTCGGAGCTGAAATTCTTGGCATATCACTTGTGACAAATGCAGCAGCCGGTATGACTGGTGAGAAATTGAGTCACGAAGAAGTGATGGCAGCAGGTAAGGCATCTGCAGGGCTAATCGGTGGATTGCTTGCAAAGGTTCTTCCTCAGTTATGACCCTTGCAAGTGAGCTTGTTTCAGAAGTTAAGGCTTGGATTGCCCTTGATCCAGATCCGCAAACTGCTCAGCAATTACAAGAATGGCTTGACGAAGAAAATGAAATTGAATTAAGGAAATCTTTTTCTGGATTTTTAGTATTTGGTACAGCTGGATTGCGCGGACCTGTGGGTCCTGGCCCTTCTTGCATGAATCGCGCTGTAGTACAACGAACATCAGCGGGTATCGCTGGATATATGAAAAAGCGTGAAATGAAAACTGTCGTGATAGGCCAAGATGCGCGCCATGGTTCAAAAGAATTCACGGATGAAGCAGCTCAAATTTTCACGGGCGCAGGTATGAAAGTCTGGGTTCTGCCTCGACCATTACCAACTCCAGTATTGGCATTTGCAGTTAATCAGCTAGGTGCTGATGTGGGAGTGATGGTCACAGCCAGCCACAATCCTCGAGAAGATAACGGCTACAAGGTGTATCTGGGAGGAACTGTAGATAACGTGCGTTACGCGGGTTCACAAATAATTCCGCCGGCTGATGCAGAAATAGCTAGAGAGATTGCACTCATTAATTCCGCGCAGCCAAAAGGAACTGGGTGGCAAGTTCTCAATGATGACATCCCTAATGAATATGTGAAAAGCACTGCTGCACTTGCGAGAGTCAAGAGTGAGCTGAAAATTGTGTACAGCGCAATGCACGGAGTTGGAACTGAAACCTTTTTGGCAACTTTTAAAGCAGCCGGATTTTCTGATCCAATTCTTGTAGAGGAACAAGCGCGCCCCGATCCGGATTTTCCAACGGTAGTATTTCCTAATCCTGAAGAACCCGGAGCGATTGACTTATCACTAGCGCTAGCAGCAAAGGTAGATGCTGATCTAGTAATTGCAAATGATCCAGATGCCGATCGGTGTGCTGCAGCAATAAACGACCCTGATACAGGCTGGCGAATGCTGCGCGGGGATGAAGTAGGAGCGATTCTTGGGCATTACATCGCCACAACCATGCAGCAGAGCTGCGTTAATAAATCCTTTGCAAATTCCATTGTTTCCTCTACTGTGTTGAAAAAAATTGCCAAGGCTCACGGAATTGAATTCCACGAAACACTTACTGGGTTTAAATGGCTATCTAAAATTGAGAATTTGCGATTTGGATACGAAGAAGCTATCGGTTACGCAGTAGATCCGGCATCCGTAAATGATAAGGATGGGATATCAGCTGGGCTGTTGATTGCCCAATGTGCGACAGAATTGAAAAATAAAGGTCAGTCGCTCGCTGATTACTTATCTCAAATCTGGGAGCTCTACGGCTATCACCGAACCGAACAAATCTCGATTCGAGTTAATGAAAGTGCCGATGTTGATGTTGTCCTTGCTCGAGTTCGAGAAAATCACCCCAAGATTCTTGCTGGGGAATTGATTACAGAATTTGAGGACCGAGCCCAGTCTCAGGGAAAATTGCCGGCAACTAACGCAATTATTATGCGGTTTGGTGAGCGTGTGCGAATCATAATCCGCCCCAGTGGAACCGAAGCAAAATTGAAGTGCTACATCGAAGTTTCAACCAAGGGTGGAAGTGCCCAGGAGATTTCCGCAGCAAATAAATTCGTTGAACTTTTAAAAACAGAATTGTCGGAAATTCTTAAGGTTTGATCTTCCCAGATTTAATAAGAGCCTCGGCTTTGAGAACTGCGGGGATGTATTTGCTTCCAAGAGACGGAATGAGAAAATCAACTCCACCATCTTTCAGCGAATATTCTCGGCCAAAAATGCTATTTATTGGATCTAGAACATCAGAGTATGACCGGACCGCAACTCCATAGGAAATTAAATCAAACGTCGCAGTATCGACACGTTTTTGGACCGCTCCAAGCAGTACAGATTTTGCCTTTGCCGACTTAAGAAAGAATTGATCAGGGATAACGCCGATATAACGAATTGGCTTCTTTGCCGTGGAAGCAGCAACAACAGCATCCAAAACATCTGAACTTTGGTTCCACGTTGAATAGAAGACATCAGCCCCACGTTTTGCCATTCCTATGGCGTCTAGAGATGGACTCATTCCCCAATTCTGGGCAAGAACACTTATTTTTGGATTCACGCTTTGCGCTCCGGCTAAGAAGGCTTTGTTAAGATCGCGCAGATTTGTTCGATCGACATCGAGCAAGAGCGCGATTTTCCCACTTTTTGATGCTGATGCAGCAAGAACTCCTGCTAAATAGCTTGTTTGCGCCTCATTGAAAACCATGCATTCAACATTGAGCTGTCCTACATTCGAATTATCAATAATTCCAAATTCAGTATTTGGAAACTCACTCATCGCAGCAGAAAGTGAAGACTGAAATCCGTAGCCGATAAGCAAAATAGGGTCGTAGCCAGCATTAGCTAAAAAACGTATTTTTAATAATCTATCTAAATCAGTTCCATCTGTTGCAATTTCACGTAAAGCCAATGGGCCTAATCCAAATTTTTTCTTTGCTTTATCGACGCCAATCGCTGCCGCATCGTTAATGCCGCCATCGCCTCGTCCACCGATATCGTAAATCACCGCAATTTTCATTGAGCTAGCGTGTGCTGTAGTGATGGCAGGTAGAAGAAGGGTTAAAAGTGCCACAATCACTAGAGTGACGCGGCTTTTAACCACGAGGAATCAACCCCATTGCCTCATACGTTTTTGCCAAAGTGTCTTGGGCTACAGCATTTGCTTTATCAGCACCAACTTTGAGGATTTTTGTTAATTCCGTCGGATCTTTTAGTAACTCAAGTGTGCGCTCACGCACAGGGCGGAAATACTCGACTACAACATCTGCAACAGCGCCTTTAAGGTCGCCATAGCCTTTGCCAATAAATTCATTTTCTAAATCTGCGATACTCTTGCCCGAAAGCGCACTATGAATGGTGAGCAAGTTTGATACGCCAGGCTTTTCATTCACATCAAATTTAATTTCTCTTCCTGTGTCTGTCACTGAGCTTTTAATTTTCTTTGCATTGACTTCCGGAGCATCGAGGATATCCACCACTCCGGCAGGTGAGGAACTAGACTTACTCATTTTTGCTGATGGATCTTGCAAATCATTTATTTTAGCTGCTGCCTTTGTTATATATGCTTCCGGTATTGTAAAAATTTCCTTGTACGTATTGTTAAAACGTTGACCTAAATCTCGAGTCAACTCAATGTGCTGGCGTTGGTCTTCCCCGACTGGAACATATTTTGCCTGGTAGAGAAGAATGTCTGCAGCTTGCAAGATTGGATATGTAAATAAGCCCACTACAGTTCTGTCCGCGCCGCTTTTTTGGCTTTTATCCTTAAACTGAGTCATACGTCCTGCTTCACCAAAACCAGTTAAGCATTCCATTACCCAACCGAGTTGGTTGTGAGCGGGAACGTGTGATTGCATAAAAAGTGCGCATTTTGCTGGATCTAAACCAAGTGCGAGAAGTTGCGCGGTAGAGATGAGGGAACGTTCACGCAAGATCTTTGGATCAACTTGCACGGTAATTGCATGAAGGTCAACAACACAATAAAACGCATCGTGGCTCTCTTGAAGAGCTACCCACTGCTTGAGGGCGCCAAGATAATTACCAAGGTGGAATGAGCCACCGGTTGGTTGAATACCAGAGAGAATGCGTTCTTTACTCATGGGCAGTATCTTTCCATTCATCGCGCGAGATCAATAATTGACCGGCGCGCTTACCCTCAATGGATAAGACACTTATTCGAAAGTTGCCGTGGCGCAACACATCATGGATCTCTGGAAGCCTGCCTAAAGCATGCATTACATACCCTCCGGCTGTCTCATATGGACCCTGCGGCAAGGAAATTCCAGTTTGGTCGAACAAGTCCTCGAGGGAAATGAGGGAGTCAATTTCAAAGTCACCACTACGGTCTTGTGGTGTTACTTCCGCTTCTACTTCATCGTACTCATCATGAATATCACCGATAAAGCACTCAACCAAATCTTCGAGAGTAACAATGCCATCGGTACCACCGTATTCATCAAGGACAATTGCTAGGTGTTGTCGCTTAGCACGCAATTCAGTGAGCGCTGGAAGTACACCTTTCGTCCCAGGTAAAAATGTAACGGGCCGGATAATATCTAACAGCGTTGCAGCCGGTCGACTTACGTGAATATTTAATAGATCGCGTACGTGAAGGAAGCCAATCACTTCATCACTATTCCCTCGAGTTACTGGATATCGTGAATGCGCACTTTCAACAGCAATCTTCATTGCCTCATCGATAGAAGTTCCGACATCAAGGAATTCGACCTCAGTGCGTGGCACCATGATTTCGTGAAGGGAAAGATCGCCGGAATTAAATACTTCCTCGACGATATCGCGCTCTTCTTCAGTAAGGGCTGTGTGACCTGTAACCAAATCAACAAGTTCAGCTTCAGACATTTCACTTCGAGATTCTTCTGCCTTAAGGCCAAACATTTTTACTACTACATCGGTAGATTTGGAAAGCAACCAAATTGTCGGACGAAAGAGTTTTGCGAGCTGATCAATAACCCCCGCTGAAGCGAGCGCAATGGATTCAGTGCGATAAATAGCTAAGCGCTTTGGCACCAGTTCGCCGAATACAAGAGAAATGTAAGCAATCACAATTGTTACGGAAACCAAGGAAAGTGTTGTCGCTAAACCGTGGGAAAGCCCCCATTTTTCAAAAGTGGGAATAACAAATGAAGTTCCCAGCCGCTCTGAACCAAGTGCTGCCGAAAGAAATCCGCAAAAAGTTACTCCGATTTGAGCTGCGGCTAAAAATCGATTCGGATTTTTGGTCAGGTGGGCCACTCGCGCCCCGCGCTTTCCTTTGTCCTGTAGTTGGCGCACCTGTGAGTCGCGAAGAGACAGTAGGGATATTTCGGCAGCCACGAAAAGGGCTGCCAGAGCGATACAGAAGAGAACCATTGCGATATCCAGGATGAGCTGGCTACCCGTGCCCAGCGACGTGGAAACTGAGCCCAGATCCTCGAATTTAACGCGGTGCATTCCCCTAGGGTATCGTGAGCGCCCTCACGTCAGTGTTGACGCGAGTGTGTACCAATGTGCACTAAATTATTAAATGTAGTTCCCTCCAATGGATCGTCGGGCACGTACCTGCCCGGAGAAGGAGCCTTCACATGGCATCAGTCGTTTTCGACTCAGCATCACGTATCTATCCAGGCACAACCAAACCCGCTGTCGACAAGCTCAGCCTCACCATCGCTGATGGTGAATTTCTTGTTCTCGTCGGACCATCTGGTTGTGGAAAATCAACATCACTTCGTATGCTTGCCGGACTTGAAGAAATTGATTCAGGTTTGATTCGCATCGGCGATCGAGATGTTACTAACGTTGCTCCAAAAGACCGAGACATCGCAATGGTCTTCCAGTCATACGCACTTTATCCACATATGTCAGTTGCCGAAAATATGGGATTTGCTCTCAAGATTGCTGGCATTGATAAAGAAGAACGTGACCGTCGAGTTCTAGAGGCTGCAAAGCTCCTTGATTTGGAACCATATCTTGATCGCAAACCAAAGGCACTTTCTGGCGGACAACGCCAACGTGTTGCAATGGGACGAGCCATTGTTCGTGAGCCACAAGTATTCTTGATGGACGAACCCCTATCAAACCTTGATGCAAAACTTCGCGTTGCAACTCGCACACAAATAGCAGCTCTACAACGTCGTCTTGGAATCACAACCGTTTATGTAACACACGACCAGGTTGAAGCAATGACCATGGGAGATCGCGTTGCAGTGATGAAGGATGGATTGCTACAACAGGTAGATACACCTCGCAATCTTTATGACCGCCCAGCAAATTCATTTGTTGCTGGCTTTATTGGTTCTCCTGCTATGAATTTGCTCGTTGCCCCTGTCGTAGGTGGTAAAGGTAAGTTAGGTGATTACACATTCGATGTTCCTGCATCAGCCGGTTCCTCTGTAATTGTTGGAATTCGCCCAGAAGGCTTCACTCCTTCTTCAGAAGGCTTCCACGTTCACGTAGAAGTTGTTGAAGAATTGGGCGCAGATGCCTTCGTTTATGGAAACCCAGGGGATGCAGATGTGAAGTTTGCGAACTCCAGTGATGAAGGTGCACAAATCATCGTGCGTTGGGATCCAAAGAATCCACCAAAGCCAGGTGATCGCGTGACGGTTTCTGCGAAGGCAGAGTCAATTCACTTGTTTGATGTTAATACGGGGCTTCGGATTAACTAGAATTAATTAAGAATTAACTCATAGCCTTCTTGAGGTTCTCATCAATTGAATTGAGGAACTCCTGAGTAGTTTGATATGGCGCTTCTTTTGAAATAAGGAGCGCCAAATCTTTTGTCATTTTGCCTTCTTCGACTGTTTCAATACAAACCCGCTCGAGAGTCTTTGAGAACTTTGCGAGTTCTGGGTTGTTATCCAGTTTGGCGCGGTGAGCCAAGCCTTGAGTCCATGCAAAGATAGAAGCAATCGGATTAGTAGAAGTTGCTTTCCCAGCTTGGTGATCGCGGTAGTGGCGCGTCACTGTTCCATGCGCGGCTTCAGACTCGCAAATCTTTCCATCTGGAGTCATGAGAACTGAGGTCATCAACCCCAATGAACCATAACCTTGCGCGACAGTGTCAGATTGAACATCTCCGTCATAGTTCTTGCAGGCCCAAACATATCCGCCAGGCATACGTAGTGACATCGCAACCATGTCATCGATCAAGCGATGTTCATACCAAATGCCCGCCGTCTCAAATTGAGATTTAAACTCTGCTTGGTAAATCTCTTCGAAAATATCTTTAAACCGACCGTCGTAGGCCTTCAATATTGTGTTCTTTGTCGAAAGATAAACCGGGAATTTGCGCAATAAACCGTAGTTAAGAGATGCCCGGGCAAAATCGCGAATGGAATCGTCCACGTTGTACATCGCCATAGCTACGCCAGATGAATCAAAATCAAACACTTCATGGGATTCTGGAGCTGAACCATCTTCAGGAACAAAAGTAATGGTGAGCTTTCCAGGGCCCTTAACTTTGAAATCTGTTGCCTTGTATTGATCTCCGAACGCGTGACGACCAATCACAATTGGTTTAGTCCAATGTGGCACTAGGCGCGGGACATTGCTAATGATAATTGGCTCACGGAAAATTACGCCGCCAAGGATGTTGCGAATTGTTCCATTGGGCGACTTCCACATTTTCTTAAGGCCAAATTCTTTAACACGAGCCTCATCAGGTGTAATTGTCGCGCACTTAATTCCAACGCCATACTTTTGGATAGCACGCGCAGAATCGACAGTTACTTGATCATCGGTCGCATCGCGATTTTCCATACCTAAGTCGTAATATTCAAGATTCACATCGAGGTAAGGCAAAATCAACGAGTCCTTAATGAACTGCCACATGATGCGGGTCATTTCATCGCCATCAAGTTCTACAACAGTTCCTGAAACTTTAATCTTGCTCATTTTCTCTGCTTTCTTATTTTGATTTCTAGAATTAAAGGTCTTTTACATCTGCTTGCTTTGTGCGTACTGCTTCTGCCGCCTCTTTCAGTGCCGCCACTTCACTAGGAGTCAGTGATCCCTCAACAACGCCAAGGATTCCGTTTTTGCCAATCTTGGCTTCTACTCCGAGATACACGCCGGAAATTCCGTATTCACCGTCCACCCAAGCACAGACGGGCATCACTTCGCCCGAATCCTCAATAACTGCTTTTGCCATCCTTGCTGCTGCAGCTGATGGTGCATAGTAAGCAGAGCCAGTTTTCAAAAGAGCAACAACTTCTGCTCCACCATTACGTGTGCGATCAACTAGTTCAGCAATTTCGGCTTCGTTCAAAAGAGTAGACAGTGGCTTGCCATCAACCGTGCAACGACTTGGGACTGGGACCATTGTTTCTCCATGTGAACCAAGTGTCAGAGTCTTTACTGAGCCGACAGCAACTCCAAGTTTTTCTGCGACAAAATTTGTAAAGCGCGCTGTATCGAGCATTCCTGCCTGGCCCATAACTTTGTTCTTCGCAAAACCTGTAGCTAGTTGGGCAAGTGCAGTCATTTCATCTAAAGGATTAGAAACCACAATGATGACTGCGTTTGGTGAATGCTTTGCAATATTTTCAGCAACTCCACGAACAATGCCAGCATTTACTCCGATGAGATCCATGCGTGACATTCCTGGCTTACGTGGAAGTCCAGCTGTGATAACTACGACGTCAGAATTGGCTGTGGCCTCATAGCCGCCACCTTCTGCTGTTGTTGTTGCACCTACAACTTTTGTTTCAAATCCTTCAATAGATCGAGATTGATTCATGTCGAGAGCCAATCCTTCTGGCTTTCCCTCGACAATGTCCGTAAGTACGACAGTTTCAAAGAGATTGTATTCAGCCAATCGGAGAGCAGTCGTTGAGCCATAAAATCCAGCACCTACAACTGTTACTTTTCCTTTAAGGTTTTTCTGAGCTGACATTTTTACCTTCCCTACGAAATGGTCGTTGTGAAATACCGGTTGAATGTTACCCCGCGTGCGGTAGGGCTAAAGACACGATGAAAAGAGTTCCCGCTATGAGGAGTGGTAGAAATAACTCGATTCGACGCTTCATTCCTAGAATGAGATAACGCGAATAGGCGAAACTGCCCGTTCCAATCGCCAGTAAGAAGCTCCCACTTCGGACCCTTCCAAGAAGCGCGGCAATAATTCCTACCGTGATGAGTGCTAGACCAAAATTTCGGAGTTTTTCTAAATTCAAAACACGCTTCATTCCTAGATACGAGAACTTTCTACAACATTTGTCAGCAACATTGCCCGAGTCATGGGTCCAACTCCCCCAGGCATTGGGGCTATAAAGGAAGCGATATTTGCAACATCCGGATGAATATCACCGAGTAATCCTTTTTCGGTTCGAGTGATTCCAACATCCAACACCACCGCTCCCGCTTTCACCATATCGGCAGTGAGTAAGTGAGGACTTCCAACGGCTGCGACAACTATGTCGGCACGTAAAGTGTGCGTCTTGACATTTCTTGTACCGGTATGGGTAATTGTTACCGTTGCATCATCTCCGCGCCGCGACATCATTAAAGCTAATGGGCGTCCAACAGTTATTCCTCGTCCCATAACAACAACGTCAGCGCCTTTAGTCGAAATGTTATAGCGATTAAGTAGTTCCAAAATGGCGCGAGGAGTACATGGCAACGGAGCAGGCTCGCCTAAAACAAGCTTTCCTAAATTGAGAGGGTGCAGCCCATCGGCATCTTTAGCAGGATCAATCGCTTCAAGAATTCTGTTTGCGGATATCCCATGAGGAAGTGGTAATTGGACGATATAGCCTGTGCATTCTTTTGAATAATTTAAATCTTTAATTGCAGCCAATACATCAGATTCTGACGCACTTGCTGGCAGATCAACTCGGATAGATTGAATCCCAACTTGGGCACAGTCTCTATGCTTTCCACTGACATACGATTGGGACCCTGGATCATCACCCACAAGAATTGTTCCAAGCCCTGGCTTTACAGTCATCTGTGTAACGCGTTTCTTGAGTTCTGCTTTTATCGTTTCAGCAGTTAACTTTCCATCAAGTATTTGAGCGCTCACAAGTCAATACTATCTAAGTTCTTGCTCCATTTAAGCATGCGAGAAATGTCGAGTTCCGGTGAAGAACATCGCAATGCCAGCTTTTGTAGCCGCTGCAATAACTTCTTCATCGCGTACAGAACCACCTGGTTGAACAACGGCGCTCACTCCTGCGTCAATCAATATCTGCAATCCATCAGCAAATGGGAAAAAGGCATCACTGGAAGCAACGCTCCCTTGTGCTCTTTCTCCAGCGCGAGAAACTGCCAACCGAGCACTATCAACTCGATTGACTTGGCCCATACCAACTCCAACTGAAGCTCCATCGTGTGCGAGCAAAATTGCATTACTTTTTACAGCTCGTACCGCACGCCACGCAAATTCGAGGTCTTTCAAAATTGAGGCTGGCACGGGGTTTCCACTTACTTGCTTCCAAGAAGCCCCAGAATCACCAGGTGCATCAACAAGATCACTTTCTTGGATCAAAAATCCTCCAGAAATAGGTCTCACTTCCAATTCTGGAATTTGATAGTTATCTAAAGTCAAAATACGTATCGATGGCTTCTTCATCAAAATATCGAGAGCTGCTTTTTCAAATGCTGGCGCAACTACAACTTCAGTAAAAATCTCAGATAATTTAAGGGCCATGGACTCGGTAATGGTTCGGTTTGCAGCAACGACTCCACCAAATGCTGACACGGGATCACATTCATGTGCTTTGGAATATGCAGTTGCAATATCTGAGGCTATTGCTATCCCACAAGGATTGGCATGTTTGATGATTGCAACACAAGGTTGCACATGATCAAATGCAGCACGTAGGGCTGCATCGGCATCGGTGTAATTATTGAATGACATTTCTTTCCCGTGAAGCTGATCTGCGCCTGCAATTCCAAGCTTCTTGTTGCTTGCATCCTTGTAAACGGATGCTTGTTGATGCGGATTCTCCCCATAACGTAAACCAGCGATGCGTTCCCATACTTTGGCACGCCATTGATCAGGCGCCCCGGTTTGCTCTCCAAGCCAATTAGCAATGGCAACATCGTATTCAGCGGTACGACGGAATGTTTCCATCGCCAATGTTGTGCGCTCCTCCAAAGTAAATCCACCTTGCGAAAGTGCCTGATGAAGTGCCGGATATTGCGATGGATCGGAGATCACAGCAACTGAGCCATGATTCTTGGCAGCTCCGCGCAACATACTTGGACCACCGATATCGATTTGCTCAATACATTGGGAAAAATCATCTGTACTTGCAATGGTTTGCGCAAATGGATAGAGATTTATTATTACTAAATCAAAGGCAGCAATATCTTGTTCGGCGATAGCAGCAAGATGTTGTGGATTATTTTGGTCGGCCAAAATCCCTGCGTGGATACGAGGATGAAGTGTTTTTACTCGCCCGCCCATCATCTCTGGAAAACCCGTGTATTCCTCTACTGGTATTACAGTGATTCCCGCTGCGGCTAAATTCTTAGCAGTCGAACCTGTTGAAAGGATTTCGACACCAGCCTTGGAAAGCGCACTGCCAAGTTCAATGAGACCGCTCTTGTCATAGACGCTAATCAAAGCTCTGCGAATTGGCTTACGTGAACTCATCACTTCCCTACTTTTCCAGACCTGCAGCTACAAACTCTTTGAGCGTCTCGACTATGAGGGAGCGCTCCTGAATCTTAATGCGTTCGTGCAGTGAGTCTTGCGTATCACCCGGTTCTACGGCAATTCGCACCTGGGAAATTACTTTTCCAGTGTCGACTCCAGCATCAACCCAATGAATACTCGTTCCCGTCTCTTGCACTCCCGCAGCAAGAGCATCTCGAACGGCATGCGCACCAGGGAAGCTCGGAAGCAGCGCTGGGTGAGTATTAATTATTGGAAACTTCTCAACTATATTTTTAGGCAGAATTCGCATAAACCCAACACTCACCACGAGATCAACACAATCTGCGTCAATCACCTTTTCTAGCTCACTAGCCCATTCCTCTCGCGAGGAAAATTTAGAGTAATCAATAAGAGTTGATTCGATTCCATTAATTTCTGCTCGAGCCAAAACTTCAGCAGGCCGATCAGAAATAACACGAACTATGTCCAATTCAAGTAAGCCAGACTTAATAGCATCGATAACTGCTTGTGCCAAGGTGCCTGATCCTGAGGCAATTAAATCAATTCGCTTAGCCACGCTTCAATACCTTATTCGCAATCTTTGGACCGTAAAAGAATAGAACGGCAACAAGTAAAGCACTGATTGCAGCTATTGATGTTGTGCGCTCTGGAAGGATTCCTGTGCGTCTCATTGCAGGAGTAAGCAACTCCCCCGAAGCAAAGTATGAAATCTCCCAAACAAAAAATATGGACATAATGAAAGTTCGCAACAATTCCTTATTGCGTTGGCGCCAATCCAAATGCACTCGAGTAATAGCTTTGTACACCCCAAAGAACAGCAAGGGCCAGAAAATAATCCCAATAGCAAAGAGTGGGTGCTCTCCCGTAGGCAATTCACTCAATATGGGAATTGCAGGAATCTGATGAATATTAAATGCCGAAGCAGTGACCATGGTGTGGGCTCCTAGGCTAAAGCCCGATCCAGTCAGATATCCCAGTGCAGCCAAAGCCATATTTGGCATATAGAGAATTTGTAAGCTGGTGAATAAAAAGCCCCCGATTATTCCTGGCGCAATAACAGTGGAGAGATCGTAAATAACTCTCCAATGTGCAAGAAATGAGAGCGTCAAAACTAGGGCGGCTATTCCCAATGCAATCGCAAATATATAAATTCCAATTGCTAGTGCAGGGCGTGGGTTAAAAGTAAAAGTTGAGACTAACGCCGTGATGGCAGTACACAAACCAGCGTAATACCACATAGGTGAAATACTGGAGGTAGATGTAAGCAATGAAAGCGCTATTGTATATAAAGTGTAAAAGAAAACGTAAAAAATTCTTGCAGCTCTAATTTTAGGTGCACTTTGAGCTACCCGAATAAAGGTTCGACGTACCGCCCACATTGGAAAAATAATTGCTCCCAGTGGGAGTACAGAAAGAAATCCACCGCCTCGCGCAGATGTTGCCGCTAATTGAAATGGCGTGAGATGGGCTCCCAGCCACAACCAAACCGCGCCACGAATTGGATCTGTGGTGTTTCCACTCGTACTGCCGGCTGTCGACCAAGCAAGTAGAGCGATGAAAATTGATGGAAACAATATGAGCGCCACGCCCTTTGATGCCTGTATCAGCGATATCGAAAGGACGCGGCGCAACACGAGTAGTTAACCCTTAAGGATTTTCCGCATTAGCTGAGCAGTTTCACTTGGCGTTTTGCCAACACTCACGCCTGCAGCTTCGAGTGCTTCCTTTTTAGCTTGGGCTGTACCTGATGATCCAGAAACGATTGCACCAGCATGCCCCATCGTCTTTCCTTCTGGAGCTGTAAATCCTGCAACATATCCAACGACAGGTTTTGTTACGTACTGCGAAATGAATGCTGCCGCACGCTCTTCGGCGTCTCCACCGATTTCGCCAATCATGACAATTGCATCAGTATCGGGGTCATCCTGGAATGCACGAAGGCAATCGATATGGGTCGTTCCAATGATTGGATCTCCACCAATACCGACTGCTGTAGAGAAACCGAAATCTCGAAGTTCATACATCATTTGATAGGTAAGAGTTCCAGATTTTGAAACTAAACCAATGCGGCCAGCTCCTGTGATGTCAGCAGGAATAATTCCAAGATTGGATTGTCCAGGGCTGATGAGTCCTGGGCAGTTTGGTCCAATGATTCGAGTTTTTCCTTTTTTCTGCGAATATGCAAAAAATGCAGCTGTATCGTGTACGGGAATTCCCTCGGTAATTACAACGACAAGTTGGATCTCTGCATCGATTGCATCAATGACAGCAGCTTTCGCGAATTTAGGTGGAACGAATACAACAGATGCGTTTGCTTGAGTAGAAGCCATCGCTTCAGCAACTGTGTTAAAGACTGGGAGAGTTTTTCCAGCAATCTCAACGCTCGTGCCACCTTTTCCTGGTGTCACTCCGCCAACAACATTAGTGCCCGAAGCAAGCATGCGGCCGGTGTGCTTTGTTCCCTCTGAACCAGTCATTCCTTGAACAATAAGTCGAGTTTCTTTATTAATGAAGATTGCCATTATTTTGCCGCCAATTCTGCAGCTTTAGCGGCTGCTCCATCCATTGTGTCCAGTTGCTGCACGAGTGGATGTGCTGCTTCGTTCAAGATTCGGCGACCTTCAAGAACATTGTTGCCGTCGAGTCGAACCACAATTGGCTTCGTTGCCTTATCGCCCAAAATATTGAGAGCCTGAACAATTCCATTTGCAACAGCATCGCATGCGGTAATCCCGCCGAAAACATTTACAAATACGCTGCGAACATCCTTGTCTCCCAAAATAATAGAAAGACCATTGGCCATCACTTCTGCCGATGCACCGCCGCCAATATCAAGGAAGTTGGCAGGTTTAACTCCATATTTTTCACCGGCATAAGCAACCACATCCAGGGTACTCATTACGAGTCCGGCGCCATTTCCGATAATCCCAACTTCACCTTCAAGCTTTACATAATTCAGGTTAAGTTCTTTTGCTTTAGCTTCAAGCGGATTGGCTGATTCGTGATCAATGAGTGCTTCATGACCAGGGTGGCGAAAATCTGCGCTGTCATCGAGCGTGACTTTTCCGTCAAGTGCGACGATTCGACCATCTTCTGTCTTTACCAATGGATTGATTTCCATCAGGGTTGCATCCTCAGAAACGAATGCTGCCCAGAGTTTTACAAGAACATCAGCAACTTGATCGATAACTTCGCCAGGGAATTGGCCAAGTCGAGCAATTTCTTTTGCCTTTTCAAGAGTGACGCCTTCATTGGGATCAATTCCCACACGAGCCAACTTTTCAGGTTGAGTCTTTGCTACTTCTTCAATCTCCATGCCGCCGGCAACCGATGCCATAACGAGGAAATTTCTATTTGCGCGGTCGAGCAAGATTGATGCGTAATACTCTTCTGCGATTGGTGCTGCTTGAGCAATCATCACTTTATGAACTGTGTGTCCTTTAATGTCCATTCCAAGGATTGCGCCAGCTTTTTCGCGAGCATCTGCTGCATCTTGCGCAAGCTTGACTCCGCCAGCTTTTCCACGTCCACCAATTTTTACCTGTGCTTTTACGACAACTCGTCCACCCATAACAGAAGCAGCTTTTTCTGCTTCATCAGCAGTTGTAGCAACTGCGCCAGCAAGAACTGGAATGTTATGTGCTTCAAAGAGATCTCGAGCTTGATACT
>Ga0136642_1000162_pt1 | contig 39777 bp, 37 predicted proteins | sample LowCatLa1302831Y_FD_115313 | JGI IMG/M metagenome (GOLD analysis project Ga0136642, IMG submission 115313) | Freshwater microbial communities from Lower Cathedral Lake, Yosemite National Park, California, USA - 13028-31Y | ecosystem: Environmental > Aquatic > Freshwater > Lake ... | reverse complement strand
TGCGGCAGATCTAATTAATGAGGTCGACCAAGATCGGCGCTTAAACATTTTGGAAAACTTGGCCAGTGACCAACAGCAAAAAGTTCGCCAACTTCTTTCCTATAACTCCGATACCGCCGGTGGAATTATGAACACCGATTTTGTCACGGTGAGCGACACCGCCACAGTCGATGAAGCGATTGAAGCAATTCGCAAGTCCAACGTACCGGCCGAGTCGATGCATACCGTCTTCGTACTCGACGGCGCTGGCTCCATTGTCGGCGCCATCGCCATTGGGCAATTAATCAAGGCTCGCGGATCTGATGTAGCCCTCAGTGTGGCTCGAACCCAAATGGCTCACGTTCACCCTCACTGGGACGTTATGCGGGTGGCTCGCAAGATGAGTGACTTCAATCTGATGGTGGTGCCAGTTCTCGATGAAGAGCACAACGCGCTAATCGGTGTTGTAACGGTTGACGACCTGCTCGAAGAGATGCTGCCTCAGGGTTGGCGTCGCGAGTTTGGTGTGACTTCGGTGGAGGAATAGCCATGAGTCTTCGTCTCGTTCTAAGGGGGGCTTTCTGAAACCCCCGAGTACCCCAAGATTTTTATTGACACGACCAGGTAGCCAAGAGCGCAAGTAGCCCTCCTTCGCACGTGGTTGTCTCGACCAACGACCACGAGCGAACGAAAGGAGGTGGCGCATGTCGAACGAAGCAATCAGAGACGATCGAATCAAAGGGGCCTTTGGCACCATTGACTCTCATGCGCCATCGGGCCGCCGGGGAATAAAGGCCCGTTTTCTAACGCTGCTCGCAATAATCGGCCCCGGTCTGATTGTTATGGTTGGCGACAACGATGCCGGTGGCCTCTCCACCTACGCTCAAGCGGGCCAGAACTTCGGCTACTCCTTGTTGTGGACCCTGCCACTTTTAATTCCTGTCCTGATTGTTAACCAGGAGATGGTTGCCCGATTGGGTGCGGTGACCGGTCAAGGGCACGGGCGACTCATTCGCGAGCGAATTGGTCGACGGTGGGGCAATGTTTCAATTAGCTCTATCTTGGTATTGAACTTTTTAATCATCATTACCGAGTTCATTGGTATTTCGCTCTCGATGCGTTACTTTGGCGTTTCCCCGTACCTCTCTGTCCCCGTGTCGGTAGTCCTACTATTTCTGGTTACCGCCACTGGCTCATTCCAGCGTTGGGAGCGATTCATGATGCTCTTCGTCGCAGTGAATCTTTTCGTAGTGCCCCTGGTGCTGCGGGTTCATATCTCGACCGGTCAGGTTTTTCACCACTACGTCAATCCCGGAATCCGTGGTGGTCCCACTTCGGCGGGGGTTCTACTCATCATCTCCATCATTGGAACCACGGTCGCCCCGTGGCAGCTGTATTTTCAAGAGAGCAACATCGTCGACAAGAAGATCTCACCGCGGTATTTGAATTACGAACGCGTTGACACCATCGTTGGCTCAATCATTGTTATTGCGGTGGCTACCTTGCTCGTCGGACTCACGGCGGCGGGACTGTCGCACCACGGCGGTACCAACAGTTACACCGACGCCTTGGGCGTGGCTCGAGGCTTGTCCCTCTACGTGGGCAAGAACACGGGCGCCCTCTTCGCTATCTTGCTCTTGAATTCGTCAATTATTGGGGCCGCAGCGGTGACCCTCGCTAGTAGCTATGCGATGGGGGACCTGTCGGGAAAGTTGGCGCAAGGACTAAACACGCCGCTCAAGGAGGCGAAGGGCTTTTACGGTATCTTCGCGGGGCTATTAGTCGTAGCGGGAATTGTGACTTTGATTCCGGGCGCGCCCTTGGGTCTGATCACTTTGGCGGTACAAGCCATGTGTGGGCTGATGCTACCGAGCACCACAATTTTTGTGCTGCTCTTGGCGAATGACAAAGTCGCCCTTGGTCCGTGGGTTAATTCACGCTGGCTTAATGCGGTTGCCGTTGTGATTGTGAGTCTGCTCGCGGTTCTGTCGGTGGTCATGATGGTCTCGACTCTTTTTCCCGCGACGCCCGTCCTGCCCCTGTTGGAATGGCTGATGGGCTTTGCGGGCGCTGGTCTCGTGATCGGCCTACCAATTGGGCTCCGGCGGATGGGACCACGTCAACAGTACGAGATGGACAAACTCGACTGGCGAATGCCTCGCCAGGCTCTGCTCACGCCAGCACCACGGACGCGGGCCCGAAAAATTCTTTTGGGCGCCACGGGTACCTACTTGGCGGTGGCGGGAACTTTGCTGGTTGTGCGCATTATTCAACTGGCCACCTCCTAACCTGTACATTCGTGACTGATACCAAGACCCTCGTGTGCGTGCACGCCCACCCCGATGACGAATCACTCTTCACCGCTGGCATAACTGCCCACTACGCCGAGCGGGGGTACAACGTCGTGCTCGTGACCTGCACTAGTGGCCTGCTAGGAATTGACGATAACAACCTCCCGGGTTCAGCCGAGGGGCATAATCGCGCCTTCGTTCGGGCCAGGCGCGCGATGGAATTGCAAGACGCCGCACATCTCGTGGGAATTTCTCGGGTGGTGACATTAGGGTACGAAGACTCTGGATTACCGGGCTGGGAGCAGAACTCGGCCTCACTCGCCTTTATGAACTGTGACGTTGACGCCGTGGGTACTACGCTCGCCGCCCTCTTCGCCGAAATTGGGGCGAGTGTCGTAGTCACCTATGACGAAAATGGCTTCTACGGACACCCCGATCACATCATGGCGAACCGAGTTACTCAGAACGCGGTCGCAAAATCTCCTTCAGTGGAACGTCTCTACTACCCAGTGATGCCCTCTGACCTTATGGCCGATTTTGTTGTCCGGGCTAACGAACAAAAGGTTTCCCTGCCCAAATGGGTAACGGACGCCAGTGTGGACATTGACCGTTCGTTAGTGTCGACGGTGATGGACGTGTCGAGATTTTCAGGTCTGAAGCAACAGGCCATCGCCACCCACGCCTCACAGACCGATAACGCTGATTTGGTCACCATGAGTGCGGATCTTTTCGCCATGCTCTTCGGGACCGAGTTCTATCAGCGCGCCTTTTCAAAATCCACTACCTCAGCCGATAGCGCTGACCTTTTTGGGGGACTGTAATGAGTCAGCTGACCTTCTTGGCGGTACACGCCCACCCCGATGATGAGGCCAGCTCGACTGGCGGCCTCTATCGCCTCCTGGCTAATCAGGGAGTTCGCACGGTACTCGTGACTTGCACGAACGGAGAATGTGGAGATTCACCGAGCGGCGCCAAGCCCGACGCCGATGAACACGACATGGATGAGGTGGCGGCGGTTCGCAAGGTCGAGCTCGACAACGCCGTTGAAATTCTCGGAATTAGTCGCCTAGTGCGCTTAGGCTACCGAGACTCGGGGATGATGGGCTGGCCTCACAACTCGAATGCTGGAAGCTTTTGGGGCACCCCCGTGGCGGAGGCGGCCAAACGCCTCGCCGACCTTTTGATGGAAGAGCGCCCCCAGGTCATCGTCACCTACAACGAAATTGGCTTTTACGGCCACCCCGATCACATCCAGGCCAACCGAATTACGTTGGCGGCCCTCGAGATGATCGACTTCGAGCCAACGCTTTACTACAACGCCATTCCCGACTCGGTCTTCGAAGAGATGCGTAAGCGCTGGGAAGAAGAGGATGAGTCTCGTCGCGAAGAGGGTAAAACCTCCACCGCCCTCGAAGAGGTGGAAGAGGAAATCTCCGAGCAAATGAGCACCCCGGATGAGCTAATTAGCGCCGCCGTAGATATAGCTTCGGTGAACAGCGTAAAGTTTGACGCCCTCGCCGCTCACGCCTCACAGATTGCCGACTCCTTTTGGATGAAGATGGGCCGTGAGGCGTTTTGCGAGACGAATAAGACTGAATGGTTTGTCCGCGTGACGAACCCCCAAAGACTTGAGGGTTGCGTCACCGACATCTTCGCCGGCTATCGCTAAAGAGATTTAGTAGCGATAGGTGTCGGGCTTGTAAGGGCCTTCGACCGTTACCCCGATGTACTCGGCTTGCTTTTTGCTCAACTCGGTCAACTTCACACCCAGAGCGTCAAGGTGCAAACGAGCAACCTTCTCGTCCAAATGCTTCGGTAGAACGTAGACCTTCTTCTCATACTGTTCGTTGCGAACGTAGAGTTCGATTTGGGCCAGGACCTGGTTGGTGAAGGAGGTGCTCATCACAAAACTGGGGTGACCAGTAGCGTTTCCGAGGTTGAACAAACGACCTTCGGAGAGCAAGACAATGGTGCGACCATTTGGCATGGTCCACTTGTCAACCTGGGGCTTGATGTTCTCGCGCGTGGCGCCGGGCAGGGCCTGAAGGCCGGCCATGTCGATTTCGTTGTCGAAGTGACCGATGTTGGCCAAAATAGCCTGTTCCTTCATCATCAACAGGTGCTCAACGGTAACAATGTCCTTGTTTCCGGTGGCGGTGATGATGATGTCAGCAGTGGGCAGCGCCTCTTCGAGGGTGGTGACCTGGTAGCCGTCCATCGCTGCTTGCAGTGCGCAGATGGGGTCAATCTCGGTCACGATGACGCGAGCACCCTGTCCGCGAAGTGATTCAGCCGAACCCTTGCCAACGTCTCCGTAACCACAAACAATCGCAACCTTTCCACCAATCAAAACGTCAGTGGCGCGGTTTAGGCCGTCCACCAGTGAGTGGCGACATCCGTACTTGTTGTCGAACTTGGATTTAGTAACAGCGTCGTTTACGTTAATTGCGGGGAAGAGCAAAACGTTGTCGCGCTCCATCTCGTAGAGACGGTGAACACCGGTGGTGGTCTCTTCCGAGACGCCAATGATGCCCGCGGCCATTGGGGCAAAGGCCATCTCCTTGTTGCCAACCAATCGAGTCAGCAACTCGAGAATAACGCGGTACTCCTCGGAGTCAGCGGTCTCGGGAGAAGGAACAACACCAGACTTTTCAAACTCGAGTCCCTTGTGGACAAGCAAGGTAGCGTCGCCACCGTCGTCCAAGATCATGGTTGGGCCCGCGTGTCCGGGCCAACGAAGCAGTTGCTCGGTGCACCACCAGTACTCTTCTAAGTTCTCGCCCTTCCAGGCGAAGACGGGGACACCCTGGGGGTTGTCAACCGTACCGTTGGGGCCAACGACAACAGCAGCGGCAGCGTGGTCCTGGGTCGAGAAGATGTTGCAGCTGACCCAACGAACCTCGGCGCCCAGTTCTACGAGGGTTTCGATCAATACGGCAGTCTGAATAGTCATATGTAGTGAACCAGCGATGCGCGCACCCTTCAGGGGTTTGCTCGCACCAAACTCGGCGCGCATGGCCAAAAGGCCGGGCATCTCGTGTTCGGCCATGATGATTTCGGCACGGCCGTAATCAGCTAGGGAAAGGTCAGCTACTTTGAAATCGAATGAAGACATGGGGCTCCTAAAGGGTTAAAAAACGGATGGGCGCCGACCTCTGTCGTTTTCGCCTGCCCCAAGCGTAGCGGAGAAATCCCAGAGGGGGTCGCTTCAACGTAAGCAGTTAGGCGCCCACGCGGAACTCGACGACATCACCGTCTTGCATGACGTATTCTTTGCCCTCCACGCGCGCCTTACCCGCGGCGCGGGCGTTGACGACCGTTCCCGCAGCTACCAAGTCATCAAAGCCAATTACCTCGGCCTTGATGAAGTGCTTTTCAAAGTCAGTGTGGATCTCGCCGGCGGCCTGTGGGGCGGTTTCACCCTGGCGAATAGTCCAGGCCCGGGTCTCTTTTGGGCCAGCGGTGAGGAAGGTTTGAAGGCCGAGAGTGTGAAAGCCCACCTTCGAGAGTTGTGAGAGACCCGATTCGCTTTGTCCAAAAGACTCCAGCATTTCGAGGGCTTCACTGTCGTCGAGTCCTGAAAGCTCCGCCTCAATTTTCGCGCAGAGCACGATTGCGGGGGAGGGCGCCACGCTCGCAATCAGCGAGGCCTGCTTCTCCTTGTTTCCAATGGTCTCCTCGTCAACGTTGAAGACGTATATAAAGGGCTTGTCAGTGAGCAGGTGAAGGTCGGCCACGTGGGTCCGGTCTATTTCTTTGCCAACGCGCGAAAGTACCTTGCCTTCGTTGAGCGCGGCCTGGGCTTTTTTGACCTCGCTGAGCTTTATCGCAGCTTCAGGGGAGCGCTTGGCCTCTTTGTCGATCCGGACAATTGCCTTTTCAATCGTCTGCAAGTCAGCGAGAATCAATTCGGTCTCAATCGTGGCGACATCACTGCCCGGATCTATTTTTCCGTCGACGTGAATGACGTCATCATCCTCAAAGGCTCGCACCACCTCACAGATTGCGTCCGATTCTCGGATGGCGGCGAGGAACTGGTTGCCGAGACCCTCACCCTCACTAGCCCCGCGAACAATTCCCGCTATGTCGACGAAGGTGACGGTTGCGGGGAGAATCCGCTCAGACTCGAAGATTCGAGCGAGGACCTCGAGGCGAGGGTCAGGGACAGAAACAATCCCAACATTCGGCTCAATCGTCGCGAAGGGGTAGTTAGCCGCCAACACGTTGTTTTTGGTGAGGGCGTTGAAGAGTGTGGATTTGCCTACGTTGGGTAGACCGACGATGCCAATTGAGAGTCCCATGTGTTCATTGAGACTAGTGCAGGCGTTGTGAATCGAAGAACCAAATTGCCCCAGGCGGTTCTTGAGTACCCTAGATTCGTGGAGCGTTGGGAACTATTTAAATACCGAGTGCGCCACGCCCCATTTTGGTGGCGCATGCTCAATCGCACCGGCAAGTTTCTCGTCGGTCTAGGTATTTTGACTGGCCTTTTCATTCCCTACGAATTGGTCTACACCAATCATCTTGAATCGGTGACGCAGGCCGGCGCTCGAAAAGAGATCAGTAGCGTTCTGCCAAAAACTATTCCCAATATCTATACGACGAAATTGCCTGTTGGTCCCGCGGTGCCCGTTCCGAGCCAGCCTCAACCTGCGGTCAATAGCTGGATTGGTTTGTTGCAAATTCCAGAGATTGACCTCTCAATGACCATTGTCCAGGGCACTGACACGCCGGAACTTCGTCTGGGCCCCGGCCACTACGTGAACACGGCCACCCTCGGTTCGGTGGGCAATGCCGCTATCGCTGGTCACCGCACGACCTGGGGGCGTCCTTTCCGTTACCTGGACCACCTAAATATGAATGACCCAATCATTGTCACCACTACGCAGGGGCGGTTTCTTTATCGAGTTATAAACAAGGAGGTGGTCGCACCCTCTGACTTGAGTGTTCTCAATCCTTCGTCGACGCCTATCTTGACTCTGACCACCTGCAACCCTCCCTACTCGGCCGTTACGCGCCTCGTTATTGTGGCTCGCTTGGTTGCGGTTGATCTTCCCCAGAGCGTCCCCACCGGTCACGGAGTTCCGGTCATAAACCCAATCACCGGCAAGCCGGTAGACAAAAACCCCGGCACCACGACTACGACTGCTCCGGTGCTGTTACCGACCGCACAACAAGTGACCGCCAACGCCAGTTGGGGCTCAACCTGGGGTGTCGCCCTGCTGTTTGGCTGCTTTATTTGGTTCTTGTGGTGGGTCATGCTTCGACTTAAGGGTGGACCGTGGTGGTCGTCGCTGGCCATGGCGGGTATCGCCGCAGTGACCGTTCCGCTTCTCCTAATTTTTTATGGCGCAGTGACCTCCATTCTTCCAGCGGGATACTGAGCTGGTCGCATCCGATGAGGTCAGCCACTTGCGTTGAATGAGGGCTGTCACCTATTGTCTCCTTATGGAGCAACTAAACGTTAAAGAAGGCCTGGCGCCATTTAATGGCATGCAGACTTGGTACCGCATCACCGGCGATCTTTCTTCCGCTCAGACTCCACTCGTTATTGCTCACGGTGGTCCGGGATGCACGCACGACTACGTACTTTCAATCGCCAAAATTGCCGAGTTCGGTCGACCGGTTATTCACTACGACCAAGTGGGCAATGGCAAGTCAACTCGACTTACGGACAAGGGGCCAGAGTTTTTTACCGTCGACCTCTTTTTGGATGAATTAAACAATCTGGTCGAGCACCTAGGAATCGCTGACAATTATTTCTTGTTGGGCCAATCGTGGGGCGGCATGCTCGGGGCCGAGCACGGAATTCGCCAGCCCCAAGGCCTGAAGGGGCTCATCATTTCAAACTCACCAGCCTCGATGGAGCTGTGGGCGAGCGAAGCCAAGGTGCTTCGTTCGAAATTGCCGGCTGACGTTCGCGACACGCTTGATCGCCACGAAGCCAACGGGACGATGGATGATCCGGAGTACGTGGCCGCCGCCGACAAGTTCTACGCCGAGCACGTCTGCCGAGTGGTCCCGAATCCACCTGAGGTAGTTGCGACCTTCGAGTGCATGCAACAAGACAACCACGTCTACCTGACGATGAATGGCCCCTACGAGTACTACTGCGTCGGCACCTTGAAGGACTGGACGGTCGTGGACGAAGTCCACAAAATCACCGCGCCAACCCTATTGGTGTCAGGCCGCTACGACGAGGCCACACCCGCCACCGTCCAGCCGTTCTTTGACAATATCCCTGACGTTCAGTGGGAGATTTTTGAAGAGTCCAGTCACATGCCGTTCGTTGAAGAGACCGATCGCTACATGCAAGTGGTTGAAGAATTCATGGCGGCGCACGACCACTAAATCGCAGTACCAAGTGCAGTACCTACAAAAGGGGAATTACATGTTGCAGTTCAAGTCCATGCGAAAGCTCGGGGTTCTCACCTCGGCGATTGCTCTTACTCTGACCGGTTTGACGGGGTTCTCAGCGAGCCCAGCGGGCGCGTCCAGTTACCAAAAGGCTCACGCCGGTGGAACACTGACCTTGCTCGCTTCAACGGCGGGCGGAACCTTAGATCCACAGGTCAACTACACCTTGGAATACTGGCAGCTCTACCAGGCAACCTACGACGGTCTCGTCACCTTCCAGAAGGTCAATGGTCAGGCGTCTTTCACCGTTGTGCCCGACTTGGCGACTTCATTGCCCAAGATCACCAATGGCGGAAAGACCTACACCTTCACCTTGCGTAAGGGGATCAAGTTTTCCAACGGTCAAACCGTTACCGTCAATGACGTGAAGGCCACCTTCATTCGTCTGTTCAAGGTGTCAAATCCAAACTCCGGCTCTTGGTACAACGCCATCGCCGGTGGTGACGCGTGCGTCGCGACTCCTGCCTCGTGCACCCTCAGTGGGTTAGTGGTGAATGCGGCTACCAACACGGTGACCTTCAACTTGGCCAAGGTGGACCCAGAGTTCATTGACCAGTTGGCCGTTCCCTTTGGTGCAATTTTGCCCGCTGGAACTCCAACGAAGGACCAGGGTTCAACGCCGGTACCAGGTACCGGTGCGTACACCTTCCAGAGCTACAACCCAACAACCAGCTTGGTGATGGTGCGTAACCCGTACTTCAAGGTGTGGAACGCCAAGGCGCAGCCACAGGGCTACCCCAACAAGATTGTCGAAAACTTCGGCATGACCGTTGAGTCTGAGGTGACGGCGGTAGAAAATGGCCAAGCCGACTGGGTATTTGACCCGCTGCCCGCCGACCGCCTGGGTGAAATCTCTACCAAGTACCCGAGCCAGTTGAGCTTGCACCAATTGACCGCTAACTGGTACCTGCCAATGAACACCAACATTGCACCATTCAATAACCTGAAGGCGCGTCAAGCACTGAACTACGCAATCAACAAAAACAGTGTTGTGTCGCTCTACGGTGGCACCAAGTTGGCTAACCCCACCTGCACCATTTTGCCCAAGGGTTTTCCCGGCCACACGAACTACTGCGGCTACACCAAGGGCGGTGGGTCAAACTACAAGGGACCAGACATGGCTAAAGCCAAGGCGCTGGTTGCCGCTTCGGGCACGAAGGGTGCTGTTGTGAAGTTGGTCGCCACCAACGACGCGGTAAACGCGTCGGTGGCCCAGTACGTAGTTTCGGTACTAAACCAACTCGGCTACAAGGCTTCGGTGGTGTTGCAGAGCGCGAACATTCAGTTCAACTACATCCAGAACACCAACAACAAGGTTCAGATTTCACTGACTCAGTGGTACCAGGACTACCCAGCCGCATCGGACTTCATCAACGTTTTGTTGGGCTGCTCGACCTTCCACCCCGGAAGCGACAACTCAATCAACATCTCGGGTTTCTGCAACACGGGTATTGACGCGAAGATTAAGGCCGCTGAAAAGCTCAGCATCACGAACGCTGCCGGGGCGAATGTCCTGTGGGGTCAACTCGACAAGAGTCTCATGGCGAACTACGCACCGTGGGTCCCGTTGATCAACCCCAAGTTGACTGACTTTGTTTCCAAGCGTGTTGGCGACTACAAGTTCTCACTCGAGTTCTACATGTACGTGGACCAACTTTGGGTGAAGTAGTACCTTCGGCTGTCGAACTTTCGACATCGGGCTTTACGCCAGCGACCGCCAGGGGGCCTGAAACCCCCTGGCGGTCTTCGCTGCGCCAACTACGACGCAACAGGGCCTCGATGGGGGCGCTGCTCGTACTCATATTTGTCGCCCTTATTTGTCTGTGCGCTCCGCTGTACGCAAGTGACTGGGCCCACGTCAACGCATTTAGTTCAAACATCAATGGTCGTTTTTTTATTGATGGCCACTGGCGCAGTTTGCTCCAAGCCAATACCCAGGGGCTCGGTCTGGGAGTATCACCCGTTGGGCCGACTTGGCATCTCAATAACTACTTTCTCGGCGCAGATTCTCAGGGTCGCGACGTCTTCGCGCGCCTTCTATACGGAGGGCGTGACAGTTTGTTGATCGGTACCGCTTCGGCCTTGATCTGCGTACTCCTCGCAACAATCTCTGGCCTGGCGGCGGGTTATTTCGGGGGCGTCATTGACTGGATTGTGTCACGCCTGTTGGACATCACGTGGGCCTTCCCCGTTTATCTGCTGGCGATTTCGCTTTCAGTAATCCTCGTGACCAGTGGATTCAGTGTTGGCCCGGTACACATTCAGGCCGGTTCGTTATTACTGCCAATCATCATCATCGCCCTTATTTACGTGCCCTACGTTGCACGGCCGCTTCGCGGCATCGTGATGACCCTAAAGGAGCGCGAATTTATTCAAGCCGCCATCGGTTCGGGAGCATCGGATTGGCGCATTCTTCGCAAGGAGATTCTCCCGAATGTCGCACCGAGCATCATCGTATTCTTCCCACTCATGGTGGCTTTTAATATGCTGACCGAGTCGGCACTTTCTTTTTTGGGCGTTGGCGTTCAACCGCCTAACGCTTCGTGGGGGACCATCATCAACGATGGCCTGAACCTCCTGTATTCGCGCCCGTGGGTGGCCATGGCTCCTGGACTGATGATTGTGATCACCGCCGGTGCGCTCAACCTGCTGGGGGATGGATTCCGCGATGCCTTTGACCCGAAGGCCAAGCTGCGAGGGTCGATCTAGTGTTCTCCTTCACCCTGCGTCGAGCTCTCTCCGCGCTTCTTGTCCTCTTCGCAATCTCTATTGCGGTCTTTTTGATATTCTTCGCCACGCCCGGAGTCGACCCCGCGGCTCGCATCGCGGGACGCAGCGCGTCGCCGGCGACCTTGGCGCACGTTCGCGCCGCCTTTGGACTGAACCGTCCAATCTTTATCCGGTACTTATTGATGATGGACCACCTCTTTATCAAGCGGGACCTGACCAGTTACGTCAATGTTGGATTGAAGGTGGTTCCCCAGGTTTTAAAGGCCGCGCCAATTACCTTGGCCCTGGTATCGGGTGCGGCGGTTATCTGGCTAACGGTGGGTATTTTTGGTGGCATTGTGGCCGCCGCGAACCGAGGCAAGTTCATCGACCCCCTCGTTATGTTCATTGGTATCGCCGCCGTTTCCGTTCCCGCCTACTGGTTAGGTGAGGTGGTGAACTTGATCACCCAGTCACGGCTGCATTCGTCAGTCTTTTCGTGGGTCCCATCGGGCGGATACGTTTCGCTAACGCAGAATCCTTTCGAGTGGGCTCTCCACCTGCTTTTTCCCTGGTTGACCCTGGCCGCTCTCTACGCGGGAATCTACGCCCGCGTGTTGCGCGCGGAGCTCGTCAACGCCATGAATGAAGACTACGTTCGAACCGCTCGGGCCAAGGGCTTGAGTGAACGACGAATTCTTATTCGCCACGCCCTGCGTTGTTCATTGATCTCTATCGTGTCACTCTTCGGGTTGGACTTTGGCGCCCTCATTGGCGGGGCCGCTCTTTTGACCGAGGTGGTCTTTGGCCTACCGGGCGTGGGTATGTTGACCTACACCGCCTTGCAAAACCTGGACCTACCGGTGATTATGGCCTGTGTCTTGTACGGTTCATTTTTCGTGGTGCTCGCTAACGCCGTCGTGGACGTCCTGTACGCATTCTTAGATCCGAGGGTTCGAGTTGCCTGAGTCACCCATTCTTAAGGTTTCGGATCTCAAGGTCACCTTCGCCACTCGGCAGGGTCCCTTGCGGGCGGTGGACGGACTGAGTTTTGAGGTCGCACCTAAAGAGGTCGTGGGCATTGTGGGTGAGTCCGGCTCGGGCAAGTCGGTTTCCATGTATTCCATGCTCGGCCTGGTGCGTGACGCCAACGTGAGCATCACCGGTTCGGTGAAGTTCAACGGTCGTGAGATTTTGGGTCTTACGGACCGAGAGATGCAACCAATTCGCGGCGGCGAAATCGGCATGATTTTTCAAGATCCCATGACCGCGCTCACTCCGGTCTACACCGTGGGCTGGCAGATTATTGAACAACTCCGCGCCCACACGACCATGACCAAGGTACAAGCGCGCGAGCGCGCGATTGAGCTCCTTGCGGAGGTGGGCATTCCCGACCCCCGCACGCGCGTAGACAACTATCCCCACGAGTTCTCCGGCGGTATGCGCCAACGGGTCGTGATCGCGATGGCTCTCTCGTGTAATCCCAAGTTGCTCATCGCCGACGAACCCACCACGGCCCTGGACGTTACGACTCAGGCCCAAATCTTGGATCTGATGTCAAAGCTGCAAGAGACCTACAACTCCTCAATCGTTATCATCACCCACGACATGGGCGTGATCGCGGAGATGGCGCACCGCGTTGTCGTAATGTACGCGGGCCGTCCCGCTGAAATCGGTAACGAAATTGATGTCGTGCGCCACCCGCGCCACCCCTACACCTGGGGGCTCTTGGGGGCGGTACCTCGAGTGGAATCTCGAAACGATCGTCTAGCCACCATTCCCGGCAACGCGGTGTCTCCGCTCGACATTCCTGAGGGCTGCGCCTTTGCCGATCGGTGTGCGTACCGAATGGATATTTGTACCAAGCGACCACAACTGCAAGGTGACCATGGTCACCTTGATGCGTGCTGGCTGACTGATGAGCAACGAGTTTCCATACGATCAAAGGCAACACCGTGAGTGACGACATTCTCCTCAGGGCCACTGACGTGGTCAAGACCTTCTCTACGAAGTCCAAGAAGTTCGGGCGGCCGAATCTCTCTACGGCCGTAAATGGCGTGTCACTGGAGATCCGACGAGGTGAAACTCTGGGCATTGTCGGAGAGTCCGGTTGCGGGAAGTCCACTTTGGCACGCTGCTTGGTGCAACTACTGCCAACCACCTCGGGCAGCGTGGTTTTTGAGGGCACGGATATTTCCAAACTAAGTCGCCGTGGTCTACGCCCTTTGCGCAAGAAGATGCAGTTAGTTTTTCAAGACCCCTACGCCTCACTCAACCCGCGGCGCACCGTCGGCGACATCGTCGCCGAACCATTACGAATCAATAAATTTGGCACCGAGTCCGTGATTCAAGAAAGAGTTCGTGAGTTGTTTACTACGGTGGGGCTCGACGTTAATTCACTCACTCGCTACCCTCACGAGTTTTCCGGTGGACAACGCCAACGTATTGGTATTGCCCGGGCCCTCGCGCTCAACCCCTCTTTGGTGGTAGCGGACGAACCCGTCTCGGCGCTCGACGTTTCGGTCCAGGCCCAAGTTTTAAATCTCATGGCCGACCTGCAAGATAGGTTCAACTTGACCTACCTCTTTATCGCTCACGACTTAGGTGTGGTGCGACACGTATCGGACCGGGTCGGAGTGATGTACCTCGGTGAGATTGTAGAGATGGGGGACGCCGATGAGCTCTACGACCAACCAATGCACCCCTATACCGACGCCCTGCTCTCGGTCGTCCCTGAACTAAACGACACCGACGCACCTCGGCGAGAGCGGGTCATCTTGAACGGCGACGTGCCCGACCCGTCAGATCGCCCGTCGGGCTGCTCCTTTCACCCCCGCTGTCCACTGGCGACCGCAAAGTGCAGGGAAGAAAAGCCGTCTCTCGTGGAAATTCGCCCCGGTCGCACCGTGGCGTGCCACTATCCAAAAAACCTCGGCTAACCATGACCTACATTGGTCTAGATGAGTAATTCCACCCTTCTCGTCTTGCGGGGCGTTTCAAAAACATTCGGAACTACTACTGCCCTGAGCCCAATGGACTTAGAGATTGAGCGGGGGAGCTTCGTCTCAATCGTTGGTCCTTCGGGGTGCGGCAAGTCGACCTTGTTTAACGTCCTCTCCGGATTACTCCGCCCCGACGGCGGAACCATCACCCTCGAGGGCAAGGATGTAATTGGCGCTACCGGCCACGTTGGGTACATGCTGCAAAAGGACCTGCTGGTTCCGTGGCGCACGGTGCTCGGGAACATCACCCTGGGTGCTCGGCTTAAGGGCAAGGTAACGCCAGAGAATCGTGAGCAGGCCACTGGCTTCGCCGAAAAGTACGGGCTAGGGGAGTTTCTGAATCACTACCCCTCGGCGCTTTCGGGTGGGATGCGCCAGCGTGTCGCACTCATGCGCACCCTGGCCACGAACCATCAGCTCTTGTTATTGGATGAGCCCTTTGGTGCGCTGGACGCCCAGACTCGTTTTGAGATGCAGCAGTGGCTACTTCAGGTGTGGCGTGACACCGAACGAACAGTCCTCTTTATTACCCACGATGTTGACGAAGCGGTTTTTCTCTCTGATCGGGTCCTCGTGATGTCACCACGGCCGGGTCGAGTGGTTGATGATTTGCGAGTCGACCTCCCTCGCCCACGCACCCTTGACACCCTGGTTAGCCCCGCCTTTACGGAGCTAAAGGCCAGGGTGCTACACCAGTTGCACCGTGAGCGAGCAGTATGACAAAAAAGAAGCTCCTCGTAAATATCTTTGGGCCAATTCTTTCTGTTGTTGTTCTGATCAGTATTTGGCAGTCGATTGTTACGTGGGGGCATGTTGCTTCCTATATTGCGCCAAAACCTTTCGATGCCGTCCGCTCGGTGACCTCAAACTGGTCGACGCTGGCCCCACTTACTTGGTGGACAATCAAAGAAACCGTCTACGGCTACCTCGCGGGCGCACTGCTCGGAGCGTTCCTCGGGGTGATCTTGAGCAAAATCCCATTAATGCAACGGGTTCTCTACCCACTGTTGATCTTGACTCAGGCGATTCCAATTATCGCTCTGGCACCCCCGCTGGTAATGATCTTGGGATTTGGTGTCATGCCCAAGGTGGTCATCGTGGCGTGGATTGTCTTTTTCCCGGTAACGGTTTCGGTGCTTGATGGCCTGAACCACGTGGACAAGGATTTACTGACACTGGCCAAAGTATTTGGGGCTAACCCCCTGCGCCGCTTCGTCGTTCTCGAAATGCCCGCCGCGGTCACGCAGCTCTTTAGTGGTCTCAAAATTGGAGCGACCTACGCCGTCACTGGCGCGATTATCGGAGAACTCGCCGCTTCCAGTGGCTCCTCACTCGCGCTCTATCAACGCTCAGCCTCGGGCTCATTGGACGCGGCCGGCGTCTACGGGACCACCCTGATAATGACCGCCATTGGTATCGTCTGGTTTTTGCTGGTCGTAGGGGTGGAATTCCTAGCCACTCCGTGGCAGCGCCGATCCACCGCACGAAGGTGGCGTCGTGGTGCTAAACCAGTACTACCAAACAACTAGGGGGAATCGCATGAAGCGAAACTTTTTGTCCATATCCGTAGCGGGTGCCGTAATGGCCCTATCGTCTCTCACGGTCCTGAGCGCGGGCTCGGTAGCGTCAGCTTCCACACTCACCTCGGTGAAGTTCGTATACGACTTTCCAGGTCCCGACATGGAACTCATTCCAGTCGTGGTGGCCGCGCGTGAGGGCTTTTTCAAAAAGAACGGCCTGAAGGTCTCCGTTGAGTTTCCACCCTCAACTTCGTCAACGACGCAACTCTTAACTACCGGTTCGGGTGACATTGGTTTCATCACCACCTCCGACATGGCCGTCGCCGTCGAGGCCAAGGCCCCAATTCTCTCGGTGGCGAATTACTCAATGACCAATAACTGGGGACTGTTCGCAAAGCCCGGTTCGATGTTGACTCTCGCTTCACTGAAGGGAAAGAAGATCTTTTCGTGGGGCGACACCTGGACCAACGCCATGATTCCATTCGTGTTGAAGAAGGCGCACCTAAAAGCCAGTGACGTGACCATCGTGACCGGCGCCAACGACACCCCACTGTTGATGAACGGCACAATTGACTTCACGACCTCAACCACTAATTACTCAATTCCTGGCATCACCGAAGCCACCAAGAGCGCTCCAGTGGGGATTGTGGGATCAGCGGCGGGAGTGCCCAATGTTCCGGTTTGGGTTTACGCGGTAACACACAGCTACGCCAACCAGCACGGCAAGAACGTCAAGAGGTTCCTCGCGGCAATCAAAGCCGCCACCATCTGGGCGAGTGCGCACCGAGCCAAGGCCGTGGCGGACTTTATCGCCGCGTACCCGAAGAGTGGTTACTCAAAGTTTTACTCCACTAAGGGTTGGGACCTGACCGTGCCACTCTTGACCAACAAGGCGGGCAAGTACTTCGTTCAGACCAATGCGCAATGGACCACTCTGGCGACTGCGCTTAAGGGCATCAATCTCATCAAGAGTATTCCAGCCCCCTCGACGTACTACACCAACAAGTTCATTCCGTAAGTCGTGCCGGAGCATTTTGCCTCAATCGGGGTAGTGGGCAGCGCCAATGCTGATGTCATTGTGCGCTGTCACACTTTGCCTCGACCGGGCGAAACAATCCTGGGCGGCGAGCTTCTCCTGGTGCCTGGAGGCAAAGGGGCGAATCAAGCCTGCGCCGCGGCGGCCCTGGGTGGATCAGTTGAATTCATTGGCGCCATTGGTGAAGACGGAAATGGCGAGTTGCTACGTGACTCATTTTCTAAGCACAGAGTAGGAACTCGTTTTCTGCGAAATAGTCACCAGCCAACCGGTACCGCGCTCATCGCCGTAGAGGATTCTGGTGAAAATTTGATTGTGGTCGCTCCCGGTGCGAATAGCGACGTTTCATTGGTTGATGTTGATTGGTCGAAGTTTGACGTGGTTATTTCGCAAATGGAAATCAAGCCAGAGGTGGTACTCGAAGCCGCAAGGTCCGCTAAGAAATTTGTTCTGAATGCGGCCCCCATCTCCGAAATCTCAGATGAACTATTAAACGAATGTGATGTGCTCATCGTCAACGAGACCGAGGCTCAATCAATCAACTTGAATCGTGTGCCTTTTTCGGTAGTCACCTACGGAAAAAATGGCGCGGCTTGTTTTGAATTTGGCACCGAGTTGGTTCGCGCCGCAGCTCCGCGTGTCGATGTGGTTGATTCCGTTGGAGCGGGGGACACCTTCGTAGCTGCCTACGCTGTACGTTTCGCACTTGGTGAATCGCCGACCCAGTGTTTGCACTACGCGGTTATCGCCGGTGCTCTCGCTACCCTAAACCCTGGGGCGCAAGGCGCCCCACCAACCCACGAAGAGGTTCTCTCATGGCTGCAACCCGCTTAATTATTGACACCGATCCCGGCGTGGATGACGCTGTGGCAATCGTTCTGGCTCTCGCCAGCCCGGAGCTTGAGGTACTAGCGCTCACCACTGTGGTGGGCAACGTTGATGTAGAAAAGACCACGCTCAACGCTCGCCGCCTACTAACTTTGACCGGCCGAGATGACGTCTTGGTGGGACGCGGATGCGCAACGCCCATTGGTGGAGCCAGCGGTACAGCGGCGGAGGTTCATGGCCAAGATGGACTGGGGGACCTGAGTTGGGCTGAACCAACAGTGGGGGAGGCGAGTGAAGACGCCATTGAAATGATCTATCGATTAGCCCAGGAAGCACCCCTGACAATCGCAGCCATCGGTCCGCTGACTAACTTGGCGACCCTGTTGCAACGCCACCCGGATGTGGTGGAGCACATTGAGCGAGTCGCCATCATGGGTGGAGCCTCATTTGAAGGGAACGTAACGGCGGCGGCGGAGTTCAACATCTGGGTCGATCCCGAAGCGGCGGCCATTGTTTTTGCGGGGAGTTGGAAACTTGACATCATGCCCCTTGATCTCACTCACCAAGCCTTCCTCAACGATGATGATCTGTCCTACCTTCGCAATCTGAAGTCCGAGGTGGGGGACCGGCTGGCCGCCATGCTTGAGCCGTACGCAAAGTTCCATGAAGAATGGGTCGGAAATCGTGACTTGATTATGCATGACGCAATGGCCATCTACGAAGTCATTGATTCCTCGGCGATTAAGAAAAGTGGTGTTAAGGCCGAAGTTGAAACGGGCGGAGTCCTTTCCCGGGGTGCCACCTGGTTCTCGAGAAGCTTTCACCACGCTGAGAGTTCGACTCGCGTAGGTGTTGAGGTCAACAACGAGAATTTTGTGAAACTGTTGCGTGAACGGCTTGCGACGTACCCGTCTCGCGGCTAAAACCCGAAACCCTCGGGTTTCAGGATTGTTGGGTCCAACTACGATGGGTCCGTACCAGACACGTGAAGTGTCAACTTTCAGGAGAGCCATGAAGCCGACATCACGTCACGTGTTACTAGTTACTGGGATTTCACTCTTGCTCGTAGGTTCAGTGCCGAACGCTGCTGTGGCTACCACCAAACCCAGCGCCGCAACCATTGAGAAGGCCATGCTGAAGGCGTTGCGGTCCAGTTCTTCAATTCAATTTCAATTTATTTCGAAGCAGGCGGGCCAAACGATGTCGGGCATTCAGTGGTCTAGCCCCACTCAGGCATTGCAGTCCACGAACTATCTCGGACAAACTAACCACATCATGATGATTGGTAATAAGTTATGGGTCAACGACAACGCCACTGGCCTACAAGCAATGTTTAATGCCTCCTCGGCCCAAGCGAACCGTTGGCAAAACGTGTGGATCTCCGTGCCCCGAACGAACTCAAACTTTAAGTACATCATCAATGGATTAAAAGGGTCGTCGCTGTTTTCGAGCTTCTTGCCCCAGGGCAAAGTGCGAGTCGTGGGTCCCACCCACTCAAAAAATGGCAATGTGTTCACATTGTTTGGCGAAACCGTCAAGTCTGGCGGCACGGGAGGTTTTCCTATTGGCGTAGTCGTGTCAGCGACCGCGCCCTATTTGCCAATCGGCACCTACATTTCAGCGACCCTGAATGGCAAGAAATTCACCTCAACTTTGAAGGTTGCGGGTTTCAATACGAAAGCCCCTGTAGCCATCAGTGCCCCAAGCTCCGCGGTGGCCTATGCCTTGACCGGAATGCCTAAATAGTCTCTGGGCCCGATCTAGGAAACCTGCGCAAGGTCGACTACTGCATCAAAGACAGATAGAAATCCTCAGCCGCGGCGAGCTCTTTAATCACTTGAGAGAGCTCGGTGCCCAGCTGCTTTTGCTCGACCACGTCGGCACTGGCAATAATTTTTTCATTTAGTGAGCTCCGTCGCCGTTCAAGTTTTGCGACTTGTTTTTCGGCGTCACGGAGTACTCGGCCATTAGTCGGAGCTTTAACCTGCTCGTCCTCGGTGCCAAGGTTTGCGCTGGTTAGAACCCCCGTGGCTCGTGCGATCCAAGCGTCAATGCCCCCAGGAATATCAGCAATTGTCCCATCAGTGTGAACCTCAAGAAGGCGGTCGGTGGTGCGGCTGAGAAAGGTTCGGTCGTGGGAAACAACCACGAGAGTGCCTGGCCACTGGGCTAAAAACTCCTCAATGAGCCGAATGGTCTCGAGGTCCAAGTCGTTCGTTGGTTCATCGAGAAACAAAACGTTTGGCTGGCGGGTGAGCGCAAGGAGTAACTGGAGCCTTCGACGCTCACCACCGGAGAGATCGCTGGCCTTGGTCTTGCAGAGCGCACCCGTGAACCAAAAACTCTTCATAATGGCGATGTCTTCGGGCGACCCCGGTATCCCGCGAGGTCCCGCAACGAGCTCTTGGACGGTGGCGTCCAAGTTGAAGTTGTCGGATCCTTGTTCGAAATAGGAGGTGACGACCGTTGGGCCGTGCTTAACCGTTCCCACGGTGGGTTCGGTTTGCAGGGCAATTAGGTTAACGAAGGTCGACTTTCCCGCACCGTTAGGCCCCACAATCCCGATTCGGTCACCGGGGCCAAGTTCCAGATTCACATCTCGCAGAATTTGACGCCCATTGGGGTACGAGAAGGAAACATTGTGGGCTTTGATCACTGTTTGACCCAGTCGGGGAGTTTCAACGTTGAAATCAATAGCCCCATCGCGCGCGGCGGCCTCTTTTCCACCAGACAGCAGGCGATTGGCCGCATCGATGCGAGCCTGAGGTTTTGTTGAACGAGCCTTCACCCCACGACGCAACCAAGCGAGTTCGTGCCGGGCCATATTCCTTCGGATCTGCTCAGCGTTTTGCGCTTGCTCCTCACGCTCTGCTTGCGCCTCTAAGAGTGCGGAGTAGCCACCACTATGTACGAAGGTTTTTCCCCGATCGATTTCAATCATGCGTGTTGTGACCTGATCGAGCAAGAAGCGGTCGTGGCTCACCAGAACGACAGCCCCTGGGAAATTTGTGATCATCTGCTCGAGCCATTCGATAGAGCTCAGGTCTAGGTGGTTCGTCGGCTCGTCCAGAATTAGAACATCGTTGTTTTCAGCGAATATCTTTGCGAGCGCGATGCGCTTTAACTGCCCGCCCGAGAGGTGTTCAATCTGGGTGTCAATGGCCTTAGACATGCCCAGTCGATCTATAGCCGCATCAATTTCCCAGCCGGTGCCAAGAACCTCACGAACGGTTCCCCGGGGAAGGTTAGGAATCTGGTCTAGGTAACCAACGCGAATCCCTTGACCGAGGCGAATGTTCCCCGAATCGGCCTGTTGCAAACCAGCCACAATTTTTAGGAGTGTGGACTTCCCGGCGCCGTTGATACCTACGACCCCAATACGGTCCCCCGAAGAAATAGTGAGCGAAAAATTCTCCAGAAGGGTCCGGTCAAAGCCCTCCAGGGCAATTTTTTGGATATCAATGAGGATTGCCACGGGACCTACAGGCTACACACCAACGCAGTTTTCTAGAACCTCGTAGGATGAGGGGGTTGTTAAGGGTTTTTCTTGGCACGCTCCCGTAGCTCAGGGGATAGAGCATCGGTTTCCTAAACCGTGAGCGCAGGTTCGAATCCTGCCGGGGGCACCATCGGGCGCGGGGAGCGCTTGGCGAAACTGACGGCCGGTGTTCCACCGCGTGACTAGGGTGACTGACATGTCGCTCGATACCCTGCTCTGCGTTTGTTTTGGTGTTTTGACCGCAGTGGTGAATGCGATTGCCCTCGCGAGTCAACATATCGCTAGTAGTCGTGTGCCGAGCACGGGGCGGGGTTGGCGGTTTGTTCTCGACCTACTGAAGCAGCCCCTCTGGTTGCTTGGCTGGCTCGCACTGCTCGGATCGTTAGTGTTTCAATCCCTAGCTCTTCATTTTGGACCTGTTGGACTAGTACAGCCACTTCTGATTAGCGAGTTAATTGTTGCGTTAGTGATTCGACGGTTATGGCTCCACCAACAGTTGCGCACAATCACCATCGCCTCGGCGATTCTTACGACCGGGCTCCTTATCCTCTTCGTAACTTTCGCCTCACCAAGTAGTGGGCAAAGTACTACTTCAGGTTTAAAGTGGTTAGTGACGGTTGCGACGTGCTCATTGGTTGTCGCGATCCTTGTGCTCGTTGCACGTGGTGGATCTGTCCGCCGTAAAGCGGGCCTCCTTGGGATGGCGACAGCAATCATGTGGGCGCTCGAAGCGGTGTTGATAAAAGTATTTACGGACAGCGTGACCAGCTCTGGGTATCTGGGCACGTTGGCTCATTGGCCGATCTACGCCTTTGCCGGGTGCGGGGTAGCGGGACTATTCTGCGAGCAGGCGGCATTACACGTTGGCCCCCTGAGTGTTTCTCAGCCATTCATCGTGATTGTCGATCCCTTGATCAGCGTCATCCTAGGAGTCGTCCTCTTTGCGGAGCGGTGGCAGGGCGGAGCAGTTCGTTTGGCGGCGGGGGCGGTTCTCCTCGGGGCCATCTCGGTCGGTGCCTGGGTCCTCATTAAGACGGGACCAGAAACCATGGCCGGAAGCCATCAGCCAGTATCCAAGAGGTCGGCCTAAGCAGGGCCTCGGCGGAGTCAGTTCTGGCTGGGTCGCGACCGTTGGAAATTAGGGGAAATCTAAGACAGATTTTTTCAAAAATAAACGGTTACCCCTTGAAAATGAGAAACCCCGAGACTATGCTGTATCTAGTAGTTGAGGAACTACGAACCACAACATCTTGTGGTTGAGGCAAAAAGAGAGAAAAATGACCCTTATTGACGACCCCAAAGAGACTTTGGTCGAGACCGAAAACGTAATGCGCGTGATGAAGCGCAGCGGCAAGCTCGAACCAGTTGACGTAAACAAAATCGTGAAGGCCGTGGCCCGCAGTGCGGCTGGTCTTTCTGGTGTGGATCCGATGCGCATTGCGACGCGCACTATCGCGGGTCTTCGCAATGGCGCCACCAGCCTCGAGCTTGACGAGTTGTCAATCCGTACCGCCGCGGGATTGATTTCAGAAGAGCCCAACTACTCTCGTCTGGCCGCCCGACTCCTCTCAACGGTGATTGACAAAGAGATTCGCAACCAAGACATTCACTCCTTCTCACAATCGGTGCGTTTCGGTTTCGAAGCAGGCATCATCGCAGAAGAAACCCACAACTTTGTCCAGGCCCATCGGCGCAAGCTCGACGATGCCATCAACTTAGACAACGACACGCTGTTCGAGTTCTTCGGTTTGCGAACGGTGTACGACCGCTACCTGTTACGTCACCCCGAGACCCGCGCCATCTTTGAAACGCCTCAGTACTTCATGCTGCGTGTCGCTTCCGGCTTGGCCCAGACCCCCGAAGAGGCGATTGAGCTCTACCGCTTGATCTCGGCTTTGGATTACTTACCTTCAAGCCCTACTTTGTTTAACGCGGGTACCAATCACCCGCAGATGTCTTCGTGCTATCTGCTCGACTCGCCAAAGGACAGTCTTGAGTCGATCTACCAGCGCTACTCACAAATTGCGCAGCTTTCAAAGTTCGCCGGAGGAATTGGCGTTGCCTATCACCGCATCCGCTCACAAGGTTCTTTGATTAAGGGAACCAACGGACTTTCGAACGGAATCGTTCCATGGCTAAAGACCCTCGACACCTCAGTGGCGGCGGTAAACCAAGGTGGTCGCCGCAAGGGTGCCGCCTGCGTGTACCTCGAGACCTGGCACTCGGACATTGAGGACTTCCTTGACATGCGCGAGAACGTCGGAGATGAGGCGCGTCGTGCGCGCACCATTAACTTGGCCAACTGGATTCCCGACCTCTTTATGAAGCGCGTCGAGAGCGATGGCATGTGGTCGCTCTTTGACCCTAAGAAGGTTCCTGCGTTCACCGACCTGTACGGCCCTGATTTCGAAGCGGCCTACGAGAAAGCGGAGGGCGAAGGTTTGTTCGAGCGTCAGGTTCAAGCGCGCGCCCTCTATGGACGCATGATGCGCACCCTGGCCCAGACCGGTAACGGCTGGATGACCTTCAAGGACCGTTCCAACCTCCTGTGCAACCAAACCGGTAAGAATGGTGGAACGGTTCACCTTTCCAACCTCTGCACCGAAATTTTGGAAGTTACCAACGATGACGAGACCGCGGTTTGCAACCTCGGTTCGATCAACTTGGGCCAGTACGTAAAAGACGGCGTAATGGACTTCGAGCGTTTGGGTTCCGTTGCTCGCTCTGCGGTGACCTTCCTTGACCGCGTAGTGGACATCAACTACTACCCAATTCCGGGTGCACAGATTTCCAACAACCGCTGGCGTCCAGTAGGTCTTGGCGTCATGGGCATTCAAGATGCGTTCTTCAAGCTCCGCCTCCCATTTGAGTCGGCCGAAGCGGTCGAAATGACTAAGCGCTTCGCTGAGGAGATTTACTTCAATGCGCTGTGGCGCTCAACGGAGTTGGCGGAGGCCTCGGGCAAGTTCCCCGCCTTCGACGAAACTCGCACCGCCGACGGACACCTGCAGTTTGACCTCTGGGGTATTACCCCGAGCGACCCTGCTCGCTGGCAGACCCTGCGTGACCGCATCGCTAAGTTCGGTTTGCGTAACTCGCTGCTCATTGCCATCGCACCAACCTCGACGATTGCTTCAATCGCTGGTTGCTACGAGACCATTGAGCCTCAGGTTTCGAACCTCTTCAAGCGTGAGACCCTGTCGGGGGAGTTCATCCAGATCAACGGCTACTTGGTTCGCGACCTCCAGGCTCGTGGCCTGTGGACCGAAGAGGTTCGCGGGGCTATCCGTCGCGCCGAGGGTTCAATCCAAGACATCGCGGTTATTCCACAGGACTTGAAGGATCTCTACAAGACCGCGTGGGAGATTGCCCAGAAGTCTTTGATTGACCACGCAGTTGCTCGTGGACCATTCGTGGACCAGAGTCAATCACTCAACCTATTTGTCGAGTCACCGAACATCGGAAAGCTTTCTTCGATGTACATGTACGCATGGCAGCAGGGCGTTAAGACGACCTACTACTTACGTTCACGCCCAGCGACTCGAATCATGCAGACCAATACTGACGGGGCGGCAGAAGTTGCCCCAACGCCAGTATCTGCACCAACTCCGGAGAAGAAAATCTTTACCGACGAAGAGGCTTTAGCCTGTTCGCTAGAAAACCCAGAAGTATGTGAGGCATGCCAATGACCGTTGTAGAAGACAAAGTAACCACCAAGCACTCAATCTTGGATCCAGGAATGGACCTGACTCTGCGTCCGATGCGCTACCCAGAGTTCTTTGAGCGTTACCGTGACGCCATCAAGAATACCTGGGTCGTAGAGGAAATTGACTGGTCCGACGACATCGTGGATCTTCGGACCAAGATGTCCCCCGAAGAGCAGCACCTGATTAAGCGACTGGTGGCGTTCTTCGCCACCGGAGACTCAATCGTGTCGAACAACCTCGTGCTGAACCTTTACAAGCACATCAACTCACCCGAAGCCCGCTTGTACCTTTCACGACAGTTGTTCGAAGAGGCCCAGCATGTGCAGTTTTACCTAACCCTCTTGGACACCTACGTCCCCGACCTGGGAGAGCGTGCCGAGGCGTTCGCCGCCATTGAGCACATTCCCTCAATCAAGGCTAAGGCGGAGTTCTGCTTCAAGTGGATGGGCGAAATCAGCAAATTAGAGGAACTGAACACCGCTGAAGAGCGACGTGTATTTATGATGAACCTCATCTGCTTTGCAGCGTGCGTCGAAGGCATGTTCTTCTTCGCCGCCTTTGCCTACGTGTACTACCTCCGTTCACTCGGCAAGCTCAACGGCTTAGCCGCAGGAACAAACTGGGTTTTCCGTGATGAGAGCGGCCACATGGACTTCGCTTTCGCCGTGGTTGATGTCATTCGCCAAGAAGAGCCCTGGCTGTTCACGGAAGACTTTGAACGCGACGTAACCTCGATGATCATTGAGGCTATTGAGTGTGAGATGGCTTTCACTGACGACGTCATCCATGAGGGTGTCACCGGCTTGCCCAAGGCCCATATTCGCCAGTACCTGGAGTTTGTGGCTGACCAGCGACTCGTGCGCCTCGGTATCAAGCCTCACTTTGGCACCAAGAACCCACTGGACTTCATGATGCTTCAAGATGTTGCCGAGCACACGAACTTCTTCGAGCGCACCGTTTCGGCCTACCAAGTAGCCGTTGAAGGTGACGTGAGTTTTGGAGAGTCTTTCTAAGACTTCAGTAGAACTAGAGAACCCGCGGCACCTTGGTGCCGCGGGTTCTCTATTTGTGTGCGAACAGCTTTCGCTACAGTGATTTTTCGCTCTTGACCTCTTCGAGGATCTCGCGAAGTTGGCGTCCTTGTTCGCGTGGGTTTCCCGCGACTTCACCAATCTCTTCACCCTCGACCGTTACGTCATCTCCTGGTGCGTACAGCGATACCTTCATGCCCTTACCACGCTTGGCGGCAATGACCACCCAAGGCATACCAATTTGACTCGTATCGAAGGTGGCCATTATCTGTCCCGCTTGACCTTCGCCAATGCTCCATCCCGGTGATCGGGAGGCGTCAATTATCCGTTGTAGCTCAGCACTCATGCAGCCAACCTAGTTGAAGTCACCGGGACGCTTAGAGGGCTTCGATGATAACGGCGGTGCCGTAGGCGAGAATCTCTTGGTAGGTGCCGTAGAGCTCATTGGAGTCGTATCGCATCGCGATAACCGCATTAGCTCCTATAGCTTCGGCCGCGTCGTTTAGACGCTGCAGGGCTTCGTCACGAGTCTCCTGGAGTTGGCGAGTCATGCCAGCGAGCTCACCACCTACTAAGGCTTTGAAACTAGCCCCAAGTTGTGCGCCAACGTTGCGCGTGCGTACGGTCAAGCCGTTCACTTCACCCAGTACCTTGGTAACACGAAATCCAGGAACATCATTAGTAGTAACAATCAGCACAAAGGCCTCCTTTAGAGAACGTTCTCTTACCCGCCACCATACTGGTACCGGTTTGAGACCCAACGTTCACGCGAAGGGCCCTCGAGCCTCTACTGATGCGTAACCCCTAGTGGGAGCGAAAGAATGGTTTTTCGGTGATTTTGTAGTTGAATTACCTATGGCTCAATCATTAGGGGGATGAACATGACCAAAGCTGCCACGCTCATACTGCGAAACGGCCGTGTGGCGTCCCCAAATGCCAAGAATGGTTTTGCGGAGGCGATCGCCATAAACGGCAAGACCATCATCGCGGTGGGCTCTAATTTTGAAATTGATGATTTAGCCTCTTCGGCTACGCGGGTCATTGATCTCAACGGCAGATTGGCCACGCCGGCCTTTGGTGATGCGCATATTCACGCTGTCTCTGGGGGCTTGGAGAGCCTACGGTGCAACTTGCTCGGTTTGAGAGACCGCCACGAGTACTTAGCCAAGATTGCCGAATGGTCAAATCAACTTGCTCCGGATGAGTGGGTGTTGGGTGGGGGATGGGCCATGGAGGGCTTTCCCGGCGGAGTACCCACCGCCGAGGAACTTGATTCAGTTACTGGCGGACGACCCGCCTTCTTACCGAACCGCGACCATCACTCCGCGTGGGTGAATAGTCGCGCCATTGCGATGGCCGGAATTGACGATTCAACTCCTGACCCATTCGATGGACGAATTGAACGCGATGCTTCGGGTAAGGCCATTGGCGCACTCCACGACGGGGCCATGGGACTGGTAGCGAGAATTATGCCTCCCACAACCAAAGAAGAGTTGGCGGACGGATTGAGAGCGGCTCTCCAGCGCCTGCACTCCGAGGGCATTACCCATTGGCAAGATGCCTGTATTGGTTACGCCGGTGAGTTAGGCATTAATGACACCTACGAGGCGTACATCCAAGCCGAGGCCGAGGGATGGCTAACGGCCCGAGTACGTGGCGCACTGTGGTGGGATCGCAGCGCGGGAGCGGATCAGCTGGCCAACCTAGAGAGTCGTCGCGAACGAGCGGGCGAGGGTCTTTTTCGAGCGACCAGCATCAAAATGATGATGGATGGCGTCTGCGAAACCTTCACCGCCGCGATGAGTCGCGCCTACGTGGGCGCACCGGGCGCTAACGGAACCCACAAGGGGTCGCTCTTCATTGACGCTGACGAACTCAAACAGATTGTGAAGACCCTGGATGATCACCAGTTTCAAGTCCACTTTCACACGCTCGGGGATTTCGCAATCTCTACGGCTCTCGACGCTATCGAAAGCCTGCCCGAATCACGTCGCCAAGTAGGTCGACACCACATGGCCCACCTGCAATTTGTCAATCCCAAAGATGTAAAGCGGTTTGGTCAACTGGGTGTAGTTGCAAACTTTCAACCACTTTGGGCTATGCACGACCCTCAGATGGATGACCTAACCCTGCCCTTCGTTGACGACGATATGGCCAATTGGCAATACTCAATCAATACTCTGCAGAGCAACGGTGCGCGACTGGCCTTTGGAAGTGACTGGCCCGTCTCTAGCCCGAACCCAATTTACGAAATGCACGCAGCGGTAAATCGGACCGCCGCTCCAAAGTATGGGCGCCCCGGTGCGCGTGAGTGCACCGTCCCCTTTCGTCCCGACGAGGCCCTCACTATTGGCGTGGCGCTTGGCGCCTTTACTCAAGGCGTGGCGTACGTCAACCGTGACGAGGACATTTTGGGAACCCTTGAAGTAGGCAAGCAGGCTGATGTGGTGGTACTCAATCAGGACTTGTTTACAATTCCGTCGTCAAGTATTGGCGACACCAGCGTTGATCTCACCGTATCAAGCGGTGCTGTGGTCTTTGGCGACGAGTAGTCGGCAAGGTAAGTGCAGTAACTAATTGCCATAAGGGGGCAAGATGTCAGAAAAGAAAGTTGTCAGCAAGTCTGGTCTTACGGCCGACGAATTTGGGAAGTTGCCTGGTAATTCACTTGGTCTGTTCCAGACCAGTGCCAGTACTTTGGCCAATATTGCACCGGCTTTGTCGGTATTTCTAACGGTGCCATTCTTGGTCGCCAGCATGGGTACCGCCGCACCATGGATTTTCGTTTTGGCCGCCGTGGCCATTCTCTGCGTGGGAATGAGCGTTTCGGAGTTCACGAAGCGAATTCCGAGTGCTGGAAGCTTCATCAGCTTCATCACCCGTTCTGGAGAGACTCGCAGTCGATCGACGGGCACCTTCTTGGGGTCTGTTACCTTCTACCTGCTGCTCTTGGCCTACCCGGTGTCGATTTCATCTCTCGCGACCTTCTTTGGTGGCTGGATGCAGGGCCACTACGGATGGTCACCCGCATCGTGGATTTGGGTTTCGATTGTCGCCTTAGCCTTTGCCATTCCCTTCCTTCTGCGCGGAACGGGCGTATCGGTCCGGATCGCCTTCGCCCTCTTCGTCTTAGAGGCGGCGGTATTGGTGGTGCTGGGCGTCATTGTCTTCATCCGTTCGGGTTCACAGATGTCCGCACCATTTCACTCGGTAAACGGCCTGGGATTTAAGGGTATGAGTGGCTTGGCCTTCAGTTTTGCGGTATTTGGTTTCGTGGGTTGGGAGAATTCGGGCCCATTGGGTGAAGAGGCGAAGGACCCCAAGCGTACGATTCCTCGCACAATTTTGATTTCGGTCCTGGTCTGCATGGTGGTGTTCTTCGTGGCAACTTACGCCCTAGTGGTGGGCTTTGAGCACATCTATGGTGCGGCTCACGGAATCAACATCTTGTCAACCTACGCGGACGCATCTCCATTCGCAACGTTGACGCAACACTTTGCGCCTTGGCTCAACACCCTGTTGTTTCTAGTCGGTCTTTCCAGTGCGCTTGGCGGCATCATCGCAGCCTCATTGCCAGCGACGCGTTACTTTTACCACGGGGCCCGAGCGGGTCTCTTGCCCAGTGCAGTGGCAAAGGTCTCGCCCAAGACTGGCGTGCCGTACGTCGCAATGCTCGTATACGTTGGTGCTACCGCCATGGTGACGATTATTCTGGACTTGATTCTGCACAACTCAACCACTATTTCTGGTGATGAGGCTGGAATCTCTACGGTACCAATCCTGATCGTGTACACCCTGAGCAGTTTGTTACTTCCGGTTTATATTTTCAAGAAGGACCGCGCTAGTTTCAATCCAATCCGACACGTTGTTATTCCCTACATTGGAGCACTCGTAATGGGTTACGGCGTTTGGGAGTCAATCAAGCCAGGCCAGTCCTTTCCTGGAAGCACCTACTACATTTACGTTGGGATCTACGTGGCGTTTGCTGTTGTTGGCGCCCTGATCGCCATGCCACGAAGTGAGACAGTCGGAGCGAAGTTGGCCCAAGGCCTCGAAACTCAGTAGTTTTCCGCTCAGCAGAAAAGCCGGCAGCCTTGGGCTGCCGGCTTTTCTCATAGACCGCTGTAGTTACTTAATCAATATATTTTTAGAGATTCGTTGAGTCGAGTGATAGCCCAGCTTGCTAGCGCTCACTACTACTCGCAGATGCTGGCCGGTATCGGCCGAAGTGGTGGTGTACGTGCTGTGAGTAGCGCTGCTAATTGCGGTGCCGGAGCGATACCACTGGTAGGTCAAGGTCAATCCGGAACTCCAACCACTGGTGACGGCAGTAAGGGTGTTGCCATGAGTCGTGTTACCGCTAATAATTGGCTGGCTGGTAACAATTCGAAGCCCCGTACGAACCAGCAAAACGGGGGAAACGCGCAAGATAGGAACGTTAACGCTGTTGACGGTGCACAGAGCGGTGACTCGAAGCCGGAGGTGCTTGTGTAGTAGGGATGTAGGAATAGTGTACGGGTCAGTTGATCCGTCTCCGTTAGGTGTCGCGAGTGATGTCACGGCAACTCCATCAGCACCCCAGTTGTACTGAAAGGAGCTACAGGTCTCGTCCCAGCTCCCAATGGCGCCAGTGACGACGCTGCCAATGTTGGCGAAACCGGTGAAGGATGGGCCACCCGTTGTGACGGCCGCAACCTTTAGTACTTGATGAGCTACACCCTGACTGGTAAGCGATGTCGGGGCGTCAACGTATGTAACCAAACATTGACCATAATCAGTAAAGGTGATTGTAAATGAACCATCGGTCGCCATCGTGCAGACGAGCGAAGAGGCATCGTTGATCGTAGCGGTGATGCCATTGCCCAAGGTGTGCCCCGAGGTGCTCGTGGCAGAAGGAGCGAAGGTTGCCCCGGGATAAATGGACGAAGCGGTTGGGCTGGTGAAGGTAATTTTCACCTTGATTGCCGCATTCGCTGAAGTGGGGAATGTCGAAGCGCCCAAGACGAGGGCACAAACTAGAGCGGCAGAGCGAAACGTTTTCATAATTTTCATCCTTTGACACCTCGAACTTAACTGCCGAAGGTAAACGGCTAGAGAAGCGGAAGGTTTCCTATTTGAAACAATTTCAGCACCTAACGACCTAATGTGTAAGAAAAGCTGCCTAATAAAATGAGGATACTCCGTGGAGCCCACCTTCCAACTTGACCGAGAGACCAGTATCTGGTCCTTTGACGAAAATAATGAACCAGCGATCAGAGTTGATCCCGGGGCCATTATTGAGATTGAAACCTGGGATTGTTTTACTGGACAGGTCACTAGCGAGGCCGATACTTTGGACAAGCTGGACCTCAATCGCATTAACTCGGCGACCGGTCCTATTGGGGTCAATGGGGCGGAACCCGGGGACATGCTGAGTGTACGCCTACTTGATATTCGACCCAACGCCCAGGGAGCGTCGATGACGATTCCCGGATGGGGGCAGTTGCATGAGAAAGTAAAGAGTCCGGTTACGCGAATTTATCAGGTACACGACGGAGTTATCTCAATGAATGAACGGGTGAAGTTCCCGGTTCGTCCGATGTTTGGGGTCATTGGTGTATCTCCTGCATCGGGCAATATTTCGACCTTCGAGTCCGGGCGACATGGTGGGAATCTTGATGATCACATGAATGGGATTGGTGCAGTGGTGCATCTACCTGTTTTTCAATCGGGTGGACAGTTGGCGATTGGTGACATGCACGCATCCATGGGTGACGGAGAGATCTGCGGCACAGGTGTAGAAATCGGTGGAACAGGTCTTATCTCGATCGACCTTATTAAGGGACGCCAGAGTCAGTGGCCCATTACCGAGACGAGTGACTCCATCTACACCCACGGAACTTCGCCAGACAATATTGATGAGGCCCTAGACGCCGCGTGTGACGAGGCCATGCGCCTACTGGTCGACCAATGGGAATTCAGCCCGGAGGATGCCTTCATGTTCTTGTCAGTCGCTTGTGACTTAGGTATCGCCGCGTATTACCACCCAAGTCCTGGTAGCGCGACAGCTCGAATGCGAATTCCCAAGATCTCCGCCGTACCGAGCGCGTTTAAGAGCTAGGACTTTCGAGCAGCTTTTTCAACGGCGGCGGCAACCGCTTTCACTACGTTGGGGTTAAAAACAGTTGGCACGATGTAATCGGCGGAGAGTTCGTCGGGCCCTACGGTGTCCGCAATCGCCCGCCCCGCAGCCAGTTCGACTTCAGTAGTAATTTTGCTTGCACCCACATCGAGCATGCCTCGAAAGATGCCCGGGAAGGCAAGGACATTATTGATTTGGTTGGGCTCATCACTCCGGCCGGTTGCAACGATTGCCGCGTACTTTCGAGCGAGGAGTGGTTCGATTTCCGGATCGGGGTTGGCGAGGGCGAAGACAATCGACCTATCGGCCATCACCTTAAGGTGCTCTTCGGTAATGAGATTGGAACTCGAGACGCCAATAAAGATGTCGGCCCCACGCATTGCCTCGGCGATATCGCCCTTACGATGCTCCTTGTTTGTGTTCTCCGCCAACCACTTGCGGTCACGATCTAAATCGGTGCTTGCCGGATCAAGAATCCCTTGACGGTCACAACCAATAATGTCACCAACGTTTTCTGCGAGCAATAATTTTGCGATTGCCATACCGGCGGCCCCGACACCGAGTAGCGCTACGCGCACATCTTTCATGTCCTTACCAACAACGCGTAGTGCATTTAGGAGAGCGGCGTAAACGACGACGGCGGTGCCATGCTGATCGTCGTGAAAGACGGGTATATCCAACGCCTCGCGTAGTCGTTCTTCAATCTCAAAACAACGGGGAGCGGCGATGTCTTCAAGGTTGATCCCCCCGTAGGAGGGGGAAATTGCTTTGACGATGGCGATGATTTCTTCGGTGTCTTGGGTGTCTAAGCAAACCGGCCAGGCATCAATATTCGCAAAACGTTTGAAGAGCAGGGCTTTGCCTTCCATCACGGGGAGAGCCGCCTCGGGGCCAATATTGCCTAACCCTAATACCGCTGAGCCATCGGTGACCACCGCGACCGTATTGCGCTTGATGGTCAATTTGCGGGCCAAGCGCTTGTCTTTAGCAATTGCCGCAGAGATTCGAGCAACGCCAGGGGTGTAGGCCATTGAGAGATCGTCACGGGATTCGATGGAGACCTTGGGGGCGATGCCAATAGTACCGCCACGGTGCATCAAGAATGTGCGGTCACTGATGGCAATTACATTGGCCCCGGCAAGGGCGTCAACCATCTGACCTAATTTTTCCGCGTGCGCTTCGTTGGCGGCGTTACAGGTAACGTCAATGGTCATTCGTCCATCAATTGGCTCGGTGACATCGAGCGCCGTGACGAGACCATCGCTTTCGGCGATGATGCGCGACACGTCAGGAATAATGGTGCCGGAATCAAGCCCAACTCGAATTGTGATTGAATACGAAGCACTGGGGGAGCTCATGGAAAACCTTCTGTGAAAATTAACTAAAGCCCATCGTACTATTGATTTTGAGAGCGTTCCTCAGCCTTCATCGAACGGGCACCACCTGGGCTCTTACGTTTCCTAAACTGAATTGGAATCGCTTATCCGAAGGGGAATAATGCCTGCAGCACCACGCCGCGCGAGCGAGAGCGAACCGGTCATTACCGGAGGAGTCGAAGGCAATGCTCGGCTCACCGCTTCACTTGCGGCCTCCCTGCTTCTCTTGTTATTTCTGGAGGGCGTAACCTTGCTGGGCGTTAGCGCTCACTTAAGTTTGCACGTTTTTCTGGGGTTAGTACTTATTCCGATCTCTCTACTAAAAGCCGGATCGGTTATATGGCGATTCGCGAAGTACTACTGGGGAACCGCGCAATACGTGCGCAAGGGCCCACCCCCGCTTCTGCTGCGCTTGCTTGGACCGTTCGTCGTGGTGCTGAGCCTGACTGTCCTATTTTCTGGACTCCTCTTGATAGTCATTGCGCCGTCCAGTATGAGAGATTCGCTTTTCTTAATCCACAAGGTCTCATTTGTATTCTGGTTCGGCGCTATGGCGATTCACGTGTTGGGCCACCTTGGCGACACGGCGCGTGGTGCCACTCTGGACTGGATTGGGCAAAAGCGCCACCAAGTTGCGGGTGCGGGGTTGCGCCAGGTAGTAGAGATTGCCTCGCTGGCGCTTGGCATCGGACTCGCTATTTGGGTAACGCCCTACGCAACCTCCTACGCGTCCCACTGGATTACTGGAGGGCAATAGTGCGTACCCAGCCCAGGGCCAAAGCGGAATTACTCACCATTGCGCTTGCGGCAATTGGCACCAGCGCCTTTGTGCTGGCCCGCCTAGTACTGGCCGCCAAGGGTGAGCTCTCTCGATTTGTCGTGGCCGGAACTCAATGGACCGCTCCGGCGAATCATTTTGTCCACCGCTTCGCCAGTAGTGGGTACGACGGACAATTTTATTGGCGACTAGCGGCCGACCCATTCAATCTCGGTATGGCGCCAGTGCTTGGAATTCCTCTTGATCACGCCCTACGCGTTAACAGAATTTTCTACCCATTTGTTGCGTGGATGTTTTCCCTCGGGCAGCCGCGATGGGTAGCCTTCGGTCTAGTTGTGGTGAATGTTCTGGCGATTCTCGCGCTGGTGTATTTAGCGATTCGAGTTTGTCGAGAGGTGAATCGGAGTCCCTACTGGTCACTATTGGTCTTGTTGGTTCCTGGTCTAGTTGGCTCCCTGAGTCGAGATTTAACGGAAATAGTGTCCGCGTTGCTTATTGTCACTGGCGTGATGGCGCTTCGACGGGAAAAGTACTGGGTTGTGGCCGTAGCGTGGTCGCTGGCGGGACTAACGCGAGAAACAAATATTTTGGCGGCGGCGTGCTTAGCGACCGTCAGTGTGTGGGCCATCGCAACTAAACAGCGCAAGGTATCGCAGCGAGAGTTGGCGTGGGTGGTCCCAGGGCTGGTCTTTGTACTGTGGCAAGTGATTGCCCATCACGCACTGGGCACCTATCCACTCGTTAGTTCCTCGGGAACGGGAGATCTGGGGCTTCCCTTTGTTGGTTTTATTGAGGGGGCCAGCCACTGGCTGCCCTCAACACACCCGCACTTTCTCGCAAAAATGGTTCTCTACAGTGTCGAAACATTCGTCACCGGATCGCTCTTAGTAATGGCCTATCAACGGCGGAGCTACTTCGATGGGATCGAAAGGTTGCTCATAGTCGTATTTTCACTCTTGGTTATTTGTGAGACCCGGCGGGGATGGCAGGTGCCATTTGATAACCGATACGCCACCGTTCCACTAATTTTGATCTGGTTTAGTTTGCTTCGTGGCAAGGATGAGAATCAACTACGGCGACTACTTTGGATTGCCCCACTCGTTCTAGTGACGGTGGCGTGGCGAGTTGTAGTGATCTAGAAGAAAATTGAGCAGAGGTCGTAAATATCTCGAGGGAGCTTACGCTGACCGCCCGCGACCTCGGCGAGTGGGGCAAGTACGACCTCGTTGTTACGAACGACCGGAATAGTGCCGAACTTGCCATCAATCACCGCTTGGTAGGCACCAGCCCCTACGCGGGTGGCCCATATGCGGTCGTAGGCCGTGGGGGTTCCACCACGTTGCAGGTGACCAAGAACAGTAGTCCGTACTTCAAATCCAGCCATCTCTTCGAGCTTGTTCGCTAAGAAGTTGCCAACACCACGACTGGCGAGACGGACCCCACCAATTCCCTCAGTGCTGAGTTGCGCGGCCTCAGTTCCACCGATGGTGCTGAGATGTACGCCTTCAGCAATCGCGATGATTGAGAACATCAAGCCGTTGCTTCGGCGATGATTTACGTGTTCAATAATTTCAGTCATCGTCATCGGAAACTCGGGTACGACCACCAAGTCGGCACCTCCAGCGAGGCCACCTAAGGCGGCGACCCAACCAGTTGAACGCCCCATCGTTTCAACGACCATCACTCGATGGTGAGATGCGGCGGTGGTGTAGAGGCGGTCTAGCGATTCGGCGACAATGGAGATGGCGGTGTCAAACCCGATGCAGTAATCGGTGGCGAGGAGATCGTTGTCAAGAGTCTTGGGAACACCCACGACTGGAGCACCACGGTCGGCCAGCCAACTAGAAATTCTCTGAGTGCCATCTCCGCCAATTGCGATGAGGGCGTCGAGGTTGACGCCGATTGACTCGAGAACGCGATCTCGGCCACCAGCGGGATTATCGAGGTCGTAGCGCTCTGTACCGAGGACGGTACCGCCTTGGCTGATGATGCCCCGGAGGTCCTTATCTTGCAGAGCACTGGCAGTGAATTCGTGGGCTAGGCCGGCCCAGCCATTTTGTACGCCAATGACTTCATGACCATCGCGCAGGGCTAATTCACCCGCCGCACGTATTGCGGCATTCAGTCCGGGGGCGTCTCCGCCGGCGGTGAGAATACCAATGCGCATGCAGCTCCTTCAGTGCTCACCGCCATTCTAGGCGCGCTTTGGCGGGTCTGAGGGGTTATTTCGTCATTGCAAAGGTTCACTAAGGTGGCTGAGCATGGAGCATTCACTCTTGTACTGTCTCGACACCGTGATGGTGGACGTAATTATGAAAGTCGCGCACATTCCTCAAAAAGGTGGCGACGTGCTCGCCGATGATCGACTGTTCACCACCGGTGGGGGATACAACGCAATGAGTGCCGCGAGTCGCTGTGGACTACCTGCGGTGTACGTCGGAGTCTTGGGGACCGGGCCTTTCACCGACTTGGCTGAAGATTCGCTGGGGCGTGATGCGATTGTGGCCCCATTGCCTCGTTCACGGAGTCTCGATGTTGGCTACTGCGTCACGTTGGTGGAGCCGAGCGGCGAGCGGACTTTCATCACTGCGGCCGGATCCGAGACAGAACTTGACCGGGCGGCTCTTGCCCTCGTTGAGCCGCGAGCGGGTGATTACGTCTTAATTTCTGGCTACAACATCATGGCGGAACCTCAGGCTGGTGCACTCTTAGATTGGATTGAGGGACTTTCGCCCAAAGTAGTTGTTGCATTGGACCCAGCAATCCGTCTCGAGGATATTCCCCCAGTGAACTTCCAACGCATGCTTGCTCGCACGAATTGGTTGCTGTGCAACGAGACTGAAGCTCAGCACCTAACTGGGAAGTCGGAACTTACTGAAGTTATTGATCGGTTGAGCACCCTCAACGCCCACTGTGTACTGCGCGTGGGCTCTGAAGGTTGCTGGATAATCGAAGGGGAATTGGTAACTCGAGTGCCGGGGTTTGAAGTCCAGGCCGTTGACACCACTGGGGCGGGTGACACTCACAACGGCATCTTCTTGGCCGAGCTAGCCAAAGGACAGTCCTCGGTTCAAGCGGCGCGTATCGCCAATGCGGGAGCCGCTCTGGCGACTGAACAACTTGGCCCCGCAACCTCACCAATACTCGAAGTAATTGTGGCTTGGCTAGAGGTCCGCGACCACTCGAAGTAGGGTAAAGACTCACTATGGCAGAACTTTCTTTTACCTACGGAACTATGGCCGCCGGCAAGTCAACCTTGGCCCTGCAGCTCTGCTGGCAACTACGTGAGAGCCGCGATGACGTTGCGCTATGGACCTTTGGGGACCGATCGCGCACGGGAGTGGTGACGAGCCGCATTGGTATTCAGGCCTCGGCAACCTCTATCAACCCGGGTGACCCTCTCGATAGTTTCGTCGCAGATCTATTGGATAACAGCATAAGAATTCTGGTCGTTGACGAAGCTCAATTTTGCTCAATGGAACAAGTTGATGAGATTGCCCGCTTGGTTGATGACGAAGGAATTGACGTTCACGCCTTCGGACTGTCGGCGGACTTCATGCTCAATGTGTTTCCCGGCTCGCAGCGCCTCTTTGCTATTTCAGACCGTTCTCAAGAATTGCCATTGACCACCTCTTGCTGGTGCGGTGGGCGGGGTCGCTGCAACGCTCGTGTAGTTAATGGTGAAATAGCCCGCGGGGGAGACCAAATAGTGATTGGTGACGCGGGTGGGACCGAAGTTGTTCGCTACCAAGTACTTTGTCGCCGTCACTACCGTTCGGGTGAACTAGGTCGTTAGAGTCCGGTAATCTCTCGTAGATCGCCATCGTCAACGTTAAAGACGAAGCCTCGAATTTCGAATTGCTCTACGAAGGCGCTGCTCTTGAGTATTGCTACCGTCTCTCGCACGCTTTTGTCGACGTCGTTGTAGGCGCCAAGGTTGAATGGTGGGCGAGAACCTTTGACCGCAGTTAACTCTGCCTGCAGAGTGTCTTCCTCGAAGGTTTCTAATCCACAGCGAGTGTGGTGAATCACCATGACTGATTTAGTCTTCAAGAGATACTGGCTCAGCAGTAGGGAACGAATCGCATCCTCGGTGGCCAGACCGCCAGCGTTGCGAATTAGGTGGACTTGGCCAAGGTCTAGACCTAGAGCACCAAAAAGATCGAGTCGGGAGTCCATGCAGGTCAAAACCGCGAGGTGGAGCTGGGGGATGGTGGGCAGTTCGCGGTGGCCGTGCTCGGCGACGTAGTTGCGGTTATGGCTTAACAGCTCGTCAATCACGCTCACACCGACAGTCTACGAGACGTCCATAAAGTGCGTGAGGACAGGTAGGGTCAAATTGGAGGTAATTATGGAACACATTGACCACATTCAAGATGAGTTGCGTGGCCCCGCCAAAGAGTTGCGTGCACTTATTCCCGACGTGCTGAAGGGTTTTGGCGAGATTCAGCGGGCGGCCATGATGGAGGGCGCCATGAGCCTCGCGCAGAAAGAGCTGATTGCTCTTGCCATTGCTATGACTCGCGAATGCGACGGTTGCATCGGAGCTCACGCCCGAGGGGCGGTCAGAGCGGGGGTCACCCGCGAACAATTGGCTGAAACAATTGGCGTCGTGATCTTGATGAATGGCGGCCCCGGAACTGTTTGGGGCCCTCGTGCACTACGGGCCTTTGACGAAGCCAAATCGGGGGCAGAGAATTAAGTCACGCCTGGTCAAATTTCGGGCAGACTAGGAGGATGGAAAGCCTCACCGACCTAGAGCGTTCGACGCGACTCAATTCTCTCAATTCTCTGATGGAACTACTGCGCCCCATGGTCCAAGCCGATGGTGGCGAATTGGTTCTTGTCAATTGTGATGTAGACGCGGGTGTGGTCGAGGTCGAGCTCCAGGGAGCGTGCTCAAGCTGCGCCATAGCGGAGGACACATTGTCGGGTGGGGTAGAGCGCATCTTGAAAGACCGTCTTTCTTGGGTTACCGAAGTTATTGGTGGAGTCCAAGAGACTGACGACATCGAGGGATCCCAGCTTTTGGGCGCCGGCGGTTACGTCCCTAAATATCGCCCCAGTTGAGCGGGCGAGATTACGCACGAACTGTTGGAAGTTAGCCGCTATTATTTAGTTAGGCTAACTAATGAAAACAAACTCTTCCACCGACCTCGCTGCGCGCCTGCGCCAAGTGGTGACGCGACTGAATCGTCGCCTGCGCGCGAGTTCGTTAGGTGAAATTTCTCCGGCCCAGGCATCGATGCTGGCCTCAATCGAATTACTAGAGGGCCCGACCCTCGGAGATCTCGCGAACGCTGAGCAGATTCAACCACCGTCAGTTACCAGGCTGGTTAAGGGCTTGCAAGACGCCGGGCTGATTGCCCAAAAGACTGACGAGAGCGATCGACGCGCCACTCGAGTGGGTATCACTCCTCGGGGCAAAAAGGCCCTTGGCGAGATACGTGAACGTAAAACCCAGTTCCTCCATTCAAAGCTGA
>Ga0136642_1000161_pt1 | contig 39821 bp, 37 predicted proteins | sample LowCatLa1302831Y_FD_115313 | JGI IMG/M metagenome (GOLD analysis project Ga0136642, IMG submission 115313) | Freshwater microbial communities from Lower Cathedral Lake, Yosemite National Park, California, USA - 13028-31Y | ecosystem: Environmental > Aquatic > Freshwater > Lake ... | reverse complement strand
CAGAGCCAGGGCCAGAGCCAGGGCCAGAGCCAGGGCCAGAGCCAGGGCCAGAGCCAGGGCCAGCAGGAGTTAGTGCATCAATAAGCAGCTGTAGTTGCACTAGTTTTGCATTATACTCTGCAATCTTAGCGGCATTACTAGAGCCGCTGCCACCTGCCAAAAATGCAGAGACTTTCGATACACTATTTGGGTCTATATCAGAGGTTGAACCGGAAGCTGTATTGACCCAATACATCTTCCCACTGCTATTTGCAACCTGGACCCAGCCCGATGACATCTATTCTAAGGTAGTTGCCGAAGTTTGGTTTAGACCGCGTTAGTTCCCATATTTCAGGACGCCTCTATCATGTTCAATTGAATAGAGTACCCATGATTCCACAACCGCAATCATTTCGGTAGAGGGTGCTCCCAGCACCGAATCGTTCGGTATACCTGCCGCGAGACCAGTATAGAATGTTGGCCGGTCTGCTGTAGTAAAGTTAATAGTCCCTTCTGGCTGCCTGTTCCACGGGGCCTGGCGTCCCTGAATATCACCAAGATCCCATGACATTTCTCCAAAACCAAATCCGGGGTCACGGTCCTCTTTTGCATGATGTGTAAGAGTATTCCATATATCAGCTGTGAATGCCGTTTCGCGGTCTCGTCCAGCAATAAGAAGAGATTGAGTGGTATAATATTCACCTCCTGAAATATCGGCTTGCATCTTCCACCTTCTACCGGCTCGTATATCATTGTAAGTGCGAATGAACCACAGAAGGCGGCCTGCGGGATGTTGGGCGTCTATTCTCTTTTTTATAAAGGGTGTTGCTGCTGCGTATTCGAGCGGCCCATAAGTGAACGTATTTTCATAAAGGCGTTGAAAAGGGATTTCCAGAGTTGTAGAACGGAGGGCGAGTTGGGATTGCCCATCTGTATAGACATGCCGCGTCTCGAGTTGAAGAGTAGGAGATGCAATGGCCGTACGAGCTAAGGTTTTGAATGTGTAGGGACGTGTCGTTGAGATGTTGAATGCAGAGCCCCAGGGTTTGGGTGCTACGGATACAGTTGCATCAGAAGATTCGACGATTTCTTCGAGGGGTCGCAGCTCTAGACGGAGTTTGAAGGGCTGTCGTCGCATGGCAATACTGGGAAAACCATTTGAGCCGCCAATAAAAGGGAGTTCTAGACGAAGTCTGGGAGGAGTCGCATTAAATCCAATACTAGCAGCAGTACCATTGTGAAATCCGAGAAGACTATTTTCCATGTAGGCCGCATTCAGATTTCCACGCGCGGCCCTTGCTGCAAAAAGAGCATCTCCCGAAACTTCTTGAAGAAGAAGTTTGTCCTGGAAAATCTGAATCTTCTTGAACATGAAATATCCAACTCCGTTTGTATATCCTATACTATTCCCAGCCGAATCAGTAACGATTTTCGAACGATTCAGTGATGCCTCTTTTGGTGGCAACCAAGAAGGAAGGTCGATGAGAATAGTGGGAGATACAAATGTATCACCGGCTACTTCGAACTCAAACTCGCAACTTCTCCCAAACTCGGCACCATTGAGAGGAGGAATCCGCCGTAGTTCTTGAATAGTTGGTGGAATACGGTCATACCTATTCTCGAATGCATTTACTGTTGTATCCGGATTTTTGGCAAAGAAGAAAGTGTCTTTATTTCCACGACTAATTGCTTCATAAAGCGCTCCTTCATTTCTCAAGCCAGCTCGACCAGCCATTCTGAAGAGTGTAAATATACTCTTATAAGCCACTCCCGTTCAAGCCACTCCCGTTCAAGCCACTCCCGTTCAAGCTACGTCGCCTTCTCGAATCACACGGAGTTTGAGCGTCGCCGCCTTATTCGCAAACTTTGGAAGACGTAATTCAGCAATACGATTATGCTTGAACATGTCAATATCTTTATCACACTTCTCACCATCCGCAACCCACTGTTTTAGAGTCGCCTCTATCTCTGAAAATCCTGGAGTGATTTTGGTATATCCCAGATTCCCAAGTTGTTTTAGAAGATGAATTGTCTCCTTCAGCCGGTCCGCCTTCGACTTTTCCACTTCCGCAGATAATATCCTCTTATTCACCTCTTTTACATTATCCTTCCCTTCAAGTGCAGACATTCTATTCTACTCATCTTCATTTTGTTTAGATTCCTCCTATAAAGTAGAGGGATGTCTGATACATTACAACTAATACTATTAGTTACATGTATCATAATCATATTTGCAATAGTACTGGTAAATAGGGGGCCGACTTATCAAATTCCAAAAATAGCGTGGCTCTACTGGGACGAGGAGAATAAGCCTCCATTGATAGAAGCCATACATAAATATAATCTGCCAAAGATGGAAGGGTGGGACATTCGTTTCCTAAATAAGGAATCTATTCACAAATACGTGGATGCGCAAGAATATCCTGTGAGCCTCGCAGAGCAGAAGATTCAACACCAATCTGACTGGTACAGGTTATATCTTCTCTCAAAATATGGCGGATGTTGGATTGACGCCTCAATTATCCTGAATGACCCAGAGGCACTTGATGGTATTTGGGCGCGCTCTACCGAGAGGCGAGCAGATATAACTATTTTCGGAACAAGTTCCTACAATGAGGATGAAGGAAATATTTACAAAAAGTTCTCACATTCTTCTGGTATGGATATTCCTTTAGTAATTGACAACTGGTTCATTATGGCACCTCTGCACAGTGCAATCGCGGCAAACTGGTTTGAAGAGTTTAATAGTGCAATGGAGCGGGGCCTCTTGAACTATAAACGGGAATGTATTGAAGAGGGAGTTGACATAAGCGCCATTTATTTCACAGACGAGGACGACACGTACTTGACAATGCACATTTGTATTCAAAAAATAATGCAGAAAGACCTGGCGGACCTTCCTCCCATTCTTGTTCTTGACTCTCGCGATTCAATGTTCAAAATCCATGAAGAGTGCGAGTGGAAGCAAGAATGTATTGAAGAAACTGTTTTAGAAGAAGAATCTCGTGAACTCCCCTATATAAAACTCATGTCAACAAATCGAACAGATAAAATGTTGGCCTATTTTTAGCTGCCAACAGGAGTTAATCGCACGCAGACTCTAGGAATACCGCAACTACCTGGCCTTCCATCGAATGTGCAGTCGTATGTGAAACCACTAAGAATACCCGAGAACTGCGTACCATCCTCCTTTTGAAATACATAGGTGTGTTTATCAAGGTCGGTAAAATCATTGAGAGGAAACTTTCCAGAAACCAACTTGACTACTTCCTCTTTTTGATGAGGCGCGGGTGGCGCGTCAAAATTCCTGTGCATTTCTGACTGAACACCCAGCAGCTTAAACTGCATGTTATTTATGTCAATCATATCAAATGAAACAGTGGACTCCATTATATGAACAAATATTGTCCATATAATGAGCGTCAATTTTTCCACCAGGGCGGGCAATCAGCCGCAGCCGCATCCTAGATTGGTGCAGCTATTGCATACCTGGGAACCCATTACGACATTCTGCTTCTCTTCGTAGCTGGGATAAGTCGTAACACAGGGAGTCAGGCTCGTACATGCGGCCTGAGCGGTCGCGCAAGCAGTCTGGCCAGCAAACACCACAGTCTTATAATAAGAATATACCGCAATCCGCTGCTTCTTTCTCAGTAAATCACTGGCGTCCATACCTGTATCTAAAGGGTCCAAATATATTATATTCAGGAAACAATGTGCGGTATTTTGTATTATATGGGTCAATGGTTACTTGATAGGCCTGGGCCTTTAGCTACGGCGCTTTCGGCACTGGTTGCGCGTGGACCAGAAGGAACGGATCATTTACATATGGGGGAGTTTGGTACGCTTGGATTTACGCGCCTTGCAATTAATGGCCTGAATGGGGGCGGAATGCAACCTATGGAGAGACCTGATATAAAGTGGGTGTGCAATGGAGAAATCTATAACTGGCAAGAGTTGACCATTCGCCATTGGCTCAGTAATCCGTCGGGATCTGATTGCCATATTCTGGGGGAACTCTATAGAAGGTTACGAGGACAGGATATATCTATAGCAGGATTTTTCAGAGCATTGGATGGTGTCTTTGCAACAGTAATGGTAGATTTCGACCAGAGGCAGGTAATCATCGGGAGAGACCCTTTTGGCGTTCGGCCCTTGTATCGCGGTTCCTGTCGCGTAACTGGCGTTCCAGTATTTGCATCCGAGATAAAGGCCCTTCTACCTCTATGCGACGATGCGATGCCATTTCCACCAGGTTATTACCAGACTATAGCATTTGGTGCTGGTCTGAATGGAAAGTTTCTGGAAGCCCCGCCGCGCCCTTTTCATATGCCATCACTGATTAAACAACCACGGTCACTAGATTCATGCCTCTTGGCCGTGAAGGACTCTCTAGAGGCGGCTGTAGATAAACGTGTGAGGAATACCGAGAGGGAGATTGGATGTCTCTTGAGTGGGGGGCTCGACAGTAGTTTGATTGCAGCTCTTGTCCAAAAACAACTTCAAAAGAGTGGTAGAGTCCTGAAGACGTTCAGTATTGGAATCGCAGGCAGTTCTGACCTTGCTTATGCGAGAAAGGTCGCATCCTGGATTCATTCAGACCACACAGAAGTGGTGGTGACTGCCGAGGAAATGTTCGATGCCATTCCCGCCGTGATTAGAGCAATTGAGTCACATGATACGACGACAGTGCGGGCGTCTGTACCGAATACTCTGCTTGCACGGCGTATTCGCGAGACCACAGAATGCAAAGTGATTTTTAATGGCGATGGTTCCGATGAAGTGTGGGGGTCATATCTGTACTTTTATAATGCCCCATCCAATGAAGCGTATGAAGAAGAGTCGTTGCGGCTTTTGAATGATATTCATATGTTCGATGTTCTTCGTTCTGATAGGAGTATTTCATCAAATGGCCTAGAACCGCGGACACCATACCTCGACAAGCAGTTTGTAGCAACTGTGCTGAGTCTTCCTACTGAATATAGGCGGCCTAGACGCGAAGGTTTTATGGAAAAATGGTGTTTACGCAAGGCATTTGAGCTCGACAAGCTGCTCCCCCCTGAAGTATTATGGAGGAAAAAGGAGGCCTTTTCAGATGGTGTAAGTGGTGAGCGGTCTTGGTATGAAATCGCACGCGAACTAGCGGGGATAAAAATGGGTGATAATTGGAAAGAGGAATACATATATCCATCGACTGCAACTGTAGAACAGGCATATTACTTCAAAATGTATTGTGAGGCATTCGGGTCGTGTACGATTTCGACAAATGTGCCTTATTACTGGATGCCACGGTGGACGCCAGGTGCGACAGACCCTTCTGCAAGAACGCTGGAACTGTACGAGGAAATATAGGGTTGACTTAATTTAGCACAACACGGTAGAGGGAATGTCTGCCCCAGAACTTCCATGTTATTGTATAAATCTGGATGACCGCTCGGATCGGTGGGAGGGAACCAAGGTCGCTTTTGAAGGTTCTGGAATAACACCACAACGGTTTCCTGCAACCCGACATAGTGAGGGCTGGAAAGGGTGTGGAGCATCACACGTCTCGGCGATTAAGGAAGCCAAGCGTCGTGGATATAACTGGGTTCTTATTGTGGAAGATGATTGTACACTTGCCGCAGGATTTGCAGATAGATGGCCGGCTCTGTGTGATGACTTGTGGAAGAGCCAGGATAAATGGGATGTCTTCCTGGGAGGACCGACACAAGTCCATGGGCCCGCTCAGCACCTGACAAATGATATTATACTTATTGACCACGCATATGCCCTGCATTTTTATGTTATTTGTTCTAGAAACTATGATGTCGCTCTTCAGTGGGACGCAGATAGAGACGGGCCCATCGACGTATACTTTAGGGACGTCTTCCAGATTGCAACAGTTAGTCCGCTTATTGCTATTCAGCGGCCATCATCCTCTGATATTCGAGGAATCGACGTGGATTATTCGGACATTTTTTCCGACTCTGAACGGACTCTTCAGAGATTATCTTATGGCGAACGTACGCGGATTGGAACAGTTGTTCTGCTAGTTGCAAGTATATGCTTTATTGCCTATATTTCAAAAAGACGCAGGTAGAATCATGTGCCCAAGCCTATACCGTGAACTGTAAAATTTATTAGGGGATGCGCGCATATTCATGCACACAATGGAAAATGAGAAGAAAGTTGCTAGGCCTCGAAAGAAGATTCCTATTGCAGAGCTTGCAGCCACGGCAGAACCAGTTGCTGCTGAACCGCCGTTTATCCCTTCAAAACGAAAAATAAACATTAAGGCAAAAGCTAATGCCACTGCTAATGCCACTGCTAATGCCACTGCTAATGCCACTGCTAATGCCACTGCTAATGCCACTGCTGATGCCGCTCCTAAACGTAAAATCAATATTAAGACGAAAGCGGCCGCCCCTGTAGATGCCGCCCCCGCTGTAAAACCGCCGCCTGTCCCGTCAAAACAAAAAATCAACATTAAGCCGGCACCCGTACAGGGAGAGACAGTTATTGCAAAAGTTGCCCCAGGATTTCCTCTTATAGTGACAGAAACTGTCACGGTAAAAGTAACTCCCCTTAAACTCGATGGAAGGTCGCTGTATTATAATTCCGCCAAGGGAAAAGTCTATGACCTCAAGTTCAAATATCTCGGTCGCCTGAAGGACGGAGCTATTGTCACATTTCCAGATTCCGATGTAGAGACGTAGTTACGTGTTGTTCTAAAATTACCGCCAGGCAAAATATTTTTGGCAAATACATTAGATGAGTAAACCAACATATATAAATCCGCTTGCTTGGAAGCCAATTGGTACATATAGAACAGACCCACTTCCCATTAGACCTATTCCACCCCTAACTAAAAAATTGAAGCCACCAGCCTATTTACTCGAAGCACGCACAAAATGCCTGGTCAAGTCTTAAACTTTAAGAGTGGCGAGCTTAGCCCCGCAGACCTTTCACGCATAAGACTCAATTTACCACATGGGCTGAGTCTTATGTTATGGGCTGGAGATTGCGTACATAATGGCGTACCCGACGTGGTACGTCTAAAAAACTACGAAGTATTTGTCTGCAAAGGCTACGATTACAATGAGAGTCTTGGGGCAAATATAGATGCTCTCAGGGCCGACCAGATTCTTTGCATCTTAGACATAAATAATCAGCAAGAACTGTCTGCTTTTCGCAACACTTTTCACGAACAATTTCGCAAGATTTGCTCTGACTATCATGGAAACACACCATCGCTTCCTCTAAACGAATACGTCGACCTCCTTGAACACGACGGCATCGCTCGGCATGTTTTCGGGATAGGCGGTCTTATATTCCCCTACGAAGACTACTATAGGGTGCTAGAGACATTCGTACCGACCTTGTCGTCCAAATCGAAAGACCGGCGACAATGGTCGCAACAAGTACTGGACCTGGCCGAGCGCGATTCCCTTAGTCCAGGCATGGTTTGGACGGATCCTGATATAAATCTTCCCTATTATGCGTACGTAAAAGAGGAACAGACTCGCTTTATTGTAATGCAACAAAAGCGAAATCCTGCATGGCCAGCATATGGCTTAAGCTTAGAAGAGCATTGGGATTCTCTCCCACTCACATCTCTATACGTCCCCCCCTACCTAAATTTCCCCAATGGACCCGAGCTCATGGAGGAAGTAGAACCGCACTTTGCGACCCTTAGTGCCCACCTCGCAAAACGAATGCAGCAACTTCCACAAATTAATATACTTGACACCGATTCTCTGGAAAAAACTTACGTAAACATGACGCAGTTAGAGGTGATTCGCCAAAAGCTGCGGATTATAGGACTTCTTTCCACTACGATTCCACATGGCCTAGTTGGAAGGATAGAGCCATTTGTAGATGACCGCAAAGACAGTTCCCCTACTCTCTTTGACCTCACCCTTGTTAAACGGTAAAACATAGCTTTGCCGTAAGTTCCCACATGCCATCTACAGATGCATTTCTGCGCCACCAGTCACGGCATGCGACTGACATGAGCGACCACTGGTCAGCATCGATTTTTTTCACCACGTCCTCGACATCGCTGGGCTTCTCTACTCGTATGTAGTGAAGCCCTTCTTGTGGAGGCTCTGCATAGTTTGTCATGTCCACTTCTGCTGCGACCAGGGGTACACAGCCCATCGCCATACATTCAATCTCTCGGTGACACTTGAGGCCATATCCCGCGAGACAGAGGCCATATCTGGCGAGGGTGAGGCGTTCCAAGTATTGCTTCTGCGAGAATGGATACGGCTTGAGCCCCTCTAGATGAACAAACTCACTGCAGGCTGTAGACCAATCATATGTCTTCCTCCGCGACAACTGTACTGCATTTTCAGAACGACCATAAAAGACTGCCTCCTGCGGCCTGGCCTCCCATGAACGCGCGGGCATGCCAGCTGCAACAATCTCTTCAACAAGCTCTGGGCGTCGCGGCCAGAAACTCCAAGCCCTTGTGTCTGCCGAAAGCGGGGCAGGATTGCCAAAAAGAGCCAGCCTCCATTTAGACTCTGTGGCCGGCGCGGCCTTTAACCAATCATAGTTGGGTCGGTCATAAAGAAGAACGTCACCCAATTTATTTAACCAAACCTGTTTCACAGGTCTCTCATGCACTCGAACATAACCACGCTTGTCCCAGAGCCACGCCATCTCTCGAAAAGAATCACCAGCATGCCCGAAAAAGCCAGTAGTATCTGTAGGCATATACAGGTCATATATCTTCTGCGGGGCGGGCGCATCTGCAATTGGAAGCAAAGCAGGAAGTAACTTTGCCTCCAGGGCCGCCAAATCCGCCGTCGCAGGAGCCCCCTTTGGAACAATCACGAGTTTATGGCCGAGCCCTGCTGCCCCACTTGTATGAAGGCATGCAAAAGATGGGTCCATCTCCGATTGAATCTCCCATACCTCTGCACCACGCGGCAAAGCCCATACCCAAGTCGCATAGGCCCTGTCAAACAGTACGAGACCCTTTGCGCCAATCAGAGTCCTAATACAGACCTCCAAGCTCGTTCTACCAGGCCAGATACACTTGATACGCGCCCTTCGCTCTAGTTTCTCCACCATCCCTTCTGTAATCCATGTCCCATCGACAACTGCCACATAATAGTCCTCATCCGCAACTTCCTTCCACCCACCCAGAGCCACTGCCGCCCGCAAGGCATTCACTTCCTCCATACTCACAAATGTCTCAAATGTATCCTGATAAGGCCACACGAGGCCCTCTTCGCACCACGCCTGCCCCTCATCATGCGTAAGCACAGGAATCTGCTGCTTTGGCCAAGAAAACAGATGTAGGATTTCCACCATCTCCTTCTCCTTTGTGCACCAGAATCCATCGCACGCCCCACCATTAAGCTCGCGCATAAGAAAAATCTTTGACAAGTACTCGAGCGTATAACGCCCTTTGTCCGCCATAATTTCCATAGGAAGCGGTGCAATAACAGTATTTTCTACTTTGATAGATGTCGAGAGGGTACTTAGTTGACATGTCGACCAAGCCCGTTTAGAGGCAGCCGACTTCCCCAACAGAATCGAATCATATGTATATGTGAGCCCCTCTTTTGTCTGAAATATGTCTTTCACCCTATAAAGATTTGTGGCAGAAGGAGACCATATATTATCTCCATCAGGCACCAGATAGATTTTACCTTCAAATTTCCGATTAATCATTGAGCAAAAAGTGCGTCGCTGCAAGTCTGTGAGAGGGCCAGAAATAGGCCGAGTGAATGGGGCAGCGGTCAAATTAACCACATCCCCCACAGTCTCCAAGTTTATTATAGGACGCATATCATGAAGTCCCGTTGGCTCAATATAGAGATAGGCAGGCTTATCAACAATATCACGCGGGTCATATGTTCTCACTCCACTACTGTGCACATGATATGTCTTCAGAGTCATGGCCGGATTGGAAACTAAGAAACGGTTCTTAAACATCTCTATAGTGATTGCATTATCGCATCCGCCTTTTCCAAAGGGGAACTCGAGGGCGCTCCAATCCCACTTTAGCGCCTTTACCGCAGTAGAAGAAATGAACCAGGCGTCCTGGGAATCCGCGCGAGGACCAAAGAGCACCGGCTGCTTTCCAGGCACATCGTCCCAACGTAACAACGCAAGGAATTTCGGCACATCCTGCAAATCCGTTGACCATAGGAGCCGCAGGGATGCGTCGTCAAAATAAATGTCCGCATTTGCAAACGTCACAAGAATATCGGCAGGGGCTTTCTCGTAAATCCAGCGAATCACATTTGCATATGTGAGCCGCTTTTTTATAATGATTTCCTCCAACTTCTTGCAGGCAAACTGGTTTGCACACTCGCTCTCATTCAGAAGCACCACGCGATCAATAAAGTTACAGGCCAGATTCTTCTTCAGACACAGGTCAATCTCCTGGCGTCTTTGGGCCTTGGCGGGGCGATAATACTGCGTTACGAGCCAGAGGGGCTGCGGCTCCACAAGGGCTGACCCAAGTTTCAAGGAATATGTGCGGCGAGAAGAAGGCTCTACAGGGTACGTCTGGCCAAAATGGAGAATGATTGCGAGCATTATTTTTGCATCATTGGTCGTGCCGTCCCAGGCCCCCCCTACAAAAGGGTAGAGCCCATTCAGCTCATCAAGGCACATCATATTTTTCAGGCCAATGGAGATAAGTTTAGAGTATCCAATATGATTGATTAGAGTCTTAGGGACCACGATAATACGTGTTTCTGCCGCCGCGGGAGTGAGAAGCCATCGTGCCGCCTCTTCTTCCGCACCTAGACATAGGACAATCTCTGCATGAAAGCCGGTCGCAGCCAGCCGCAGGGCACCTGCCACAGAAGTAGCACCTATATCCACGCGAGACCAAAGGTTGGGTCCGCCGCTCTCAGGGGGTCCATCAAGCCAGACCAGCGTTTTACGGTCCCGCCAGACCGGCGTGTCCATAGAAATAATCCGGATTTCTTTACCTGTTAAAGGATGTCTTGCGCGCATGGAGCCCTCTATCTTGAATACGCTCGCCTACCTTAGGCCAAATGGCATTGCTCTAGAAGATGGAACACTGTGTCTATTTAGTGAATTCGACACCAAAATATTATTACATGTTGCCCCTCCATTTTGCTCTCGTGCGGCGATATGCGGATTTCATTCCTTTTACTCTGGTGCTGGCAACAGAGGAACCTGGTCACCCCATTTGTCAGCAAGTGGCAAAAGAGTACGGTGTAGAGCTGCTCCCCCTTAAAACAATAGAGGCGGGTTTTCTGGAGAGTCGTGCGGCGGCGCTGCGGGACCTCGCCCTTTCTGGTCGATTCTTGTATGTCCTCCCCATGCAGGAAGACTTTCTTCTTGACCGCACCCCAGATATTACGTATATTGTAGAGGCACTGGCGATTCTACAGGATGCAGATGGAGTGATTGCGAGCGTCCGTTTAATGCCGTGTCCAGGTGCAAAAGGGCCCGTGTTCAAATCTATGAAGAGTTGGGGGGGCCTGCTGCCAGAGACGGACGAATATGGATTCACGTTCCAGGCGACTCTGTGGCGACTGGAGGATTGTTGTGCGTGGTACGGGGCACTCTGTACAAAGTTGGAGGAAGAGTTTCCCCTCGCTTCCACTTCGCCGGACAGGCGCCGTCAGATTGAAGTAAGTGTGAACTACGCAGAGAATGCTGAAGGTCAGCGATTCTTTTGGAAGTTTTTCAAGGAGCGGCGGCAAGTTCATCTGGGTTGGATTCGGAAGGGGGCCTGGTCAAACGCAGTGTATCTGTCACCGTGGCCTTATCGGCCCACTGCGATTGTGAAAGGGCGTCTAGAGCCATGGGCGGTAGAGCTCGGGCAGCGAGAGGGTGTGCCTCTTAATACAAGAACGAGCATGGAAAAAATAGAATCCGTAAATGATTTGGGGATTGGAAGGGGGTATTAGCCTTTTTATGAAGGAGCAACGAGATTACATCATCTTCTTCTCATTAGGCTTGGCCTGGAATCCCTCATAAAAGGCGCGCCACACCATCTTGTGAGTGAAATGCCATACAACGGCAAAAACAACCGCGTGTGTGGCGGCCACAGTCATCTTAGAGGCACCGCTAGGCAGGGTCACCAGAATACCGGGAGTCAGCACGAAAAATAGAAGGGCGCTGTATAAGAAGGAGTACATGTACATTTGTATATTAAGAATTTAGATAATATTAATTTAGCCAAATAATGAGGAAAACCATGATTTTGCAGGAGCCTTCTTGGCCTTGCTCCCGCCTGTAGCCTTCTTGTCCTTGTTTTTTTTATTTGTATATTTTTTTTTTACTTTTTCCCCTTCCTCTTCCTCCCCTTCGTCCTGAAATCTCTCCACAACAAACCGGCGAGTAATTTGGCACACAGCGGCGAAAATAACCGCATGTGTAGCGGCCACGACCACCTTGGACCCACCCTTAGGCAGAGTGAGTAAAACACCAGGAGTCAGTACAACAAACAGTACGGCAAGGTAAACAAGATGCCACATCATCCACACTCTATATTCTATACTTACAATTATTCAAGTGGTGATATCATGCACACGATCTCCAAAATGTCGATGTAACACACTTATTAGTTTTTATGCTGTAACTAAACTCGCGTTAATCATACTAGATGTAAGGGAACTTATTGACAGGTCCTTCCAGCCTTCCACATCATGGGGCTGTGTTACACGAGTCGCCCATTCAGCCCCATTAGCAAGATACAGCGCACGCAGAGGTGCAAAGAGTGTATGCCATGCAGCAGGCGCATTGCGCGCTACGTTCTCTGCGCTCATGAGGTTACTCAGAAAACTCTCAATAGGAACATCGCTGTGAGGCACATAACAAGAAGCATATACATCATTTACTAAAATACTCCCATTAAGTGTGAAAGCATTATAGAGGCCCTTTTCCTCGCCCTGGTGAATATCAACAATGGCAGAGCACTTCATTCCCTCAGAAGTATTTATCCACGCACCCATCCCTACCTTGATAAAGTTGGGGCTAAGTGTTGTAGAACTTGTAATAGAGTCATTACAGCCATTCTCAGAGACATACATGTAGTGCTCGGGAGAAAGCTGAAGAGATTTTCCGGAAGCCGTAGTTACAGTGTAGTAGTTTGCGACAATCTCACTGTCACGGTGCCCGAAAGCGTAGATATCAGAATAGCTTAGTTTACCTGTAGAGGTATCTGCTGTGAGTACTTTATCACCAACCTTCACTTCGTTCATTTGTGTCTTTTTTCCAGATTCAGAGCCATCATCAACTGTAACAATGGCAGAAGCAGGAAAGCAGCCGCCGGTGCACTCAATGTTCTTACCACGAAAATCCTTACACATTTTTGTGAATCCTTCGCCTACTTCCTCATCCTGGAACCTTTCCACGGTAAACCAGTGAATAAGATAGCAAACAGTGGCGAAAACAACCGCATGTGTGGCGGCCACTACCATCTTGGACCCACCCTTGGGCAGTGTCAGCAGGATACCAGGAGTCAGTACGAAAAAGAGGATAGCACAGTACACAATAGACCACATCTGCCTTTGTATATTCAGGAGTTAGATTTTTTACGGTCCAGGCATCGGTGGTGCATTTCCCGCCTGGTTGTACAAATGCAGATACACGGCATTGTTTATGGAGGTACGATTGTCCACATTAACAATGGCATCATTACTGAAGCCGCTGCGCGGCCCAATATTATAGCCACAATATCCATCAGGAATCAGATTCGCCATAGCCCCAGGAATCCGGTGATACAGAGTATAATACGCACCATAGGGTCCATCCACTGCCGCATTTCTCGTAAGAACCGCCGTATCAATTTCCAGCTTCACTGCAGTATTATAGTAGTTCGACGTATATGCATTCGACTGTTGCGACGTCAGAAAGTTTCCGTGCGAGGATTTGCCTAGAACTTGCCTACCTGTCCGCGGCGACTCATACTGTAAGAACGTTGAGAATTCCTTAATAAAGTTCTGCGGCGGGCTTGTACCCAAGTACATGCGCTGGAAAAAGTATGACGGATTCACTTCCAGAAACATCTTTGTAGTAGAGTTGGGCTGGATATAACGGAGGAAGGGGGCCATGGTGAACGACACCGTACTGAAATAGACGTCGCCGGTGGAGTAATAGTTGGGATATGCCTCCGTCGTAGACATGGGTATACCAGCGCCCAGCGCTGGACTCCAATCCCATCCATAACCATCACCTGTACCTGGGTCCGTTATATAAAAAGTCGAGAAGGGAATACTACTGATGAAGCTGGCATATCCCGCGCTAGTCGACGTAGTACTATAGGAAAAGCCGCGCCATGCCCGCGTCTCACCAGAGAGGTCCGAATACCCCTGTGCAGTAAAACTGCTAATCGAGAAAAAGACTGCCCGCAGGTCCGTAACCGTTGACAACTGTATGTCGCCGACGCCAATGAATTTCAGGGTGGATTGTGACGTGGACATTGTGATATTCTGGGAATTCGGCACGGCGGCGGCGGCCAGGCGAGACACGATAGGTACGGTATTGAGCGCAACAAGCAGATTCGGCGCCTGGTTATTAATGGTCAGGGAACTCATTTTATTGTCGGCGGAAATATTCATGAGTCCCTGAATACCAATCGAGCTTATAGGAAGAATATTGCCAATAGTGTAAGCGGAGAGCGTAGACCCCTGCACATCGGAAACAGAGTCATAGGAACCTGCGAGAATGCTACTCACTGGCCCCCATGCAGTTCCGCCCGCACCATCGGAAATCAGAATGTATTTCCCAGGAATGTACCCATTTGTAGGAGTCCGAACCGCAACTTGTCGGAGAGTTATAATATCCGTATCATAGGAACGTAAACTTGCTGCCATCTACCTTCTGTCTTAGAAGGAAAGATTCTGAACAGTGAGGAAATACGAGTTTGTAGAGGCAAAAAAAGTATTCACACTTTGAGAGCGAAAACCCACATTTGTTTGATAGGAGAGGCCGCCTAGCACAGTATGATAGAGGACATATGGGTTTGCATAGTTTGCCACAATGGATGCCCCAGGGATGGTGAATTTAATCGGCTGTTGGAAAAAGTTGGAGTAGCCGTCATGTGCCGTCGTTCCAGCAACGAGCGTAGTGTGCTGTAGGATGGGCAGAGTAGTCATCCCGTATTGAATGCACGTTGACATCTGATACGTATGTGAAGCAATTGAGCCAGTCGTGAGCGTATCAAACTGGAAGGTGGGAAAGACTTCCACCGTTATTTTGCTGGACGCCACTATGAAGCTGGAGAAGGCATCAAACTGGAGATTGACAGTTGAGAAGCAGATATTGGAGTTATTTGAGACGGTTCCTCCAATGAGACCATTACCCCCTTTATAGAGCATGGTAGACTCGACGAATGAGCTGAGGAATGTTATTGCACCCACAGAAGAAATAAAGACTTGGGAGTTTGTCACATTCATATTTCCAGCACGGTCAATGTAAATGTTCTGTTTAGCTGTCTGAATTCCCGCGCTAGTACTGAGAAGGGTCCCTGTACTCACATAGCCATACGAACCAAGGCTGGAAATTAATCCGAGAGTTGTGCTGGGTAGATTTGTTCCAATAACTACGCCATAGGATGGTGAATTCGATTGGTTGATATAGTTCGCATTTGTCAGGTATTGTCCCACGATTGTATTAAAGTTCTGGAATGGGGGGTCCGAGCTTCCTGTCACTACCACACCGAGTGACCCTCCAGGCGATGTCCCAGGATATAGGAGGCCCGTCACAGTACTCGTAAGAGCCAGGGAACTTATATAGGACGCCTGCCCCAGATTCCGCACAGTACTTTGGAGGGAAAGGGAGCTTATGTAGCCATAGGTTCCTAGGCCCATTATTGTCGAAAGGTCATTCTTGTACCCTCCCACAGAAGTACTCTGAAAGGCAGCGGAACTTATGTACTTTGCGCTGCCGAGGCCATTCACTGTGCTTTGTATATTTGACATGAATGAGAGGGAGCCATTGAAAAAGGGAGTCATACTGCTTACGAGTTGACCACTGCTCACATACTGGGCCGTATTTTGCACCCACGTTACGGTGCTCTGAAGCTGATACGTGGTGATACTGCCCGGTATTCCCCCTGCCCCAATCATTGTAGAAAGGGTGGAATAACTTGTTGCAATTGTTGTTGAAAGGGAAGAAGCGGCACCATACACTCGTAGGAAACTTGATGGTAAATAGCCGATAGAGCCCGCGCCTGGCCCGGCCTGCGTACTGATTGTGGTAAATACATCTTGCCAAACCCTATTTCCCTGACCATCTGCTACCTGCATATATTCGGCAGGGTATGGTGCAGATGTCACTGGATTAATGGAATATATTGCAGCATTTATTTGGTTCTGGCTCATGATGTTCTACCGTCAAGTGCCAAAAAAAGTACCGTAAAATGTCAAAGCATATCACGGCGCCATTTAAATGAATAAGTCACACATTAGACTAGAGTATGCCAGGTGGTGGAGGTTTATTACAGTTAGTTGCTCAGGGCAAACAGGATGTATTCCTCACTGGAAACCCCCAAATAACTTGGTTCAAGATGGTCTACAGGCGTTATACGAATTTCGCAATCGAGTCGCAACAGATTTATTTTGACGGCGACCCCGATTTTGGGAAGCGTATTACGGCGCTCGTGCCTCGCAGGGGCGATTTGCTCGGCCCCATCATTCTGGAAGTCACCCTACCCTATGTAACAATGTCAGATGGGTCGCCTGGCACATATGTGAATTCCATAGGGCATGCCTTGATTGAGGAGATTTCTCTTGAAATTGGCGAGCAGGAAATAGACAAGCAAACCGGAGAATGGATGGAACTCTGGACGACAGTTGCCATGCAGCCCGGGCAACAGGATGCATTTAATAACATGATTGGTCGTGTGGCTGGATTAAATCTTACACCCCCTTCCATTCCACAAGGAGGATGTGCTGTAGGGGGATATAACTATGGCGCCGTGAAGCTCTATATTCCCCTTCAGTTCTGGTTTACTAAAAATCCTGGCCTCTACCTTCCCCTCCTCGCCATGCAATATCACCCAGTCCGGATTAATCTGAAACTCCGTGACTTGGCGAGTCTGATTGTTCAGGCAAATACTAGCGCAACATGTGCAACAGTTAAGCCACATCCGGTGAGTATTGTTGAACTGCATGCATGGGGGGATTATGTCTTCCTCGATACGGAAGAGCGTCGCAGATTCGTCTCTGTTTCTCACGAATATCTCATTGAACAGGTACAGTACACGCCAAAAATCGCAATCCTCGAAGGGATTAATACGGTGAATATTCGCCTGGATTTTAATCATCCTCTGCGTGAACTCTTCTGGATTGTTCAGCGTAATCTCATGACGCTTACACATGAATTCTTTAATTTCGGTTCAACCTCATCGTTTGAAACGGGACTTGTGCGAGATATGTTACAGGATGGAAAACTACAGGTCGACGGATTCGACCGGTTTGACACGCGAGATGCAGGTTATTTCCGACTTGTCCAGCCTTTTCAATATCATTCTACAACGGACGTTACAAAGTTCATCTACATGTACAGCTTCGCCCTCCGGCCAGAAGAAATGCAGCCATCTGGTTCATTGAATGCCAGTCGTATAGATAATATGAATCTCATTCTGAATCTTCGTCCAGATGCAAATTTGGCTGTGACGGACTTGAGCTATGTACCAAATCGTGGCAAAGCACATGCCGTTGTTTATGCAAAAAACCACAATGTTCTGCGAATCGTGAATGGCTTTGCGGGTCTGCTCTTCAAGATTTAGGTCGGATCTATCAGTAGTGATGGCAGACAGTGCTGGAGTATCTATGATTAAAAAATTCTTTGCCGCAGGATTTCCACTCGAATGGTGGCATCATATAGTTCTTACAGGTATTCTGCCTGGAATAATGATACTGCCATTCATACTTTCTCAGTATTATACCTCGGCGGATACAACTGGTATGGGAATCGTGGTTGCGATAATCTCTGGCATATTTGGCGTTCCCTTTACACTTGGTTCTAACGGAATCCACTTGCTCGCTTCAAACTCGACTGCATGGGCTGCCGTAACGGCCGTATTAAATCTCGGCTTTGTTTTTTTCGGCCAGCTATTAACTTATCATAACTTTGGAAGTTGGTCGCCCTTTTTCAAATTCTACGGGGCCATTTTTCAGTTTGCGAATCCCTTCCTGGTCTTCAGCATTCTTCAAGTATTCAACCCCAACTTTTACAATGAAAAGTACAAGTGGCCATTCTTGAATAAGTTCTTGAGTTCCATTGTTGATAAAAAGGGCCTGTTGATTAAAGGGAAAGTTCATACGGCAAATGATATAGGTTATATACCACTTGACCCCACAACAAAAGAGCCCTCAAAGGATTCTGTTACGGGCAAATACATTCGGCAATATGGGAAAATGGGGGCACTGTCGATTGGAGCAACTCTCTTACTCTTAATACCGGCATTTAGCACGATTATGAAAGACTTGCCAGCTCCATGGCAAGCAGCTATATCAAATGGACTTGGTTCTGCTTTTTCGGGGCTCACAATTATTGCAGCCGTTTTCGGAGGTGGCGGTAGTGTGTTTGCCATGACAAAACTGTCTGGTCTCTTTTCTAGTGCTCCTGCCGCTGCCGCTGCCGCACCTGCTCGCCCCGCTGCCGCTGCCGCTGCCGCACCTGCTCGCCCCGCTGCCGCTGCCGCTGCCGCACCTGCTCGCCCCGCTGCAGCCACGCAGCAAGGAGGAGGCGAGGAAATTCCGAGTATTATTGAAGCAGCAAAAGAACTCACGGATGGTTTTGAACCAAACGTGAATGCCCATAACCAGAGTGGCGGGGGTAGTGGCGGGGGTAGTATGACAGATGCTGAATCAGCTCTTTTTGTAGGAATCATAGGGGCTATTACTGCAATGGGTGCGACCATTGCGGCATTTCGTAAGAATGACTATTCTTTCCCGACAGTATAATGAAGCTTCTTATTTCCCAAGTCGAATTTGAAGAGCTTATTGGTCTTCAAACTCCCGCTCCTGGAACGGTTCTCCCCAACTTTACAGTAATTTATTTCACTGCCAGCTGGTGTGGTGCATGCCGCTCTATCAAGCCCGATGTACTAGAGGAGACTCTGCCCGGCGTGAACTGGCTCAAGTGTGACGTAGACGCTAATAATTATACACCTGGCTATTGCAAGGTAAATTCCATCCCCACTTTCCTAATCGTAGCAGATAAGAAAGTGGTTGACAAGAAATCCTCTAACAAGATGGAGACGATTCTAGCATGGGTTACAGAGCATTATGTGGCAGCAGGGGGTGCACCGCCTGCAGAGGCCGGCCATGCCGGCAAGGGCCTACCTTTTGACCGCCCTTAACTTCTAACAAGAAAGCAGTATCATGAAGAAGTTCCTATCACTCTCACAAGTGGGCGCAATAGTTGGCTCCATTGTGGTAGTAGTTTTGGTGAGCTCCTATTTCACACCTCTAAAGGCAGCCGTCGGAACAAAATAATCACCTCTCAAAAAACACAAAATATATATCTGCAACAAATCCTGTAATAGAAAAGGCAAAGAGCACCTTCTCCTCCTCTGTTAGAGATTCCTTCCGCAAAAAGTAGAGTATTAACGCAAAAAAGCAAGGTATTGCCAAAATATCTCCTAAACGCGAGAGTTTTATTCTGAATATAGAAGGGACTTTATTTTCGCAGAACACTGTACAGAGATGGACACACATCTTCTCATAGGACTCTTACACCTTGCATTAATTGTGCCATTTCTCCTCTACATAGGATTTAATCGCGCCGCAACTCCTGAATGGATGTACTCTATTCTTTTCGGCGCAGGCATTCTTATCATGGTATTTCACGGCTATAAAGCCGCCATTCGTATCATGGCCGCTTCCCCGGTAGTATGGGTAAATATTATACATGTTCTTCTTATTGGCCCCCTTCTTCTCTGGATTGGCTATTATGCAAAAAGAACAGAACGCCCCGCCTATGATATGCTTCTAATAGCCGCTTTCGGTGCACTCGGCTATCACCTTTATAAACTAATCGTTATTTCACAAACATTCGTAACATCTCATGAGCTTTAATCAAGGCTAAAGAATATTAATAGTATTATACTATGTATGATACTATTAAAGTTATTTATTAAACTTAATGCTCTCTATGATATTGCTTGTGCGGCAACGATGTTAAAAATGTGTGATATAAAACCTCTTCAACGACTTCATCTCAGGCTTCTTAAAGACTACGAATATGATAATCCCGTGTTAGAGAGATTTTTTGCTTATTGGATTTTTACATACGGATGCGCGCGTTTATCTGAAATTCCGTATATTATTGCATCTTCCTATTATATTGAGGCAATCGTTTTCGCGAATGAATGTTATAGACATAAGACAATAAAAAAGGATGTTGGCACACTATTGATTGCCACGTGTATTATTTTGGGTTATAATGCAAATCTTCTCTACTGAAGAAGCTCTGTGAGCTGGGCCTGACGCTCTGTGGAGGCCAGCGCAATACAACTACTCGCCATATGATATAAGAAGGCCGTATTACTATTACAGACTTTCTTGCACGTGGGACATGTATGGTCAACTGCAGCCAACTTCTCAATATCTTCTGCGCAATGCTTCCGAATAAAGTGGATTACCCGATTTGCCTTTGTAAGAGTTTTATATGGACAACAGGGGCATTTAAGAGCAGCCGCCTCCTCCTTGGCGTGTTTTGCCGCCATATGTACTGCAAGAGTCTGTGATTGGAGAAACTCCTTCTTACAGATGTTGCACTCAAAAGGAAGATGACCTTCATGCTTCTTCATATGATAGTGCATAGTATTCTTGTTCTTTTTCACAGAACTGCAGATAGTGCAAACAAAATCGCCGGCCTCATTCTTCTGATACGTATAAGTCATCTTTGGTTTAACATCATCGGGCCGCCACACCGGTTCAATTTTTTTCCGGCTCACCAGCGTTTTTCACAATGACTATTGTGCCCCCCACCGCAATATGTTTCCCGCGAAAATCCTTCTTCTGATGTACAGCATGCTCCATGATTCTCTTTCGCCGTCGAGACTTTTTTGCCAATCACCGGGTCAATATAGAGTGAGCAGAACTTCTTCCCGCATTCCCAACACCACGAACGACCACATCCTTCTCCCACTTTGAATGCCCCGCCAGTCTCAAGACCACACGCAAATATATAGTTGCACGCCGCATCTTTCAGAGCCCACCTCTGACACCAAGGACACTGTTTCGCATCGCCCGACATCTTTTTACTATTTGAGTGGGCGTAAAGAATTACCGTAAAATGCCGAAACTACCGTCAACCCATTCAGGGATACTTAAGTCATACACAACACAGTACATCAGATTCACCGCTAGATGTACATATTAACTTTGGCAATCGGAACAGACTTCCGGGCCAGTTTAGCACGTGCCCTGCATTCAAAACGGGAATATGCTGCCCTTCATGGATATAAATACATACAAGGTGGTGAAGAGTTCTGGGACCGCGAGAGGCCCATTCCGTGGTCAAAAGTCGCATTTGTCTTAGATGTTCTTGACAACATTTCAGATGGAGAGCTAGTATTCCTCTCAGACGCCGACGTAGTTATTACAAATCCGGCTATGCGCCTCGAAGAACAAGTGTGCCCCCTATTGCCCTATAATAAAGACCTCTTAATGACGATTGATGCATGTGGGCATTTGAATTCCGGAAATATGCTCATGCGTAACTCGGCATGGCTCAGAGATTGGTGGAGACGTGTAGACATGCAGCGAGACCTGACGTATCATATTTGGTGGGAGAATGCAGCAATGATTCGACTCTTAGAGACGGTTCCACAAGACTTGGCGAGAACAGAGATTACGGCAGAACATATCCGGTTTAATGCGTATTTACAGGGTCTGCCTGGACAACCCCTGTGGTCACCTGGATGTTTTCTCGTCCATTTTGCCGGTATTTACAGGTTAGATAAAATGGAAGAGTTGCAGGAAATGGTTCTGAAAGTGGGGCAATAAAATCTAACTTCAGAATATACTATGGAAGAAGAAACGCACACTGCAGAAGGCCCTCCCCCCAGCAACTCCCCTCCCGCAAACGCCCCTCCTCCTACCAATGCTTCTGCTGTAGGCGGCGCACGCCGTACGCGCAAGGGCCCCCCCGCGGTAGGAACAAAGGCGCAAGTCTACCACGGAACGGCCAAGCACACCAGCGGCGGCCTGACACGCAAGGACCTGATGAAGACCAAGAAGGGACGGATTGTTTCCAGGAGAAAGCATGCTGCTGGCAAGAAGGCCCTCAAGCGCCTAGTCAAGGCCGGCTACAAGGCCAAGAAGGGCAAGTTCAGCCTCTTTAAGAAATAGAGCAGCTATTTCAAAATACCGTCGCCATTAGTTAATGACGTGAGTTCCCGGTTAATCACCAGAATAATACCGCGTATCCAATAGAGAGTCCTCTATAGGATGCGACGTATAATCAATATAGCAATAGGGTCCAGCCATGGAAGGGATGTCCCTAATAAAACACGGCGCGCTCGCGCAAATACTACTCTGAAGGCAAAGAGGGGAGAGAGTTTCATATATTTGTGCGCGCGAGGCGGCCTCAATGATTGCCTGGTTCAACTTTCCCAGATTATTCCTTATGCGCAAACACATCGACGCTCTATTATTTTGAGAATGCAAACATATGATGCAACAGACCTTTCTTCTATTTTTGACTTTTCAAAATTCCCCGTACCAATCTATATGAACTTTCAAGAATGCCTTGCGGCCTTTCCAGCAGAACAATTTGAACCAAGAGTTAATCCAATGAAGATTGGAACTGGTGATTCTACCGTATTTAACTTCAATAAGACGTACCCGCGCGAAAAAGTTCTTCTATATTCAAAAGGGAGTGGAGGAGATGGATTTTCAATGTTACAGTATATTCGATTTACTCCAGAGTTCTTAAAAGAGTTTCGGCTGCACTCTGAATCCCTGCATATACCAGCGGAGTATATTTCCATACATTTAAGAGCAACAGACCGCGCCCTTATAATCAATAATAATATAAGAGGCATAAGTCTCGCAGAATCGAATACTATTATAAAAACTCCTACTTCCTCTAAAGACCCGAAAAAAGCTTCTTTAGAAAAGATTGATCGGTTTATAAAAAAGTTTCCTGGTCTGGCAGTATTTATTGCGAGTGATAATTCCAATACTTTAAAATATTTTAAGAAGAAATATCCCCAAACAATAATGTCAGAAGCATCTTTTAAATATAAGAGTAATTCCATGGAAAATAAGTCGTATATAATTCATAAGAAATTTGGCTCTAAAGATGAAAACGTATTAAAAGATGCGCTCTTTGACCTTCTTTTACTGGCGGGAGGAAAAGCGATTCTTACTTCTGCAGGAGGATTCTCGCGACTCGCTAAGAAACTTCAAGTTGATAAAGCGCTTTTGATGGACATGTTGGAAAATTGAACAGTGAGCCGGCGCGCGGCTGCAGCTAAGCATGCTTCCTATCTTTACGAGTTATAGCCCTGACCATTACACGCCCTATTTAGAGGAGTGTGGTGTACAGCGGCCATCCCTCCTTGACCAGTTTCTGAGCGACTCTAGGACGTCGAGGCTGCCAGCGGCCCACCCTACAAAGTTACATATAGCGATTATTGTGAAACGCGGGAAGATTCTTGCAGAGGCAACAAATAAACTAGCCTCTCGAAGCAACGGTGCTGCATCGAGAGGCTCGCAAAACTATATTCATGCAGAGCGAAATGTTCTGCGGGCTCTGGGAGATACACGAAAGCTCCGTGGGGCGGACATGTATGTTATGCGCTTGGGAAATGTGGCGAGGGATGCAGAAATGGAATTCAAATATTCACAGCCGTGCCCTGAATGCACAGTGCTCTTGCAAAAGTGTATGCGAGAGTATGGGCTGCGCAGAGTCTATTTCACAAGGTAGGCCGCCAACTCTGTCAACATGTGCGCTGCTTCTGCCACATCCAGCCCCTGTTTCGTATCAACTCCCTCTACGGGGTCGTACCAATAGAGCCCCCCACTTTTTTCAGCCTCTTCAATGGAAGACCAGACAAGCCCTACTTGTGACCCCTGCAACTCCTTCATTACAGAACGAAGTCCCACCGCGCCTTTAGGCCCCCTCCTCTGCTGTACGGCTCCCTCTACATCTCCCTGCTGAGAATCGGATGACCAGAATATTGCCTGCCATTCGGGGCCCGCGGGTGGCTTCTCCCCTAGAGCAATAAGTGTGAGCCCCTCAATACGAATGAGATAGGCGAGAACACTTGGTGCGGGGTCAACGCCGGCCCAGACAAGGCGGGCAGGTTTTGTCACACCCTGCAGATATGGAATAATAAGTTTCAGGTCAGCCACGTCGCGCGCATGAAAACTCGTATCCCAGCCGAGCTGCGTGAGCCACTTTGGCGGTGATTGTGACCCTTGAAAAACTAGGATTTTTCTTCCACGATGAGCAACCTCTGTATCAAGAGTGGCAAGATGACCCTTTAGAAACTGCTCTCCATGCTTCCGATCCTTTGCCACAAAGTAGGCGCGCTTCCCTCGGAGAGATTCCGAAAATCCCTCTAACCGAAGTGTGGCCTCCTCCATTTCCTCTAAAGGGGAGACTTACTCTGGGCTGCGCCTTTTAAACGTGGCCCATTATCAGATGTTCAACGCCTATAGCATTATTCCCCTCGCCCTCTTTTTTATTGTATGTGATTTGCCCTGGCTCTATGTTACTAGAAACTGGACGCAAAAAATGTTCGAAAAAATTCAAGGGGGCGCACCACTTCGGGTGCGCTGGGAAGGCGTCCCGATTGTCTACGTGGCCCTGGCTGTACTTATACAGAGCGCAAGAAGTACGGGAGAAGCAGGTGTGATTGGTGTCGCAACATACTCCATATATGAATTCACAAACTATTCTACACTGGCCAACTATGATTTACAGTTCGCCATTGCAGACTCACTCTGGGGTGGTGCACTTTTTATCTTGGTTCGCACATTGGGAATATACTTTAACTTGCTCTAAATCGCTGCGGATTGAACGGCGTTATGCAAGTAGGCTTTACCGCACTTGCTTCAACGGCGTTATGCAAGTAGGCTTTACCGCACTTGCTTCAAGAAGCTGGTCATTTTGGCTTTAAGGCTGGCCGTATCTGGCACCCAGGCTCTCACGGACCCTTTTACATGTTCGACAGATTGGAATACATAGGCGAGAAGGTCCGGAAATCCGCGGACAGTATGAACTTTTGTTATTTCATAGGGAATATTTCTTGTACAAAATCCGGAACGAAAATAATCTGGATTTCGGAGAAGACCCGCCTCTTCAAGTGAAATCCATGCAAGAAACAGAAGATAATCCTTCTGCAAATGCGTTATTTTTGGAACAAAATGCGTAGGAACTAGATACGTTAGACCTTCTACTTCCTGCTCTTGAAGACTATGTTTCGGCATACGATCATCCACGAAAAGAATATTTTTATAGGGAATATTGGCCTTCTCTTTTGTTGCCGTTTTAAAAAGAAGAGTAAGTGTTTGAATGGTTTTATAGGGCTCCACATAATGCCCAGGACGGTGGTCCTTATGATCCGCCGCCCTCAGAGGATGCCAATGATCCGCAAGTAGAGAAAATATTTCAGTACCATATTTCTTCTCTAAAATAGCTTTTGCAAGTTCTAGAGAATAACTCACACCTGTATTGGAATAAATAATAATCGTTTTTAACTTCCCCTTCTTTTTTGCCTCTAAAAGTGGAAGAATAAAAGAATCAATATTGGGCCGAATAATTGTATTAAGAATATCCTTGTCCTGTAAAAGTTTGTCCACAAAGATTTCTCTGGCCCGCTTTAATTGTTGGCTGAGCGCGGGAGGAAGATTCAGAGGCCTGTTCACAATTGAATGTTCTGGATTGTCTAAAAAAGAAGGACTCCATAAAAACGCGAACTTATTTGTTATTTCAAAAAATCCAAGAGTATTGTCTAAATCAAAGGCTACATACGCCATCTCCTACTTTATAGGCTGATAAAAATTGATTAAACTAAGCTGCCGATGTCGTGTAGACTCCATGGATAATCAGTATGTGCCGCCTCCTCCGCACCCAATTTCACCGGAAGCAAAAAAGTATATTGAACAAATGACGCCTGTTGAAAAAGCTCTGCATGAACTCGCTATTAAAGTACTCGGCTCTTCCTACTTTGTCCAACAAACACGGGGATTCAAAACGGGAAAGTGATGCAACATAAAGTCCTAAATATTTTTTAACCAAGTAGAGTTAGAGATCTTCATGTCAACAGGACCAACGGGCTGGACAGGTCCCACAGGACCCGCTGGGACTGCTACAAACACGGGAGCAACAGGACCTTCAGGGAGAACTGGTCCCACTGGACCCGCAGGGACTGCTACAAATACAGGGGCGACTGGACCTACTGGCTGGACTGGCTGGACTGGCTGGACTGGCTCCACTGGTCCCACTGGAATCACTGGTACAACTGGTGCAACGGGCCTGAGCGGAGCTCAAGGTGCAACGGGTCGAACGGGTGCAACTGGCGCAACTGGTATTTTTGGTCCTACGGGCCGTGTAGGTCCAACAGGTGTTACAGGTCCAAAAGGACAGACTGGCTGCACTGGATCGACGGGGGCGCCCGGTACTGCCACTAATACTGGTGCAACAGGGCCCACTGGTCAAGCGGGAACTGGTGGGGCAACAGGGGCAACTGGTGCTACGGGGGCGGCTGGTATAAATGGCACTGCTGCAAACACTGGAGCGACGGGCCCTACTGGCTGGACAGGCTGTGCTGGTCCAACGGGGTCTATGGGGCAGCCTGGTGATATTGGCCCACAAGGATATAAGGGTCTTCCTGGAATTGCCACAAACACTGGTGCAACTGGTCCTACAGGTCTACAGGGGGCGGCAGGTACTTCTGTAAATACTGGTGCAACTGGGGCAACAGGAGTCACGGGGCCGACAGGAGATACGGGGTCGACTGGGGCCACTGGCACTACTGGTCCTACAGGCTGGACAGGGTCAACGGGCCCAAGTGGTGCAACAGGGTCCACAGGCGCCACGGGGCCGACTGGCTGGACAGGGCCTGCAGGAACGGCCTCTAATACTGGTGCAACAGGGTCCACAGGCGCCACGGGGGCGACTGGTTGGACAGGGCCGGCGGGAACTGCCACAAATACTGGTGCAACTGGCCCTACTGGCTTAGCGGGAACCACAGGCCCTACTGGTACAACTGGGCCGGCTGGCACGGCGACAAACACGGGTGCGACAGGCCCTTCTGGCTCAACTGGCCGCACTGGCCCTACTGGCTGGACTGGATGGACTGGCTGGACTGGTCGTATTGGGGCCACGGGCCCTTTTGGTCCCGCAGGCGTGGCATCTAATACGGGTGCAACAGGACCCACAGGTGTCACTGGTCCCACTGGAATAGCAGGAACTGCCGTTAATACTGGCGCAACGGGTCCGACTGGACGTACGGGTGCTACGGGAGCAACTGGCCCTACTGGCATTACCGGCCCATTAGGTACAAATGGCAGAACCGGACCCACTGGCCCCGCAGGAACTGCTACAAACACGGGAGCAACTGGTCGTACAGGGGCAACAGGTCCCACTGGTACGAGTTTTACAGGTCCTACTGGGGTTGGAATGACAGGCCCTACTGGTTTTCGCGGACAAACTGGTTCAACTGGCGAGAAAGGTTGCCAAGGAAATACTGGTGTGACTGGCCCTACTGGATGCAGGGGGGCAACAGGCGAAATTGGTCAACCTGGTGATGTAGGAGCAATGGGTGATATTGGCGCGACTGGCCCTACTGGTCGCACTGGCCCTACTGGCTTGACGGGGCCTACTGGCTGGACTGGGCCTACTGGCTGGACTGGCCCTACTGGCCGCACCGGCCCTACGGGGCCAACTGGCTGGACTGGCCCTACTGGCCCTACTGGTTTTACTGGAATGACAGGCCCTACTGGTTATGCTGGAACCACTGGATATACGGGAAATACTGGTTGGACGGGCCCTACAGGACCGACGGGTATGACAGGCACTACTGGCCCGACTGGACCTACTGGCCTTACGGGCCCTACTGGCTGGACGGGATGGACTGGGCAAATAGGACCGGCAGGAACGGCTACAAATACTGGTGCAACAGGCCCTACTGGCTGGACAGGAAGGACGGGTGCAACGGGTGCACCAGGACAGGCGGCTAATACTGGTTCGACTGGTGCAACTGGTGCAAAAGGCGATGTAGGCCCTACTGGTGCTCAAGGTGATTCTGGCGAAGTTGGACCTCAGGGCCCTACTGGACAAACAGGTCCAACTGGTATTCCTGGACTCGCAACAAATACTGGAGCAACAGGTGCAACAGGTCTTACAGGAGCTACGGGAGCAACAGGTGCAACGGGGGCAACTGGTGCAACAGGTCTACAAGGTATAATAGGCCCAACTGGTGTCACGGGCCCTTTTGGCTATACTGGTTGGACTGGCATGACAGGATTTGGCGCAACAGGCCCCACTGGTGCGAGGGGACAGACTGGGCAGTTCGGAGAAGTTGGTCCAACTGGTTGGACTGGTGACACGGGTAATACTGGAGATACTGGCTATACCGGCTATACCGGTCCTACTGGCGACCAAGGAATTCCTGGAACTGCTGTAAATACTGGTGCCACAGGCCCTACTGGTCGCACGGGCCCTACTGGCTGGACTGGCTGGACGGGTGTTACGGGAAATACGGGTTGGACTGGCCCTACTGGCCCCACTGGCTGGACGGGTGTAACGGGTAATACAGGTTTCACAGGCACTACTGGTCCGACTGGTCCAACTGGCTGGACTGGCCCGACTGGCTGGACTGGTCCGACTGGCTGGACTGGCCCTACTGGCTGGACTGGTTGGACGGGCCCTACTGGAGTGACAGGTGATGCAGGTACAACTGGACCCACTGGTTGGACCGGGCGGACTGGTTGGACTGGCTGGACGGGCCCAACAGGTTTTGGAGGAACTGGTCCTACTGGTTGGACTGGCTGGACTGGTATGACAGGTTTTGGTGCAACGGGTGCGACAGGGCCTACGGGGCGTATTGGCGCAACAGGCCCCGTGGGTACAACTGGCTGGACTGGCTGGACTGGTTGGAGTGGCCCGACTGGTCAAGCTGGCCCCCCTGGAGATTTTGGACCACAAGGTGACACGGGACCAGGTGGAGAGGCCGCAAATACTGGTGCAACGGGGCGTACTGGCGCCACAGGCCCTACTGGCGCCACAGGCCCTACTGGAAACACTGGTCCTACGGGAGTGACAGGGCCCACGGGTCCCACAGGGGCGACTGGAAATACGGGCCCGGCAGGGACTGCGACAAATACAGGTGCTACTGGTAATACAGGACCCACTGGCTACAATGGAACAACCGGCAATACTGGTCCGACGGGTTGGACAGGTCCCGCTGGCACAGCTGTAAATACTGGTGCGACGGGACCGACAGGTGTTACAGGTGTGAGCGGAGCTCAAGGCTCTACCGGATTTACGGGCAACACGGGCCCAACTGGCTTCACAGGAGCGGCTTCCACTGTTACGGGGCCAACAGGCTTTGGCACGGCAGGGGCTACTGGCGCAACGGGCCCTACTGGCTTTGGCACAGCAGGAGCGACTGGCGCAACGGGCCCTACTGGCTTTGGCACGGCAGGGGCTACTGGCGCAACGGGCCCTACTGGCTTTGGCACGGCAGGAGCGACTGGCGCGACGGGCCCAACTGGCTTTGGCACAGCGGGAGCTACTGGCGCAACGGGCCCTACTGGCTTTGGTACTGCGGGAGCTACTGGAGCAACGGGCGCAGGTGCCACGGGCCCTACTGGAGCCACACTAACAGGTCCCACTGGCTTCACAGGGCCTACCGGCCTTGTTATAAACCCTACTGGTCTGTGGTTAATCGGAAGTTCCTACAATATCAATGACGTGGCAATTGATACGATTGATAACAATGCCTACATCTCTATCCAGGCTGGCGCGGGCAATCAGCCTTCTACCTCTTCCACCTACTGGACGCTGTACGCTACTTCTGGACCAACAGGCAAGACAGGTTACACAGGTTACACAGGCCCTGTAGGCAGTACGCTGACAGCAATGGGGCTGTGGTCCAATAGCACGGCATACAACGTCAATGATCTGGTTGTAGACACGATTGATAATAAGACCTATATCAGTATTCAAGCTGGAACCGCTCAACAACCCTCTTCTTCTCCTACGTACTGGCAACTGTTCATTACTTCTGGCCCCACTGGTCCGACGGGCAAAACAGGTCCCACGGGTGCAGATGGAACTGCCACAAATACGGGCGCAACTGGCCCTACTGGCCCTACAGGTCCCACAGGTGTACCTGGAACTGCCACCAATACGGGTGCTACGGGCCCCACAGGCAAAACAGGTCCCACGGGTGCACCTGGAACTGCCACGAATACTGGCGCTACAGGGCGCACGGGTGCTACAGGGCGCACGGGCCCTACTGGCTCTACAGGCCCCGCAGGAACGGCGACAAATACTGGCGCCACAGGCCCTACAGGTAGGACTGGATCTACAGGCCCCGCAGGGGATGCATCCAACACGGGTGCGACAGGCTTCACGGGACCTACAGGCTTTACGGGTCCCGCAGGGGATGCATCCAACACGGGTGCAACGGGCCCCACTGGCCCTCTCAGCCTAACTACAATGACAGAAAACTTCATGGTTGCCGTGGGTCAAGGAACAAATAAAATGGGTTATTCATATGATGGACTCACTTGGATAAATTCAACAAGCGGTACTGCGCTATTTTCAGGATATGGTATCGCCGTTGCATGGAATGGTGCTGTATGGGTCGCAGGCGGCTATGGAACAAATCAGATGGCCTATTCCTCAGATGGAATCAACTGGTTAGCATCAACATCTGGAAATGCCATTTTTACAGTTGCATGTCAAGCAGTCGCATCAAATGGCCGCATGTGGGTCGCGGGTGGCTCAGGAACAAATCGACTAGCCTATTCCTATGATGGAATCAACTGGGCAGCATCAACATCGGGAAATGCAGTGTTCACTTACACCTGCTACGGTATTGCAACAAATGGCAGCGTATGGGTTGCATGCGGTGCATCGAATCAGACATTTCAACTAGCCTATTCAACCGATGGAATCAACTGGACAGGATCTGCATCTGCAAATGCGCTTCTTACACTATATGGGTTTAGTGTCGCATGGAACGGCTCCCTATGGGTCGCAGGAGGTCAAGGAACAAGTCCAGTTATATATTCAACCGATGGAATCAACTGGACAGCATCAGCATCTGGATCTAGCATATTTGGTGGAGTATGTCAAGCAGTTGCATGGAATGGCTCCCTCTGGGTTGCAAGCGGCTCCGGGGCTACAGATACAATAATGTATTCATTAGATGGTATTACCTGGACGGGTGCTGGTAATACAATTATTACAACTGCACATACTGCGTATGCTCTTGCATGGAACGGAGCTCTGTGGACCGTTGGAGGGAATGGCTCAAATCAAATGGGATATTCGTATGATGGAATCAACTGGACCGTTTCAACATCTGGAAACTCCCTGTTTTCAAGCACTTGCTACGGTATTGCATCACGGCGCTCTTTACCCTATCTTGGAGGCGGCGGTGGCGGTGGCGGTGGTACGGGTGCTACGGGCTTAACAGGCCCAACGGGCCCTGGCGGCGGCGGTTCAAGCACAGCTCCAACAGAAGCTTTCATGGTCGCTGGTGGACAATACGGTACAGACAAATTTGGATATTCGTATGACGGTATTAACTGGACTGGACTAGGCTCGACCGTATTTTCAACTGCGGGCAATGCAATCGCATGGAATGGCGCTATTTGGGTGGCCGCAGGTCAAGGGACGAATTTTTTGGCTTATTCTTCTGATGGAATCAACTGGACCGCATCAACATCTGGAAATGCAATCCTAAACTATGGTTTGGCTGTAGGGTGGACTGGCTCAGTCTGGGTTGCTGGTGGCTATGGAACAACATATAATATTGTTTATTCGTATGATGGAATCAACTGGACTGGGGCAACATCTGGATTGGTGGATTGCCGGTCATTTGCAACAAATGGCAGAGTAAGTGTCGCAGGAGGGCAAAGTGGAATAGTATATTCAACGGATGGTATAAACTGGACGAATTCTGCCACTGGATTTACCCTATTTGGCAGTGGAGGAAATTGCAATTCTATAGCATTTAATGGAACTGTATGGGTTGCTGGTGGCACTAGCGGAAATGGCCGCCTTGCATATTCTACTGATGGGATTGTATGGACTGCATCAACGTCTGGAAATGCGCTTATAACCAATAACTGTATGACAGTTGCGTGGAATGGCTCCATGTGGTTTGCAGGCGGTAGTGGAACAAACCTGTTGATATATAGTTATGATGGAATCACCTGGACTGCTTCAACTTCTGGAAATGCATTTTTCACTGCTGTATCAAGTGTTGCATGGAATGGCTCTTTATGGATTGTCGGTGGAGCTGTAGATGGGGGGGGCGCAGCAGGGTATTCCCCCAATGGTACGGCGTGGACTGTAGCTACGTCTGCCGCATCATTTGGGGGAATAATAGCTTTAGCTTCTCGTCGCGTCCTTCCTTATGTTGGATACAATATTGGGGGTGGCCCAACGGGGTACACGGGCTACACGGGGCCAACGGGTCCGGTTCCATCTGATTATACGCCAACAACCGCGGGAGATTGGACAGGAACTGCGCCAACAACGATACAAGCAGCCCTTGACCGCCTCGCAGCAGGCCTCGTAGCCTTGAGTCTCTATCCCTAAACCAAGGGCTTTAAGATTTTATATAGAGATTTGAATAGATGCGCGGAGCAAAAGCCCTCTTTCTCGGCACGGCTATTGATGCAGCCCAGCTTATTATTGCCGGCCAGGGCACAGTTCTCTTTGATGCAACCAATTCTTGTAACCTCCGTTTTACAGACACATCTGGCACCCAAGGACTCACTATAGAGTTCTCTGAGACAAATGTACAAGCACATTTGGTCCCTAGTTGTGAGCCACTGTTTGATGCTGAAAACAAAAAAGGTCTCTCAACCGAGAAGGGCGCCTATTATTGGGTGAGTCTCGATACACATAATCTTCGGCTTCAGGCGGGCATTGGTGAGCCTCGGTTCGGAACTGGCATCTATAGTTTCCAGTTTGAGCCGGCGCAAAAAGCATTTCTCGAGAGTTTGACAAAAGTGAAGCCCTGTTCTCTTCAGATTCGCAGCCTTTTACGTGACCCTATTACGGGCTCTGTACCACTCTCCATTAAGCCAGCAGATGCACTCACCATGGACGATATTGCAGCAGGAACCTACATGCCCGCCGCAAATCTGTCGCTGACTTCCCAAAAACTGTATAACTGTATTTCTGGTCGACAGTTCGTGCTAAACACACCCGATTTCCCCAACTTTGTCAAGGCAATTGAGTATAGTATTGTAACGCCTGGTCGCTGGTGCTATGAACGTTTGAAGCAGAAGGCCAATGAGTTTGGCAAGCCCAATCCCGAGGAGACGTATCTTCGTATCACACTCGGTGAGAATAATGGAGAGTCTCCTGGCGTTCCCTATGTTATGGAAGTGTGGCCTCCTGGGCACTACTCTCCTGTCCATAATCACGGCGGCTCCAGTGCCGTCATTCGTGTTTTGAGCGGCGCAATCAATGTCAGCCTCTTTCCCTTCCTCGGCGCCGCTGAGGCCTTTGCGCAGGCGTCCTTCAAAAAAGAAGATGTCACTTGGATTAGTCCCGCGCTCAACCAGGTCCATCAGCTGAAGAATCTTAGCACAACTGATACGTGTATTACTATTCAATGCTATATGTACGAGACGTCTGACACGAAGCATTATGACTATTTTGATTATCTGGATGCGGACCAAGCGGTTCATAAGTTTGAGCCAGATTCAGATATGGACTTCCTCTCGTTCAAGGCATTTATGAAGTGCGAATGGGCAGAAAAGACGGGAAAAGAAAATCTGTCCCGCTGGTTCCGCTTCCACCCGTTTTAAAAATTGAACAGGTGACCGCCGCCAATTTCCAGTACAAATGCAAGTGACACTTCCTATTGGTGTTAAATCTTTTACTCTCGAAGACGTCTATCGATTCCAGGAATATCCTGGAACCGATAATCGTTGGTCAGAGCGCGCCTTTCTCTTTCGAGACGGCAGTATCCTCTGGGAAATGATGGGATTCTCTACTTATGCTGCGGATGGCTCTATATTCTCTGTAGGTGGACTTGTAAAGCATAATGGTTCTCTAAATCTTCCTGGAAGAGTAAATGGTGATTATCCTCAGGGAATTGACAAGCTTGTAGAAAAAATAAAGAAAATTGGCATAAAAGTATATGTCCCGTTTTCAGAAGTCTGGGAACTCAGCGCGGAATAGCCTTGAGCCTCTCCGTCGTAGGCTGCACTTCACCAGTTTTCATGTTATACATGAGAAGAGGCTCGACGCTGCTGAAGAGCATTTCCGCAATGTATGCCTCTGAATCGCGAGTACCATAAGTAATCCACATGGAATCTCCTTCTAGACTTGGGCACATTCCGCTCCAATATTCTACACGCTCCTTGGTGAAACGCACAAAGCAGGAAACGCGAGAGGGTCGGTACTGCCGGTCAAGAGTCATGAAACGGTGATAATAACGGCGGCCCTCATCTCCCACATATACCTTGTGCATTACACAGAGGAATGCCTCGTCTGCAATAGAAGACGCCCATGGAACAGGTCCAGCAGAGCCACGATATTCTTTCAGGCTGACGGGGCCTCTTGTTGTATCCACGTCAACGCGGACACTCCCATCCGCTCTACAGATTCTGAAGGGTGAGAAGTTATAGATATAATTGAGCTTACCTTCGGCATCCCGAAATCCCAGCCAGTTTTTTTGGGTCTCTCCCGCGCCGACACCAGGAGGCAGGGGCATTTGATTCAGGCTCCACATGGCCTCTTCCCCCTTTCTCCAAACATGGAATATCTTATTCGTCTTATTGTCGGAATAGGATTGAGAGGTCCCGAGAAATTCGAGCTCCGCAGTTCCTTGAATGAGCCGGCAATCTTCTACTCCGCGAATATAGTGGTCGTGCTGGGCAAACTTCGGGTCTACCACTATTTCCTTTGCGCTTGCAGGATTATTCCAACCAGCTTCTCGTGGCACATCCATTAGACAGTTTCGCGTAAGTACTTGCCCGTGGAAGGCGCGGTAATGGTAATGCTTCGCCTCTGCAGTATAATAATTTGCACAACGGAGATTCACTAAGTAGCCGCTCCCATCTGGTTTTACACGAATACTGGGATTGAAGGGTTGCCAGCAGGCGGCTTCTGCTTCTGCGGCCCACGGAAGGCGCTCTAGAGGGACGGCGAAACGCGTGTGGCGACGCGGTTTCAGACACCAATCATACCAATGAAGGTGGCCGAAAATCGCATTGAATTCGTGCCAGTTCAGCCCGTTTTTCAGGTCGAATTCGTCGAGGCGCAACCATGTTTGGGGCTTTGCGTCTGTATAAAATCCCAGAATCGCCAGCTCTTCCCACATATCGTGCTCGACGTCTCGCCGATTTACAAAGAGTTGGTCGTGATTCTGGAGAGGCGCAGCAAGGCGGGCGCCAGTGACAAAATCCTCTCCCGTTTGCGCAAGAAAAAGTTTCTCAAAGAGCATCATAGCGAGACGCTGGGACTTGGGTTGCCGCCTATAGAGGCGAATGGCGCGCAGGAGCGCCTCTGTGCGAAAGGGGCGCGCCTGCCATGCCTCTGTAAGAACGTAGATTGCATTGGCGTAGTCACCAACATTCTCGTAGCACTCTCCCAGATAATGACGGGCAATATAGACCTCTTCATCCCACCCTCCAATCTCAATACGGCGTTTCAGAGTTGCAATTGCATTGGGCCAATCGCGCATACAGAGGTACGTCTGGCCAAGATAGAAATGCGTCCGTGCATCATTGGGCATCTCTTCAAGGTCCTCTTTCAGAAGGCGAATGTCGCGCGGGTACTTGTCACCCTTACAACCGCCGTCGCCGTGGTCAATCAGAATAGGGTCATGAAGAAGAGTTGTATGCTTGTTCTGAGGGCACGTCCAAGCTTCGTGCGTGGCTCCTTTGCAAATCCAGGGCTCCGAGCAGCGCAGAAGACGGACATTACTGTAAATAAGGCTGCCAGCAGATTGTCTGAGAGAAACACCGGCCTGCTCGGGGCCGAGGCTCGCCAGGCTCGCCTTGTTCACGGGTTCAGAAAGCATCATATCACCGTCGAGAAGAAGTGCCCATGTCCTGGTTGCATCCCAGCCGGCCTCCGTAACCCAACGCTGACAACAGAGGAAGGAGTCTGTACGGCTTTTTCCAAAGTTCTTGAAGGGATACTCGAAGGTGACACCAGACATGTCATTGGTGCCCAGCCATGCCGTTGCTTTCGCTACTGTATCATCGGTTGAGCCAGTGTCACAAATTACGATTGCATCCACTTTACCGCGCACAGAGCCCATCAGGCGCTCAATAATTCTCGTCTCATTCTTTACCATGCTAAGAAGGATTACCCTATGGTCTGACATACTGCTCTGTATGTTTACAGGGTCTTTATGTGCGCCACAGGAGTCGCACTTAACTTTGGCACAACACGATAGATGGACGCAAATACACTCCTGCGTACTCAAATAGCGAGTCGTCTTATTTGCGAGAGTCGACAGATTGCGATTGGACCCACGGGCCCTGCTGGTCCAATTGGAACTTCTAATACGATTCCGGGCGCAATGAAAGCATTTACAATATATCTTAAGTACAACTCCACTATTAATCCTCCCACTCTTAGTGGGGTATATATTCCTCCTGGATTTTTTACAAGTGCTGCGTCTCCCGGATTATCTGCGGGCGGTACATTTACTGCAAACCAAGGCACGGACCTCGTATTTACGGGAGGAAACACTATTACAATGAATAATACTACGTACGCCTTCTGTACAAGTATAGCAGCTTCTGGATATACACTTACAGGCGGAGGCCAATGGAACCCCTCTCCAGCAGGCGCGATTGGCAATACCGGAAAGATATACTATAGTCAGACCACAGACAATTCCATTCTCTTAAATAACCTAACACTTACAAATATTAATGGTGGAAATATTCTTAGTGCAGCCCCCACTGGAACAGCTGCTGGATTTTATGCAACTATCACACTATTTTATGTCTGATGCCTAAATATAAAGAATGGTTGTCATGCGTAAATCCAGAAGGGGGTCAAGGAAAGCTTCTAGGAAGGCTTCCAGAAAAGCTTCCAGGCGCGGCCGACGCCGCCAGAGAGGTGGTGGCACAGTAACAATATATTTTATGCTGTCACCCAGCGGTGTTACAAATGTATTTAGCAGCGACCCCACATTTCAAGTAACCGGAACAGCTACTCCTGGTCAAGTAAAGCTTGGCGGCACATCTACCGCGAAAATAACAGGCCTTACGGTAAATGCACTTGGAAGTTCTAATTGGGATGCCGCATCTGCTGCAGGCAGCGCAGGTTCAATGAACACGGCCATTAGTGGCACAACAAAGTTTTATGCGGCAAAGGGTGCGTCAACAATGGGAGTGATGGGTGGCAGCGGTGTCACTATTACAGCTCCAGGCCTGAGTTTAGCCACAGATAATATTACACTCTATAATCTCCTTTCTAACTCTTCATGGAAAGTTGGTACTACTTCTACCACTGCAGTCAGTACTGCAGGTGCAGTTCCAGCTGGTGGCAGCACCGCCGCAAATATGAGGATTATACTTGTTACAAATCCTTAAAGGCTATTCTAGCCAAGTAGGCACAAATAACTTCGCCCCCCTGGGGTGAACTTATTTTGGCACTTGACGGTCCTTCCCATTGAGAAGTAGTTTAAATCAGTACAACATGGTAGAGGTATGTCATATTTACCACCGCCAAAGGCCTTGGATTTGAATATGCATTATTACCAAGCAGGCGACGCCGAACTCCCACCCAGCCTTTCTACAGTCTTTGCCGACCTCAGTTCAAATGAATACCTTATTAGAGGAAATCTGAATTCCCTCGAGTTCTTTTCTGCTCATATATTTAATCCTGGAACGGGTCAAGCAGAGCAGTATTACGATTCATATAATGTTGTGGCAGGAGACTGGCTCGCAAATGACGCAACCGGATTTACCTGGAAACTCGCTACAGTATACACAATATCTGATGCACCTAATCCCGCGAATAATACAGGCTCTGGTGTATTTTACGCAAAAATGGTGGACGTCGACCTTTACAACGCAGGTCTAGACACAACAGGAAGTTTCAATGGTGCTCCCGTATTTACCGATTCTCGTACCATCCTCTTTAGTGTAGATGAGGACGGATTCCCTATTTTTACCCCCTCCGACACTTTTAACTTGGCAACAAACTTCTCTGGCAATGTAATTGGCCGCTTTCGCGCTCTTAATACCTACAATCAGTACGTGAGTATTTATCAGCCCGGTCATACACTCGTCGTCGGCGACCCAGTTTACATCAACTCCTCTGGCCTGTTTCGTAAATCCCAGGGAATCGGTGATATTAGTGGTGTAACTTATACAATCGGCCTTGTGACAAGTGTAGGTACGCCCACCGCCCAATACTTTACCTTCAACCCCTTTGGTGAGTATCGCACGGCAACCCAGCTCTCTCTGACGGGCGGGAGCGCCGGCACGCTCTTTTATATAGACCCCACAGGGGTCGGCCAACTCACAAAGGTACGGCCGGCCAGCTTCCCCTTCCCTATGTATCAGCAGGTCGACGCAAGTGGGAATGCAGTTCTGCTGGCTGGCGGCGGCTTTGATGCAAATCATGGCCTGGGTCCTGTAGGTCCCACTGGACCCCCTGGAGGGCCCACAGGTACAACAGGAGCAGCTGGTCGAACGGGAGCCACCGGCCCGACTGGTTTACGAGGTCTCCCTGGCTCTGCATCAAATACTGGTCCTACAGGTAAACAAGGTGTGACTGGTCCTACAGGTGATCAAGGTGTGCCTGGGTCCGCGACAAATACTGGGGCAACTGGGCTCACAGGTGCTACTGGCAACACCGGTCCTATATCCTATTACATCTTTGATGGCGGCACGCCCTCAACTAACTACTATGACGGCCCCGCGTTCAACTGTGGCGGCCCAGGAATCACAGGTACTACGGGGCCGTCTGGCACATATAATGGTGCGAATATTGTCCTACAACTCCGTCATGGGACTGCTGCGGCCTGGACGCCTGTTAATCCTGTCCTGGCGGTGGGAGAACTCGGCTACGAGACTGATACTGGGCTATTTAAAATCGGTAATGGCCTTACAGGCTGGAACTCCCTCCCCTATGGAGGCATTCAAGGCGTCACTGGTGCGACTGGCCCTACTGGTAGAACTGGGACCACGGGCCCCACGGGCTGGACAGGGCCGACGGGCGTGACGGGTGCAACTGGGCCCACGGGTATGAGCGGGGCTCAAGGTGCTACAGGCTCAACAGGCTCAACAGGAGCAACAGGAGCAACAGGAGCAACAGGAGCAACAGGGGCAACTGGTCCTACAGGGGTTACTGGCCCTACAGGCTCAACAGGCTCAACAGGCTCAACAGGAGCAATAGGAGCAACTGGTCCTACAGGGGTTACAGGTACTACAGGCAGTACTGGCCCTACTGGCGGAACGGGAGTAACTGGTAGTACTGGCCCTACAGGCTCAACAGGCTCAACAGGCTCAACAGGCCCCACAGGAGTAAGTGGCCCTACAGGCTCAACTGGCCCCACAGGTGCGACTGGCCCAACAGGCTCAACTGGTTCAACTGGCCCCACAGGTGCTACTGGTCCTACAGGTGCTACTGGACCTACAGGCTCAACTGGCTCAACTGGCCCCACAGGTGCTACTGGTCCTACAGGTGCTACTGGACCTACAGGCTCAACT
>Ga0136642_1000160_pt1 | contig 39937 bp, 27 predicted proteins | sample LowCatLa1302831Y_FD_115313 | JGI IMG/M metagenome (GOLD analysis project Ga0136642, IMG submission 115313) | Freshwater microbial communities from Lower Cathedral Lake, Yosemite National Park, California, USA - 13028-31Y | ecosystem: Environmental > Aquatic > Freshwater > Lake ... | reverse complement strand
AGCAAAGAGAAGTAATTAATTTCCTAAAAGTGAAGCCAAAAACATCATTTTTGGCAACCTTGTGGCAACCTAATTTGAAATGACCTGCGCGGCTCACGTCCATGTTGTGGATACGCATTAATGTCTGTTTTCGAATAGAAATCGCGCATGGCTTCTCATGCTAGACCACACGAAAATCTCGCGCGATCTTGTCGGTGACAGACGAGGCGAGGCCAGCGTCGCCGGCGAACGACGACCAGTTGCCTACGGCCGCCTTGACCTCTGTCAGCAATGATCCAGCTCGGCCGACGCCGAACCGATCCGCCACCTTGAGCAGATCCGCCCGGCCGATCTCATCGAATTTGCCGTTCACGCTCATGAGATGCTGGCTGACCCATTCGCTCGTTGGGTTGTGCGCATGGGTGACGTCATAGGCCGGCGCCAGTTCCCACTGGCCACCCTGCTTGAGTCGGAACGCGAAATTTTTGGTGTGGTCGTCGCAATTTCGCGCCATGATGTTGAAGGCCATCCGGCGGAACGCCTGCGCCAGCGCTTCGTCACCGAGCCTCAGTTCGCTGATGAGAAGAAAATACTGTTCATAGGCATGCGTCGCACGCTGCTTGTAGTCGAGATGCGACAACGCGCAGAGCGACTGGAGGTGATGCTTGGTGTTCCCTTCGCGGTCGAAGCGGCGGGTCATGAAGTGAGCGCGACCGTTTTCCTCCAGCAGGCGACACGGCGACATGACGATGCCCGCGGCGGTCGCCATGCGGTAGTAGGCGTGTTCGATTCGGCCGTAGTCGGCCGAGGTTCCGAGTTCCAAATCCTTGCCGACGCCGTCGAATTTCAGGAGCCAATGCTCGAATCCGGGCGCGACGTCGAACTGGCCGCTGCGAATTTCGTGCGTGACGGGATGCCACGCGATCACCGCCTTGGCCCGGGCACCGCCGGCGGATGTGCCTACCCTGATAATGTTGGCGAGCGCCGCCTGTGCGTGAGTGTCGTCGCCGAAGTCCCCCTGCACGACCTTGCGGGCCGTTTCCACCAGGGATTTCATCTGAAGCGGCCGGGCACTTTCTTTGGTGGCCCCTTTGCTCGGGCGGAATTCAAGCGCACCCAAGCCGCGCTTGCCCATATAAGCCAGCCGGTCGAGTGCGGTGACATCGTTCTTGTCTACGCCATGCGTCGCCATCCATGAATCGATCAAGCCGTTGCCGAAGTCATCCGGCAGAGCGTCGGCCAAGAGTCCAGGCAAACGCTTGAAGGACTCGCCGAGGGCCGGAAAGGCAAAGATCGAATCCGCAGCGGTGGTCGGCATCAGCCGCGGTGCCAATTCGATGCCGCGACGACGCCAGCCCGCGTCATATTCAAAGGCGTAGCAGCCGAGCGCAGGGTCGGAGGCAACGGCGCCGACGAGCGTGTTCCATATCCGAACTTCAATGACGGAGGTCATGCTTCGCCTCCCTTCCGGGCGCGCACCCGCCCAGCCCGGCGAGGCTGGAGTCCCTGCTTGAGAAGCATCAGTGGACTGACCTGGGGTTGCGGCGCCAGCAGCTCGATGGCATTCGCGGCGTTTAACGCCTTCAGAACCCGCACTAGGCTTTCGAGGGTCGAACCCGCACCCGCCTCAAGATTATGAAGAGCCCGCAGCGACAAGCCGGCCTTGCTGGCCAATTCGCGCTGGGCCAGATTGCGACTCAGGCGAATCGACCGCAGTCGCTCACCCATCACCGTCTGCAATTCCTCGGGAGTCTTGTAAGATAGGTCCATAACAGGCGCAGTTTTACCGATTGATACGATTTCTAGCGATAATGTGCTTAAAAAGGCACACTAAACATGTTTCGTCAATGAAACTAGGACTTGGCGTTAAGATATATCAAGTTGCACTTAATCCATTGAATTGGTAATAAAATGCAACATTACGCATGTTATACCAGTCTCCGGCCGATAGAGGATGACGCGTTCGGCTTGCGCGAGCACTGGCCCCGGCAGCCGTGGTGCGAGCAAGAGTTCATCCACGCGCCGCGCGTTCGTGAAATATCACGGCTAGAAACCGTGGTCACCCGTGCGAAACGGCCGCCAGCCATAAAAAAATTCACTTCTTTGGCGTAACATCGGGGGCCTCCGCGAGTGGCACGATCCGTTTGGCGGGGGCGGGCGGAGCGGCGGCTTCGCCGAGGTTGATCGAAAATTGCTCGGCGTGGATCTTGCCTTGCCACGTCAACTGGCAACCTAGCTTCACGTTTTCTCCTCTCAGAGGAGGAAAATGGGGCGGCCAACGGGATTCGAACCCGCGACCCCAAGAATCACAATCTTGTGCTCTAACCAACTGAGCTATGGCCGCCGTGCAGAGGGGAAGAAATTCGCGAGCTGCCTGCACCCTGTCAAGGCCCAGTTCCAAGCACAGTTTTAGCCAAGTCAGTGGAAGCTTTTTAGGCCTGCCGCCCCTGTCTGAGACGATCAAGGAATACTGCCACGATGATCACTAGCCCAATAATGATCTCCTGAAAATACGTCGGCCATCCCATCTGCTGCGAACCATTGCGAAGTACAGCCATGATCAAAGCTCCGATCATCGAACCCAAAATGGTCCCGACCCCGCCATTCAAGCTCGCGCCACCGATGATAACCGAGGCTATGATATCAAGCTCGAGCCCGACGGCAACCGTCGGGTCGCCTTGACGTAGACGCGAAAGCTGAAAAAGCCCTGCGAGACCGAAAAATGCTCCGGCCAGGGTGTAAATCGCGATTTTCAGACGAGTCGTGGCAATGCCACACAGGCGTGCAGTGGCCTCATTGGAGCCGAGAGCAAAGAGGTGCCGACCAAAAACCGTGTTACGTAAAACCATTGCCGTAATCATCGCGAGTCCCAGCGCCACCCACACACCCGTGGGCAAAGCGCGACTAAACGGATCTGCTGTGGTCATCCAACCGTTGATCGGTGAAGCGTCGTAATTTACGGTCTGATTATCAGCCATCCACTTAGCCGTGCCTCGTGCTACACCAAGTGTGCCCAAGGTGATGATAAAAGGCGTCATGCGCAGCCCTGCGATAGCTGCTCCGTTTAAAAGTCCAATAAACGCTCCCGCGCCCACGGTGGACAGCAGCACTGGCACTGGCGCCCAACCGCGCTGGATTAACATCGCCCCAGTGACACTCGTGAGCGCGATGCTCGATCCGACAGAAAGATCGATGCCCCCACTCACGATAATCATGGTCATGCCGAGCGCTCCAATGGCCACGATGACCGTCTGAGTGAAGATGATTTTAAAATTATTATACGTCAGGAAAAACTCACGCGTCTCCGCCGGAATCGAAAATAAGACAATAACGAGAATGAGCCCGATAAACGGGCCACCTTTTGACAGAGTTTTTTTAAAAATATCTTTCATCGGAAAATCAGCCTGCACTGCCGGTCGCTACGCGCATAATCTCGGCTTCAGTCCATTGCTCGCGCGGGCGCACCGCCATGAGTTCACCGCGACACATCACGCCGATCGTGTCACACAATCCCAGCAACTCAGGCAAGTAAGAGCTCACAACGACCACGGCTCTACCTGCCGCAGCAAGTTCACTCACGATTTGATAAATCTGCGCCTTACTGCCGACGTCGATCCCCCGCGTCGGTTCATCGAGCAGGAAAATTCGCGCGGGATGTTCTAATAAACGCGCCAAAGCAACTTTCTGTTGGTTTCCGCCCGAGAGTTGACCGATGGGTTGACCGGCATTCTGACATTTCACCCGCAGCTCATCAATCCAACGTTGGGCGACAGCACGCTGATGCGGTCCGTTGATCCAGCCGAAGCGTCCAAATTGGTTCATCTTCGTGAGCGTTAGGTTGTCGGCGATAGATTGGTTCAGCATCAGGCCTTCCTCCTTACGATTCTCACTCAGGAATCCTACGCCTTGTAGCCAACGCTCCCGCGGGCCGTGCGCGTTTTCAGGAGCTCCGATGACACAGACCTCGCCCGCGGCTAACTCATCCAGACCAAAAATCGCACGCAACAAATCAGTGCGGCCAGCACCAATTAAACCACCTAGACCAAAGACCTCCCCAGCCCTTACCTGCAACGTCGCACGCTTCAGTCGCGGCTCGGTCGCGACGCAGGTGACTTCAAGCACAACTGGGCCAGAGGTGTGTGCGGTACGCGGATAAAGATCTTTCACCTCACGGCCGGTCATGAGCGTCACAATATGATCGAGACTCGCGTCTTTCATCAAACCGGTGCCGACAGTTTCGCCGTCCTTGAGCACCGTATAGCGGTCAGCGATGCGGCGGCATTCTTCAAGAAAATGACTGATGTAGATCACACTCACGCCCTGCGCTCGGAGGCGATTGATCGTGGCAAAGAGTTTTTCCGTGTCGGCCTGCGTGAGGCTACTCGTCGGCTCATCCATAATCAGCACCTGAGGCTGAATTAGAAGAGCGCGCGCGATTTCTATAATCTGTTGCTCGGCGATGGAAAACGACCCAGCGGCTCGGTCGAGATCAAGTCCGTCGTGACCAAGTTGAGCGAGCGCTGCTTGCGCGCGCTCACGGGAGGAGCTTTTATTAACCCAGCCTAAGCGCGCGGACTCCGCACCAAGCAGAATATTTTCCTGCGCGCTCAAATGCAGCGCGAGGTTGAGCTCTTGGTAAATCATGGCCACGCCTTTGAGGCGAGCATCGTGGGGATTCTCTGGCTCGTAGGTAGCACCGCTCAACTGCATCGTACCAGAGTCGGCCCGGTGCGCACCGCTCAGCACCTTCATGAGTGTACTCTTACCGGCACCGTTTTCACCAATCAATGCATGCACCTCACCAGGCGCAATCTCGAGCGAGACGCGTTTGAGCGCGCGTGTTGCACCGAAAGATTTCTGGATGCCGTCGAGGCGGAGTCTTACAGCGGACATCAGGGCAGAGCGGATTCCAAGGGGTTAAAACTAGGTTCTAGGAAGCTAAAGAAGCGGCGGCAGCCAGCAATGCGCACCGGCTCAAACGGCATCACTTCAGATACTTTGTGAGCGGCGGATTCACGATCTCAGCCATCGCCGGGTCGTTAAAATTTTCTTTGGTTACAAAGCCGACGCCGGTGTCGATCTGGGCGGGAACTTTTTCACCGCGGAGTGCAGCCACAACAGTCTTCACGCCGAGGTAACCCATATTCATTGGGTTTTGAACGACAAGGCCGTCAATGTCTCCCGATTTGAGGCCAGCGTTGAGTGTTTCGCCTGAGTCGAAGCCGACAAATTTAACTTTGCCGGCCAGACCGGCGTCGCGCAGCGCGAGCAACATTCCAGCAGTCGTAGATTCGTTACAGGTAAAAACACCGGTGACCTCGCGACCATACCGACTGATCAGATTCTCCGAAACCTGTTTGGCCGTGTCACGGGTAACACCAGCGTGTTGGTCGGTCGATAGGAGACGCACCGCCGGAAAGTCTTTCTTCATGATCTCAAGAAAACCTTCCTCCCGTTCCTCGGTGCTCGCAGAGCCAACGGCCAGTCGAAGCATAATGACGTTACCCTTGCCGCCGATGAGGCGGCCGAGGTTGCGCGCGGCAATACGGCCTCCTTCGCGATTATCGGTCGAGACGTAGCTGGTGATTGCTTTCGTCGTTAGGGCGGAGTCGATGATAACAACAGGAATTTTACCACGGCGAGCAGTCTCAACGGGAGCGACCAGGGCTTTATTGTCGAGGGGCGCAAGGACGATTCCGTCGACGCGGCGGCCAACAAAATTTTCAACGACCTGGATCTGCTGTTCGCGATCGTCCTCTTTTAGTGGGCCTTTCCAGATAATGTTTACAGCGATGCCTTGAGCAGCGAGTTCGACTTTAGCCTTCTCAGCACCCGCGTGGATCGACTTCCAGTATTCATGCGTCGTGCCCTTTGGGATCACGGCGATCTGGTAAGTGTCGGCCGCTGAGGCCAAGGCCGCAGCAGCTAAGAAGGCGAGACTAGCAAGGAGGGGTTTTTTCATGGGGAGAGTAACGACACAAAACAGGGGGATATCGGGCGGCGGGGCGATACCGAAAGATCTTAACGGTTAAAATTATTCAGCAAAACACTGAAAACTAAATTGATATTATCAGCAACCTCACAGGGTCAATCTCGGCTTATGGTCACACTCAGAGAATCACAAACCGCTCCTCAAAGCTCGCTGTGAGCCAGTGGTTTCATTTACTCGAGCAATGTTTGTGCTAAAGAAATTCATTTCGTTTTGGCTCATGCCTCTGCCGTTTTGTGTGACACTACTCACCCTGGGGTTGATTTTCTTGCTGTTTACCCATCGCGCCCGCCTTGCGCGCGGACTTTTGGTGATGGGCGTAGTGCTGTTGGCGCTCTTCAGCAATAAATGGGTCAGTACCGCACTCGTGCGACCGATAGAGGCAAAATTCGCACCAATACCCGATTTGATCGTTGGTCAAAGCGCCCTAACCAATCTGGCGCTTTGCAGATATGTGGTTGTCCTAGGTAGCGGTCATAGCGACACCCCTAATTTCTCCGCTAATAATCAACTCTCCTCGGCTGGCCTAGCGCGTATCGTCGAAGGCGTGCGGCTTCTCCGAGCATTACCGGGGGCTAAGCTTGTGGTGTCTGGCGGGGGTGAGCTCGGATATCCGAGCCATGCGGAGGTGCTAGGTCGAGTTGCCACAGAACTCGGAGTCAATCCTGAACGCATCCTGCGCATCGAACATGCGCGTGATACCGAAGATGAAGCCCAGTCTTTAAATACGCTCATCGGTCCGACGCGAATTGCTTTGGTGACAACGGCTTGGCATATGCCAAGAGCAACGGCGTTGTTTCAAGCAAGGGGCTTCAATGTCCTACCCTGCCCGACTGGTTACACGGCACGATCCAATCCTAATTCCTCTTGGAATGAATACATATGGAGCGTCGAATCACTCGAGCGCAGCACGGCGGCAGTACGCGAGCGCATCGGTTATTTATGGGTCTGGCTAAGAGGAAAAATTTAGCCCGCGCCTGGTTTTGTTTCGCAATCGTAACATTCGTCGCTACGCCAACGTGACCATGTTTTCGCTCAAAAAACTATTTGGCAAAGATGAGACGTTTTTCGATCTACTTGAAGCCGGTGCGGTGGAGGCACGGACTTGCGTAGAACTTTTTGGCAAATATCTTCACGCCATCGAGGCGGGGGCCGGGGCCGGCGTCAGCATAGACGACTTCATCCAGACTCGTCGCAAAGAAAAACGCATCCGTCATCTGATGACCGAGCAACTCAGCCGCACTTTTGTGACCCCGCTTGAGCGTGAGGATATCGAGGCCCTTTCCTTCGCCCTCTATCGCATCCCAAAACAGATTGAAAAAATCGTCGAACGCATCGCGATCTACCCCGGCAAATTGCAACCCGGCGCATTCACCCGCCAGGCTGACTTGATGCTTCAAGCCGCCGATGCACTGGTCTTCATGGTGAAACAACTTCGCGGCGGCACCTCCATGGAAAAAATCCAAGAAGCCAATGACCGCCTCCAGTACGCCGAAGGAGAAGCAGACAGGGTCATGCTCTCACTCCTGAAAGATCTCTATCACGGACCCTGCGATGCCAAAGAATTGGTCATCATGCAGAAGACTTTCGAAATGGTAGAACAAGCCGTCGACCGCTGCCGTAATGCCGGCAACATCGTCGTTCAGATCGTGCTCAAGCACTCCTAAAGGGCGCTAACCATGACGCTGTTCCTGCTCGTTTTGCTGGCTGCGCTGGCATTTGAATATATTAACGGGTTTCACGACACGGCCAATGCCATCGCGACGGTCGTGTCGACAAAAGTACTTACACCACGCAAGGCCATCGCTCTCGCCGCTTGCACTAATCTCCTCGGCGCTCTCGCGGGCACGGCCGTTGCCACGACCATCGGCAAAGGCCTGGTTGACGCCAGCGCCATCACGATGCTCACCGTTTTCTGCGCCCTGCTTGGCGCCATCGCTTGGAACCTGTTTACGTGGTGGCTTGGACTACCCTCGAGTTCGAGTCACGCACTCGTAGGCGGACTTTGCGGCGCAGCTCTAGCGGGTGCGGACGGTCGCTGGAGCGTGCTGCACTGGTCCAGCGGCCTATGGCCTAAGATTTTGTTGCCCATGATCATATCACCCCTCCTCGGACTTTTCGGCGGAGCGCTTATCATGTACACCTTAATGCTCTTCTTGCGTCGCGCCACGCCACGTTTTGTCAGCCTGTTTTTCGGCAAAGCCCAACTCGTAAGCGCCGGTTTCATGGGCTATAGCCACGGATCCAACGATGCCCAAAAAACCATGGGCATTATTACACTCGCTTTGTTTACCGGCACCCAAAGTGGCGTCTTCAAAGACCTGCCAGCCTGGGCGACTTTTTTGCGGGTTGAAGAATTCAAGGGCGTGCCCTTTTGGGTCGTAATCACCTGTGCGATTACGATGGCCGCTGGCACCGCTGCGGGCGGTTGGCGCATCATCAAAACGATGGGACATAAGATGGTGAAACTGCAGCCCATCCATGGATTCGCTGCAGAAACCACCGCAGCCCTCATCATTCACGGTGCATCAACCCTAGGCGTACCCGTTTCAACGACGCATGTCATCTCAACCTCGATCATGGGCGTCGGAGCCACCAAACGATTAAGCGCCGTCAAATGGGGGGTGGTTAGTCGGATTCTTTGGGCCTGGGTGCTCACGCTGCCTATCACAGCCAGCCTCGGCTATTTGCTCGTGAGCCTAGGCAATGGTCTCGGACATTGAGGCGAACACCATACTTACCTTGAAGGGGACGAGCTTCTTGGGGTTCAGAACGGGCCTGCAGGCCCTTTTATTGCTCTGCCGTGTGCTACACCGGGAATGACGGATACGCCCAAATCGTATCCGTCTTTCCTAGGGCAGCGAAACTTGCTTTAGTCGAATCGTTTCTGTCTGCGCAAAGGCGGCTCGTAAAACCCCAGGAACCGTGTAGATTTAAGGAATGTTAGGCGCGGTTTAAATCTACCGCTTATCTTGTTAACGCCAGTTTAGCTCCACACCCACCCCATGAAAAACCTCGATGCTCAACGCGCCCTGCACACTGGATTTTTCTCCCAATGCGTGCTGACCGGATACCTTTTTCTCGTCGTCTGCTCGGTACACGCAAGCACACCTTCGACGACAAGCACCACGGAACCGACCCCGCCCCCAACGGCCGCCTACACAAACCAACCCATCTACAGCGAACGGGTAGATTATTACACCAGTTTCAACTCCTCCAACTATAACAGTGGTTTCACCAACTCTAACTTCTCCACCACTAGTTATTACTACGCTCCCCTCGCCACATTCTTTTTTCCACCAACTCCCCCGCCGCTAGGCGGCCCTTTTTTACTTTTTCGACGCTACGGCCTCAGCCAGCCCGAGACGCAGCTACCCCAACTTTTGCCCTACGTCGGCGAGCCCTTCTACGCTCCCCTTAGCGCCCACCTGCATCGCGAAGATCTTTCGAAAAAACAACGCGCGCGCCTTGACGCCTATCAGGCAGGCCGAACCGCCCAGTTGATCGAGCTTCACACCAAACTCGCCGCGGTACGCGATGCCGACGCCGCCACGCGCTCAAACACCCTCAAAGAATTCGCCATACAACAAACCCCCATCCTCGCTGCGCTCGAGCTCGAGGCCGAAGCCCTCCGCGAAAATCTTGTAAACGGTTCATTCACTCAGTCTGGTGCCGACTGGAACGATAATCGCACTTGGGCCCTGGGTGACGACCTCCGTTACGAATCCCGCGTCGATGAATTTAAAGTCATCCGGGCCGCCGCCTTCTTCACCTCCGGCCTGTCTCCTGCCCAGCGCCGACTCCTCCGAGAGCTCGCTATGGAAATGGACCAACCCCTCTCCGAACCCACCGCCGAAATCGCACTCGATGCGCCCAAGCCTTATTTTTTCTTCACCCCAGAAACGGCCCGTATTAGACTGCCTGACAACCTTAGCCCTGAGCTTATCGCTAAGATCGACGCCTACCAATCCAGCAAGTCCGCCCTGAAATCTGGTCTGCGCGCCGCCATCTATAAACAAGATCGCGCATTCTTCGGCTTTACACGCACCAAAGCGCTCCGAGCCCTTGCCGAAGAACAAGCCCCCGCCCTAGCCCAGCTTGAAAATCAAGCCGAAGAACTACGCGCGCTACTTGCACCCTATCCAAGAGCATCTCGCCCGGAAGTACCGATTATATCCGAATCACTTAATACCCGCATCGCTGCTTTTCTCCGAGAAAAACAGGCTCTCCAGCGCACGCTCATTGAAAAATTTGCAGCGATCAAAGCCGCCTTTCCAGCCAACCGCGTCGAATACATCCGTCTCGGCGAGTCTTATGGCATCGAAATTGTTTCCAGTCGGCGCTCCTCTCGAGCTGAGGAAATCAAGGTCGTGGCACTTCGCACCGAACTCAAGCCATTCAACGCTGAACAATCCCGCCGCTTCTACACTCTCAGCCACGAAAAAGACTCCATCCAAAAAGATCTACTTCAAGTCGCCAAAACGAAATTAAAGTCAGATGCCACGGCCGCCGACATCGACGGGCTCATCAAACATTTTGCCCAGAAATTTGCCGAGCAGGAAGGCTGGCAGCGCTACCGAGACTACGACACGGCCGTCTTCGAACCCGGCCTCAGCGCAGAACAACGCCGACTCCTTTTCGCCGATGCCCTCGTACAGCTCGATCTGCCTCTGCCTCGCGGTTCACGCGATCCGTAAACGCAGTTCACTGCAGTTAGATTGGCGCCTCCATCCAACTTGGCGCCAAATAATCGCGCGCAACGCTTGCAAGTATGCAAGACTGACAAGCATCCGAACCCCCTATCCGGTTTACCTCTTAGCCCCACCTATCAAGAGCGCCGCTTAACCGAAGCCCCACTCATCGTATTGAATCCCTGAAACTTGCCTGCATCGGCCTCGTCTATCTCCGCGTCACATTAGCCCACGCACTTTCCGTATCATGTATCTATCAAGCATTTCAAACCGCAGCTTAATCCTATCTCTGCTTATTCTCGCCAGCGGCAGACTCTGCACTGCCGCCAACGTCGAATATTTTTCCGATAACGGCTACGGCAATCCCGTTAGCACGCTCCAACATCCCGCCTCCGAACATTACAAAGGCGTGACCTACGTCGCCTATTCCGGGCCCCATGAAGACCCCTACATCGCCGCCTATGACCACACTGCGGGTAAATGGACCGGGCCAGTCCATGCCGGCGTGAACCCCATGGGTAAAGCGCCCGACCAAGTTGATCCCGGCGAACTCGATAACCACGGTCGTCCTGCACTCATCGTCGACCGCCAAGGCTACATACATCTCATCTTCGGCGGCCATGGCGGCGAAGCCAAGTTCGGCCAAAATGACTTCGGCACCCCTGGCAAAGGCCGCCAGACCCACATCGTAACCAAAAAACCAGGAGATATTTCCGCCTGGGAAACCTTAGAAAACATCTCCCCCTTTGGCACCTACAGCCAATGGGTGAAAATGAGTAACGGCGACCTGTATCTGTTTTACCGACATGGCTCACATCGCAGCGACTGGGTTTATCAAAAATCTGTCGATGACGGCCGCACCTTCGAGCACGAAGTTTCCGTCATCAAACATAAATCCGCCGCCGGAAGCCTCATCGTGCACGACTCCTGGTACGCCTGGTTTGACCAAGGCAAGGGAAACACCATCACAGCCTCGTACGTCTACCATCCTTGCGCTAATCCCGGCCACAACGCCCAGCGCAATAACACCTATTACATGCTGATGGACTGCCGCGACGGCTCATGGACCAACGTGCAGGGCGCAAAATTAAAAATGCCTGTGACCAAAGAATCGGCCGATTCACTTACGCTGATCCAGGCCACCGGAAAGGAAAAATCTAATCACGGCTCTTGCCACGTCGATGCCGAGGGTAATCCGCATATTTTCTTCCGCTTCCCCGGCCAAATCCGCTACTACCGCTGGGACGGCAAAGCTTGGCAAAAAGCCAGCGCCATCGGAGCCGATTACAGCAAGGGCAGTGACGGCGACTTCATCGTAGATTCTCCTCTCACCGTGCGTGCGCTCTTGACTCAAAACCACGATGGCAAAGCCGAAGTCAACTGGTGGAAAACAACCGACGGCGGTCTGAATTGGACCAAAGGAGCAACCCTGTTTACTATGCCTGAGGTAGGTTTTCAGGCAACCGTACTCGCCCGCAACGCCCACCCTGATGCCGAAATGCTCATCTGCGCCAAAGATCCCAAGCAGGAGCACCTATATCACCACATGTTTCTAGTCGGCGAGAAAGGTGCGATTAGCCGCCCTACCGATGAAGCCAGCCACTTGGGCGACCGGCTCGAAACCATCAAAGCCATGCCCAAAGCCCACACTAAAGCAGAAGCCAAACGGCGCAAAAAAGCAGGCCTCGAAGACGACGATACCTGATCCATAACTTAAAACGAAACCCGAGCGATTCAGGCCCGTATTGCGCTCACTCCAACAACTCTCTGCCACGTCTCCCAAAAATGAAAAATATTTTCAGAGCTACCTTTTTTTTAACAGTAATCCTATCGGCCACCGCCGCTACCCAGCCCAACATTCTCTTCATCATGACCGACCAACAATCGGCCGATGCCATGAGCTGCCGCATGGGCGATCGCTACATCAAGACCCCCGCCCTTGATCGTCTTGCTGCGCGCGGTACGTATTTCACCAAGGCCTACACGCCAAACCCACTGTGTATGCCTGCGCGCAACTCCATCTTTACCGGTCGTCTCCCGCATGAGACGCGCGTAACCGACAACTCCAAAATCACCCTCGACCCCGCTGAGTTCGTCACGATGGGCACCTATTTCTCCCGCGCCGGCTATCAAACCGCCTACTTCGGGAAATGGCATCTAGCCTATGATGAGGACGCCACCAAAACTCACGGATTCGATACCCTAAATACCGGCCACATCGACGCCGACAACGCCGCTCTCGCCGCCAAATTTATCGCCCGCAAACACGACCAACCGTTCCTGCTCGTGGTCAGTTTCCTCAACCCTCATAACGTTTGCGAACTCGCCCGCGGGCAAGAACTCAACAACGGCCCCATCGGCGAAACTCCTCCCGTTGCACAGCGCCCCCCCGCCCCCGCCAATCTCGCCCCACCGCGCAACGAGCCCGATTCCATGAGCCGCATCCGCACCGGCTACCACGCCAATCCTCAATTCCCGGTCGCCAAATTTAGCCCGGAGATGTGGCAAGCCCTCCGTTGGGGCTACTATCGTCTCATCGAAAAAGTCGACGCTGAGATCGGTAAAGTTCTCGACGCCCTCCACGCCGCTGGGCTCGAGGAAAACACCTTGATCGTCTTCACTGCCGACCATGGCGAATGCGCCGGCGCCCACGGCTTTAATCAAAAAACCGTCCTTTACGAGGAGGCTGCCCGCGTACCGCTCATAGTTAGCGCCCCCGGTCAACGAGTCGCCCGCCTCTCTAATAAATTCACTAATACTGGAACTGATATTTTACCCACCATGTTCGACTTCACCCAAGTCGACCGCCCCGCTAAACTTACCGGGCTAAGCCTTCGCCCGCTCGTCAACGACGAGCCGGTCTCCCACTGGCGTGACGAAGTCGTCGTCGAAAACAACATGTCCCAAACCTTTCCTGTCGATGGCAACGTACCCACGACAGAAGGCCGTATGATTCGTACCGACCGCTATAAGTATTGCGTGTACGCCCACGGCCAGACCCGCGAATCACTCGTCGATCTCGCCAAAGACCCTGGAGAGATGACCGACCTCGCCCGCGATCCCGCGCATCGTCAGATTTTACTGACCATGCGCGAACGTCTCAAAAAATGGGGCATCCAGAATCACGATCCCTTGATCGCCGAGATGCTGGCTGACGACGTAAAACCCAACGCCTTCGCCGAGATTAAAACCTCTAAAAACCAAAATCGCGCCGAAAACCTCGCGAAACAAAAAAAGAAATCTTAAATTTTGTTCCAAACCTGCCCCCGGGTAGCGGTAAGATTTCTGCTCCCCTTTCGCCAGCTCAACCGGCCTGCTAATGCCGCATCTGCTTTCTACTTTGTGAACCCCACTCGATCACCTCTGTTCCTACTCTTAGCGGGCACGATCTTATCTTGCTTCGCCCCCTTTAAAACCGACGCAGCGACCGCAACACAGCCTAATATAATTGTCATCCTCGCCGATGATTTTGGCTACGGTAGTCTTGGCTCTTACGGCGCCAAAGGCCTTAAAACACCTCACATCGACCGTCTAGCCCAAGAGGGCCGCCGCTTCACCCAGGCCTACGCCCCTAGTTCCGTCTGCTCACCCACGCGCTACGGCCTCATGACCGGTCGTTACTTCTGGCGTACGAGCATTAAAGACGGCGAGGTGCTCCCGCCTGACGCTCCACTCCACATCGAAACCACTCGCCTCACACTCGCATCTCTTTGCCGAAGCCAAGGCTATCGGACCGCGATGTTCGGTAAATGGCACCTTGGATTCACCACAGAGAACGTCTCCGATTGGACCAAAGCCCTAGCACCCGGCCCGCGCCAAATCGGCTTCGAGCACTTCTATGGCATGGGGGCCAACCTCCCCGCCGTCCCGCACGGGTTCATCGAGAATGACGAAGTCAACGAACCATTCCTGAACGAACCCAATCTTACGCCCAAGCCTGGCGCCGCCCCATCAGCCACAATGGTCGCGCGCAATACTTGGAAAGTTGATCACGTCATGGCGACGCTCACCGCCAAAACTACCCAGTGGATAGAAGCCAACCATCAAAAACCTTTTTTTGTCTACTACGCGCCCAACGCCGTCCACGAACCCATCCAACCCAATCCACGCTTCACGGGCAGCCCCTATGGAAAATACGGAGACTTCATCAATGAACTCGACGACAGCGTCGGCCAAATCTTAGCCACTTTAGATCGCCTAAAACTCACTGAGAACACCTTGATTATTTTCACTAGCGACAACGGCGCTGTGGACGTAATGAGCAATGAAAACTCCGCCACCGCGATCAAGGCAGGCCTCTCTCTTAATGGTGCGTTGCGCGGCGGCAAACACAGCGAATGGGAAGGCGGCTTCCGCGAACCTTTCATCGTCCGCTGGCCCGGCCACGTTCCAACGGGCACCGTCAGCGAACAAGTCATCTGCCTCACCGATTTGCTCGCCACCTTCGCCGCCGTGCTACACGCCCCGCTACCACAAAACCAAGCCGAAGATAGCTTCAACGTCCTGCGCGCCTTCACCGAAACTCAACCCGGCGCGTCCGTGCGCGACTCCGTCATTCTTCAATCTGCCGACGCCACCTACTGCCTACGGCAAGACAACTGGAAGTTTATCGAACGCACCGACGCACCCGCCTTCGCTCCGGATCGTAATAAACGCACCATCGAAGCGGCCGCCCACAAAAAGGCGGCTGGCCTACGTACCGATGAATTGTACCAACTCACGACCAACCCCTCCGAAACCACCGACGTTCGTTCCGCTCAGTTAGAGCGGGTCGCGGCGATGAAGAAACTCTTAGTCTCAGCTCGCGAACGTGGCTTCACCCGCCCGGACGCTGGCCCTTAAAAAGTTGTGGGCGCACAAGCGTCGCCACCAAAGCGAGGTTTTAAATTTCTTGTCACATTTTTTCGCATGAAAACTTCGCACCTCGCTCTGCTCTGCGTTGTACTACTACAGACGCTTTCTGCCAAGGGCAGCGACGGAGCCGTATTTCGCCAGGAACTGCAGACCACACTTAGGCGCGATTTAGAACGCCTCTATCTCGCCAGCAGCACCGAGCGAGCACACAACACGAAACCTAAGGATTTTTATGAACCCTTTCTCCTTTCCGGTCTGGTTAATCTTCATGCCCAAACTCAAGAGCGCTTGCTCGTCGATTGGACGAAAGCAGATCTATTTTGGATCACTCGCTGCTCCGTCGATGCGAAGGGGAAAATCACGCCCTATTTTGGCGGTTCGTTTCGTTTTCTATCCTCTTTTTGTGACGCGTATCTTTATCTAAAGAAACTTAACCTGCTCACACCGGCGGAAGCCGCAGAAATCGCCGCTCAAATTACGGCCAACGCCGACGCTCGACTCAACCGAGCCGATTTCGGCGCACAAAACCGGGGGCTCATCCTCGGCGCCGAACTTTTATTTTGCGCCCACGCGGTGCCCGATGCCCCCCAAGTCCTACTCTGGCGCCAAATGGGCGAAGCGCTCGTTAGCGACAGCCTAAATGGCTGGTCAGTCGAGGACGCCTCTATCTACGAGCCTTTTTGGTTTAATTACCTTCTCACGCTCGAAGAACTTCAGGGCGAACTGCCCGCGCGCATGAAAAAAATCACCGCACGCTATTACTTTGATCACACCAAAGCGTTGCTCCTGCCCAACGGTCTTTTACCCGATTGGGGCGACGGGGATTGGACGCACAGCTGGATGTGGCAAGTCGCCAATCTCGTACTCGCAGGCAGCTCTTATCGTGACGGCACGTACCTAGAAGCCGCTCGCCAGCTCTACACCGCGAATCACGCGTTTTATAAAGAACTCCCCGCTGAGGCCATCGGCGCTCTCGGCATTGCCCTGCGATGGCTCGATCCAACCGTAGCTTTCGAACCGCTAAAACAGGATAAATCAGCCGAGATCGTCGACGATCTTATCTCCAAAAAAATCACATTTCGGGGAGATGACGGCACCTACGCCCTTTTTAACTATCGCGATATCGGTCCCTACGGCCGTTTCACCCGCGATTATCAACATGCTCAACTCGACGCTCATGAGGAAAAGCCCCATCACGGCCACGCAGATGAAAACTCCTTTGCGCTCCTTATGCAGGAAGGGACCGTCTTGCTCGCCGATGGTGGTTACCGCGCCAATCGCGGCCATGGCTGGCGAGCTGATGTTTTTCACAACCGCATCGTCGCGCGCACCGGCTTCCCACCCGAGTCTGACGTTTTCGATTACCTAAGAGCGGATACCACGTACCACGAAGTGCAGACGGAAAAAATCCACTTTGGCACCTTTGGTAGCCTCGACTATGCTAGAACGCGCTTGGTCGACGAGGAACGCGGCTACACCGGCGATCGCATCACACTTTTCGCACCTGAAAACGGTCTCACGATCGTAGTAGATTCGATCCTTATTGAACGCGCCGGCAGTAAAATTTTTAGCAACACGTGGCACCCCGATAATATCCTTAAAAAAGGTGAAAACTGGGTTCTTTCCCATCCTGAACGCATCGCGATTCGCCAAGAATCCTGGCCCAATCCCCACACGCGCGATCTCATAATTCAGTTCATCGGTAACCGCGATAAGGTCACGCAAACCCGCGAGATCGACCGTCGCTTCAACTCCTCGCAGGCTTTTTTCCAATATCTAAAAAATTATTTCTTTAAGGGCCAACGACTAACGTTCGTCACTGTTCTTCGACCCATTACGGCCGGAAGTTTTGATCCTAAAGTCCTCGATGAAGTAAAATTATTCACCGACACCCACGATGACGGCCGCACCCTTGGCCTTCAGTTCCAACTCCGAGGTGAGACCCTCACCGTTGGTCTAAAACTCGATCAAACGATCGGCCTCACCAATCTCCGCGGTCGCCCGATGTTTGACGTCGCCACCGGCTCCGTTGACTACGGCCCGTTGCACACAGATGCCGATTTCGCATTCGTTCGCGAAAAACGCGACGGAACCCGTGAATTCGCTTTCCAATACGCCACAGCGCTTACCTACGCAGATACCGTTTTTTTCAAGCAACCTGTTTGGGAGGCAATGTATCAAGGTCTAGAAAATTTCTCGGTCGCAGATCGACGCGACAAAATGCCGCGTTGGCACGAAATCATGCCTAAGCCTAAAGAAAAATAATCACAGCCCCTTGTCTCATTTCGCATCCCTAAAAACCCCAATCAAAACCAGCACTCACATGCGTTATCTCTGTTTAATCTTAATATTCGGGTTGAGCGCACTCACCGGCCTATCCGCCAGTAACAATTCACGTCCCAACTTTGTCTATATCATTGGCGACGATATTAGCGCCGAGGACTTTGGATGCTACGGCAATCCCGGCATCCACACGCCCAACATCGACCGCCTCGCCGCCCAAGGCCTTCGTTTCACTCAAGCGTATTTGACCGCATCAAGTTGCAGCCCGAGTCGGAGCAGTATTTTCACCAGCCGTTATCCGCATAATCTTGAGACGGCAGCTGAATTACACGGGCTTTTACCCGAGGGGATTCCAATGTTCCCAAAACTACTGCGTGATTCCGGCTATTACACCGCACACGCCGGCAAGGCTCATTTCGGAGGCGAATCTGATATACTATCTGGCCCCGCAGTAGCAGCCTTCGACATAGGCGGCGATGGCCAACGCGACGATCTTAAAGGTGGCCGTGGTGGCGAAAATCAATGGATCGCCCGTCTTCGCACTAGACCTCAACAAAAACCATTTTTTATGTGGTTCGCCTCGCACGACGCCCACCGCTCATGGGATGCGGACTCATTCGAGGGGATGCATCGGCCGGACGATGTACGCGTGCCACCCTATCTCGTAGATACCCCTGAGACCAGAGCCGACCTCGCACATTACTACGATGAAATCACTCGTCTCGATTACTTCGTCGGCGAAGTCGTACGCGAGCTCACCCGCCAAAGGGTCCTCGATAACACCGTCATTATTGTGATGGCTGACAACGGCCGACCCTTTCCTCATTCCAAAACTCAACTCTTCGATGATGGCATTAAGCCTCCTCTGATCGTGCATTGGCCCGCCGGCATTCCGCACCCCGCGAGCACCGACGCACTCGTTAGCTCAATTGATATCGCCCCGACGATCCTTGAACTCGCCGGGGTCGAACGCCCTGCCTCGTTTCAGGGCGTGAGTCTGGTGCCGGTCTTGCGAGACCCAAAAGCTACCGTGCGTGATTACATTTTTGCAGAGCACAACTGGCACAACTTCAGCGCGCACGTACGCATGGTTCGCCACGGCAACTACGTCTATATGCGCAACGCTTGGCCTCAACTTCCCCAACCCGGTGCATCTGACACCTTCTACAATCCCAGCGCCGACGCCCTAAAAAACCTACAGGCACAAAATAAACTCACGCCCCTGCAGGCAATTGTCATGCAACAAACTGCGCCCGCCGAAGAGCTTTATAACCTCGCCCGCGATCCCGGCCAACAACGCAACCTAGCCCTCGACGCATCACCACCCGCAATCCTGACCGAATTGCGCACCACGCTCAATCGCTGGACTGAAGAAACCGGCGACACCGTCCCAGTAAAACCCACCCCAACTAACGTCGTCTACGAAACCGGAATTAAAACCGCTGAGTTCTGGCGCGGGGACGCCCCTGGTGCCGCGACCCATGCCGCCAAGATCAACCGCTCCGGTCCCGTACGTAATCTCGCACCCATCGAGCAGAAGTAAAATATCCGTACACACATTGTTCATATCGAAATGGCGTCCTTTTTTCATGAAATCACTGCATCGCATCGCTTGCTGTCTCGGCATTATATTCTTCAGTGCAACCGCCACCACAATAGCTCAAGACGCAGCGCGCAAACCTAACATCCTAATTATCGTTGGGGACGATCTCGGCTACGGAGAACTCAACTGCCAGGGTTTCACCCAACAGGTCCCTACTCCGCACATCGACAGCATCGCGGCACACGGAGTGCGTTTCACAAGCGGCTACGTCACCGGCCCTTATTGCAGCCCCACTCGCGCCGGCCTCCTCACCGGCCGCTACCAGCAGCGCTTTGGCCACGAACTCAACCCCGGCCCCGCCCACTTAACTCCGCCCAATGTCGGCTTACCCGTAACCGAGATAACCATCGGCGACCGCTTTCGCGCGGCGGGTTACAAAACCGGTTGGTTCGGCAAATCACATCTCGGCTACGCTCCACAATTTCATCCGTTGAAACGCGGATTCGATGAATTTTATGGTTTTCTCGGTGGCCTCCACGATTATCTCGATGCTGCTAGCGATGCCGAGGATCGCATTTATCGAGGCACCACTCCGATTGAAAACATCGACTACGCCACTGATGTTTTTGGGCGTGAGGCCGCCAACTTCATCGAACGGCATAAAAACGAGCCGTGGCTTTGTTACCTGCCCTTCAACGCCGTCCACGCGCCCCTACAAGCCACCGAAAAATATTTAAAACGCTTCGCGAACGTCGAGGACCCCAAACGACGCGTATTCTGCGCGATGCTCTCCGCGATGGACGACGCCGTCGGCAACGTGTTGACCAAACTTCGCGAACACGGCCTCGAGGAAGACACGTTGATTTTTTTCATCAGCGACAACGGCGGCCCGACAGGAGGCACCACCTCAGGTAACGGCCCACTCCGCGGTGTAAAATCTCAAACCTGGGAAGGCGGCATTCGCGTACCCTTTATGGTTCAATGGAAAGGCCATATCCCCGCCGGCCAGATCAACGCTCAACCCGTGATCCAACTCGATCTGCTGCCGACCGCGCTCGCGGCGGCGGGCGTTACCATAAAGACCGATTGGAAAATCGACGGAACGAACCTCTTGCCCTATCTTACCGGAAAGCAAACCGGCGCTCCCCACGCATCGCTTTATTGGCGTTTCGGCCCCCAGCTCGCCTTGCGTATGGGCGACTGGAAAATCGTGAAATCGGTCGGGGCTGGAGTCTCGGCCGAAAATTCACGTGCAGGCAAAGCCACCACAGATGGAGTTCAACTTTATAATCTTAGTCAGGATATCGGCGAAAAAGAAAATCTTGCTGAAAAAAATCCTGATAAAGTGCTCGAACTTGTGGCCGCTTGGGAAAAGTACAATCGCCAGATGATCGACCCACTCTGGCAGGACGGTCCCGCCGAGCGAGGCACGGCTTCTAAAGCCCTCAAAGCATCACCCTCAAAATAATCGCGACCTCGGGTGTAAACGCCAGAGCTTACGCCCCCGGACGATGAATCTTGAGGTTTTTTATCACTAGATGACTCCTCACCGTACGAATCGCGAACCAACCGCTTTTTAGTGGTGCAGGATCACGGAAGGTGAAAATCCTTTCTCCGTCCCTATAAAAATCAGCCTGACCATCACGAGCCACCAGCCGGATTTTGTAGGTGTGATTTGGCACCAATAAAAAATTACCTTCACTTAGATCATGCTCTGGCAACAACGGCCGCGCCGCCGTGCCGTCGTAGCGACGAAAGCGCGTCGTCTTGTTGTTGTTACCGCCATAGCCAACGTAGTACGTGAGCAAAGAATCATAGTCCGAAAATTTTCCGCTTCGCTTCTGCATGTCGGCATAAGGCGGCGCCGAGGATCGCGGGTCTTGCGCCATCCAAAAACAATTTAAATCGGAAAGCCGGTCCTGTGGGCCGCCTTTATCGACTACCGTAACTTCATAAGTAATCTCGACCGGAGCCGTAAGTCGCTCACTCCACCACGCAGTGCAGCCCGCAGCATCAAGAATCTCTAGCGTGCCGTCGCGCACGGCACAAGTGCCGCCCGGCATCTGTTCGATCTTCCAACTAGCTTGCTCAGCGACACTCGCTAGGAGCGGGCAAAAGATGAAAGCTACGAGTGCAATTTTTCGCCAGGCGTGAAGATGCATGTTTTTAATAAAACATTTTTTCCCGGCTTTACCAGTCCGAGCACACCCAGACTATTTTCGTTTAGCGTAAGGCGCCTCCACGCAACGTAGGCCCGTCAACCCAACGACCGCGAACCATGATCGTACGCGGGTCCGCCGGCAACCCGCGCTCCCCACGTTGAATCTGGGAAATAATATTTTCCGCGGCTACCTCGCCCTGTAACTCCAAGCGCAAATCCAGACCCGCACACGGATATTTGCGCTCCGTCCAGCTGAGGTTAAAAAATGAAGTCTCCTCCGGCACCCTCACACCCATGCGCTCTAGCCAGCCCAAGGCTTCATCCATATGACCCATGACCACATCAGGCCGATATTTACGATACCATCGTTCAAACGAGGCCTCATCTAATAACTCGTTAATCAACATCGGGATTTTTCCAATTGCCGCTGAGTGTGCTTGATAAGACGAAAACGCACTCGACCACTTGTGAGCGATGCGCTGGTCCTTGAATTGTTTCATGAACAACCCAATTTGACGGTATCCTAGCTCCTGCAATTGCGCGAGCGCCCGGTTCATCGTCCCAAAATGATCCAGACACACCGTATGTAACACGGGCTCAAGTTGACCATAATCTATTTCCAACGTGGCAAATTCCTCACACGGAAACTTAGCCATCAAATCCGTGGGCTCCGTATAAAGAAAAATCACGCCTTGCACACCACGCGCATGCAACATGCGAGCATAGCCCGCTGGATCCATCCCATTTAGGGCGACACTAAATTCGTAGAGTTGAAAGCGGAGCTCCTTCGCCCGCGACGCAGCCCCAGCCATAATGTGTCGCTGCGCTGGTAAAAGCTGAGGTTGGCCCGCCGAGGGCACATGGATCACCGCAAGATTCCCCAAAAATTGCTGCGTGCGCCCCGTGCGCATATGCGACATTAGTTTACCTACGAGTTCATTGCGTCGATAACCCTGTTTCCCCGCCTCCGCATCAATTTTGGAGCGCAGCTCGGGCCGCACCACTGGATGGCCCGCCAGTGCCCTCGAAATGGTCGAGGTAGATACTCCGCATGCTTTTGCTAGGGTGGTAAGCGAAGCCTTTGCTGACATTCTGCAACGCTTGCAGCGCCAATCACGCGACACAAACGTAAATTGATTTCAACGATTACCAATTCACCTCACCATTGTCCGGAAAATTGATTAATTAAATTTTATAATACTCATTTATAGAATATTTTACAGATTTTTTTAGGTGTGCTTCATTTCTGCATTTGATCAGGCTTTAAAAGCCAAACTATCCCGATTTTCTACAGGATTTGCCGCACCCATGGGGCTCTCTCAGGTGCTTACGTTCTGTCACTAAAAGTCATTTCACCCCTGCGTTGAACGCGATTGTGGCGTTTCCTGTGAAAAAGCCCATGCAACGCTTGCAAACATCAAGGCCTGACATCATCAAAATAGATACTTCATTTTTAATCAAGTTCGCTGCCCCCCTACCCCTAAGCGAAAGTCTTGTTAACCTTGATATTTAACTATGAACACCCCACGTAACCCAATGAGAGCGATGAACATTCGTCGAGGACTCAAAATCGCCACGGTCCTAGCGCTGACCGCACAGCTAGGAGCCCAAATCTCCAACACCAACAAAGAGCCAGTCGATGACACCTCACTTCCTAAAAAAGAAGAGATTGTAGTCATATCCCCTTTCAAAGTCGTCTCCGATGACAAGGGCTACCAAGCCACCAACACCATGTCAGGCACCCGCCTGAATACGAAGCTGGAAGATGTCTTCGCATCGGTCACCGTCGTAACCAAGCAGCAGATGATCGACACCGCGGTGCTTGATATGAACGACGTGTTCAAATACGAAGCTAGCACGGAGGGCACCGCCAATTTCACCCTGATCTCCAAAGATCAAAACGGCAGCGTCTCTGATAAAACCGCCAGCGATCCCCAGCGCGCCAACCGCATCCGCGGTCTTTCTGGCGGCTTAGGCAGCTCCGTCGGAGCAAATAGCGGCGGCGTTAACACCGCTTGGGGTAACTTCCAAAGCAACGGCAGTATCCCTTTCGATCTCTATAACGTCGAAGCCGTCGAAATTTCACGTGGACCAAACTCGAGCCTCTTCGGCATCGGCCAGCCCAACGGCACCGTTAACGTTGTTCCGACCCAAGCCAACCCTCAGCGCTTTTCCTTTAGCGCCACCCTTCGCGCCGATGACTGGGGCGGGAGCCGTGAAAGCGTTAACATCAATCAGCCGCTCATCGCCAACAAACTCGCCATCCGCGTCGCGGCGGTGAACGAGGCCAAAGGGTTCACCCGCAAACCGGCCAGCGAGAAGATCCACCGCGAATTCGTCTCACTGCTCGCGTTACCCACCAAGACCACCACGATTCGTGTTTCGGCTGAGGATTACCACAACAAGAACCGCCGTCCTGGCTCGATCACGCCGATCGAAACGATCTCTTCCTGGAAGGATAACGGTCGCCCCACCTGGGACCCGATCACCAGCACCATCACTTACCAAAATGGCACCAAGCTCGGCCCTATCACGGCCGGCGCAGAAGGAGGATTGCCCACTGCCGGCGGCTTGCCCATCGGCTTAGGTAGCGTGTCCACCAGCCAACCTGTACTTTGGTTCGACAACGCCGGCCCTCAATTCTTCACCGTCCAACGCACGGCCAATCCAATCACAGGCACCGCGCTGCCTTCGCCGTATACCGTTAACTCGGAATTACGCTACATCACTTCCGGCGGCTACGTTCAACGCTATCAGGGACAGACGGGCGCTCTTGGGCTCCCGCTCTACGCCCCCAATCGTATCGGGGATAAATCCGTCTACGATTGGTCATCCGTCAACGTCGTCGGCGCCAATCATGAGGTGGGCTCAGCTAGGACCACGAGCGCTGAGCTGGAGCAGGTTATCATCAACACCCCGAGCCATCTCCTTGCCTTCCGCGGCGGCTGGTTCCGCCAAGATTTCCGCAACGAGCGCTCAAACTGGCTCGACAGCAATATCACCATCAACTTGGACGTAAACTCCAAGTTGCTGGATGGTAAAAATAATCCGTATTTCCTCCGCCCTTACGTCGAGACCACCTCGCCCAATCCTGGTTATTTGATCAGCATACAGGACATCCAAAACTCCGACCTCACCTACCAATTCACGCCCCACGCACTGCCAAAGTGGCTGTCTTGGATTGGTCAACAACGCATCGCCGGCCACGCTGAAATCAGCCGCGCTGATGCGACAACCTGGAATACAGCGCCTTACTTCTCCGACCCCGCGCAAGTCGTAAGCTGGTCCAACTACAGCGCCAGTAATCTCAAGATCGCAAGCAACACGCACGAAATCGCGCATCGCTTCTACCTCGGCGGACCCAGCAACGATCCACGCGTGCAATACGGCGCTTACCCCGAAGACGATGCTTCCGGCACTTACGCCCTCAACTGGTATAACAATAAAACCCAGCAATGGACGAGCGACCCATCAAAGGTTTCTCGACTCGAACAATCCGGCAATCATAGCCGCGGTCGCACGGAATTACGCTCACTCAGCGCTAGCGAACAAGGCTTCTTCTTCAAAGATCGCCTCGTCACCACCGTTGGTTATCGCAAGGACCGCGTCCGCTCCCGCACCGGTGCCGGCACCGTCATTGATCCCTCTACGGGCTTGGTCAATTACGCCCCCAATGTACTCTTCCCCACGGATTGGTTCTCCTCCAAGGGCGAGACCAAGACCTACGGCGCGGTGTTGAAGGCGGCCAAATGGCTCAGCTTCAGCGGCGGCTATTCCGATAGCGTCAACCCCCGCCCCGTGTTCTACCAGCTAGACACCTTGGAACGCGTCAAAGACCCCCATGGCTTTACCAAGGAATACGGCGTGAACTTCAACCTGATCGACGGCAAACTCTACCTAAAGATCAACCGTTACACGACGAAAACCCTCGGCGACCAAGGCACCGGCATTCGCACCTTGGGCAATCGCACCCTCGACAGTCTCTTGGGCCGCAATCAAAGCAACAACCGGCCGAGCGCTTCTACCCTGCGTTACTTCGCAGAAGAAACCGTGGCCGCTCGTTTTGCTTTCCAAGGCATCACCCCCACTGCAACTCAATCCAATGCAGCCGTGGCGAAATTCATGAACGTCACCCCAGAGATGCTCGATGTGCTCATGCGCGATTATGGTAACCGCATCAATACCGTCGACTCCTGCGACACCTCCTCCCGCGGTTACGAATTGGAGATGACCTATAACCCCACCCGCAACTGGCGCATCAAAGTCACAGGCTCCAAGTCCAGCGCTAAGGACGACCGAATTGGTACGACCATCTACGATTACTGGGTTAACAACGTGCCCTTCTGGTCGAGCCTCCGCTACGACAGCGTTGCGGGTAACGGAGACGGTAAAGGCCCTAGCTGGTGGTCGACTCAGATCAACACCGTGTTTAACCAATATCTACCTAAGGCCACGCTGGGTGTGAACAACGATACCACCATCTGGGCAAATCGTCTCTACACCACTGAATACATGGCCACCTACCAGAACTTGGCATCCAACGTAGGTAAACCTCGCACTCAAGAACGCCAATATCACTTCGCCACCATAACCAATTATGATTTTTCGCGTGGAATGCTAAAGAACTTCAACGTTGGCGGTGCCGTTCGCTGGGAAAGCCAAGCCTCCATCGGTTTCTTGGCTGCGGCCCCTGAAACCAGCGGCCCATTCCAGGGCGCCGTGCTCATGCTCGACAACAACAAGCCTATTTACGACGAAGCGCGCGCCTATTTCGATTTTTCAGCGGGTTATCGCTTCAAACTCTACGGCGGTCGCATCGAGTCGAAGCTGCAATTCAATATTCAAGACGCCTTCGAAAACGGCCGCTTACAGGCCATTGCCGTCAATCCCGACGGTCGCCCCTACGCTTACCGTATCGTCGATCCTCGCCGCTTCGTGTTGAGCATGTCATTTAACCTCTAAGTTCGATAGGCGCACGAATCCTCTGGTTCGCGCGGTGCCAAGTCTCAGGAGCAAGCCGGCGTCGCCGACTTGCTCCTTTTTTTTAGCCAGATTCGAGGCCAAATTCATTTTATTCTAAGCACGAACAGCTCGCCAAGCCCCGCCACTGGGCTTCGACTGATATCGTCGCTTTGCATCCCAATAAATCGGGTGCACGCTAAAACCCGAACGATCATTTCAGCCCCTTTCACCACCATGCCCCAGCCTAGTTCCTGCTCCACGATGGCCAGACGTGATTTTCTAAAAAAATCCGGTTTAGCCGCCCTAATCAGTACTGCCGGTTTAACCTCCGGCAGCGCCGCCGACCCCATCGCCCCTGCCCCTGCAACTGAATCCTCTGGCGACCTGTTAACCGATCTTATCCGAGCAAACGACGCCCAAATCCCCGTTTACTTAGCCCACCAAGAACTCCGCCCAAACCACCGCTGGCTCGGCGGTATCATCAACGAATACAACCTTCACACTGTCGGCGGAACTTCCGTTTTCATCTCCGCTGTAGCTAGCGCAGTTTGCGCGCCAAGCTCGAAATATTTCAACGCACCTGAGCTGGCTGAATCACTCCGACTAGCGGTCGCGTACATGATAAAAGCTCAACATGACGACGGTACCGTCGATTACTACGCGACCAACTTCCACTCCAATCCCGACATGGCGTTCATCCTCGAGCTCGCCTGTCCAGCTTGTCAGCTTCTGCGTTCAAGCTCCGTACCCTCGTTCCAATCTATCGCCGCTGAGCTTGGCGTTTTCATCACCCGCGGCGCTGATGGGCTTGTCACAGGCGGCATTCACACGCCCAACCACCGCTGGGTCGTCTGCTCCGCTCTCGCTCTAACTAACGCGCTCTATCCCGATTCCCGCTACGTCGCCCGCATCGACCAATGGCTCGCCGAAACCATCGATCTCGATCCCGACGGTCAATACACCGAAAAAAGCACCACTGTGTATTCACCTACCGTGGACAATTCCCTCGTCCACGTCGCTCGCCTGCTGAATCGTCCCGCCCTCCTCGAGCCAGTCCGGCGCAATCTCGAAATGACACTTTTTTACGTCCATCCCGACGGTGAAGTCGTCACTGAAGCCTCGCGCCGCCAAGACCGCAACACCCGTGGTAGCATGGCTCGCTACTACTATGCTTACCGCGCACTTGCCCTGCACGATGCGAATGGTCGTTTCGCCGCCATGTGCCGCCAGATCGAACGCACTGCACGAGCTCAAATCGGCATCCTCCCCGCCTTGCTCACCCAACCCGACCTGCGTCGCCCTCTTCCACCCAACGCCCCTTTGCCCAGCAACTACGCCAAGGTCTTCATCTATTCAAACCTCGTGCGCATCCGCCGCGACACCTCCAGCGGCACTATCCTCGCAGCAAATTCCACGCTCTTTTCTTTTCGCAAAGGCACAGCCGCCCTCGAGGCCGTACGCTGCGCCACTGCATTTTTCGGGAAAGGTCAGTTCATCGCCGACACCCTGGAACCTATCGAAGGTCGTTATATCCTACGTCAAAAACTTGAAGGGCCCTATTTCCAGCCCCTCAGCGCCGACCAGATCTCTCACGGCGACCACGTCAAAATGGCGCCCAATGGCACGCTCTCCAGCGACAGCCGCGCTCTGCGCTCTCGCAGCAACATCCAGACACTTGAAGCCGTGATCACCGTCACCGAATCAGACGGAAAATTCACCTTGGAATTTTCTATCACCGGAACCGCTGACGTCCCAGTCGTAATCGAACTCGCCTTCCGCCAAGGCGGCACTCTAACCGGCGTCGAACCCATCGATCATCTTGATAATGCATTTCTCCTTAAATCCGGCACAGGGCGCTATCAATCCGGCGGCGACATAATTGAATTCGGCCCCGGCCAAGCCCCTCACACGTACACTCAAGTTCGCGGTGCTCTTCCTAAATGGGAAGGCCTTAGCGTTTACCTAACCGGGCTCACGCCCTTCAAGACCATCCTCAACATCAGCTAAGTAAACCATCCCGGGCCTAAAGGCCCGGGCTTTGACAAATGAAACCTTCTCAGCCTTTCACCATATTTTTGATCCTAATTACTTTAGCCGCGCCGCTCTTTGCCGCTTCCTCACCCGCTCCCACCCCACCGCTGCGCGAATACGATATCCTGCGCGCCTTTCCCACCGGTCGGCTCGCCGCCCTCAGCGCCGGAGATAAGCCCGATGCGGAAGGTTTTACAGGCAGTAATCACGCTCACCAATACTGGGTCGAATCTGGTCCACAACGCGGTAGCTGCCGCGCCGTCATCGCCGCTGTGATCGCCGATGATCTCGCCGCCGCCGACAACGCTTGGCGCGGCATCGACGTCACCTTTTCCCACCAAACTGCCAACGGCGGTTTCGAGTCCAAACCTCAAGCGAACGGAAAAGATTCTTCCGCGTTCAACAACAACGTCGAAACCGCTTACTTTTTTCTTCAAGAGCTCGGCCGCGCTATTCTCATCATCCGCCAATCCCCACACGCCGAACATTTCACAGCCCGCATCGCCGCCCTCGAACCCAAGCTTCGCCGGGCCGCCGATTACATTAACAGCGGTTTCGATACGATTATACCCAAAGTCGGCCACTCCGTGAATCGCGTCATCATCGCCGCCAAAGCCTTTGGGACCTGCGGCCTTGTACTCGGTGACGAAAAATTAATCACTCAATCCCGCCGGCTAATCGCGCACGCCATCACACTGCGCGATGAAGGGGGAGTTTTTATCGAAAACGGCGGTCGCGACTCGAGCTACAACGTTGTTTCCATTTTGTTTGGTTCACAGCTCGCGCTTCACGTACCGCTGCCCGAATTTGAGGCCATTTTGCCCGCCGCCCTAGCTTGGCAGCTCACACGCGTGCTCCCCAACGGCGAGGTCGATGTAAAAAGCAACACTCGCACCGGCGTCGGCAAAGAAGCCAATGCCTTCGGCCAAGCTAAAACCGTTAACTACCACGAAGTCGTTTACGCCCTCACCTACTTCGGACTCATCCATCACAATACTGCGTGCCTCGAGGTCGCAGATCGCGTTTTCGCTTACACCCGTAGCCATAATAAATAAAGCGATACGACGATGTGCTCCCGCCTCGCCCTGACCTGCGTTCTAAACACTCTTCAGGCCAGTTCCACCTTCGCCGGGCCCAACGAATACTAAGTGCTGCGTTCCTTGCCCACCGGTCGTGTCTTCGCCAAGGCCCGAGAAAAATAATTTCACCACCAAATGATTTCACGACTGCTCCTCAACTTGCTGCTCAGCGTTACCCTCCACGCAACTACACCGCCCAATATCGTATATATCCTCGCCGACGACCTCGGCATTGGCGACGTCTCAATCTACAACCCTGCGAGCGCTTGGCAGACTCCATACCTCGACCGCCTCGCGCGCGAAGGGGTGCGCTTCACCGACGCCCACGCGGCTTCTTCGCTCTGCACTCCAAGCCGCTACGCGCTATTAACCGGCCGCTACGCTTGGCGAGGTCGTCTAAAACAAGGCGTTCTCCAAGGCTTCAGCCCACCTCTCATCGAAGTTAATCGTCCCACCGTGGCCTCGTTTCTTCAGGCTCAAGGCTACACGACGGCGATGTTCGGCAAATGGCATCTCGGCCTCAATTGGGCTCGTACCGGCCCTCAGCCCGAGAGTATCGACTACACAAAACCATTCAGCGGCGGTCCAACCGACCACGGCTTCGACCGCTTCCTGGGGATCAGCGCCTCCCTCGACATGCCACCCTATGCGTGGCTCGCCCAAAATCGCGTCCCAACCTTACCCACGCTCATGCTTGGCGACAGCCCCGCCCCGAAACTCTGGCGCGCCGGTCCACTAGCGCCTGATTTCAAACTCGAGGACGTTCAACCTCGGCTCACCGCCGAAGCCATCGCCTTTCTGGCAGAACGCGCCACCGCGAAAGACAAAAAACCATTCTTCCTTTATCTACCTTTAGCCGCACCGCACACGCCGATTTTACCGACCAAGAATTTTGAAGGTAAAACTCACGCGACCTCCTATGGCGATTTCGTCACTCAAGTCGACGCAGACATCGGCGCAATTTTGACCGCGCTGGAACAACACGGCTTTGCGCAAAACACCTTAGTTATTTTCACATCAGACAATGGGTTCGCTCCCGCCGCCGACGTCCCCGCCCACACCCTCATACACCACGACCCCAGTGGCGGCTACCGCGGTTACAAGTCCGACTTATTCGAAGGCGGGCACCGCATACCCTTTATCGCCCGTTGGCCCGGAATCGTTCCCGCGGGCACCGTCAGCGCGGCTCTCATAGAGCAACTTGATCTGTTCGCCACCTGCGCCGAAATTCTCGGTCAACCCATCGCGCCTTCTATCGCCGAGGATAGCGTGAGCTTCCTTTCCGTGCTCCGTCAACCCACACAGACCACAACCCAGCGCACTACCATGATCAACCACTCTGCTGAAGGCCGATTTGCGATCCGCGAAGGCCGCTGGAAACTCCTCGCCTGGCCCGGTTCCGGCGGCTGGAGCTCGCCCACGCCCACACCCAGCCAATGGTTAAAAGTGCCCAGGACCGATCTCGCTACACTGCCTGCACTGCAACTTTACGATTTGGAAACCGACTCAGCTGAAAGCAAAAACATCGCAACAGCCCACCCTGAAATCGTCCAACGTCTAGGCCACCTCTTGCGCGCCGATATCGAGCGTGGTCGCAGTACACCAGGAGCGCCACAGCCCTTCACCGCACCGCCGGAATGGACCCAGCTTGACTGGCGCCAGTCCTTCACCCCTTGAGCGCAAGAAATGCGCTAAAATAAAATTTTAGCGTCAAACCGCATTTCTTTGCTTTAAGCGATCTCGCCAAAGCAGCAACCGCCACTTTTATAAATCGAATGAAACGCACGCTCGTAAAAGACGCCCTCGTCAGCACCAACGCGCTCGACACCATCTACCTTCAAGGCTGGGTCCGCACTCGTCGAGATGCCAAAGCCTTCTCCTTCGTCGAGCTCAACGACGGTTCTTGCCTCAAGGGCATCCAAGTCATCGTTGATGCTACACTCCCCGACTACGCCGCGGTCCCCCGCGCTAGCACCGGTGCCTCTATTGCAGTCAGCGGAAAATTAGTCCCCTCACAGGGTCAGGGCCAAAAATGGGAAGTCGTCGCAGAGAAATTTGAAGTTCTCGGCGAAGCCGATGCGACCTACCCGCTCCAGAAAAAAGGTCACACGCTGGAATTCTTGCGCGAAATCGCCCACCTGCGACCCCGCTCCAACCTTTTCGGCGCCGTATTTCGCGTGCGCAGCCGACTGGCTTACGCCGTGCACCAGTTCTTCCAGGAGAAATCCTTCTGCTACGTCCATACCCCCATCATCACCGCCAGCGACGCCGAAGGTGCGGGCGACATGTTCCGAGTCACCACGCTCGATCTAGCCCAACCACCCAAAACCGAAGACGGCGCCATCGACTCCACCAAAGATTTCTTCGCCAAGAAAACGTTTCTTACCGTCTCAGGCCAACTTGAAGCCGAGATCTTCGCGACCGCACTTTCAAATGTATACACCTTCGGCCCCACCTTCCGCGCCGAGAATTCCCACACCTCCCGTCACGCCTCCGAGTTCTGGATGATCGAACCCGAGATGGCTTTTTGCGATCTTCAGGGCGACATGGCCCTAGCTGAAGAATTTGTAAAATATCTTATCCGCGACGCCAAACAACACTGCGCCGCTGACCTCGAATTCTTCTCCAAGTTCGTCGACAAGGACCTGCTTGCCCGTCTCGACTTCGTACTCGAACGACCCTTCCAGCGCTGCAGTTACACCGAGGCGATCACAATCCTCGCCGCGTCCGGCCGCACCTGGGAACACCCAGTCGCGTGGGGAGATAACCTCCAATCTGAACACGAACGTTTCCTCAGCGAGGAACACTTTAAGTGCCCTGTCACGGTCTACAACTACCCGCGCGCGATCAAAGCCTTCTACATGCGCAAAAACGACGGCGACGCGCCTGAGCGCCAAACCGTCGCCGCCATGGACCTCCTTGTCCCCGGCATCGGAGAAATCATCGGCGGTAGCCAACGCGAGGAGCGCCTCGAGGTCCTCCGCGAGGGTATGGCCCTTCACCACCTCGATGAAAAAACTTACTGGTGGTACCTCGACCTGCGCCGCTACGGCACGGTCCCACACGCTGGTTTCGGCCTCGGCTTCGAACGCATGCTCATGTTCGTCACTGGCGTGGCCAACATCCGCGATGTGATCCCCTTTGCTCGCACCCCAGGTACAGCCGAGTTTTAATATCCCCGCGGCATCTCGCTTATTTCCGGGATTGCCCGCCGCTCAACTCACCGCAACCTCCTTATTCTTATGGGACGTCAATGGCTCCACGCAAAACGCGCCATCGTTAACGAGCGCAAAAGCAAAATTTCCGGCAAGCTGACCAAAGAAATCAGCGTCGCCGCCAAACTCGGCGGTCCTGATCTTGCGGGCAACGCCCGGCTCTTCGCCGCGGTTGAAAAAGCTAAAAAGGCTAGTGTCACCCGCGATGTCATCGAGCGAGCCATCAAAAAAGGCGCTGGCATCGGCGACGACAAAATGGTTCTCGAACACGTTGTCTTCGAGGGCTACGCTCCCCACAAGGTCCCCGTTATCGTCGAGGTTTACACCGACAACCATCAGCGCACCGCACCTGAAATGCGCGTAATGTTCAAAAAAGGCATTCTCGGCGGCGCCGGCAGCAACAAATTTCTTTTCGATCACGTCGGCCTCGTCGAAGCCCATCATCCTGTCGCAACGACCGACCTTGAAGCCGCCGCAATCGAGGCCGGCGCCAACGATTTCGAAGCCGTCTCCTCCGAGACCAACGATGACATCCCCGAAGGTCACGCCGGCGCCCGCTTCATCACCGGCATCAAAGACGTTCATGCCGTTTCTACCTGGCTTGGGAAAAACGGTTGGAGTGTCGTCACCGCAGAACTTGGTTACCTCGCTAAAAACTATCCCCAACTCGACGAAACTGCCCGCATCGAGGTCGGTGAATTTCTGCACGAGCTCGACGACCACGACGACGTCCAACGCGTCTGGGCCGCCGTCAAATAACATTCATTTTTAATCTACCGGCGACCCAATCATTTATGGGCGCGCCAGCGCTTCAGCGCCTGGCCGGTAAGCGAGCGGTCACAGCTTTCGATATCGGAGCGTGGCCCAGCATAGACAAGTGCTCCACCCTCGCGGCCTCCACCTGGACCGAGGTCGATGAGCCAGTCGCAGAGATGAATCACATCAAGGTTATGCTCAATCACGATAATCGTGTTGCCCGCGTCGCGGAGCTTGAAGAGCAGGTCCATCAATTTTTGGATATCGACCCAGTGTAGTCCCGTCGTCGGCTCATCGAGAATGTAGAGCGTGGAGCCTTGCTGGCGTTTGCTCAGTTCCAGTGACAATTTGATGCGCTGCGCCTCACCACCAGAGAGCGTCGTAGACGATTGTCCGAGGGTCAGGTAGCCGAGGCCTACGGCGTCGAGCGTCGCGAGTTTGTCGATCACGCGCGGCACATTGCGAAATAATGCAATCGCCTCGCGCACGGTCATCGCGAGCACATCGGCAATAGATTTACCGTGAAACAAAATCTCCAAAGTCTCACGATTGAATCGCTTGCCTCCACAGCTCGGGCACGGGGCGTAAGCGTCAGCCATGAATTGCATATCGAGCTTGATCGCACCGTCACCCTGACAGCGCTCGCAACGCCCGCCTCGAACATTGAAGGAAAATCGACTGGCTTTATAGCCACGCACCTTGGCGAGTGGCACCAGCGCGAACAAATCGCGCAGCAAACCGAGTAGATCAATGTAGGTCGCCGGGTTTGAGCGCGGACTCCGGCCGATAGGCTCTTGGTCGACCTGAACGAGCTTTTCAAAAAAATCTAGGTTCTCAATGTGCCGGTGTTTTCCCGGCAAACCACGCGCACCGTTAAGCTTTTTAGCCGCGGCGACAGCGAGCACATCGTTGACGAGCGTGCTCTTGCCCGAGCCGGATACACCCGTGACGCACGTGAGCAAGCCCACCGGAAATTGCGCATCAACCCCTTTTAAATTATGCTCGCACGCCTCGCGCACCGTCAACCACGCGCCGTCAGGCTTCTTATTTTTCGCCTCTTTGGTTACCGTTTGTTTGCGCGCAAGAAATGGACCCGTGCGAGACATGCTTGGAGGCTGAGCGGCGCACAACGCCGGCGTACCTTGAAACAAGATGCGCCCACCCTCAACGCCTGCCTCTGGGCCGAGTTCCAAGATCTCGTCGGCCGCCCGCATCGTGTCTTCGTCGTGTTCCACGACGATCACGGTGTTACCGCGATCGCGCAACGCCACGAGAGTTTCAATCAATTTTTTATTGTCGTGCGCATGCAGACCAATGCTGGGTTCATCGAGCACATAGATCACCCCGATAAGTCCCATTCCAAGCTGCGTAGCAAGACGCACGCGCTGTGATTCACCGCCGGAAAGAGTCGCATAATCACGCTCAAGCGTTAAGTAACCCAGCCCCGTTTCCAAAAGAAAATGCAACCGCTGTTCAATGCCTATGACCACATCACCGAGCGCCGCATTTTCACGAAAAGTCGCTAGTAGCTCCCGTGCAAACGCATGAGCCTCCCCGATATCGAGCCGCATGAATTCCGGAAACGTGCGGCCCGCCACCCGTACCGCGCCACTACGGACGTTAAGACGTGCTCCGTGACATTCTGGACATTCACCGCTGACCATAAAGGTCGTGAGCCGTGCACGAAAGCCTTCGCTGTCGGTATGGCGGAAACTCTCCTCCAGATCCGCTATCACTCCGGCAAACGGCATCGCCTTAGCCTCGCGCATCCGACGCAGCTTGAAGGCAAACTCGCGCGGCCCAGCGCCGTGTAAAATCGCGTCGCGCGTTTTAACCGGTAAATCTTTCCAAGGCGTGTCAGCGTCGAAAGGCAACTGCTCGGCGAGCTGTTTGAGCAACGCATTGTGTTTAATGATGAGGTTTTTTCCGCCGATACGCCAAGGCTTGAGTGCTCCGCCCCGCACGGATTTTTCCGCATCAGCCACGATCAATTCTGGCACGAAACGCAATTTACGCCCAAGCCCACCACATGTACCGCAAGCGCCGTCACTGTGGTTAAAGGAAAAATGGCGCGGCGTGAGCTTCTCAAAAATGTCGCCACACAATTCACATGCGAGCGATTGACTAAGTGCCACTTCACGCCACGGGGTATCAGTGTTTTTTTGAGCAAGCACGATAGCACGGTCCTTACCCTCTCGGAACGCCAGTTCGAGCGAATCCGCAAGGCGACTACGTTGATCCGCTCCCGCCACAAGACGGTCAATTACGAGCTCCACGTTGATTTCCTTCGTACCGAGGCCAGTCGGGATAAGCTTGGAGTCGTCGAGGTTTTTTATTTCGCCATCAAGGCGAACGCGCTGGAAACCCCGCAAACGCACGCGCGGCAATTCATCGCGCAGGACGGCGGGCTTCGCCCTCATGAATGGGGCGAGCAAAACGACGCGCTCCCCGGCACATTCGGAGAGGACGCGTTTAACATTGTCGTCGAGCGAGCGCTGAACGACACGCCCGCCATCTTTGGGACAGGTTTGGGCGCCGGCCAGCGCCCAGAGTAATTGAGCGTAGTCAGCAATCTCAGTGACCGTAGCGATGGTACTGCGCGGGGACCCACCGCCGGTACGTTGTTCAATAGCGAGAACAGGGGAAAGCCCGTGAATGAAATCGACATCCGGCCGCTTAAGCTGGTCGAGCACCTGGCGCGCCTGCGTAGACAGGCTTTCCATGTATTTTCGGTACCCTTCCGCGTAGATGGTATCGAAGGCTAACGAGGATTTACCCGATCCACTCGGCCCAGTGATGACCACGAGTTTTCCGCGCGGCAACCGAAGATCGAGGTTCTTCAAGTTGTGCTCGCGGGCGCCTTTAACGTGGATGTGGGTGGCTGCCTGCATGATCAAGCGCAGCTTAAGCATCCCCTGCACGCGTCAACGCCCTAAGCATTTTTTTACTAGGCATTTTTTGGCTCAAGTAGCCTTAAATTCGGCCTTGATGCAGCCAGCCTCGAATCCTTTCGTATTACACGCATTTCGCGAAAACTAAATCGCACCCCAAGCCTAACCCTTTGCAGCCATTCGCTAAGGAAACATAGGGGCAATCAAAACGAACTTTATGAACCACGAATCGACTAACCGTAACATTTTTATGCGCCGTATACTCGCAGGGGCAGTCGCCACCCTCGCGCTGATTACCTGTGCCACAACTAGCCACGCCTTCCAATTCGCTTACGGCGAACTCAAGGGCAGCTTCGAACTCGGCCCAGCAACAATCGCTCAGCCGCAAGGTTAGCCAAGGGATTTTCCGCACTCGTCAAACCCCGCCACTTCGACCCATCGTGGCCACTATGTCCGGCGCACCCGAATCATCGCCCAGCTCTTCGTTACTCAGCGCTACCCAACGGCGTATGGTCGGTTTCGCCCTCACACTCGCCGCCGTATTCAGCGCCCTCGCGCTCATGATAGCGGCCTTCACCGCAATGGGTCGTATGGTTAGTTTTTTCTCAAGCGTACTCTGGCCCTTGGCCGTCGCGGGCGTACTCGCACTCATGATGCGACCCATCGTAGATCTGCTCATCGCGCGATTGAGTTTACACCGAATCACGGCGGTCGTACTAATTTACGGCACCGCGGTGCTCGTGTGCGGCGGAACCCTATTATTGCTACTACCACCCTTAGTTGACCAGGTTCTCGATTTCATCGGCTACTTACCCACGTTGGGCAACCAAGCCAGCCTCTACATCGAGACGCATTATCCTGACTGGGTGATTTTTGCCCAACGCCAACTCACCAATCCGCTCGTCCGCCAGATTGCCGAAAATCTCGGCGCAGAAGTGCAGAATTTACTAAAATATTCTCTACCTTCGTTGCGCTCCGCTGGCGGCGGTCTTCTCGGCCTAGGCGCCTTCGCCACGCACGTCGCGATCATCCCAGTTTACCTCTTTTTATTCCTGCTCTCGGAGGGCGGCGATCCGACGAAAAACCTCTCCGACCATCTTCCGTTTTTGAAGCTCACGCTGCGAGATGACCTCGTCTTTCTTGTTCGTGAATTTATCGGCATCGTCGCTTCTTTTTTTCGCGGCCAAATGCTCATCGGCCTCATCATGGGGGCCATGCTGGCCCTTGGATTTAGCCTCATCGGATTAAAATTTGGTCTCTTCATCGGGCTGTGCGTCGGCGTGCTCAATATTGCCCCCTACCTCGGTAGTATCATTGGCGTAGCAATCGCCTTACCGCTCGCCTTCCTCCAACCCGAGGGCGGCTGGAAACTCGTCGGGCTCGTCGTCATCGTTAAAATTATCGTGCAACTGATCGAGGGCTGGGTGCTCACACCCAAAATCATGGGCGCCCGTACCGGGCTGCATCCGGTCACAATTATTTTCGCAATCTTCTTCTGGGGCACAGCCTTCGACGGCGTGCTCGGCATGGTACTCGCGATTCCGCTTACGGCGTTCTTCGTCACCGCGTGGCGCCTAGCCAAACATAAATATTTTTCCGCTTAATTTTGACGTGGCCCGCACCCCTTCGCCTCCATCCGATTGCGCTCAATGCGGCGCCGTCATTTCACCCCGAGCCCACGCGTGTCCCGAGTGCGGGGCCGACGAGCGAACCGGCTGGCGCGAAACTTCAATCTACGACGGCTTAGATTTACCCGAATCCAACACCGAGTTCACTCCTCCCTCGCGCCAAAGTTCCAGCCGCATGGCTTGGTATTGGATCGTTACGTGGGTGGCGGTGTTACTGGTCATCTTATTTTCAGCTCTCGGCCTGTGTTGAGCATCCAGCCGGGTATTGAAACCGGCGCAGATTTATCGGCCCGCCGCCGCCTTTCGTCTTTCGTTTCTCGGGCGTCGCCCTTTGCGTGAGTCATGGCTTGGGAAATTCAATTTCAACACGGCATTCATCTGCCTCAAATCGGCTGGTCCCTCGACGCGACCCGTCGAGCCGAGCGCGCCTTCGTTTCCCACGCGCACTCCGATCACATGGCCCGCCACGCCGAGGTCATTTGTACACGCACGACCGCTCGATTGATGCGCGCCCGACTCCCTAGTAAAAAACGCCTCGAGCACATCTTGCCTTTCGGCCACACCGAGCAACTCACCCCCGAGTGCACCGTCACACTCCATCCCGCCGGCCACATTTTTGGCTCCGCGCAAATTCTACTCGATCACACCACACACGGATCACTGCTTTACACTGGCGATTTCAAACTCCTGCCAAGCCACGCGGCGGAGCCCTGCGCTACCCCACACGCCGATACGCTCATCATGGAGACTACCTTCGGACTCCCTCGCTACGTCTTTCCCCCCAGCGCCGAAATCATCGCCAACCTCGTCGCCTTCTGCCGTGACACCCTGGCCGCTGGCGCCACCCCCGTACTCCTGTGTTATAGTCTCGGTAAAAGCCAAGAAGTCCTCCGCGCCCTCGCCGCGTCTGGACTCCCCATCATGCTTCAATCCGAGACGCACCGCCTCACTCGTATTTGCGCGCAACTCGGGCTCGATTTCCCCCCGCACAGCGAATTCGACGCCGCCACTCACGCCGGCCACGTCGTCATCTGCCCGCCACACGCCCCTGGCCTCCTCAAACGCATACCCACAGCGCGCACCGCCTCAATTACTGGTTGGGCCCTCGACTCACGCCCCTTCCATGGCCAGCAACACGCCGCCGCTTTCCCTCTCTCCGACCACGCCGATTACCCGTCTCTTCTGCGCTACGTCGAACTCGTCCAGCCCAAACGGGTCTACACCCTCCACGGTTTCGCCAAGCCCTTCGCCGCCACTCTGCGCGCTCTCGGAATTGCAGCCCAGCCTATCGGTACTGATTTCCAAACTGAACTTCCGCTCGCCTGATTAAGTCCGCTCGGCTAAACTAAACATCGACTATCGCCACATGACCCGCGCACGGATCACCTATTTCTTACTGCTCACACTTGCGCTCACTCCGCTTGATGCACAACCCGCTATCCGCCCGGGCGAAGCGCTCAACTATAGCGTCGGATGGAGTCTATTTAGCAATGCCGGTGAAATCAAAATATTCACCGAAAACCCCTCACCCCAATCCGCATTCCCACACGTTCTTACTGTCACCACCACTGCCACCCGCGGACTCGCGCGCGCCCTTTTTGCCTTCGACGCCCGCTCTGAAGCCCTCGTCGACGCTCGCACCGGCCAACTCCGCTCACACTTCGAAACCAGCACGACTTCCAAAAAAAGCACCCGTAACCTCACCACTTTCGACTACGCCACCCACACCGCGTTCTACCGCGACGAGTTAAACCCCGCCAAAAATCTCGATTTTCCACTGCCCGCCGGTGAACCGCTCGATCTCATTCTAAGCCTCGTAAACACCCGCACTTGGGACCTTAAACCCGGCGAACACCGCGACGCCCTCGTTCTTTT
>Ga0136642_1000159_pt1 | contig 39999 bp, 36 predicted proteins | sample LowCatLa1302831Y_FD_115313 | JGI IMG/M metagenome (GOLD analysis project Ga0136642, IMG submission 115313) | Freshwater microbial communities from Lower Cathedral Lake, Yosemite National Park, California, USA - 13028-31Y | ecosystem: Environmental > Aquatic > Freshwater > Lake ... | reverse complement strand
CGCGTCTTTGTCCAAGGCTGTCGCGTCTTTGTCCAAGGCTGTCGCGTCTTTGTCCAAGGCCGTCGCGTCTTTGTCTATCGCGTGGCTGGGCTTTGTATCGGCATCATCTTTAAAGTTCTCAACCTGTCGCGTTAAAACTAACCATGCTACTGCAAGCACAACGATGACAATGAGTAAAAAAACATAATCCCATCGCAACATAGCAATGTTTACGGGTCTATTAATAATATAGCAGAGTTTTCTTTGTCAGGGATGCAGTTTTACAAATGGCGTCGATGGATCATATAGCACGCAACCACCAACGTCAACCCTACCATCACAGCAGCTGCCGACACTCCCGCGACGCCCTTATTTGATGATCCACAGAAGCCCTCGACCGTTTTTTCGACAGCGCTCATGCAAGAAGGCCTTGTCAAACCCATGCTGCTAGGGATGTGAATGCTCCAGCTTCCGCGATTCGGACGAATGCAATCGATCTCGTGAAAGGTATACCAAGGCAATGACTTGATGTCGTTTAGGTACTTAGGCAAAATCATCTCTGCAAAGGCACCTTGTTCGTAGTCCTTTCCGGCCCAAGGTCCACCCCCTACATACTCCCACTTTTCCTCATCTTCGCCGTCGCTCTTCAATGCCCATGCATCAGGGTTGTAACAGCCGAGCCATTGTCGGAATATGGATCGCACCAACTCGTTGTTTTTGATCATGAACACGGCGGCCATAAAGGGAGAGCCCCATCCAGGAGGGTCCGGGCATATGATCATAGACTCGCTGCCTGTAAAGAAGTCGCGCAGATCTTTGTCCGCATTGAATACATGTGCGTCTGAATCCATCCAACACACGATATCGTGTTCCTGCTTTTCCATCAGCCGCAACATGGCAACCACTTTCCACCAGTAAGGTGAGTAGCCAGATATTCCTTTGCGAAAGACGATGTGTTCAATGTCATGTTTATCACAATATGCCTTGTTCTTTTTCATCGACCACTCGAAAAACGGATCGTGACGGTTCTCTAACTGGAGAATGGCAACACTCATTTACGAATATGCTTTATCTGAACATTTTATTATAAATGGAGTATTGGCACACACCTATTTTATGTGTCTCTAACTAAATGGAAACCGCACCTGTGGGCAGAAAGTTGCCATCTGACCTCGAGAACCCGATCGACGACGTCATGCTTAACGTGATCACCCGTATCCACCCCCTCTTTCGCAGCCTTGGATTCTCCGCGAATGGGATCACTGTATTGTCCGGCATCATACAGTTGGCAGCCGTCTACTGCTTATGGAACGGTGCTTATATTGCTTCTGCGATTCTGTACATCATCGGCTATTTCTTCGACGTCATGGACGGCTGGTACGCACGTTATTATCATATAACATCTGATATCGGGGATATGCTGGACCACGGTAAAGATATTATCGTTCACATTCTCCTTATAGCCGTTATCATCGCTTCGGATTTCCCCATGTGGTGGAAGCTGGGCTTCGTCGTGACATTCGTAGGGATGATGATCATCAATTCCGTCTACATCAGTTGCCAAGAAGCATATTACAACAAGCGCTATGAAGGTGCATCGTTCTTGATGTTGTCCAGTCTATGCACACAAGAAGACGCGGTCGACCGATTGCGCATGTATCGTTGGTTCGGTCCTGGGACATGCGTGACAGCGTCCGCTGTATTTATCGCCATCTTGTCAGTGGTGCAAATGAAAAAATGATATATTCTATAAGCATAATAGAGGATGTCGGCACCCATTCGAGCACCCTCGGCGACACCCTCTGCGCCGACACCAGTTGCGGCCTACGTTCCTTTGAATATGAATTATGCCCCGACGACTCTCAACTCGGCGAGCACGAGAGGTGCTCCTGCTTCGGCTCCATCACAAGCCCAATCCATGCAATCACTCGAAGGCTGCATGTATGCAGCAAGCGGCGAATGGATATGCAACACACGAGCCGCTGGACCTCTCAATTTGAGCATATATAAAAACTAGAGCTAGGAGCCATATGCTGCTCCCTCCGCATCTTTGTGCACAGTGCAGTAGCATATCCCGTGTTTATACTCGAATATGCGCATGTATACGTACGCCGGGTTCGCAAACAACATCGCCGCGACATCCATCCGATGATAATCGCGCCCTGCTTCGACAAACGGCAGCATCCAATTCAAAAACAGACTCTGATTCACCACCTCTTGATACAATCGTCCTTTAAAGCGTGCGTAGCCTCCGACATCCATGACGAATCGAAAGTCGCGGCCGTCGATCATCGTCACACGCGCCCACCCTTCGCGCCCGGCCATGGTAAACATCGGCGTCCCATTGTCACATTTCCTCAGATTTTGTTCGACCCAGAATGGCACGCCCATATCACAATACTCTCGTTTTTCCTTTAAGTGGCTCTCAGCAACTTCCAATGCGTCCAACGCATATGTTTTTCGTATGGCAACGTAGGCAGGATCTCTGAGCTCCAGTACTCAAACGTCATATTCGGATTCGCGAGCAGGTAATCTTTGGACCACGCTACATCTGGATTGGCTCTCACGACATCGATCGTAACGGTCGGGTTCATCGCAATTGAGCTAGCTAGCCGATCCATTGGTATATGTTCCTTCAGCCAATTCCATGAAAGATTCCGGTGAGAAGCTAGTGCGGCCCAATTCCAGGGTTTGTCCGCGTGTTTTTCAGTGAAATCTTGTGTGACTCCTAGATTCCTCGAAAGGCATTCCCAATTCCAAGGATAATGTACGTAGCAATCCACGATATCGATTATGTGGGGGTTTTGCGAGAGACACGCATAGTTCCACAGACCCATCTTCTCGCTCAAAATGAACTCGTCGCATGTAAGCTTGACCACCTTGGCCACATTGTCCCACACGAGCCCACAAGGTATGTCGTGTATGATCTCTGTCACATGGCGCCATTCTAGCGAAGGATTCAAGGATATATTCTGCCAATCCCACTCGCGCTTCTGTCGTTCTGCTAAGATAACGTCGACGGCGATGTTTTTTGATAGCCGGCTCCAATCCCAAGGTTTATCATGGTGCTCAACTACGTGATCCCATGTCAATCCTGGATGAGATGACACCTCGTTCCAATCCCAGGGCAAATGCGGGTTTGCAAAGACGACTTCCACCTGGATACCTGGATTACTAGAGAGCCGTTTATAATCCCAGGGCCAATCTGGATGAGCCTGTACATATTCCCAGGTGATTCGTGGGTTCGCTGAGGCGATCTGCACAGGTCCCGTTCCCGCAATGCTTGTGCGATCCTGGCTTTCGTCCATAAACCATTCCAGGAATTCGCGCATTTGTTCTGCGTGCGCGCTACATTTCGCGAAGAAAAAATTATCAGCTATTTCTAAACGACGATGGGAGCTCAGCAGTCAAGAGCACACGAACGTATCAATCAAATTCACCGGGAGATCGAGGCACGCGCCGTAAACACGCCACCGTCCTCTTCTGATTACGCTGCATTTCAAGCCTGGGAGAAAGAAAAGCTGCAAGAGATTGAGCATATCAAAGCCCAGTTGCGAGCAAAAATTTGAATCTGCAAGCGTAAATGCAGCGTTCCTTCAAAATGGCTTCACCTCAGACACGTTCACCTCCAGGGAGTCCGCCTCCGGCTCCCAAGCGGATGCGCCCCGACGAAACCTTGGAACATATTTTGGACGAGGCTCTCGCGAACAGCGATGTATACATCGATGAGATTCGCGCTATGGAGGAGCTCATCCAAACTAGAAATTGGTACCCGACTAAGAAAGACTTGGACTCCCTCATTGCCAAGTACACCATCGCTCCGAAAAATCGTTGCCTCGGATGCAGCGTAGACATGGGGCCTTCAAACCCTCGTCAATATTGTGAGAAGACGCGCTGTCCCTGGGTCTAAAAACCCTATACAACGCTCTTCCATTTTTCTCTCCGGATAACTTAAACAGGCGGTTCCATGCGTGAATCTAAAGAGCTAGTCAAGCTCGATAAATTGGCTGAAAAGAAGAAACTTGAGATGGACCAAGAAAAGCTAAGCCTAATTCAGGGAGTTCAGAACGTAGTGCTACCCTTCATTCGCAGAAGGAGATTGATTGTGTACGGAGGGACTGCTTTCAATCAGATTTTGCCTGAGCACGCACGTTTTTATAAAAACGATATCATCTCAGACTATGATTGCTTCAGTGTGAATGCCTATCGTGATGCTCGCAATCTAGCTGACCTTCTTGATACGAAAGGATATCGCTATGTTCACGTCAAACGAGCTGTTCACGATAAGACGTACCGCGTTTTTGCGGAGCAAATGTCTATCGCGGATATCTCAGTCATTTCCGAAGATTTCTATAGTCGTCTCATGTTTCTCTCTAAGAATGACTACGAGTTGCATCGCCTTCCCTTCATCCCGGCACCTCTCCATTTCTTACGATTCGCGATGTATAACGAGATGAGTAAGCCGCGAGAATCGGCGCGCAGATGGCACAAAGTCTTCACGCGGCTCGGACTCTTTCTGAATCATTTTCCAATAACGCCAGTTAATCAAACTCCCAAGTCGCCAACAACCTCTGGCTTGGTGTCGGAGGCCGATATGAAGCGCCTCGTGGCGAGCATTAAAAAAGTGGCCGTCGCCCAATCTCTCCCTATCGGTGGAATGGCCGTCATCGCTCCTTTCCTCGGAGAGTCTGCTACAGATGATTGGCAAGGTACGATGGGGATGATTGATCTTCTCAGCATGAACGCCAATGCGACTGCGGAAACGGTTGCAAGACGCGCTGTCGATGTCCTCAAAGCGCGCCCGGCAGACGTGGATATCATTATCGAGACCAGGCCGTTTGGAGCGTTTGCATCCACGACGTATGAAACGACCTATGTGTCAGACAATGAGCCCATCTCAAATGTCGTCATGCTTCCTGAATACATCGTGTGCGTAGAGCGCCGCGGCACACCAAGTCGCGTGAACATCGCCAATATCTACGACGCCCATTACTCGTGCAAGTCCGTATATTCGAAATACAAACCGGTGCATATGTCGTGGGACACGATCATGACGATTCTCTTTGGGCGCATGATCGTTCAGGACGCAGATGATTTAAAGAAGCTCGTGGAAGCGATAGAACGGAAGCTTAAAGTGGTGCATGTAGCGGATCGCGTCAGCATAGATTGCTACGGACACACCCCCTCGAAAGAGGAGGTTATGCAAAAGCGATGGGACGAACGCTTGAAAACCGTTCTATACATCCCCAAATGAGTCATCACACAATCCATTTCAGGGTACATATGCCGGATCGCCGTGGCGTCGTGCATGTCCACTTGCATCGGGATTTGCCCATGAGACTGATTACAGAATCAGTCGACGACGGCTATGAGAAAGCAATCCTATTTCTGCGCGGGGAACCCATACAACCACATCTATCTCCTCGAGATATGGGGCTATATCCGCATATTATTTATCATGTTTACGCTCGTCGCCCACATTCTAGGGCCCCCGTATTTTGTGAATGGTTCCGGAAGTTCAAAAACTATATTCGTAATATGTAATGAATGAGGTCCCCAATCGGTTTTTTACTTGCAACAGTTATCCTAAGTGTAGCCCTTTCACAAAGCTTTCGTTTGCATCCTCTTAAAGAGGGGTTCAATGCAAAAAAGAAACATGACATGCGAGTCTATGTTCTCTTTCATGACGATAAATCAAAGCAGATAGCGAGCTCTTTTGATAAGTATGATTGGTCGGTGCCTTATCAGTTAGGAAAATCAATCTATATGGAAAGCGCCTTCCTGCCTTATCTCGCCTCGGTTCAAGAAGATTGGGAGAAAAAGGATTACGTTGGCATGATCACGTATAATATCATGCGTAAACAAGTCATTGATCAAGATATTGACATGAGAGAAATTGTGAATGCCAGCGATGGTGCGGACTTTATTGCCTTTTATGGGCTGTCTGTGCCGAATATGGTCGATTATGCAGAGGATAAACACCCGGGATTCAAGAACATATGGGTGAAGCTCTTGACAAAGATGGGCTTCTCTAAGGAAGACATCGACGCCCCTATCTCATTCTTCCAGTGCAATTGCTGGATGGCGAAGCCCGAGTGGATGGTCATGTATCTCGATTTTGCTCGAAGGGCTATGACTATCCTTGACGAAGACCAAGAGATAAAGGCGCTGTGCTATCGCGATGCTTCGTATACGAGCAATCTGAGCGAAGACCAACTTATGAAGATTTATGGTGCACCATGGTACACGTTCCATCCGTTTATTATGGAGCGTCTGCCGTGCTTCTTTGTCAAGCAATTCGATGCGAAGCTCTATGCGAAAAACATCGGGCCTTATGCGGCGGAGTTTATTCGTTGAGAAGGGCCTTATGTCCGAAGGAGCCTGTCGAAGACGTCGCACCACGGCCGCTCTTCCTTTCCGTCCAAGCGCTCTGGTAGCGGCTTATTGTCGTCATCATCGTACAAGGCAAACTCTTGCACACGTCCATTGTTGTTTACGAAGAGCACGTCGCCGACGAAATCGAGTGTGAGCAAGACTTCATTTTTATGTTTGGCATCCAGGAATCCATGGACCTCCACTACGTAGTTGTCGTTGCACGTATAACGCCCACCGTACAAATTTGACATGGCCAGCTTCATGTACGCCAGCTTCTTATCAGAAGAAGCAGCGAACCACCGCATTTAACGAGATGTGCTACTACTAATGATGATTGATATCATTTGTATCACTGAAAAATCAAATTTTTAAGGGGCAGTTCCGTTCAACGTACCCTTATTGATATACGTGACGGTGTAGTTGTTCGCTTTTATCGCGCTTCCGCTTGTTCCGATGGCACCACCAGAGTTTAAATTGCCACGAAAATAATCGTAATTAGATTGTGTGTTACAGTTCTCATTATTTATAGAACTTCCACCAGCCCCAGCACATCCCCAATTACCTTTCATGCACGACCAATTATTCAATGCAACATAATTCTTTCCAGACCCTCCAGCTCCACCACCACTGATTATTCCAGTGTTATTGAGGTTTATATTAGTTCCAAGAGATATTGCATCACCACCCGGTTTACCACTTTGTGGAGGATTTGCTATGTCAAATATGCAATAACCTATCATGTTTGTTGTGTACCCTCCGCCGGCTCCTCCAGCTCCTCCAGCTCCGGTGATATAAGCATCTTTTGCAACATTGAGAGTGATCGTGGAGCCTGTCGGGAACGTGCCCGTTGTCATGGCAGGAACGTTGGCATCGGTGCTATAACAATTTTTGCTCAGGTTCACAGTCAGGTTCACGGGCGCCACCGTATTCCAGTTAGGATAAGCTGCTTTGAAATCATTTAACAAATTGACACCTGAGCTGAACCCTGTATAAGTGATCGTACCTGTCTGAACGTACTGATTAAATAGCGTAGTGACAGCGGCAGCTGTTAGCGCAACATTGTGAATCCGGAATTCGTCGATGATCCCGGCGAAGGGTCGATATCCAGACCCGACAAAGGATGTGGTCGCGTTATCAGCAATTCGGAAAGTCGCCCCTGCTGCTCCTGCGCCGACGCCGGTGGTCACGCTAGGACATGCGACACCGTTTACATAGAGAACAAGAGATTGCGAAGGCACAAATGCCACTGCGAAATGGTACCAGGTATTCACTGTGATAGCGGTGCCGTTAGCCACATTCCCAGCAGCCCCGGCATTCGGATACAATGTACATGCTTTTGTCGTTGGGTCAGTGTAAGCAAGAAGTTGCAAATACTCTGTCGACCCAGAACCGAATTCCCAGACCGTAGAATATTGTCCAGGGTTGGGGAGCATGGTGAACTGGACCCAGCCGCTGACAGACATCAGCCTAGATACATCGTATGTGGTCGATAGGGTCAAGAAGTTCGACGACCGATTGGAAGTAGCCGTCGAATTGGTCGTGGGGTAGTTTGCTTCATTCGCGAAATAAGCGCCATTTCCGATGATAGCCGGATTGTATTTCACAGTCCCATTTGCATTGAATGCGTAATTACCAGTAGAATCGATGACATTCGAATCGAAGGGGCAATAACACGCGATTGTGGAAGGAGGAGCGACTGGAGGAGCGACTGGAGCGGCTGTAGGAGCCTTGGCTGGAGCGGCTGTCGGTGCCATCGCTGGGGCAGCTACAGGCGCCACGATGGGAGCGCCTATAGGCGCACTTGCAGGAGCGCCAACGGGTGCCATGACGGGAGCGCCTATAGGCGCACTTGCAGGAGCGCCAACGGGTGCCATGACGGGAGCGCCTGTAGGCGCACTTGCAGGAGCGCCAACGGGTGCCATGACGGGAGCGCCTATCGGCGCACTTGCAAGTGCGCCAACGGGTGCCATTGCAGGAGCGCTGACAGGTGCCATCACTGGATCACTTACAGGTGCCGCTGTTGGATAGTTGAAAGATATAGGGGCACCCATGCCAGTAGGAGGAGCTGCTTGTACTACAGCCTTTGCGATTACAACCGATGCCAAAGGCACGGCTTCCACCTGATATGTCCCGTACAATTTCAAGGGCAGGTAGCCGTTTGGCATCGCTAGCAAATTGTATTGTTCGAGAGAATGTGCACTGTTTTGGTTGAACGTAATAGCCAATGCGTTTGCACTGTTTACAAAGGTTGCTCGCTCTTCTGGATCGGAGCTTATCTTATATTGAATTGAGTTGTTGTTATACGCATCTGAATACATATTGTAAGCAGTATTCACATATTTTACTGTTGCTACGTATGACGTTTTAACCTGGGTGGTGTTTTGTTGAGACCCTGCACTACCGTCGATCGGTGGGTTTAATGGGAATGACGGTGCATTAAGTTTTACCGGAAACGCGAGAGCTGCTACTGGACCCGCAGCTCTAGTTGCTGCTATTGGAGGGGCTGCAACTGCATTCGCAATCTGAGGTTGCGACGACATAGATAAATACATGAATGCGATTACAATCATGACAACAAGAAGACATGTCACAATAAGTACTCCAGACATGATTACTATACAAAAAGAATATTATCGGGTAGAAATTGCGACTGGTCCTGATACAGGCGCTCTCGAAGGAGCTGACGAAGGCGCTGCAGAAGGCGATGACGAAGGCGCTGCAGAAGGCGCTGACGAAGGAGATGACGAAGGCGCCGCAGAAGGCGACGAAGAAGGGGCTGACGAAGGAGATGACGAAGGAGATGACGAAGGCGCTGCAGAAGGCGCTACAGCATTTGACCCCGAGTAGTTGAACGACACTGGGGCACCCATCATGGTTGGCTGAGCTGCCTGAACCTCTTTCTTTACTACCACTTGAATATAGTCTCCATATAATTGCAAAGCCATGTAACCATTAGAGGTTGCCTGAGCATTGTACTGTTCGAGAGCCCGACCACAATTCTGAGTGAAATTCGCCGCCAACACATTCGTTTTGCCGATGATATTCACTTTCTCTATCTTGTCAATGCTTGCATTGTATTGGTTCAACATTTTGTTGTACGCTTCTACATATATGACATAGGCACTGTTGATATAATTCAGAGTGCCCTGGTACAAAGCCTGAACCTCGGAGGTATTTTTCTGGGGCAGATTACCTTGAACTGGCGGGTTTGGAGGAAACGATGGCATTTTCAGCTTTGCGGGAAACGTTAGAACTGCTACAGGACTGCTGGTTGTGATATCTGTAGTTGTATCTACAACATTCGTGGTATTGGTCGAAACCACGGTAACATTTTGCTTAGCAGAAGACATAGCAAAAAATATAACTGCAATTACAATCATGAAAATAATAATAGATGCTGCTGCGAGCAGTTCAGACATAATTACTATACAAAAATAAAATTATTCTCAGATTATTGCACTAAACCATTCACAGTGCCTTGATTCGTAAACGTCACGTTGAAGTTGTTCTTACGAATGGCTACTCCACTTGTTCCGATGGCGCCTCCACCGCATGACGAAGTCAGGCTGCTGCCACCAGCGCCTCGACACCCGGCGGGTCCAGTGCTACATTCCCAACCATCATTCCTACATCTATTAGAATCCCAACAAGACCATCTAGTCCAATTGCAGTCCTGTTCAAATCTTTTACAAACACATGACGACCCACCTCCAGCTGATCCGGCTCCTCCTCCGCTAATAGTCCCGATGTTGTTGATGATAACATCTGTTCCAAGGCTGATCGCATCACCTCCTGTGCCTCCTGCTACCCTACCCCACCCACTGACCCCACCAGCACCTCCAGCGCCACCTGCTCCAGTCACAAATGCACCTGCAACGATGTTGAGAGTGATTTTCGAGGTAGCTGGGAACGCTCCTGTCGTCAGAGCCGGGGTTGCGGGATCACTACTGTAATTGTTTCCGCTGATGGTGACTGTTAAGTTCACAGGCGTTGTCCCATTCCAGCTTGGATTCGCTGCTTTGCAATCGTTAAGCAAATTGATGGGTGTTGTCGAGTCTTTGTAAGATAGTGTGTATGTAGGGAGCCCCGCAGGCACCGCTACAGGTGCTTTAGACATTGGTATCGTAAATGCGGTTGTCGGTGCGGTCCATTGTTGTGACATTGGTACTGCTCCTGATGTCACTTGTGTTGCCACTTGTGTTGCCACTTGTGTTGCCACTGGTACTCCCCTGGCTGTCACTTGTGTTGCCACTGGTACTCCCCTGGCTGTCACTTGTGTTGTCATTGGTACTGCCCCGGCTGTCACTTGTGTTGCCACTTGTGTTGCCACTGGTACTGCCCCGGTTGCCACTGGTACTGCCCCGGTTGCCACTGGTACTGCCCCGGTTGCCCCGACTGCCCCGACTGCCCCGACTGCCTCGGCTGCCACTGGTGCTTTTCCGTAAGCTTGTGCGACTTTTGAAGCCATTTGCGAAGCGCCTGATTCTACTTGTGCTACTAATGTGCTGATAAAAGTTGTGCCTAAGGCTGAAGGCTGAAATGCGGTGGGATACCCTGAACCATCCGATGGTGCAGCGGTTGCCTGGTCTGCATTCAAACTCGTGTATCCATTCGTACTTGCCATAGTGTTATATTCATTGATAGCATTATTGGCTGATGTGTTATAATCTTGTGCAGCTTGATTCATCGAATCAACAATCTGTGGTTGAGATGCAATTGAAGTGCTTGCATATTGTGTCGAGAGAGAAGCATACATGCGAGCATAAATAGCATAGGCTTCATTGATTTTTTTCAATGTTGTTTGGTATAACTGCTGCATAGTTGATTGGTTAGATTGTTGTTTTCCAACTTGAATCTGCGGCTTGTCTGGGAAGTTCGGTAAATTGATTTTGTTCGGGAAAATAGCTGCAATTTTACTCATAACTGATTCACCTACTGGTGCATAAGAAGTAACACTGGAAGGTTGAAATGCAAATGGAAGAGCTGTTGAGGTTTTCACAGGTGCTTGAGCTGCCATTTGGACAGGTGCTTGAGCCGCCATTTGGACAGGTGATTGAGCCGCCATTTGGACAGGTGCTTGAGCCGCCATTTGGACAGGTGCTTGAGCCGCCATTTGGACAGGTGCTTGAGCTGCCATTTGGACAGGTGCTTGAGCTGCCATTTGGACTGGTGCTTGAGCCGCCGGTGTTTTAATAGACGCGTATTTTCCGACAGGTGCTGCCATGGGCGCTGTTGCAGGTGCTGCAACCGGGCCCATTGATTTGTCTGATCCCATATACGCAATGCATACTCCAACAATAAGCAAAAAGGCAGTAATCAAGGATACTATGATAATAGGCCCCATATATTTAATTACTAGAATAAAAAAAAGCACATATAGCTTTGCTTATTATTATAACAATCCATGTCGACTAATGTATTGCAAACCGTACTGACACGTTGTCTGGGACCTATCGATGGATGGGTTGACACACTTAAGCCCACTGCAAACACCGCGTATAATTATGTTCATTTCACCCCCGTTCAAACCCTTGGAAAATCGGGGTCCATGTATTCCATCGCAGACCAGAACGAGCTTGCGCTAGAAATCCAGAGCCTTAATAACCTGGCAACCACCATCGCCAAAATCCACGACGTTCACGGAATGCGTTCCATGGTCGACATTGTATTGAATCATACCGCCGCAGATTCCCCGTGGCTCCAAAAACATCCCGAGGCCACATACGGGCCTCACAACTGTCTGCATCTTAAAGCACCTGAAATCCTCGACGCTGCCCTGTGTTCATTTTCACAGAAACTCGCCCTCGAAAGTCCCAGCATCAACAACGACGATGACCTGCGACACGTGATGAACCAGATGCGGCCGATTGTTTTCGGGCTCAACCTCCATGAGCATTACCCATCTCATCACCGTCACACGATAGACGATGCGCTCCACGCAGCCTTACGCAACATCGAGAATACCGTTCGCTACGAGCGCTTACAACAACGCTTGGGACCTATAACCGAAGCGAGCCCCCTCGTGCAGCCCTATTTCACGCGCATCGGTGATGTCGCCATGGCGAACAACGGCTTCATCTGGAATCATGATCCCCTTGACGACTTCATTGGCCCACACTCATTGGCCTATCTCCGACGCGATATCATCATCTGGAGCGATTGTGTGAAGCTGAACTACGGTGCCGACCAAAGCTCTTGGCTATGGGGCCATATGGAGAGTTATGTTCGTTCCATGGCCTCCATCTTCCACGGCCTTCGCCTCGACAATGCACATTCTACGCCTTTGCGCGTAGCCGAGTACATGCTTCAGTGTGCCAGAGAAGAACGCCCTGACATCTACGTCATCGCGGAACTTTTCACCGGGTCCGAAGCTACAGACCGCATGTTTGAAACCCGTCTAGGTCTCGATGCTCTCGTCCGCGAAGCCATGCAGGCGTCGAGCGCCGAAGACCTCGCTCGTCTGGTGACACTCTATTCTGCTAAGCCGGCGATCTTCTATGATTGTACTCACGACAATGAGACGCCTGCTCAAAAGCGCACCGCCAAGGACGCCCTTCCGAATGCGGCTATCGTCGCCTTCACAAACTGCGCCATCGCATCGGTCCGTGGCTATGACGAACTCGTCCCCCGGAACCTTAGCGTGGTGACGGAGCGTCGACCCTACGCGACACAAACGTCGACATCATCAACTATTCCCAGCGACGTTCTTAATTCATCCACAATGTCATGCACATTTACATGGAACTACCCAGCCACACACGTCCTTTTAAAAGGCAGCTGGGATCAATGGACTGATGCGACTGCCCTTGTGAAAACTCCCGACGGGTTTGCCTGCGCTCTCGAGCTTCCTTTCGGTTCCTATCAATACAAGTTCATCGTCGACGGCGAATGGCGAGCGGATCTGTCTAAGCCGATGCGCGACATAAACAATCATGTCGTCGTCGAATCGTCCATCCACTCTACTGATTTGACGAATGCCAAGATGCTCCTTAATACATTGCATAGTGAGATCCATGCCTATACAGAGACTCGCGTCGCGCGACAAGACCAAGTTATCATCGTCCAACGTTATAACCCACACACCTTCGAATCTATGTACCTTATTGCCCATACTGCTTTCGACGAGCAACGCCAAAGCTCTTGCTCATTTACCGTAGACGGCTCCATTGAGCCCATGTTTGCGATCTCTTTGAATGTGCCCGAACAGACGTTCCAAGCTGACGCGAAAACGATCAACGGCCTTCGTGGAGACTGTCATGTTTATTCAGGACTGCAATTTGCACATACGTTCTCATCTCTAGACGGGTCTGAAACGGTGATCAATTATTATCTCGACGCCGGCTCCATTATCGTCTTCCGCGCCAAAATAACGCCCCCTCCGCTTCCCCCACACGACCTCCTTGATACGATGACTCTCCTTGACCTCAATGCGTTATTGTATCGATGCGCAGCCGAATCAGATACATCCCCCTATGTCATTCCCGGATATGGACCCCTCGTGTACTCGGGACTTCAAGGCATCGTGTCGGCTTTCAAACAGAGTCGCGATGCAGTCTACCATCATTTGCGTGAAGGCGACTGGCTTATGCAATACACTGCAGCACTCCATCCGTGGTTGACGAAAGCCGTCGCCATTGTCACGAAATCCGCCCCTCTCAAATGGGCCCCAGCTTTCTTCGAACGCATCGTCACAGACCTATACACACTTGCCCGTGAAAGAGCCGCGCTCCAGATGAACCTACCCGCCGACGAGTTGGTTCGCGACCTGGCGATGGGGTCCGTGCAAATGTGGGGGCTCTCTGAAGGCAAAGCGTCGATGGCCGCGGGTCTTCCGCACTTTTCTACAGGATATATGCGCACATGGGGACGCGATACGTTCATCGCTATGCGCGGCCTTCTAATCAAGACGCAGCGATGGGGAGAGTGCGTCGAGGCCTTCAAGGCGTTCGGATCCGTTGTGCGCAATGGCCTCGTCCCCAATCTCCTTGACGGCGGCAAGAATCCGCGCTACAATGCTCGAGACGCCACGTGGTGGTTCTTGCAAGCGTTGCAGGATTATGTGAAAGCGGCCCCAGACGGTGTAAGCATCTTATCGATGCTCGTTCCTCGGCACTTCCCGCCTCCGGAATCGGAACCCTCTTCGCCGACGCATTCGCATTGGTGTTTCGCCGAGATCATCCAACATATCATGGAGCATCACGCCAACGGGATTCACTTCCGCGAGTTTAATGCGGGACCTGCGATCGATTCACATATGAGCAGCGACGGGTTCAATATCAGAATCCAGTTTGAACCTGAGACCGGGATGCTCTATGGTGGGAGCGCCTCCAACTGCGGCACATGGATGGATAAGATGGGTCATCATGGAGTCCCAGCCACTCCTCGAGACGGAGCTGCCATCGAAATCATCGGGCTCCTCAAGTCCACGCTCCGGTGGCTCCAACAATTGCATCTCGACTGCGCGTTTCCATACGAGGGCGTCTCCATCGATGGCGCCGAATTCGTAACCTATGTAGAATGGGATCAGCGCCTGAGTGAAAATTTCGAGCGACTGTTCTGGGTCCCTCTCGACAGCACGCATAAATACACGAACCGTTGTGGCATTTATAAAGACACCGTCGGCAGCACTGCCGAGTGGAGCGACTTTCAGCTGCGCCCGAATATGTGCGTCGCCATGGTGGTTGCACCAGAACTATTCAAAAAAGATAACGTCATTCACGCTCTCAAAGTCGCCGAAGTCTTGCTGGGTCCTTTGGGCATGAAGACGTTGGACCCCTCAGATATGAACTATCGCCCAGACTATGATAACTCCAATGCAGGCCCCGATCCTAGTTTGCAACTGGGCTTCAACTATCACCAGGGTCCGGAATGGCTATGGCCCATCGGGTATTATTGGATGGCCAAGCTGTTACATGACCCAGAGAACACAACCCACGAGACCGTCACAAAAGCTCTGATGCCGCACAGAGAGATGCTGAAAAAAAATGCATGGGCGTCTCTTCCCGAGCTCACTAACGGTGGCGGCGCCTTCTGCAAAGACTCGTGTCCGGCTCAGGCGTGGTCTCTAGGGACTATTTTGGAGGCTGTTCTCTACTAAACGAGATGGTCCCTGTGATAAGATACTTGTCACCGCTCATGATTTTCGGTTGACAGATCGGATAGAGCCATGATTGTGGGTATATCAATATAGATCCTTTTTTCGAAGCAATCGATTCTGATGATTGCGTGAAGTGATTAAAGAGGCTCAAACCAGTCTGGTTATCATTCAAGTGGATTACGAATGAAAACGCACCTACCCTATTGGACATCTCGAAATTCCAACGTTTTTTGAAGAACGCAGGCATATATTCTAACGAAAAATCAACGTCCATACATCTTTCCTGATTCCATTGAAGCAACTCCGCAAGTGATGGAGTAGTATCTTTCATATGATTAAAATACGTTTCTACCATGCTGTTCAGCATTCCGCCTTTATAATCGAATATAGCATCCATTTTTGATGTATCTTTATCTTGTATCGCAGTCTTCATTAGAGATTGTAACTCATCACACTCTGTTCCATTTAATACATTTTCATAGTACCAAATGTAGGGAAAAGAGGGACTAATGTGCATGGTCTGTATCTTGATTGTGTAGATCTCTACTAATCTCCCTTCCTCTATTGATTCTCCGAAATATCCATGAGAAGGAACATGGTAATTTTGGCATTGCAATATAACGGCTTTATTATAACGTATCAGTTCGGTTGATATTACACGGAAACGCCCCTTCAATTCTTGTGCGTCTAGTGACCCTAAATCTTTGTATACTAAATTGAAGTTCTTGGAATAATAATTGGAATCATACATGGCTCTCTTGTATACATATGACCGAATTCCACTTTCAACATGTTCCACGTATTGTTCTAAATCTTCGTTGTGATGTGTAGGTGTCAATGAAATCACTACTTGATAATCAGCTTGGTCTGCATGTACACCTACATTGCTATCGTGATGTGAATTTGCAATGCGATATCCATGCCAAAACACGTGCATTACCATGCCTTTCTTTTTGAAATAATCCTGCAGTTTAATATAGGACTCGGAACATGGGTCGTATGCGTCTGTCTTAGTAATTCCAGGTCGAATATCAAATTGTAAAGTAGGGTTTCGCAATGCCAATGCATATTCCCGCTCTTTCTCGGGGTTTGTGTAGATGTTTTCGATTACATCAAACTCATTAGTAGGTTCGTTGTAGGACATAGTATAAAAACGAATAAGAGCTATGTTCTTAAATCGTGATCTAAGTGAATCGCTTCATGTTTTCTTCGAACATCTTACCCAGACGCTCGAGAGATGCGCGGTAATCCGCCGAGCGCTCCTTCCACTCCGGCCACAAGAGATCATCGGCTACGCCAGTACATCGCGTCGGCACCTGCAAATCAAAGACTGGTAGCGTCCTGCTCTCGGCCTTGGCGAGTTCACCGTTATGGATCGCATCGATGATCGCGCGTGTCTCTTTGAGAGGCATCCGGTGCCCGCGACCGTAGGGACCATTGACCCATCCTGTGTTGACGAGCCAAGCTTGAGTACCATGTTCCGCCATCTTTTTGCTCAACATATCCCCATAGACTTTGGGATGTCGCACCAGGAAAGCCTCGCCGAAGCACGCCGAGAAGGTCGCTGTTGGGTCTTTTATTCCTTGTTCCGTGGCCCCCATCTTGGCCGTGAAGCCGCTGATGAAGTGGTATTGAGCCTGCTCCGGTGTCAGCTTGGAAACGGGTGGGAGGACGCCGAAAGCGTCGCACGTCAGGAAGATGATGTTCTTCGGATGGCCTCCGACTGCCGGCATTTTGACTCCAGGGATGTATTCAAGGGGATACGATGCCCGCGTATTCTCCGTAATAGAGACGTCGTTGAAATTCACGATGCGCGAGTGCTGATCATAGACGACGTTCTCGAGCACGCTCCCAAAGCGTATCGCGTCCCAGATCTCGGGCTCTTTTTCCCGAGTCAAGCCCACGCACTTGGCGTAGCACCCGCCCTCGATGTTGAAGACGCCGTCGTCGGACCAGCAATGCTCATCGTCGCCGATCAGACGACGCTTCGGATCCGCGCTCAATGTCGTCTTCCCTGTCCCGCTCAACCCAAAGAGCAGCGACACATCGCCGCCAGCGCCTTCGTTCGCCGAGGCATGGAGAGACAAGACGCCGCGCTCCGGCATCAAATGATGCATAATCGTGAAGACCCCCTTCTTCATCTCGCCTGCGTATTGTGTACCCAGAATGACCATCTCTTTCGTCCCCAGGTTAAGATCCACAGAGGTATTCGACGTCATGCCTGCAGTCAATGCATTCGCCGGGAACTCTCCTGCGTTAAAGATCGTATAGTCAGCGCCACCCTCGAAATCTGAAGCCAACTCCTCGCGAGTGGGTCGAATCAGCATGTTGCGCATAAAGAGCGCGTGATAAGAGCGACACGACACTACACGGACTTTGATACGATACTTGGGGTCCCACCCGGCGTAGCCGTCTTGGACATACAAGCGCGGACGCGTATTCAAGTAGTCGGCGGCGCGGACGCGATTGATCTGCCATGACCTATCGTCTTGGGGAATATTGACCTTGCCCCACCAGACGTCTTTTGCTGCCGCGCATTCGACGATGCGTTTGTCGTTGGGCGTGCGCCCCGTTTTGAGCCCAGAATAGGCCGTCAAGGCCCCGGTGGAAGTGATGGCAGTGGGCCGCGTATCGGGGTCAGTAGCAGGCATCTGGAGACCGATCTCGTAGAGTTCACCGACACTCAGATTCCTGAGCACTTCGCGATTTCGGATCCCCAGTCGCAAAAGCGAGGGGTGCCCTCCGATTTGTCTAACACCATTGACGACGAGCCTCTGCATCTATATTACGTACTTATTTATTAAAACTTTATATCCCTTAACAACTAATGAATAACGCATCTCATACCCTTGTTGCGCTATGTATGGTCATATCACTGATTGTTGTCCTCTCAGTCTTTTTCATGAATTCGAATATGAACGAGCCCTTTCTCAATAACCCAGATACCATCTCCAAGCTAGTCTCTGCCTATGTCATCAACCTTGAAAGAAACAAAGAGCGCTTGAACCATTTTCGCAAGTCATATGAATCGGCAGATCTTGGGAATCTGATACCTTGTAACCGCTTCGAGGCTATCGACGGAAACACGGTACCTGTGCAAAAATATGTCACCCCTGAAATCTTCACCGGCATCAAAGAAATCGACGCGACGAACCGGCGCACCAGCATGGGTCAACTTACCAGGGGCATGATCGGATGCTACTTGAGTCATCTGGCTGTCTATGATCTCGCGCTTCAGAGCTCGGCCAAGTACGCACTCGTCTTCGAAGATGATGCGAGCATCGCGTCCGACATTTACGGCTCCGCCATTGACAAAATCCTTCGCGGTGATCGGAACGTGCCTCATGATTGGGATATCATGCTTCTTGGTGTGATTTGCAATGACTGTCATGAATACAATGGGGAATACAATGTCGTAGACGATTTCTTCGGCTTACATGGATACCTCATCAATCGCCGGGCCATGGAGCTTATGAAAACCACCCTTCCCATAGAGACACAGATTGATATTCGGATGAGCATCCTGTGCCGCGAACAAAAACTAAAGATCTATAGCGTCATTCCTACGAAAGTTGGGGCAGGGGACTTTGGCACCGACCTACAGATGCGTATTGAACAAACTAAATGACCCAAACTCATAACATTATATACACTGGTGTTAATATAATTCACATATGATATTATTTTTAAGAGGCCATCTTAGAAGATCATTTGAATCGCGTAAGCTTTACGAACTACTCAAAGATATTGCCGAATCAATTTCACCTATGCCTTTAGATATCTACATTCATACTTGGAATATAATACAATCAACTGTAAGTTGGAGGCCTTTAGAACAAGATGATGCGGCGGTAACAATAGATATGATACATACGTATTTCGATGATATGGCATCTCATATTAAACATATTATAATAGACGATGATCGTAATATCGTATTAAAAGGAAACCTAGAAGGCTGTGTCGGACGGAGCAGAGCTCCGCTTTTAGGATGGAAACGGTATTGGTATGGACAATATCATATGATGCGATACATATCAACACATGCAGATATGGCTGATACCATAGTCAATATGCGCTTCGATGTTCTTGAGAATTCATGTAGTTTTACTAACGAACAAGTCGTGAACTTCGTCACAACTCTTAAACCGCCATTTACCAAAAACGTATTCTTAAAAGATGCCGAATTTACAGGGTGTGACAATGCCTATGCAGGCAGCACAGCGACGATGCTTCGACTTGTGACACATTTTCATGATAAGCTTGATCTCATTTTGAAATTAGAACATCGCATTCAGTATCAAGAGTTTCTGGTGATGAAAGAGAACACGGCCATATTTGAAAAACCTAACCAAATTTTACGCAAACTTATCCCAGGATTGTAACCCGCTTGGTTTGTAATCCTTCCAGGATTGTAACCCTCGCGGTTTGTAATCCTTTGTAACCCTTTCATAGTATGGTATTAGGTTTTTAATATAGTGCATTAGTAAAAGCACCATGCATCGTGTGCGTCAAGCAGACTTTCTCACAGACAAGATACGAATCCTCGACCAAGGCGTTTATCCTCCCCCTATTTTGTTAAAATTGTTCCCGCCTCCCAAGCCCGAGCCACAACAGGTACTTGAAGTGAATAACCCTCATATAATCGTCATGAACCTGCTGGCTGATCAGATTAACCATAATGTTGGATTGTGAATGGGGATGCATACACTGGCTACTTAAAGCATTTAAAGAAACTCGTTTTTTGAAACGTCGTAATGGCTTACGACAGCGGAAAAATAGAGTGAAATCACCAAAACTTTATAAATCAGAAAATTAAATTGTTAAAAGTATTAAATGACTCCTGTGGCAATTCCAGCTGCCACCACCACTTCTCAAAAAAAACATGTAGCACCTCCCGTTTCGGCAGCACCGACCGACTCCAAGATCATTCATGATCGGGCTTTGCGCGACTCGTTCCTTCTGTGTCAGGTCATGTTCTTCGGCCTGACTCTAGTGACCATCATCGAGGCCTTGCGCACGAACAACGTCATGGCACGCGGTATCATGAACCTGGAATCGGCTGTGTCCCTCGTGGCCGGTTACGTATACACGATCTTTGGGCAGATGGCCAACGATCCGAACACGACCTATCAAGACATTACGCGCCTACGGTACTACGACTGGTTCTGCACGACACCGATGCTCCTGCTGACGCTCATCCTTTTCTTCTCTTACGAATCCGGCAAGCCGATCGCCTTCTCCAAGTATGCGGTCCTCTTTGTCCTCAACTTCCTCATGCTATACTTCGGGTATTTGGGAGAGACGGGTGCCATAGAGCGAAACGCCGGAGGCGCGGTAGCATTCGTCTTTTACGGTCTTCTCGTCGCGGCCATCTTGTATATGTTTGTTCTTGGGCCGAAAGGGAAGCTGGCAATCGACGGCTTCGAGCTCGCGATCTTCGCTCTCTTCTTCGTCGTGTGGACGAGCTACGGTATCGTGTATTACATGAAGGACATCGCCATGCGCAATCGCATCATGAACTGTCTCGACGTCGTCGCCAAGATCTTCATCGGGATCCTGCTGTGGGCGCATGTGTCGGGCATCGTGGAATTCACCAAGTAAAGGGTCTAACTCATGCACTTGGACTTGTCTTTTTACGCACTTGCTTAACATAACTGTACTGACCTTTTATGTCGGACAAGAAAACAGGTTTCTTGTGCACTTTTATAAACTTATACTTGCCTTTTTTATGCACGACATACTGGCGCATATTGTACAATACGTGTTTTTCAGAGCTTCCACCTAAACTACCAAGGTTTAATCCAGGTTGCGGTTCCTCTGTCATTTTTTTCTCTACACAACGAGGTATGCATTTTTGTTTTTCTTCTCGTCTTGGCAAAATTCTACTGGCGATGCTATTGTCATTTTGACACTCGTATTCACATTCAATCTCTTTATACCATTTAAGCCTTTCAACGACATTGCGTTGCTCTGTTGCATCTGTTTGAGCTTTTCTCAGATCTACCAATGTATTTATATTTTTATTCTGTAATTTCTCGATATTTTCACGATAGTTTTCTATATGTTTATTATACTCTTCAATCTTGACCTTATATTCATTCTGTTCTATAAGAAGGTCATTAATAAACACATCTTTGTTGATGAGTAAATTTTTTAAATCAGTCCTTGCTTCTTTTGCTTCTCTTATTTCTTCATTGAGTTCACGTATATTTTCAATATATAGGCGTTCATTTTGTTTTTGATAAAACATTTCATCAGTCACATGTCTCAATTGTTTTTCTAAAGAAGCTTTGTCTTGTTTCATTTTTTGCAGAACCTCATCATCATATTCAGCATTTCTTTGCAGTGTTTCTAATTCGTAATTTTTTTTTAACTATAATGGCATTTAATCTATCGACAGCTTGTGCATTTTCTTTCAATCTATAATCATTTATTTTGCGCAATTCCTCTTTCAATTTGACAATATCCTCATTTTTTGACACCTGCTCTGCATATTCAAGATCTCGATGTTGTTTGTCTGTATCTCGACAAAAAGATAAAATCTCATCGAAATTCTTAATTATAAACATTTGTTTAAACAGATTTCGAGCCCAAATACGGTGCCTATCATCAGATATTAATGGAATACAGAAATACATAGTCATTGCAAGAGCATATACATCATTCCAAATTCCACTTTCCCAGTAGAGCGAATCGTCACCTTTCTGGATTATCCAGTTGTTGAATGTGGTATTCTGCATGATGTCTTGATCCACCCAATGACTTGCACTTAAATGACTGAAGAGAATTTTAAGCTCATTTTTCAAGATATCAATAGAATATGGTACAAACTTAGGAGTATGTATATATCTTTCTGTTGAAATAGAACCATAATCTGCGAGTATGAATGATAATTCACCTTTTTCGTCTCTCTTGTACAAAATATTTTCAGGTTTGATATCAAAATGATGGTAATTCTTTTTAGCTAATACTTGCAAAAATTTGCACGAATCGTTTACTAAACGCACTACATCGTAAAACGTTAACTTCATTGATCGACTATTTAGAATATCACGTATGCTCCCGTCAAATTTCTTGTATGGAATCGCTGTTTGTACAGTACCATGCCTACATCCATTACAATAACAGCTTAATTTTTTAATTGTACGGTGCAAAAGAGTCGCTTGAGTATTATTTTCAAACAGCTTTCTAACCACCTCATTTTTATCAAATTCTTCCTCCAGATTCGCATTTGGGTATTTACTATCTTCTCTGAATACTTTTAAGACGTATTCTTTTTTCAAATCTTCAACCATTATTTGTGGCATTTCTGCATTATTATCGTTTATTTTCATGTTGTATGAACAAAAATCGTCAACATCACCAACAATGCCAAATGAACCTTCGCCATAGATTTTTCCACCTTTTTGTTTTAATTTTCCCATATATTCAACAAATATCTTTTTCTGTCCATATCACATTTGGGAGCTATTTCACTCTCTCCTTTACACGTAAATTTTTTTGTTGCTATCTCCATTCACGGTGTACATCCCTCCTCGTTTGCCGTGGAAGATCTCAAACGACCCCTTAAATCCCGGGAAATACCGAATCTTCTTCAATGCATGTACATCTTTATGGAATGTGGGTCCATTGTTATTGTAGTGATAATGCATCGTGATCAGTTCGTTAATCACTCGTTTCAGTTTGTTCAGCTTCAAACGGAACTCCGGATATTGTAATAAGAAGCACAAGAACTCTTGAAAGCGTTTCTGCGAAGGTACTAAAGCCTCATTCTTGCCAGTCGGACGACTGAACACAGCTCCAGCTCTTGTGACCATTCTGATAAACGTGGGCATAAGTCCGCTAATTATATGGGCATCAGACTTTGTTTCTGGATGCGCCGATACATGTTTGTATACACGCGTAGCCGCTTGTGACTCACATGGGAGAATCTTTTTATTCATTTTCGCCAAAAAGTGCCAGGTTATTTTCAAGGCTTCGATGTCTCCGATGATCCCTAGCTCTTTTTGAAGCGTGAACCTAGCAAGCGGCTCGAGCTCTTCTCGAAGCCATTTACAACACGAGCGCACAGCAGCAATCTCGCGGCTATTCAGAAAGTCTTGGGCAAAGGCGAAAGATGGGATTGTTAGCTTCATTTCTCAAGGATAGCTGACAAGCATCCGACCGATTTCAATTTTTGAGGGAAAACAGGCTTTTTCCAAAAAATATTTATGACGTACAAATAAACTGGAGTCCTATTCTATACAAAGCCCCGAGTATATATGGTATGCGACTGTGACTAAATACAGCGGGTTTTACAAAGTGCGCGTAGGTGCTGAAAAGACTTGTGTCATGCTCACTGTCTTCCGACGGGAGCCTAGCTGCAAAATCGACGCCTTTCAACATAACGTCAAATGCACTGCTGCGCAAAGTCTAATACGCGGTGAAGGAACAAAGCAGATGCTGAAGGCGGCCCTTCGTTTTGTTACGTTGCGGTTTCCAAAAGCACAAGTATTCGAGTTCGCCGATACTTCCGCAATCAACTGTAGTCGGGGAAAGACGGTCAGTTTGATCCATCATTACTTTGCCAAGAAAGGAAAGACCTGGTACCAGGCCCATTTCAATGCTGTTCCGGAAGGTGGAAACGCTGTTCTCGCAGAGTTGCGGCGACATTTAGAAGAGCCACCGACCATGCTGTTCGACGTCTTTTACGACACTTACGTAAGACAAAGCAGCTCTACGATTCGTAAGCACAAAGCCGCATTCAAACGCGCTTACGAATCAGCGTCGTCTTTCAAGGCCTTTGTCTCCAAGCTCGACGAAGAATACGATTGCGCCATCTTTTACAAGTGGCTAGAGGAATACATGGACTCTGTATCACCCATCAGATTGTCAGAGATATGGTGGACGATTCCAAGATCAGAGGTTGCAGCGTGGCCGAAGCCAGTCTTGACAAAAGTCGAGACGACACCTATGTCAGGAGGCACTTTCAAGTCGTTGCCTCGTGCGACAAAAAGAGGGCATTTTTAGCTGAGATCTACCTCACTCATGAAATGGCGCCTGAAATAATCGTAGACATCGACGTTTTCTTAAAATAAGACCAACGCCCTATTATGTAAATACGATGAAGTACTTTTACATCCACGTAGACATATGAAGAATCGTTTTATATATGTTAGCAACAAATATCCGTCGTTTTCTTAGAATGTTCTGTAAAATCTTAGAATGTTATAGAGTTCTTTATAGATGTTCTTTTTAAATTATATGGAGAGAGAGGGAGTATGTTGTTTACGTAACACATCCGCACATAGGAAATTGATCTTGGACCCGCCTTTTGAGAGAAAACAAAGGACCTCCCTCTCTCCTCAAGACTTTTTGTATAACATCTATAAAGAACTCTATAACATTCTAAGATTTTACAGAACATTCTAAGAAAACGACGGATATTTGTTGCTAACATATATAAAGAGTTTTTCTCCTGTAACGTGAACAATATAAGGAACAATTGCATTAGTTTTTGAATTGTTCACCCTTAAAAATTTAAAGATGAATGAAACTTGATAGTGATTTAAAGATAAAAATCTCTTGATCTATTATAAAAAAAGAAGAACAATGGCAGATGAAAGTCACACAAAACGGCTTAGTTGTAAACGTTGCGGCTATTCATCAACGCGATATGATGCTATGCGGAAGCATTACATGCGTAAATTCATATGTCCTGCAAAACTTTCTAATGAATCTCCTGCAGAATTATTGAAAGAGGTATGCATCCGCGAATGGTCTGAGTTCAACAAAGAGACAAATACTTATGATTGCAAGTATTGTGGGAAGAAATACAAGACTAGTGCAGGCAAATCCTATCATAACAAGCGTTGTACCAAAAAAAATAAGCCTGTTGAAACTGTTGCTACGACTGAGAAGGAGCGCGTCGATGTCCTCGAGCAAAAGAATAAAGAATTGGAAGAGCAGATCCAGGAGCTTCGAAGGCTCGTTATAGCAGCACCTCATATTCTTAACAATAACAACAACACCAACAGCCACAACACTCAAAACAACAATATCACGAACAACATCAACATCCTCGATTTCGGCAGCGAGAATACATCGACCCTCACCCACGAGTTCCTCAAGGACTGCCTGTATCGCTGCCAGCCGATTGAGACCCTTCCCGAAGACGGCGAGAACGGCCTGACAAAGCTGATCAAGCACATTCACTCTCTGCCAGAGAACAAGAACGTGCGCGTCCGCAACCTCAACCAGTGTCTGATGGAAAAACGCCAGGACAACCGATGGATCGCCGCGGACAAGAGCGCCGTCCTCGACGAGATGGTGAGCAAGGGATATCAGATAATCGACAAGTTCAAGGATCGCAACCGTGACGACCTCGAAGACGATGTCCAGTTCCAGGGCGTCATCGAAGACATCGACGAGTACCTGGACGAAGTATCGACAAAAAACAAGCACGTCGTCGGCCCGATCAAGCGTGACGTCTACATCATGCTCATCAACGACAAGAGCCACGAGATCGTCCTCCTCGAACGTCGGCCGACGACTCTAGTCGAGGTATGCGCCAACAAAAATATATGATATACATCTAAAGCAAAACAATGACCGACAAGAAAGAGCTGCAACGTAAACTGGTGGAAGAGTATGTGAAGACCCTTTTCGAGGTGTCTGCATGCACCAACTCGCAATGCTCAAAAGAAGTCGACGCCCAGTCAAAGGCTTCGTTAAAAGCGGCGGCCAAGTGGAAAGAAAGCTCTAAAAACATGTCGCAGGCCGAGATGGTACAGGCATGGTTGAAATCCAGCCAGCAAGAGATGCTTGAAAGCCCCGAGGCCAAGAAACTGATGCGATGTCAGTGTAAAAAGTGCGTCGCTGTCGTATCTAAGCATCTCGAGGCTCTATTGGCAAACAGCGAGTTCAATTGTCAGAAGGCGAAGAAGAACAAAGACTCGTTAGATTGCAAAGTTATCGAACCCATCCACGCGTTTTTGGCCAGCCAAAAAGAAGCTGATTATGTGCGCGTCAAACGAACCCAATTTGGTGCTGGCAAAAGAAAGAAGGCAATGGTCGCCAAATAAATATACATTATGAGTATATGCCCCCGGTTTCTGCCCCAGTATCACAGCCAGCGTATACGCTGAGCCGGCCTCAGACACAGAAAAACAAATTTTGTGCATTCGGCACCGACGACGATCTCTCTGTTCTCGTGAATCCAAAAACGCAGCGAATGGCTCTCTGCGAAACTGGTAACGTATTCCAGTATGAAACAGACTCCTCGGGAAAAGCGCTTATGGATGCCTCAGGAAATTACATCAACACGATGAATGGCAAGCCTATAACAGAATCTGGAAGGTACCAAGGACATTGTTGTACCACGATGCCTTGTGATACCCAGGTTTCTTGCACCGTGAATGTGAATGTTTCTAAGGATTCAGCAGGAAATGTGTCTTCATATAGCACAACCACAGACAAAATCGCATCTTCTCCTCCAGCCCCAAATGGGTTGAGTTACATGATATTGGATCATTCCAAGTTATTGGGCATGTACTCAGGGATGTATGCCGATGCAAAGGTTCCGGTTCCCGACAATATTGGCATAATGATCAAGAATAAAACAACGGCGGATTTCTATGATGAATACGGTAACTTACAACAAGATATGGCGAGTTGTACAGATAAAAAATCTTGCAGCGAAATCAGTATCATAGCAAGGATGTACGAGGGGCTCACCTCCGACACCTGATTCATGACTCAGGCGAATAACATGCGCTTGGCGAATCCTCACATGTTTTACGGCATCGTTGTCGGCGCGATCGTGCTATTAGGAATCATCATATGGTTGTTCACACTGGCAATCTCCGCATTGAGTGCGCCAGCGTCTGTACCAGTTCAAGCACCAGTGCCCGTCCCTGCTCCTCCGCAAGCAACAGGAGGCAAATGGCGATCGCGCCGTTAACGCCGCCATTTTCCGCCGCCACCAATGTGCACTGGCGAGCCATGTGCCAGCGACGCGATACTTGGACTTGTAGAGACAAAGCCGACCCAGATCATGATCATCAAGAATACAACGACGATCGTCACAAGTGGCCACAACCATTCCCTCGAACTTGGTTGCTCCTTCGTTGGCACAACAAACATTGCAGGGGCCGAAGCTGAATTGCTACGTTGTATTCCAAATTGAACCGACACAGGTGAGGACATCTCTTATTTTAATAGTTGAAAAGTTTATTTTTCTTACGCCTTGCACACATCCAATGCCCTTGCTGTCCGGTGCTCGATCCGACAATCTCCGTCGACGACCATCCTCGTAGCCAGCAGCATCGCCTTCTGCAGAATCATCTTATCAGAATTGTGCCACTCATCGAGGCCGGCGAACGCCTCATTAGAACATACAACAGACACGTTCGTCTTCCGCAGCATGATGTGCACCGTATAGGTGATGATATTCATGATAGCCGGGATGCGTTTCTCAGTGACGACATAGGTCACGAATGACTCGATAATAGGGGTGAAATTAAGCGCCGCTACACAGGCATCCAAAGTTTCGTCCGCCTTCTGCCGATTGCATGCCAAGGCCCGCCCTAACAAAACACCTGCGTCGGGCAGGATCGCTTTGAGCACTTCATTCGAGAAGGCGACGACTCCTTCGTTTTCGATCCCCAATTGCTTCAGTTTATGAACCAGTTTCACTGCCAGCTTTTCGACCACGATCGACGCAGAGTAGCTCATTGATGTCGTAATAACAGCGTCCTTCACGCGTCTGGTGATGCCGTCGGCGTGACTCTTGGCAATGACCGCGCCTTCGGCCATCGTGTTCTTGACACGTTCTTTTATTTTTTCGATGTTTTCACGGATTCCTTCCATGACCTCCGTCATGAATCTCCAGCCTCCAGTGTGCTGCTTGACCCCTTGATGTGCTACACCCGCTTCTCCCTCGCCAACATCATCTTCATCGACGTCTTCCTCGGCATTCTTTTTAAGATGATACACGGCTCGGCTGTAGATGTCGATCAATTTGGCATATAGCCGCTTGTTCCCTATTATAGCGACCAGGTTTTTCAAGAGACTAGTGAAGCATTCGCGAAAGACACGCGACTTGTAGCGACGCGACGAAGCTTCGAATTCACATAGCACTTTGAGCGTATCGGGACTCATATATTCCGTGAACGTTTTGGGCATATTGCGGATGTTCAGATAGTAGAGGGTGACGACGTCTTTCAACAGACCCTGCATCGCTGTAGACATATTTGCGTAGCCTCGGGCGTTCTTGGCGCACTCGGGAATAGTGTCTGGTTGTTTCAACAGGCTCTTGAGCCGGATACATACGATTTTCTGCACGTGCTTGGTGATCCCTAGGCTTGAGAGCACGTCAAAGAGTTCGGCTATGTTATGCGTGCTGGTGTCGCGGATTTTAGAGTAAGAATCGCCCTCTCTCGTCACAGTCGTCATACCACCACTCATTAATATAACGAGAGTTAAAAACAATTGTCGTTATGGGGGGCGCTGTCGAGCATTAGCGAGCGTTAGGCACTGAAAGTGCCGTGGCATCCCCCAATGAATGGGGGTGCTGTCGAACGAAGTGAGCGTTATGGGGCGAGGCACTCAAAGTGCCGTGGCATCCCCCATCCATTAGAGCGCCTCAATAAACCCTTTGTGCATGATGTTGTAGACATCGGTATTCGTCACCGGCGCATAGTGCATGATGATCTTAGTGAAGAAGAGAAGCTCAATGCAGCACACTGCCACAAAGACGATGGCATTGTGCCCTAATATGTTACGGAATTGTTCCCGGGTCAGATTCGACACAATCAACGAGCATATCACGAAGATGGCTAACACAAACCATATAGCAATCGCCAACATGATGACATAATGGTTCGTCTGGGTCATGCAGTTTGACGGTATCCCTAGCATAATGATCTTGTTCACGTAGTCTTTTGGTACACCGTTGAGAGCAACCGATGAATCTGCCATATGAGACAACACCATCTTGTTCATTTTTTGTACGACCTCGTCGCTTGCATAGCCGACAAACAAGACAAGGATGACCGTATACACAAGTAGCATGTGTAACGCTATGTCAAAAAGAAACATCTTTACAATGTAAGAACAATATTTATGGCGGACCTTATACCCGATATTGTAGACATGTTGATCCAGATTCCCTTGCTGAGTCTCGGCATCGTCGTCCTCTTTTTCACCTATGGCACACAGGTTCAAAAGCAGGTTATCGCGAATCAACTCAAGAGTGCAGCTGCCTATTGCATGCACCCCATGTCTGTGTTATTGCCCGACGAAGCCAAGCAAATGGTCAAAAAATATTTGCAGTTGCCATCTAACAGTGCCGCAGAAGATGCAAAGGTCGAAGCTAACAACAAGATTCTCGAAGAGCAGGTACTAGTGTGGCTCACAGGGCTCATTATCCTGTTCACGATCATTATTACCTTGATCCTCTTGATTTATCGACATCCCTTCCCATGGGGAAGTCTGTTCGACGCAATCACTATCACAGGGTGCGTTATGCTGGTCGAGTTTATGTTTGTGACCATCATTTCCGGGAAGTACATGGTTGTCGATGTGCAAAAGATGTATGCGACATTTATGTCCAAGATATCTGTCCAGTAAAGACCCCTATTTAAAAACAACGCGCTATAACCGTCCAATGGCCGCCGTTATGATCGTTCTCGCGCCCACAGGCGGAGGCCTCGGGAACCTCCTTTTTCAATATCACGCCGCATACACGCATGCAAAACAGGCTGGCTCCGAGCTCTATATTTTGACGGACCTCAACGACGACCGCGGACGCCCGAATATCCTGCATTACGCCCGACTCTTCCAACACGCCAAGTTTATCACAAAGGAAGAGATGCATGCTCTTGCCCCTCAAGGCACGAAAGCTATTTACGAAGAAGAGTGTCACTTTTATGTGCCGATCCCCAAGCACACCGAGGGTCTCCTGATCCTCCGTGGCTACTTCCAGAGCTACAAGTACTTCACCTCGCACGCTGAAGAGATATCTCAGCTTCTCAGAAGCAACGAGCAACAGACGTGGAATCGTGCTAAGTCGCAGTACGCACAAGTCGGCAAACAGAACACTGTCTCTGTGCATATCCGCCGCGGAGACTACAAGCTTCGCCCCACAACGTTCTTGGTGTTACCGGAGTCGTATTACGAGGGCGCCCTCGCGCGCTTCCCCGGCCGTTCTTTCCTGGTGTACGCAGAGGACATCGACGAAATCACCGGTTGGGACGTCTGGAAAAACCGCGATGTCTCGTTCGTCAAGGAGCCGTGCCCCCTGACGACGATCTTTATGATTGCGCAGTCGCAGGACCATATCATATCGAATTCGACCTTATCATTGATGGGGGTCCATATGTGTGAGAATAAAGATCGCCGAGTCGTGGGTCCCGATCAGTGGTTTGGTCCAGACGGTCCGGCGTATAAGTTGGAGGATTTCTACGTGGGGGATTGTGGCCCTAGGCTACCCCCACAGCCCCCATACTAGGGGCTTCGCCTACCGGGTTGCTGTCTATGCCGCGCGTTTTGTTTTTCGCGATTTGACAAGTTTCTTCTTGCCCTTCCCGCATGTATTGCACCCTCCTTCATTTGTCGCCCCATGATAGCGGCTGTTCGTTCGGGGTTCCGTCATCGGCGGTATCACTACCCGGAATTCTGCTGGCACTTTAATGTTAGCTTCTGGGGATTCAAACACAAAGGCATTCTTTGGTGCTCGCAAAGTCGAGCGTCCTCTTCTAGGCATGACTATCGGAGACGGCCATTTTGTCTGTGGCAAAGAGTTGGTTCTGTTTGGATTATGACGGGGTTCAGGTATATCATGTTCAAAAGGATTTACCGGTCTCTGGATGATAGCCCTAATCTCTCTGCGTCTTTGCGGAGAAGACGCTTTCACTCTACTACTTGGCATAGGTGCAATAGGGATTGCTTCGTGATCTTGGTACGAATGTTCGCCTCCAAACCGGACGATACGCTTCTTCTTGTCGCCCATCCTCTTTTACTTATAGGCACATCTTTTTACATCGGTGGAAAATGGCTGTCGTAGACCTGCAACGTGATGGCGAAGCACATGGCGAAGATCCAGCAATCGTAGGACAAGTAGCGGTGGTGCGTCGCCAATCTGGCAACGGTCATAAAAAGGGTGATAGCAGTGGCGATTCCTAAGCAAGCGATAAGGATAGTGTCAAGCACATGCATTTATAGTCACTGACATTATTATTATTGCGTCGAACATCCTCCACTTCATGGGAAAATCCCCAAGCCGACTTGCTCAAGTTCATCCCCCATTTGGAGTTTTGGAGTTTTAGTGGATTGCCCCTAAGCAGCAGCACTCGCACACCGTGTACTCGCAGACCCCACACACGATCCCTGTACAGCCTGAGTCGATAGCGCAGTTCAGGCAGCAGGCGTTCTCCAGGTACCGACGATTCACAACCTGGGCTTCGTCGTCGTGGGCGAAATCGAACTCGGGGATATGGTCGTACAGCTCCTCATCGTCGAATATGATAGTCATCGGTTTGGTCATTGTCTCTTCTTTTTTTCTTACTTGCTTTATCCTTGAAGACGACAAGGCATTTCAATTTTTCTTTAGCGCTCTAGTATCTCTGTAGAAATTCCTTAACACTTCTTGTAGCGCCCTTTGATGTCGGCGATATAGATTTTGGCGCCTTTGGACAGGATGTAGTGCTTGCGCCCGTCTTTGCGAACAGTATACTTGCGCTTGTTGTACATGATTTTTTTAGAACTACCACCTCCTATTTGTACAGGCACTTCTTCAGGTTTAACCGGTTCAATAGGTTCAACAGGCTCTTCTTCATTAGCAGGTTCCTGTTGAACAGGTACTTCTTCATTAGCAGGGATACTTTCAATAGTGCTTTCGTTACCAAACAGTGCATTTAATGTATTTATCTGATCTGTATCCATCGTTTGTTCAAGTTCCTGTTTAATTAATTGCTCGCTTGATTGTTCACGAGTGGGGCTGAGGTTCTTGAACTCGGAGATAATATACTTAATTGAGAAATGAGGATTTACAATAAATACAACATCATCGGGTTGATTCGCGAATAGTTTTCCATTTTCATTGATTTGGACCTGTCCATACTTTTTGGATATTTCAGAAATTCCTTTTACAATAAGTGCTATCATATTTTTCACAGAATTGTATTCACTATATACAATAGGACGCCAGTCCGTTTTATTTTTTCCAGTTTCATAACTATAGCTTAAATCACTTTGTTGATTTTCTAGTGTTTCATTGAGTATATTGATTAAAGGTTGAGAGCCGCTTTCATAATCACTTTTATTCACTGTGTATATGCATAAATACGGGAAACAGTTTATTTTTGTAGGTTTTAACATTTTTGTCACAGAGTAGCGATTCTGCTGAACAAGTGCTCTGTCAGTGTAGAGAGTGATAGTGGCAGAGTCCCACAGCCATCCTCCTTTTACTTTTTTAAGACTTTTAGTCATATTTATAATCAGCACACACTTTTTTCGCACTTCTACACTGTCTCTTAACACTTTCTCCCCTAATTGTAAACCGCGCACTTCATGTCGAATCTTGTCGGCTTAGGCAACGTCGGCATAGGTACCACGACGCCTCAACAACTCTTGGATGTTAATGGCAATGTCAATGTCGCGGGCACCATCGTCGCGGGAACCGGCACCATGTTCCGTAATCGCATCATCAACGGCGATATGCGCCTCGACCAAACGCGCCTCGGGTCTAATGCTATCGCCGGTAACGTCGCCGCGTCCTCGGCCAACATCGCCCAGTCTCTCGATCGCTTTCAACTGGCGACGGGCTCTGCATCGGGCACGCTCTCAGCCAAACAGGTTACGCTGACAGCCGCCGACCAACTCGCCATCGGAAACATCAGCGCCAAGGCCGTCGCCATCTCTCCAAGCGTCCAACCCGATATCACCTTCGGACTCACGACGCAAGTGACTTTTGATGGCAGCAACGCGGTCGACACATTGGGCGGCATCTCGGGTCCTACGTGGGTTGGAACACCGGCGTACACAACGGGCAAAATTGGATCGACAGCGTTGAACTTGACGGCCAATCCTACCAATGCAGGAACAGCCACAACTCTTGTAAACTATGCACTCGCATCGTATACACCCACTTCCACAACAGTTTCAATGTGGCTCTACCCAGGTGCTAATAATGGGACAAATACTCAATATTTACCTATGTCTACCTCATCTTCTACTACATCATGGTATTCATCAGTAGAGCTCGTTCTAAGTTATGTGAGCAGCACGTCTTATGGTGTCATGGTGCAGACAACGAACAATAATGGTGCTAGCTGGATTTTTGCACCATCAGGGACAGTTTCATCACAACCTGTGGTCAATGCAAATACATGGTATCATGTTGCATTTACGCTATTATACGGAGGCAATATGATATTGTATATTAACGGCGTTGCAAGCACGCCTGTGTCATACAGCACAGCAGGCAGTGCGTTCACCCTGATCACATTAGGATGTCGTTCAGCCACCAACAACCTGTGCTATAACGGCTACATCGACGACTTCCGCATCTACAATCGCGCCCTCTCGCCGCAGGACATCACCGCCCTGTATAATTACAATGCCACCACGATCCCTCTGCAGGTCACGTCGTCGCTCAGCACAGGCCTTGTCGCAAACGTCACATTTGAAGGTGGGTCCGTGCAAGACGTGCTAGGTGGTATGACGAATCCTGTGTGGACTGGAACGCCGGCGTTTACGACGGGGAAGGTGGGGTCGACAGCGTTGAATCTCAGCGCCAATCCAGTCGCAAGTACCATCAATACATGCGTGGATTATTCCGTGACGATTCCGTCAGCGTTTACCTGCACCTTGTGGATAAACCCGACATCGGTGGGCTCTGGTAGCACCCCCTACATCATCTGCTTTGGTGGGTCCAACAGCCCTGCCTATTCTTTGAACATCGGGTTGAATTCGACGGGTATATACGTCGATGTTTGGTTGTCGGGTGCCAATGGCACCAATGCTCAAACATGTTATGGCAACAGCGCGTCGTATGTCCCTGCAAATGCATGGTCTCATGTGGCCGTGACTATTTCCGCGACGCCGAGTTCAAGTGGTGCAAACACGCTCTATGTGAATGGTGTATTTGCCTCGTCCACGGTCACGAGTTCGGGGTATATCACACAGGCGAGTAGTGGGACTGCTACAACCAAGGTCAGACTGGGTGGGTACCTCGGTGGTGGCGCTTCCTATAGTGGGTACATCGACGATTTCCGCATTTACAATCGCGTCCTCAGCAGCAGCGAGATCGCCCAACTCGCAGGCAACACCCCTGTCGTACCCATTCCCAACTCGCTCGCGGTCCCCGCCGCCCAAACGCTAAACACCGGTCTCGTATCCTATTACCCTTTCGAGTCCGTCGCAGCACCCACGAGTGGCCTGACGACGAACCTGACCTTTGACTCGACTACGGCCGATGCACAGGGCGCGCTGCCAGCCCCGACAGTGACAGGCACCGCCTTCTCGACGACTCTGCAGAAAGTCGGCACCGGTTGCCTCGATCTCACAGCCAACTCTGTCGGCGCCAACTCGTTTGGTGCCACGGCCTTGTTAAGCTACAATTACAGTTTATCTGTGCCCTGCACCGTAGCGGCATGGATTTACCCTAGCAATGCTGCTCCAGGAAGCGGCTTGTACCAAATACCTATTTGCTTTGGTGCGAGTGTATTAGGGTTCGAGTTTGTTATCAATCCGAGCGGCCAAGTGTATATCGATGTGAATATGAATACGGGCAATAATACAACTTCTGGATCTCTATCCACGTCAGGCATCAGCTCCTCCAAATGGTCGCATCTCTGTGCCACGTTAACGCCCAACGGTACGGCGTATTTGTACATCAACGGTGTTCAAGTAGCGACGACCACTTGCTCTGGAACCGCACTCACAAACAACGGGACCTTCACCATCGGCCGAGATGTCGCCGGCAACTGGGCCTACAAAGGGCTCGTCGACGACCTGCGAATTTATAACCGCGTCCTCTCCGCCAACGAGGTCGCTCAGCTTGGCGGCTACACATACGACTATCAAGCAACCCTTCCCGTCACGACGCTTACGAGCGGCCTGACGACGCTGGTGACGTTCGAAGGCTCGTCTGCACAAGACACCTTAGGCAACATGACGTCCCCAACGTGGACCGGAACTGCAGCCTATACCACGGGCAAGGTCGGCAGCACCGCCCTAGATTTGAGCGCGAATACATCTCCAGGGAGCACCCCATCGACGTATGTCACATATGCTGCAGCGGCGCCATCTCTTCCATTCACCACCTCCGTATGGTTTTATTCCAAGAGCTCGGCATCGTCCCCTTCGTGTGTATGGGGTTTTGCAGGGGCATCATGGGCACACAGCCTGGTTTTATACAACGGGCAAATGTACTCAGATTTGACCATCGGCACAGTGGGATCTTCTGCATCTGGGAATCTGCAGATAGCCAACTCTGCTGCGACAGCTGTGTCAATCAATACATGGGTGCATGTGGCGATCACGGTCGACCTGGTTTCACAGACCCAATCGATGTACATAAACGGAGTGTTGGCCAAGTCGGTCACCAATTTGCCGACCTCCGGAGTCATGGTTTCGAGTGCATCCCCATACGGGGCTATAACACAGTTGCGCTTTGGGACCAGAGGCGACATGGCCGCTAACGCATGGCAAGGATACATCGACGATTTCCGGATTTACAATCGTGTCCTCACGACCAACGAAATCGCCGCGCTCGCCGGCTACGCGAGTCCCCTCTCCATGGTCGGCACGGCTCAGTACGTCAGCGGACGCATCGGAACTCAGGCGCTCTACCTGGCCAACGAGGCCAATGTCACTGCGGTATCATTATCGTCGAATTACGCTCAGTTCTCAAATTACAATGTAAGTACTGTCACTGTGAGCAGTTGGGTGTATATTACACAGGTCCCTAATTCTGGGGTTTCTTCGTGCATTTGGGTGTTTGGGTCGAGCTCGGAGGTACTGCAACTCATGCTTTACAGCAGATCTAGCACACAGACCTTTTTCTATCCATGGGCTGGAGCTGGAGATTGGCCTACCATCCCGGCAACGACCGGGACATGGTATCATACCGCTGCAGTCTTTGTGGGAGGGTCTACATTTGCACTATATGTCAATGGTTTGTTGGCGGTGAATTACACATCAGGAGTGAATGCTGCCGCGTCGGGCCAAACGTTCCGTCTAGGTTGCAATTCTATTACAAATGTCAATGGAAACCGCCCCTTCGCCGGCTACATCGACGACCTGCGCATTTACTCTCGTGCTCTGAGCGCCTCTGAAATCGCAGCGCTGTTCTACGCCGGCCAATCTACTGCCTACACACTCTACCAACAGCCGATCGAGGCTCAGACGATCACAGACTTGGCATGGGGAACCTCGAACGCCCAGAGCGCCTCAATCAGTGCATGGATCAAAAACAATACGCCGGCGGCCCAGCAGTTTGCCATGGCTCTCAATACGAATCCGGCGGGCCTGATCACGTGGATTCCGTTTGAAAACGGCTCGGCGGTCGACGTGATGGGTTTCCTGTCGCCTCCTGCAGTCACTGGAACGCTGTCTCTATCTTCGACAATCTATAAAATAGGATCGAGCGCCCTAAATCTCACGGCGAACACCCCTCAGGGGACAGCTACTGCCAGCGTGTATTATTCATTAACTGCCCCACCTCTGATGAACAATACATATTCATTCTGGTTCAACCCTTCGAGTATGACGGCAGCTCAAATGATATTCACATTGGGTGCTGGGTTGAACTCTGGAAGCAATACGGCATTTAGTCTACAATTCTATATCGCATCAAGCACATCAATACAAATAGATATATACAGTGGGTCGTCTGGCTATGCATATGCCATTACGGTTCCAACTATGACCACTGGAACATGGTATCATCTCGTAGTCGCTATTTCTGCAGGCATGCCATCTTTGTCATATTTCAATGGTGTTCTCGTTGGTACAGGACCTACAGTCTCGGCGACAGCGACGTATACGTGTGTCGGCAGTACTATTCCAGTAACGACATTGCGCCTCGGATGTCAGCCCAGCGGCTTGTACGCGTTCCAAGGTTACATCGACGACGTCCGCATCTATAACTCTGTTCTGACGCAGGCCCAGGTCTATCAGCTGTACATCAACAACGCCAACTCGACGGCCCTCTCGTCGTATCTGATCCCCCGATCCCTCGTCTACAACACCCCCAGCATCCCGTCCGCAACGTGGCAAAAGGTCGCGTTCACAGTCCCCGGCGATGCTGTTGGTTCGTATGCCACAGACACATCCAAGTCGCTGACGCTATCCTTGTGCCTCGGCGCGGGCTCGACTGTCAGCACATCCAACGTCGCCTTCGCCTCGAACAACGCCGCGAGCGTGTGGCAGAACGGGATCTACTATACCGGATCCAACATCCAGACCTTCGCCTCTTCGAGCAACAACTTCCTCACAAACCCCTTCAACTCGGTGCTCCTGACGGGAGTCCAACTCGAAAAGGGCTCTGCTATCACGCCTTTCGAGTACCGCCATTATGGCGCCGAAACGTCGCTAGCGAATACCAATATCCTCGCCAACTATCAATCGACCTACGTCGGTAATAACGCGGGAGCCGGATTCTATATTCCCCGAGCCCTCCAATCGCTGAACAAGGTCGTCTACACATACACGGGCGCGGACCAAACGTTCATCGTGCCTCCGGGCGTGACCATGATCTTCGCCAAGATGTGGGGCGCCGGAGGAGCCGCAGGAAACATCGGAGGATGGTCTTCGGGGTCTCCGGGAGGTGCTGGTGGGTTCACGGTTGGCGTCCTCGCTGTCACACCTGGCCAACAACTGACGGTCATGGTCGGTGGTGGCGGCGTGCAATATGGGACGTCGTATGCGTATGGTGGTGGAGGAGCCCTTTACAACAACGGTGACAATCGGTATTGTGGTGCAGGAGGAGGCCGATCCGCGATCAGGTATCAGAGCTCGGATCTAATGACAGCGGGCGGAGGAGGGGGAGGCGGTTCTCAAAGCGTGCAAACTGGTGTCAATGGATGGGGATGTGGCGGCGGAGCCGGAGGAGGACTGCAAGGACAGAATGGGATGTGTTTGTATCCGATCTCTTCTCAAAACACGTATGCCGCTGGCGCTGGAGGGAGTCAAACGATGAACGATTTTAATTTCAGTAGCGGCGGGGTCCTCCTGTCGTCGCAAGGCGGGAATAACAATTCAGGATCTACATCGGGTAGCCAATACCAAGGAGGAACCGGTGGAATTTCAGGAACATATCCATATTCAGGTGCTGGTGGAGGGGGCTATTACGGTGGTGGTGGAGGACAATATGGTGCTGTCAGTGCAGTCATGCCAGGTGGTGGCGGCGGTTCAGGTTACGTAGGCGGGTGTGTAACGGGACAAACCGTGACTGGTTTGAATTGGACACCACCTGCGACAAACGATGTCGACTATGTTGCGGGCATCGCTACGGGAGGCCCGGGAGGAAGTTCGACAACTGGAGCTGGAAATGTGGCGGCGAATCCGGTGTATGCGGGCGGGAATGGAAGGGTGGTTGTTTATTACTAGTGGGGGATTGTGGTCCTGGGGCGAGCGCCCCAGCATGACCACCCCCCACAGCCCCCATTTAGGGGCAAGCCCCCACAGCCCCCATTTAGGGGGAATTTGTAGTGGGGGATGCCACGCACTTTCAGTGTATACAACTCACTACGCTTGACAACAACGCCTCACGTTCTGTTTTTAAGAGAAACCTTCATGCACTTAGAAAACAGAAAACATATAAAAATAAAACCTTCATGAAGAAACCCTTAAAACATATAAGAAAAATCACCCCCAATTACCATTATTTCCGAGAGGTCTTTCTTTTTGCCTTTCGTTTTTTCCTCCCCCCATCATTAGTTGTTGGAAGGATGAATTTGCAAACAATCATATTATTTAGAGCATTTTTCACATAGTATTGGGGATCAGTTTGCACATCAGATTTGATTTGTTTTAATGCATTATCGTAGTTTTCTCCAATCTGAAATGATTCTAGAATGATTATAGAAGAATCTCCCATTTGCCCAGATATATATGGAACAAACGGTTTATAGGTGTTTTCACCCTGGTCGTAGTGAAGTACTACTTGATTATTAGTGAAAGAGTAAGAGAATTGTGGCACAACATCCACATACACAACTTTTTTGGTATCACCATTCTTAACATAAATAGTAAACTCTTTTTCATTTCCGGGAATATTAATTACATTCTCATCACCAGTGCTATCAGCCCTCTTGAGAACAACTGCGGAGTTGGTACCTGAAGGAGAGTTGGTACCTGAAGAAGGATGGATTCGTAAAGCTACGGTCTCATCCGGGTTTTCCCAACCAGGCGGTCTAGATCTATTCATAATATATATTAATGAAATAAAAATAAGTGACGCCAGAAAGCTCATAGCGAGTAATTTCCCAAAGTGGTAAACGTTCCACAACTCCCATCCCCCATCACCACCCGGTAAAACGCATAACAAAACTTGACCT
>Ga0136642_1000158_pt1 | contig 40188 bp, 38 predicted proteins | sample LowCatLa1302831Y_FD_115313 | JGI IMG/M metagenome (GOLD analysis project Ga0136642, IMG submission 115313) | Freshwater microbial communities from Lower Cathedral Lake, Yosemite National Park, California, USA - 13028-31Y | ecosystem: Environmental > Aquatic > Freshwater > Lake ... | reverse complement strand
GCCGTTGCGTATCTCGCGAACCTACCGACGTCTCTACGCGTACAACTTGGTGGCGGGCTTGGGTTCGCAAGCCGTCAACGTCACCATGTTCTATCAATTGACGCAGGCCACCCACTCGCCGGTGGTGGTGGGCACGTTCGGCATCGTCGAGTTGCTCCCCCTGCTGTTGGGCGCCGCCATTGGTGGAGTGATCGCCGATCGTTGGTCGCGTCGGCGGGTAAGCATCACCTGCGAAACTGGGGTATTGCTCACCATGGCCCTGATGGCCTGGAGCACGACGTGGTCGAGTTTCCACGTGCCGATGGTGTTTATCTGCGGAGCGACGATGGTGGGTCTCACGAGTCTGCAAAGTCCTTCGCTCACTGCTCTGACCCAACAAGTAGTGCCGCACGACATGCAGCGCGCCACCGCGACCTTGGGGATGGTGTCGAATACCGCCGCGTCCATCATCGGCCCGGGTATCGGTGGCTTCGTGGCCGCGTCATCAAGTCCTCGTGCGGTCTACGTGGTGTATTGCGTGATGCTCGCCGTTACCATTTCGCTCCTGCGCTCGCTCACGGTGCGTGATCACGCCGGGCAGAGTGAACGGATTTCCCTCGCCGCCGCCCGTGAAGGGGCCCGTTACGTCACGACGCGCCCCGACATCGTGGGTACCTACATCATCGATACCTCGGCCATGATTTTTGCCTACCCGGTGGCCATCTTGGCTTTCCTCGCGGTACGTAGTCATTCCCACTTTGATGTGGCCCTGTTCTACGTGGGCCTTCCCACGGGTGCCTTTCTGGCCACGGTCACGAGCCGTTGGACGAAGAACGTTCGATATTACGGGCGGGTCATCGTGGTCGCGGCCGGCTTGTGGGGGGTGGGTGTGGTGATTGCCGGTATCAGCTCGATGACCTGGCTCATTTTTGCCGGCCTGGTTTTTGCCGGCGGGGCCGATGCGGTGAGTGCCATTTTTCGTCAGACCATGTGGAACGAATCGATCTCTCCGGAACTGCGCGGACGCATGGCCAGCATTGAAATGCTCTCGTATTCGGTGGGACCGACTCTGGGTCAATTTCGCTCGGGTCTCATGACACAGTGGCTGGGCGCTCAACGTGGCTTGCTCGCGGGGGGCGTGGTGGCTACCGCGAGCAACGCTGTGCTCGGGGCGTCTCTTCGCTCCTTGTGGAATTTTGACCGCACCACCGACCCCCACGTGGCGGCGGTAGCTCTGGAGCGGTCGCAGGAAGACCCCGCGCACGACCTACGCTAAGAGCATGCCCGCAACGACGTATCTCCTGACCGCCAGCGGTCCGGACCGTCCGGGCTGTGGTGCCCAACTCTTCCGCGCCCTGGCCGGAATCGAGTCGAATGAATGCACCTTGAATGATGTCGCGCAGATCACCATTCGTGGTCATCTCGTCCTCTGCGTAGAAGTAACGGTGACCAACGGTGAGAGTCCCGAGGCCCTCCGGGAGCGTGCGCGTCGCAGTGGCGTGATTGGCGAAGGCCTGGATGTGAGTGTGACCCTGGTGGCGCCGAGTGAATTCGCGGAGGGCAAGCGCTTGTTGGTGACCTTCCTCGCCCCCAACGTCACCACGGCAGCCATGGAACAGATTTTCGAAACCATCGCGCAATGTGGCGCCACCTGTGAGCGCATTGTGCACCTCGCGAGTTACCCGGTGGACTGCTACGAACTGGTGGTGCGTGGACCACAGCCCACCCTGCTGCGCGAACATCTTGGTCGGGCCGCCAAGGAAGTGGGACTGGACATCGCCGTGCAGCGAGCGGGACTGCACCGCCGCAGTAAGCACCTCGTGGTCATGGACGCGGACTCCACTCTCCTGCAGAACGAAGTGATCGACCTGTTGGCCGACGCCTGTGGTTGCGCCAAGGAAGTCGAGGCGATCACCGCCGCCGCCATGGCCGGTGAGATCGATTTCTCCGAATCACTACGCCAACGCGTGGCGCTGCTCAAAGGCTTGCCGGAATCAGTGATCGACGACGTGCGCGCCAAACTGCGACTCACTCCGGGAGCGCGCACCTTGATCCGCACTCTCCAACGACTGGGGTACGTCCCCGCGGTAGTGAGCGGGGGCTTTGTCGAAGTTCTCGAACCACTACTCACGGAACTCGGAGTGGATTTGCTCGAAGCCAATCGTTTGGAGATCAAAGACGGTGTGATCACCGGTTACTTGGCCTCGGCGGTAGTGGACCGCGCCGCCAAAGCCAAGGCGCTGATTCGTTTTGCCGAAGAAATCGGTGTGCCCCTGCAACAAACGGTGGCCGTCGGTGACGGGGCGAACGACATCGACATGCTGACCACCGCGGGGCTGGGCATTGCCTTCAATGCCAAGGCCATCGTGCGCGAACACGCGGACGCCGCCATCTCGGTGCCCTACCTCGACGCGGTCTTGTATTTCCTCGGCATCAGCCGTGAGGAGATTGAAGCCGAATGAGCCAGGAGCTCGACGCAGACGTCATCATCATCGGCTCGGGCTTCGGCGGGGTGTCGATGGCTCTGGAAATTCAGCGGCGTGCGTTGGGTTCTTATCTCATTTTGGAACGAGCCGAGTCTTTGGGCGGCACCTGGCGCGACAATACCTATCCCGGAGCGGCCTGTGACGTGCCGGCCTCGCTCTATCGCTATTCCTTCGCGCCGCACAGTTGGTCGCGCCGCTATCCACCACACCACGAAATCCTGGCCTATCTCACCGACGTGGCCACGACCCGGGGAGTGAGTGAGCACATTCTCTTTTCGCAGACCGTTACCACCCTGTCGTGGAATGACCGCGGCCGATGCTGGGACGTGACCACCGCTGACGGCACCCTGCGACGCGCACGATACGTGGTCGACGCCATCGGTCAGCTCAGCCGTCCCGCCACGGCAGACATCGCGGGTCGTGACGACTTCGCCGGTCCGAGTTTTCACACCGCTCGTTGGGATCACTCGGTCGATCTCACGGACAAGCGGGTGGCGATTGTGGGCACGGGGGCCAGCGCTATTCAAGTAGCGCCGGCTATCGCCGACCGCGTGGCCTCGCTCACCATCTTTCAGCGCAGCGCGCCCTACGTCTTGGAAAAGAACGATCCGACGAATTCTGCCCGTCGTCGCTGGACGCAGAAGTGGCTGCCCGGGCTGCAGAAGCCGGCGCGACTGCGCAGTTTCATCCTGGGCGAAGTTTTTGCCGCCGGTATCGTGGGGAATCTCAAACTGCGGGCCACCTTCACCGGTGGTTGGCAAAAGTATCGCGACGAGGTCATTACCGATTCCGAGTTGCGACGGGCCACCACACCGGATTACGCCCTGGGTTGCAAGCGAGTTCTGTTTTCTTCCGAGTGGTATCCAACTTTGAATAAACCCCACGTGGAGTTAGTGACCACCCCCATAGAAAAATTGGACGCCCGCGGTGTGCTGCTCAGAGATGGTCGCCACCTCGACGTCGACGTCGTGGTGTGGGCCACGGGTTTCGAAACGGCGTCGTTCACCGGCGACCTCGAGATCACGGGGCGTGAGGGGCAAGGCTTGAAGGATCTCTGGGGAGCGCGTCCCTTCGCACACCGTGGGGTCAGCGTGCCGGGATTCCCTAACTTCTTCTTTCTCTACGGACCCAACACGAATCTGGGGAGCAACTCCATCATCTACATGTTGGAAACCCAAAGCAGCTATATCGGGTCCCTGCTGCGCGCCTTTCGTGACCAGGGCGGAGCCCCGCGGGAAATCGACGCCGACGTGGCGGCTGAATTCGTGGCGTCGATGGACCGGGCGAGCGAGAAGAGTTCGTGGATGTCGAGTTGCTCGTCCTGGTACACCCACGGTGGGATTAACACCAATAACTGGCCCGGTTCGACCTCGTCCTATCGACGCCTTCTGCGCCAGGTCGACGTCGAAAATTACCGCGCAATTCAATAATTCCCCTCCTTGCCGGCCCTTCGCACAGCGTGTAGGGTGAGACATAAGACGCGTAAGTGTCTCACAGCCAGCGAAGGGGAGAGCGGTGAAAGTAACCATCAACGCCGAGAAGTGCCAGGGTCACGGGCGGTGCTTTTCCATAGCCCCGAATCTCTTTGACTGTGATGATTTAGGAAATGGTTTCGTCATCGGTGACGGCACCTTGAGCGCCGACACGATCGAGGTCGCTCGCCTGTGCCAAGCCAACTGCCCCGAACACGCCATCGACATCGAGGAATAATAATGAGCACTTCCGAGAAGCCCCCCGTACTTGATTTCGCCACTGACTGGGATCACACCGACCCTCAGTGGGTCAGTGACCCCTACCCGATTTGGGAAGACCTTCGTCAGCGATGCCCCGTTGCGCACACCGAGCGCTACGGCGGCGGTTGGTTCCCCGCAACCCACGAACTGGTCTCCCAGGTTGCCAACGACACGGAGAATTTCACTTCGCGCATGCCCATCGTGGTGAACGGCCGTTTAGGCGATGACGCTCCACCCGCCCCGATCGGCGTCGTGCCACCGATTTCTTCGGACCCACCCTTCCATCACATCGCGCGGCGCTTGATTCTTCCGGCTTTCGCGCCCAAGCCCATTAACGCCCTCGAGCCGCAGATTCGCGCGTTGTGTGAAAAGTTGCTGGACGACATGGAGGGCATGGACGTAGTGAACGCCGGTCACGGCTTCGCCCAGTTCATTCCGCCCGCCGTTATTTCGCACATGTTGGGCTTCCCCGAGGAGGACGGCGACCAATTCCGTGAGTTCGTTCACATTGTCCTCGAAGGCATTGACGAAATGGATCAGGAGAAGCGCGAAATTGCCTTCCAGCCCGTTGCGGATTACTTCGAAAAGCAGATTAACGACCACGTCGAGAACCCGCGTGATGACTTGACGAGCTACTTATTGAACGTCGAAATCTTCGAAGGTCAAAAGTTATCCGTCGAGCACGTGTTCGGCACCATGCTGTTGATTCTTATTGCCGGCATTGACACCACCTGGTCGGCGATTACCTCATCCATCTGGCACCTGGCTACGCACCCCGCGGACTTGGCGCGTTTGGTGAACGAACCCGAGCTCATGCCCGTGGCCATCGAAGAGTTTCTTCGCTTCTACGCTCCCGTCACCATGGCGCGATTGGTCAAAGAAGACTTTGACTTCAACGGTTGCCCCATGAAGAAGGACGACTGGCTGTTGCTGGGCTTTCCCGCCGCGAACCGCGACCCCGAGGTCTTTGACCGGGCTGATGAGTTCATCATTGATCGGGCGGAGAATCGTCACTTGGCCTTCGGACTTGGTATTCACCGTTGCGCCGGTTCGAACTTGGCGCGTTTGGAATTGCGCGTGGCTATTGAGACCTTTATCAAGCGCTTCCCGACCTTCACCCTGGATGATCCTTCCGTGGTGACCTGGTCGCAGGGCCAAGTGCGCGGCGCGCGCAACCTCCCCATTCGAGTCCGGTAGTCCGGGTGGTGGACAAGCGCCCGGTCGAAGATTTCGCCACCGACTGGGATCACACCGACCCGGCTTGGGTCAGTGATCCCTATCCGATTTGGGAAGACCTGCGGCAGCGTTGCCCCGTGGCGCACACCGAGCGCTTCGAAGGTGGATGGTTCCCCGCGACGCACGAATACGTTTCGGAAATTGCCAACGACACCGAGCACTTCACCTCACGCACCGTGGTCGTGGGTTCGGGCCGACCAGGTCCCGATGCGCCTCCCGCGCCCATCGGAGTGGCGCCTCCCATTTCGTCGGACCCACCCTTTCATCACATCGCCCGGCGACTTATTCTTCCGGCTTTCGCCCCCAAGCCGATCGCGGCGCTCGAGCCACAAATTCGTGAGCTCTGCGAACGACTTCTCGATCGGGTAGCGGGACATCGGGTCATCGACGGTGGTGTTGATTACGCCCAGTCCATTCCTCCTGCGGTCATCGCCCAGATGCTGGGCTTCCCGCCGGACGACGAAGAGATGTTCCGCGAAATTGTTGACCGGGTATTGAAGTCGGCCGACCTGCCCCAAGAAGAGCGCATCGCCCGCAGCCAATTGGGATCGGGATATTTCCAAGCGCAGATTGATGATCACCGCGAGAATCCGCGTGATGACTTGACCACCTATCTCATGAATGCCGAGATCATGGGCGAAAAACTTTCTGACCGGCACGTTCTGGGAACCATCGTCTTGATTCTGGTGGCGGGCATCGACACCACCTGGTCCGCCATCGGCTCGTCGCTGTGGCACCTGGCCACCCATCCTGACGATTTGGCCCGCTTGGTCAACGAACCCGAGCTCATGCCCGTGGCGGTAGAGGAATTTTTGCGCTTCTACGCTCCGGTGACCATGGCCCGTTTGGTGAAGGAAGACTACGACTTCCACGGTTGCCCGATGAAAAAGGACGACTGGATTTTGCTGGGTTTCCCGGCGGCGAACCGCGACCCTGAGGTCTTTGATCGGGCCGATGAGTTCATCATCGATCGTGAAGTCAACCGACACGCCGCCTTCGGTTTGGGCATTCACCGTTGCGTAGGTTCGAACCTCGCCCGCCTGGAACTACGCGTGGCGATTGAGACCTTTATTGCCCGCTATCCACAATTTACGCTGGCTGATCCGTCAGCGGTGACCTGGGCTCCGGGCCAGGTTCGTGGTCCGCGGGACTTGCCACTCCTCGTGAACTAAGTCGCCGCGAGGCCCAACGCCCTCCCGCGCTCACCAGCAGAACTACCACCAGCCATATCAGTGCCGTCGACACCATTCGGCTGGCCACGCTCGAGGCGAGGTAGTGGCTCGCCAGCGTGGCCACGTTGCTGTCCCCGATAGGGAAAAATGACGGCAGCATGATTCCGACCACCATCGAAAGGATTACAGGAAGACCGGCGAAAATCGCCAGGTGCTCCCAGCGACGCCGACGAGTAATCAGCACGGTGGTGACGCCGAGCAAGGCGAGTGCCAACACGACACTCAGGTTGCTGACGAGGGAAATGGAGTTGACATAGCTCAGTGGTGAGTTCTGTGGGCTGATGGCCACGATGAAATTATTCGGATGGCTGGGGGTGGCTTGCACCGTCGGGTCTACCCCGTGCACCGCCGTGGTGAGGAGATTAATGAGCGGGTTGGTATCCAGGTTGATGCCAGGCCCACTCGTCGCGGCGACGTCGGCGCTGAGGAAAAGTTGATGCGCCAGCGATTCGGCACGGGGTGAGAGCAGAACGGTACTGACGGCCGCGACGGCGGCCGCGTGATGGGTCACCAAGGACGCGCTGACGGCAGGGCTGGCATTTTGGTAGGCGTTGTCGATAATGGCACTGGCGAGCACCGGCGTCACGTGGTCGTCGTGCACCAGAGTGATGGCGGTGGCGAAGAGACGCGCGGGGCTACCGGCGAGGTCATTGACGCAGTGCGAGATGACGCTAACGAGTATGACTACGGTCAGCAAAGCTCCGGCTACCAAGTAATTGCAGAAACGAAGAATCTTTCGAAAAAGACTGACACCCACGACTCCGGCGGCGGCGGTACGCCGGAAGATGCCCATGGCCTTACCGTAACCGCAAGTTAGTCGTGCCGTCAGCCCAGAGACCTTTCATCCAGGCTTCGACCTCGTCGATCGCACGGGGGAGGCCGGCCGACAAGTTCTTCGGACCCGTGGCGGTAATTAAGATGTCGTCTTCAATCCGCACGCCCTGGCCGCGATAGTTCTCCGGCACGGTGAGGTCATTGGCTTGGAAGTAGAGACCCGGTTCGACGGTGATGACGTAGCCCTCGTAGAGTTCGCCACCGTAGTGCTCGCTACGGGCATTGGAGCAGTCGTGCACGTCAAGGCCCAACATGTGACTGACCCCGTGGAGGGTGTAGCGACGGTGCAGCTGCCGGTCGCGACGCAGCGCTTCTTCGGGCTCAACTTTCAAGATTCCCATGTCGTAGAGACCTTGGGCCAGCACCTTCATGGCGGCCTCGTGGGGGGCAATGAAGTTTGCTCCCACCACGGCCGCGGCAATACCGGCTTCTTGGGCGCGGTAGACCAACTCGTACATCACGCGCTGCTCGGGGGAGAAGGTCCCGTTAATCGGCATGGTGCGGGTGACGTCGGCGGTGTAGAGGTTGTGGCATTCCACTCCGGCATCCAGTAGCAACATGTCGCCACGGCGCACAATGCCGTCGTTATTAATCCAGTGCAAGATGGTGGCGTGCGCCCCACTGGCAGCAATGGTGTCGTAACCCACGTCGTTTCCTTCTACGCGGGCACGCAAATTGAAAACTCCCTCGATGACGCGTTCGCCACGACCCTCGGCCTCGGGCAGTGCACGGACGACGTCTTCGAAGCCCTTGACGGTGTAATCAACGGCCAGTTGCAACTGAGCAACTTCGAATTCGTCTTTCACCAAGCGCATCTCACTGAGCGCGGTGGGCAGTTCAGTGTCCCGTCCCTGGGGGGTAATGAAGGAGTCCACCTGAGCGTCAAATCCCCGCACGGTGAGAACGGAGCTGGGATCCAGGCCCACCAGATCCTTCTCGAGTTTTTCAATGGGGGCGGTGGCGATGTCGTAGAACTGCGCGGATTCGCTAATGCCACGTCGATAACCCACCCATAATTCGCCGTAGTGGTCATTGGTGAAGAATTCGTGCGTGTTCTTGTCGCGCCGAGCGGGAACGTAGAGGGTGCTGACCGTGTTACGAATAACCAGAACGGCATCGGGCTCAAAACACGCGGTGAGGTAATAAAAGTCCGTGCCGGGGCGAAAGCGGTAATTCGTATCGTTCGCGCGCACTTTGTAGTTGCCGGTGGGAATAACCAAGGTGCAATCGACAAACTTTTCGCCCACGCGACGTCGACGTTCAGCGCAATAGTCCGCGGCGGGGTGCACCGAGTCGTCGAAGGGATCATCGCCCCACGAGCTGGTCATGTGTTCAAAGAGGGTCCGCGGAACCGGTGGGCGGTGCTCGCCCACCCACACCCAGTTATCGCTGATGGGGTGTTCGGCGGAGACGTCGATTTTGTTGGGTTCTGAGCTAACCATGGTCACAATCTACCCCTTGGCTCTTTTGCGACTGGTCGCGCGTAGTGGTCGTCACTGCCTAGATTGACGGTATGGAAATGCGCCTAGAGATGACGGGTGACGTGGCGGTCATTACGTGGAACGATAATGAAAATCGCATCAACCTCGACTCTCTGGGTCGGTTGAACGAAATCCTTGACGAGCTCGAACCACGGGAAGGCCCTCTCGCCGTGGTCTGGACGGGAACCGGCAAGTTCTTTTCCAACGGCTTGGACGTAGAACTCTTCGCTCGTGATCCTTCGTCGATGGAGCCCATCATCAAACTTTTCGACGCCACCATGGGTCGCCTCCTTCTCTTCCCGGCCTATACCGTGTCCGCACTCAACGGACACACCTTCGCCGGTGGCGCTTTGTTGTCGATGACGACGGACTACCGCGTGATGCGTAGTGACCGTGGGTATTGGTGCATGAACGAATTGGACATCGGCATGGTGATTCCCATCGAGATGAACGCCGTGTTGAAGAACCGCCTCCCGCGCGCCACCTGGATTGACGCCATCATGACGGCACGACGCTTCTCGGCGACCGACGCTCTCGCGCGCGGAATCGTGGAGGAAATTGCGGAAGAATCTGCGGTGTTGCCCCGGGCCCTCGAAGTAGCGGCCGCCATGGCCGGCAAGGATCGCGCAATCATCGCGTACCACAAGCGCCAGGTCTACGGCGACGTGGCGCGATTGGTCGGTTTTCTTCCGCCGGTTTAAATCAGCCCGAGATCGCGAGCGATTTCTTCGACGTCGCCAATGCGCAAGCCCGATCGGCTCTGCAGGGTACGAATCAAGCCACCGGCTTCGTAGAGAGACTCGTGCGTTCCCGTGTCCAGCCAGGTAGTGCTGCGCGGCAAGACGTCACAACGTAATTCTCCGAGCTCGAGGTAGGCGTTATTGAGCGCGGTGATTTCCAATTCTCCACGAGCACTGGGAGCCAGTGTTTTGGCGATGCGAGGAGCCCGTTCGTCATAGAAGTAGATGCCCGGCACGGCGTAATTTGATTTTGGTTCGCTGGGCTTTTCCTCGATGGAGATCACCTGACCGTTCTCATCAAATTCCACGACGCCGTAGGCGGCGGGGTCGGTGACTTGGTAGGCGAAGATGAGAGCACCTTCAATATCGAGGTGCTGTGCGAGTTGAGTCCCGAGTCCGGCGCCGTAGAACAAGTTGTCACCCAGAATCAAGACGCTCTTCTCGCCATTCAGGAACTCTTCGCCCAAAATGAACGCTTGGGCGAGGCCGTTGGGCGCGTCTTGGATGACGTACTCAATGTGCAGACCCAAGTGAGATCCGTCACCGAAAAGACGTTGAAAGGCTGCCTGATCATGTGGGGTGGTAATGAAAAGAATTTCGCGAATTCCAGCCAGCATCAAGGTGGACAGAGGGTAATAAATCATCGGCTTGTCGTAGACCGCGAGCAACTGCTTGCTGGTGGCCTTGGTAATGGGGTGCAGTCGCGTCCCGTTGCCGCCCGCCAAGATAATTCCCTTCATCTTGCTAGCCTAGAACAGTCCAACATCCAGAAAAAAAATGGGGAGAACGCATGCGTCTGGTGATCACGGGGGCCGCCGGTTTTATCGGCTCGCGACTCAGCGAAATCGTCATGCGTGATGCCGAAATGCTGGGCTATAACGAAATCGTCCTTCTCGACGCCTTGACCTATTCGGGTCGACGCGAAAACCTCGTCAACGTTCTGGATGATGCCCGAGTTCGTTTTGTCCATGGCTCGATTAATGATGAGAAATTGACCGATGAATTACTTGCCGGTGCGCATGCGGTACTGCACCTGGCCGCTGAAAGTCATGTGGACCGGTCCATCGCCGGAGCCGCTCCTTTCTTCGTGACCAACGTGCTGGGAACGCAGCAGTTGTTGGAGTCGGCGCGTCGCGGCGGCGTCGAGCGTTTCGTGCACGTCTCCACCGATGAGGTCTACGGATCCATCGACACCGGATCGTGGAAAGAAGACCACATCTTGGAGCCCAACTCGCCGTACTCGGCGAGCAAAGCCGGTAGTGATCTGGCGGCATTGGCTTATCACTCGACCTTTGGCCTCCCCGTCATGGTGACACGTTGCTCAAATAACTACGGCATCCGTCAATACCCGGAAAAAGTTATTCCGCTGTTCGTGACGAATTTGATGGACGGCCTACACGTTCCGCTCTACGGTGATGGACTCAACGTGCGTGACTGGTTACACGTGGATGATCACTGCCAAGGAATTCTGCGCGTGCTGAGTGCCGGGCGAGCGGGTGAGGTCTACAACATTGGTGGGGGGACCGAACTCACCAACGTCGAAATCACCCATCGACTCCTCGCGCTGTGCGGAGTGGGCGAGGAAATGATTACTCCGGTTGCCGATCGCCTCGGCCACGACCGTCGTTACAGCGTGGACTGCACCAAAATCTCTACCGAGCTGGGGTACCGCCCGGAAGTGGATTTCGAAGCGGGCTTAGCGGACGTAGTGCGCTGGTACCACGACAATGAGTTCTGGTGGCGTCCTTTGAAAGGAACGAAGTAATGAATCTGGTTGAGCTCGCGCTGCCCGGTGTTTTCCGACTCGAGAGTCCCGTCTGGGGCGACGACCGTGGGTTTTTCCGTGAATGGTTCAAGGGACTCGATTTCGAGTCGCTTGGTCTCAATTTTGTGGCCGCCCAGGCCAACCTCTCCTATTCGCAGTCCAACGTGGTGCGTGGTCTGCATTATTCGATGGCCCCTGAAGGCCAAGCGAAAGTTGTGACTTGCGTCGGTGGATCATTACTGGACGTCATTGTGGATATTCGTATCGGCTCACCCACCTTCGGCCAGCACGTGAGTGTCGCCTTGGAAGCGGGCGATGGCGTGGGGGTCTATCTTCCCGCGGGCGTGGCCCACGGTTTCTGCGTGAGTGCGCCGAACGCGACCTTGGCCTACCTTTTGTCATCACCCTTCAATGCACCGATGGAATTGGAAATCCATCCCATGGACCCCGCTCTGGGCATCACGTGGCCCATTGAAGGAGAGCCCCTGCTGTCGCCCAAGGACGCGGCGGCACCGACTCTGGCTTTTCGTCAGGATGCGGGAGATTTACCACTCTTTGTGGGGTGAGTACCTCCGTCGGAGTCGTTTTCAGTCACACTGTTAGGTATGGCTTCTCAATTCATCTTCACCATGCGGGATCTTCGCCGCTTCTATCCGCCCGACCGCGAAGTTCTCAAGGGTATTTATCTCTCCTTCTATCCCGGCGCCAAAATCGGCGTCATCGGCTCCAACGGCTCCGGCAAATCATCCCTGCTGCGCATCATGGCGGGGCTGGATGATGGTTTTACCGGTGAAGCGCGGTTGACGCCGGGATTCACCGTGGGATATTTACCCCAAGAACCAACTTTGGACCCCACGAAAGATGTTCTGGGGAACGTGGCCGACGGCATGGCCGAAGCGCGTGACCTGCTGGCGCGTTTCAATGACGTCAACGCGAAATTTGCCGATCCCGATGCCGATTTTGACGCTTTGCTCAGCGAGCAAGCAGACCTGCAAAACAAAATTGATGCCCTGAACGCCTGGGACCTCGATCGCACCTTGGAAATCGCTATGGACGCCTTGCGCCTGCCGCCCGGTGACGCGGACGTCAGCGTGCTCTCCGGTGGTGAGCGCCGCCGCGTGGCTCTGTGCCAGTTGCTGCTCTCGAAGCCCGATCTCTTGCTATTGGACGAACCTACGAACCACCTCGACGCCGAGTCGGTGGCCTGGTTAGAACGGGCGCTACAGGATTATTCGGGCACCGTAGTGGCCATTACCCACGATCGCTACTTCCTGGACAACGTAGCCCAATGGATTCTGGAGCTCGACCGCGGTGCCGGCATCCCGTGGGAAGGTAACTACACCTCGTGGTTGGAGCAAAAACAAGCTCGCCTGGATTCCGAAGAGAAGGCCGACAAGTCGCGTCAAGCCGCGCTGCAACGCGAACTCGACTGGATCAAGATGTCACCCCGTGCTCGCCAGAGCAAGGGCAAGGCGCGCGTGAGCGCATTCAACGAACTCGTCGCCGAATCAGAAGCCGCGGAACGTCGTGGCGACAAATTAGAAATCTCGATTCCACCGGGTCCACGATTAGGCGATCTCGTCATTGACGCCAACAATCTGGTCAAGGGATTCGGGGATCGTTTACTAATTGACGATCTTTCCTTCATCCTGCCCCCCGGTGGCATCGTGGGCATCATTGGTCCCAACGGTGCCGGTAAAACCACATTGTTTCGAATGATGGCCGGGCAAGAGCAGCCCGATGGAGGAACCTTTGCGACCGGCCCGACGGTAGAAATGGCCTACGTCGACCAGTCGCGTGACGGACTGAACGCGGACGCCACGGTCTACGACGAAATTTCTGAAGGCAACGAAATCATCAAGGTGGGTACTCGCGAGATTCACTCGCGCGCCTACGTGGCGAGCTTCGGCTTCAAGGGAACCGATCAACAAAAAAAGATTGGCAATCTCTCCGGTGGCGAACGTAACCGCGCGCAATTGGCGAAGGTGCTGCGGACGGGCGGAAATGTTTTGCTCTTGGACGAACCGACGAACGACCTGGACGTCGACACTCTGCGCGCCCTCGAAGATGCGCTACTGGGCTTCCCTGGCTGCGCGGTCGTCATTAGTCACGATCGCTGGTTCTTGGACCGCATCGCCACGCACGTGGTGGCATTCGAAGATGAGGGCAACGTGGTGTGGTTTGAAGGGAACTTCTCCGACTACGAAGCCGATCGCAAGAAGCGATTGGGCACCGATGCGGATCAGCCACATCGTTTGAAGTACAAGCCCTTGGTGCGCGACTAGCTCATGAGGACGTCGAGACGGCGAGCTCTGGCCTACGGCGGACTCGTCTATCTCGGCCTGGCCCTTCTTGCTTTCTGGCACGTCTGGACCAGCTCGCCGGCGGGTTCACTGACCTGTCCCTGCGCGGACCCTTCCTTGTCGGTGTGGTTGTTTCAGTGGCCGCTCACCGCGCTGACGCATGGGTACAACCCCTTCTTCAGCCACGCGATGTTCTACCCACAAGGAACGAACCTTCTAGCGAACACGGGGATTACGGGCATCACCATTCCCTTCATTCCGATCACCGCGCTCTTCGGGCCCGTAGTGGCCTTCAACCTCGCAGTTCTCCTCGCGCCGGTGCTCTCGGGCTTGTCAATGATGTGGCTCGCCCAACGTTGGGTGAACTTCGCCCCCGCCGCCGCACTCGCGGGTCTCCTCTATGGGTTCAGTCCTCTCTTTTTGTTCCACGGAGCGGTCGGCCACCTCTATTTGATTTTCGTTCCCATCCCTCCTTTGGTGTTCGCCGCCTTACACGAACTCTGGTGGGTACGAAACCATTCACCCCGCCGCGTGGGTGTGGCCCTGGCGGTCCTCGTGATCTACCAGTTCTTTATCGGCACTGAAGTTCTTACAATGATGGCTATTGCGACGGGCGTCACGGTCCTGATTTTCGGCACGTACGCACGGTGGAATAACCCGATCGAATTCCATCGGGTGCTACGTGAGTCTCTTCCCGGCGTGGCGGTGGCGGTCGGTCTGTGTCTCGTCGGCCTCGTGTGGCCGACCTACTTTGCCCTCCGGGGAGCAGGTCATTACAACGGCCCCGTCCTTCCCGGTGTGACCAATCCCAGTGCGTCCCTGCGAAGTTTTCTCTTTCCGGTATCGGGAACGGACTTCTGGTGGTCACCCGTGACGCGTCGAACGGCACGACCGACACTGATCGGCATCCCGGTGGCACTCGTCGTACTCTGGGCGCTGCTGCGTGGTTCGAAGACGCAACGTGGTCTCGCCATCGTGTTCGGGGTGCTCGCGTCGATGGCGGTGGGTTCGCACTACAGCTTCTCCCTATGGCACTATGTCGGGCACTGGGGACTGGTGATCAACGTGATGAACGAGCGCGCCAGTCTGCTCTTCTTTATTCCCTTGGGACTTCTCGTGGCGTCGGTTACGGAGTCGCTGTCACGGGCCCCGCGTGGTGCGTGGTTGGCGGGTCTTTCTACGGTGGCGGTGGTGAGCCCTTTCGCCACGAACGCCGCCCGGGTGCTTCCCTACGGGAACGTAAAAGTCTGGCATCCGGAGTGGTACCAACGAGCCAACTTCTCCACGCCAGCGCACCAAGTGATTTTGGGCTTTCCCTTCTTCACCGTCTCGGCCGACATGCTGAGTGTGCAGGCCCTCCACGGCACGTCGTATTCGGTGGTGGGAGGAACGCTGCCGCAGTGGCGAACGGTCGATCAAGGCCCCGCGGCGCAGGGATACGCGGTAGTGAAGTGGCTGGCGTCATCACGGGTAACCGATCCGGCCGGCGGCGGAGACCCCACCGCGCATCCCCTCGCAGCGGACCAGAGGAACTTCAAAATGGCGCTGGAATATTGGCACGTCACGCAAATCGTTGTGCCCCGCGCCTACGGCTGGACGACCTCACCGGTCGCCCGACCACCCGCCCAGATTGCCACCTGGATAGCTGCCGCCACCGGGTGCAGCGCAACCGTGGTCCACGACGCGTGGACCTTTTTTCCCTGTCGCCACCCTTAGGGGAGAACGATTTCGAATCCAAATTCGAAGACGTCCAAAAGGCCGAGTACTCGCTGTAGTTCGTCACGACCGACCACGGTGGTGATTCCACCGGTGGCTTCGAGCTCTTCGAGCTTCTTGTTTCCCGCCGCCAAGGCCGCGAAGGCTTCGAGTTGCGCCGTGACCACCACGTCGGCGTCTCCGAGGTGTCCACGACGTGCGTGAATCGTGCAACGTCGCACGACGATGGTCCATTCTTCTTGTGAGCGATCCGTCACGCTGAGGTGAACGGTGGTGTCGGTTCCTACCGCACGCATGCCGTTAAGTCGAACTCCGATCAGGTCGACCAGTAGGTCCACGGTCATCGAACTCACGATGCCCGCCCCCATGGCATTTCCGGGAAGACCTTTCAGCATGGTGCCGTTCGCGCGCAACTCGGTGGCACCGGTGAGGTAAAAGTCACGCCAGGGTCCCGACTCGCTTTGGTATCCCAATTGTTCGAGGGCGTCGGCTTGCAGCAGACGAGCGGCCTCGTTCGTCGGATCAGCGAAGACGAGATGGTTCACGATTTCGGCGACCCAGCGGTAGTCCCCCTTCGCGAAGCTGGCTCGCGCCGCAGCGAGCAAGGCGTCGGCGCCGCCGGCGAGCTCGACGTAGCGGCGACCAGCTTCGACGGGAGGGTGGGGATTGAGATGCGCCGGGTTTCCGTCGAACCACCCGAGATAGCGCTGATAGACGGCTTTGGAGTTGTGCGAAATGGTGCCGTAGTAGTCCCGGTTGAACCATTCCTGGCCCAGGGTCGCGGGCATGGTGAGTTCTTCGGCAATTTCGTTCATGGTGAGACCAAGATTCGCCAGCCGCAAGGTTTGATCGTGGACGTAGCGATAGGAGTCGCGCTGACTAGAGAGGTAGTCGGCGATTTCTTCGACTCCCCAACGGGGCCAGTGGTGCGACGCGAACATCACGTCGCTGTCGGGTCCGTAGATTCGGAGAGATTCGTCGATGTACTTGCTCCACTCCAGGGCGTCACGAATCTGCGCCCCGCGCAAGGTGTAGAGGTTGTGCATGTTGGCGGTGCAGTTTTCCGCCATGCACAGCGCGCGCCATTCGGGGAAGAAAATGTTCATCTCGGCGGGGGCCTCGGTACCGGGCGTGATTTGGAACACCATGCGCACACCGTCGATGGTGATTTCGGTACCCGTGGTTTCGACGTCACGAGTGGGAGCTACCAGCGCCACGCTCGGCAGGGCGGGAAGACCTTTGCCGAGTCCGGTGTCGATGTGTCCCTTTTCGTCCTTGGGCAAGAGCGCACCGTACATGTACGTGGCACGTCGCAGCATGGCCGTGCCGGCCAGAACGTTCTCGCTGATGGCCGCTTCGAGGAATCCGGTAGGAGCAATTATCTCTACCCGCCCCGTGGCGATGTCCTCGTCCGTCAAAATTCCGCGTACGCCGCCGAAGTGGTCGGTGTGCGAGTGGGTATAAATAATTGCGTGGATGGGTCGCGGACCGAAGTGCTGGTCAATCATCGTCTTGGCCGCGGCGGCATTTTCCTGACCCGTCAGTGGGTCAATGACGATCCAGCCAGTGTCCCCTCGCAGAAAGGTGATATTAGAGATGTCGAGTCCGCGAACTTGGTAGATCCCGTCGGCGACTTCGAAAAGTCCTTCGATGTTGTTGAGACGTGCCTGACGCCACAGGCTCGGGTGGGTGGAGTCGGGTGCATTCGGGGTGTCTTGGAAGAGATAGTCATCGAGATTCCACACCGCATGACCAAAACGTCCGATGATCTGGCGTTCGGGTGATTTTGCGAGGAGACCCCGAGCGGCGCGATCGAAGTCGGAGAGGTCCTCAAAAGGAAGCGAGCCCAAGTGCTGGGCGTTACGGCGCGCGGTGAAGGACGTGGCGTCCTTGCGCTCGGCGGAAAATTCTTCGGTCATGGCTCTCCTTCGGAGGTGTCGTATCAGTCTGCCACTTGTCTCGTCATCCTTTTGTAACAAAGGCCGATGTAACCAAATCGTAAATCAACGTCCACTAGGGTTTTCTCCTGACGCGCGTGTGTGCCTTTCCTCGGGAGAGTTATGAAGGTTCTAGTTATCGGTGGTGACGGATTCTGTGGTTGGCCGACGGCCCTCTATCTCTCCGATCAAGGTCACGACGTCATCGTCGCCGACAACCTGAGTCGCCGCACCATCGATGCAGAATTGGGCATTGAGTCGTTGACGCCTATTCGCTCCATGGAAGAGCGCGTGGCCGCCTGGAAGGAAATCACCGGACGGACGATTGGATTCGTTCACCTCGACGTGGCGGAAGAATACGACCGCCTGCTCGAGATTTTCCGCACCGACACCCCCGACGCCGTGGTCCACTTTGGTGAACAGCGTGCCGCCCCCTACTCGATGCGCAGCGACACCACCAAGCGCTACACCGTGGACAACAACGTACGCGGAACGCACAACGTGCTGGCCGCCATTGTTGAATCAGGCAAAGACATCGCGCTGGTGCACCTCGGCACCATGGGTGTGTACGGCTACGGCTGGTCGGGCTCGGCACCAATTCCTGAGGGCTACCTCACGGTGAAGGTTCCTACTCCCGACGGCGACCTCGAGCGAGAAATTTTGCACCCCGCGAATCCCGGCTCGGTCTACCACTTGACCAAGACCTTGGATCAGCTGCTCTTCGCTTTCTACGCCGCCAACGACCAGATCCGCATCACCGACTTACACCAGGGCATCGTGTGGGGGACCCAGACCGATCAAACGGCCTTGGACGAGAGACTGATTAATCGATTCGATTACGACGGCGACTACGGCACCGTACTCAACCGCTTCTTGATGCAAGCCGCCATCGGTCACCCCTTGACGGTCCACGGCACCGGTGGTCAGACCCGCGCCTTCATTCACATTCGCGACACCGTGCGCTGCATCGAAATTGCTTTGACCAATCCGCCGGCCGCGGGCGACAAGGTCATGGTTTTTAACCAAGTCACGGAAACCTATCGCGTCCGTGATTTGGCTGAACTGATCTCGGGCCTCACGGGAGTGGAAGTGGCCAACCTGCCCAACCCGCGCCGCGAAGCCGCCGAGAACGAATTGAACGTCAGCCGCGACCGGTTTGTGGCCCTGGGCCTCAACGCCACCACGCTCTCCGAAGGTTTGTTGAGTGAGTGTCGCGATATCGCTCAGAAGTATCGCGACCGTGCCGACACCACCAAGATCATTGCCCGCTCCGTGTGGCGCAAGGGAATGGAAACCTCGCCCGACTTGGTGAAGTAGGTCGGTGACAGCGAGCACGTAACGTGTAGTCATCGCTGATAACCCACTCCAACGAATCGCCGACGCGGTGCGCGCGCCCGACTGGGACGTGAACGTGAACGCCGACGGACGTATCATGGCCACCCGCGACTCCGGCACCATAGGCATGCCGTGGGTCGTCATGGCCGGTAAATATTCTCGCGGCCTGCGCGTTTCTCTCTACCGACCCGGTGAGGACATCAACGTCGAAGGTGACGTCCTGGGTGAACTCAGTGGCAACCCGCGCGAAATGGGCCGTCTGCTCCGTGATCTCCTCGGCGACGTCGACGTCTCGTAAAGCGACGTCATGACGACCAAGTCCAAGAAGTCGTCCGTGGATCTCACTGTCGTCGCGGTGCCCTTCTATTTCCTTACGATGTGGTGGGAATACCGCACCCTCGCACGACTGCCGAAGGGCTCCACGGCGGGCCAGTACGAATCTCGCGATACTCGATCGAGCCTGCTGATGGGCCAATTGAGTTTGATCACTCCCCTCATTGCCCCGCGCCTCTTGCGTTGGGCAAATCCATCGCGGAGTAAAAGCGCGAAGTGGGTGGCCGTGATGTCGGTTCTCCTCGGACTGTCGGCTTCGCTGCTGCGACCGCGTCGTTCCGCGGACGCAGCGGTAGAAATAACTCCGCAGGCGACGAAGCAACAAGCAGTGTCGAACCGCCTCGCGCTCGGTTCGATTATTGCTGCGTGGTTGGTACTAGTGACGTGGTGGAACTCCGTCTTTACCGCGCGGAACCTGCATCGTTTTCGCATCAAACGACGTTTCCGTCACTACTCAGTAGAACTCATCGTTGCTCTCGTCGGATGGGACTTCATCTACTACTGGAATCATCGTCTGATGCACACGGTGCGCGCGCTCTGGGCCATGCACGTGGTGCACCACTCCTCCGAGCGCTACAACCTCTCGACCGCCTTACGTCAACCAGTGGCCGAGCCATTGGCGGCGGTGATTCCCTACGGTCTGGTGAGCGTGATCGGTGTTCGCCCCAGCACTCTCAACACCGCACGGGGAATAAATTTGCTCTGGCAATTTTGGATTCACACCGAAACCGTACGTAGTCTCGGCTCCAGCGAGGCGGTATTGAATTCACCGTCGGCGCACCGCGTGCACCACGGCAGCAACGGGCGCTATCTCGACAAGAACCACGGGGGAATTTTCATCGTCTGGGATCGGCTTTTCGGTAGTTACGAAAAGGAAGACGAGGCCGTCATCTACGGACTCACCAAGAACATCAATAGCTTCTCGCCGTGGGTCATCGTGAGCCACGAATATCAAGCACTTGGCCACGATGTGCTCGCGGCTAATGATTGGTCCACGCGGGCGTCGCACCTTTTTCGCCCTCCGGGCTGGAAGCCGGTACCGGCCTCCCTGGGAGAGCCATTGCCTGTTCTTCGCTAGACGAAGCGGTGGGCACCACCGCTAGGGTGTCTGGGTGCTCCCCACCTATGTGATTTTCCTCCGCGAAGGCATTGAAGCCTCCATGATTGTGGCTATTTTGCTGGCCTACCTAAGCCGCATTGGCCAACGAGATCACTTTCGTGAGGTGTACCTCGGTGTGGGTAGCGCCTTGGTGGCGGTTACCGGTGGTGGTTTTGCAGCCTATTTCTTGATGACCAGATACAGCGGCTCGCGCACGCAAACAATTCTTGAAACCTGCACCTACCTCATTGCAGCCGTGGCTCTGACCTATATGACATTTTGGATGCAGGGGCATTCGCGCAGTCTGGGAGAGGATCTGGAGCGTCGGAGCGAACAGGCAATTAGCTCGGGTTCGCGTTGGAGCCTGGGGATTTTGAGTTTCCAGGCCGTGGTGCGTGAAGGACTAGAGACCATGGTATTTACCTTGGCCATCGTCTTTTCGAGTTCCAGCCAAGCGTCGACCAATGGACAGAGTCGTGTTCTCATCATCGGCGCTGTCGCGGGGCTGGTGACGGCCCTGGCAATTGCCGTGTCCATCTATCGGCTCGGGCGTCGCATTAATCTCGGGCGCTTCTTCCGCATCTTGGGGGTAACCCTGATGATCTTTGCGGCGGGTCTCTTGGCCGACGCCATCCAAAACATGCAGGAACTTAGTTGGCTACCCTTCGGTCGTCAGGTCTTGTGGGACACCCAAAATGTCTTGTCGGAAGATTCGGCTCTCGGCGACGTACTGCATTCCTTCGTGGGCTACGCCGATCGACCCACGGTTCTACAGGCCGTCGTGTGGATTCTCTATCTTTGCGTAAGTGTGGCGTGGTTTGTGCGCCGGAATAAAAAAGCTACGAAGAAGCCCGTCGCGGCCTAGCGACTTCCGCGGCGGGGCTAGGAATCGAAACCCACGCCGAGCTGGTCCAAAGTTCGGAGCCAGAGGTTTCGCTTCCCGCCATTGTTCTCCGCGCGTTGTATCGAACGCGTGGTGGCCTTGATAATCGCGTAGCGCAGGGGTTCCGGGGGAAAGGGAACGGGCTTGCGACGTACCATTTGCAACTCGGTGCGCTCGGTGTGTAATCCGTCAAGCAGATCGAGCATGGTCGCCGCACCGAAGCGGGCGGCGGCGACGCCGAGACCGGTGTAGCCCAAGACGTAGGCCACGCGACCCTTATGGGCGGTGCCCCAAAAGGCCGAGAAGCGCGAGCAGGTATCGATCGCCCCCGACCACGCGTGGGTGAATTTAATGTCACCGAGCTGCGGGAAGGTATCGAGAAAATGCGAGGCCAAACGGGCGTGAATCTCGGGATTATTTTCGTATTCGCGCGCCATCTTTGACCGGTAGTGATAAATCGCGTCCCAGCCACCCCACAGAATCGATCCATCGTTCGTGAGGCGGTAGTAATGAAACTGATAACCCCCGTCACTAATACCCTCTCGCCCCTGCCAGCCGATAGCGGCGCGCTGTTCGGCACTTAATGGTTCGCTGGCGAGTTGGTAGTCGTAGACGGGAACGACGTAGCGCCGCGCTGACGGCACGAGGGAAGGAAAGGCGTTGGTTCCTAAGGCAACCTTCTGAGCCACAATCTGCCCGTACGGCGTCACCACGGCCACGCCATCGGTGTGGTCGTTCAGCGCGGTGGCTTTGCTGTGTTCAAAAATTTCTACTCCGAGGGCCAAACACGCGCGCTCAAGTCCCCAGACCAAGCGAGCGGGATCTACCAAGGCCGTTCCGTTCGGGTCGAAGGTACCACCCAGATAGGTGGGTGAGTTCACGCGGGCACGAACTTCCTCTCGGTTGAGAATTTGGATGCTGTCACCCATTTGGTTTTGCAACAAGGCCTCTTCGGCGAGTTCTTTCACCTGCCAGGGCTTCACCGCAACGAGCAACTCGCCGGTACGTTCAAAATCACAGTCAATTCCGTAACGTTCCAGAGTTTCTTCGATCGCGTTGAGATTCTCTCGACCCATACGCTCCAGCGTGGCGATTTCCTTGGGAAAGCGACGAAAACCATTAGTGAAGCCGTGGGTGAGAGACGCCGAGCAAAAGCCACCGTTGCGACCCGACGCACCCGCCCCCGTTTCTTCCTGCTCGAGCACGACGACGGAGCGTGAGGGATCACGTTCTTTGGCGAGGAGGGCAGTCCAGAGCCCGGTGTAGCCGCCACCCACGACGCAGAGGTCAAAGAGTCGCTCACCGACCAGGGTCTGGTGCGAGTTGGGTTCCAAGGGATCGTTATCGAGCCACCAGTTATCGGGCTGCGTCGTAGCGAGGTGCTGAAGTATGTGGGGATTACGTTCCAACATATCGTTGGGTGCGCCCCAACATCACCTTCTTCTGACTACCGATGTACCTCCATCATAGGCTTCGACGTCCACGAGGCTGTGTCGCAAATTGGCGTGCGGGGACCGAACACGACGAAATACAGCCGTGCCGCTTTAGTCTGGAGAGGTGAGTTTCTCGGGCGCCGATTACGACGTCATTGTGGTGGGAGCCGGCTTGGCGGGTCTGCGCGCCACCGCCATACTCCAGCAGGCCGGACGCGAAGTCGTGTGTCTCGAAGCATCGGATCGTGTGGGCGGGCGCGTGACCAGTGATGACGTAGACGACTTCATCATCGACCGGGGCTTCCAACTCATCAATAAGGGCTATCCAGAACTTCGCGCCGCCATCGATGTCGAAGAACTAGAGCTTCGTCGCGCACCCCGAGCTGTGGCCCTGAAGGGCGACGCGTCACAGACCATTGGGATATCGTCTCTCGGGGTACTGCTCGCTTCCCCACGCCGTTGGCCAGGATCGACCGCCGACGGGGTGCGAATGGCTGCTTGGTTAGCCCGAGTTACTTTTGGCCCCATTGCGTCAATCGAGAAGTCGAAGGACCTCAGCATGACGGTGGGCCTGGCCTCGCTCCATCTCTCGGAGCCGCTCCGTCGGGAGGTTCTGGACCCCTTTCTCCGCGGTATTTTTCTCGACCCGGAACTATCCGGATCGTGGAATTTGGCGCAATTGATTATTCGCAGCTTGGCCAGAGGCGGTCCCTCACTCGCCGCTCGGGGCGCGCGCCAATTGTCAGAAGCGCTGCGTGCGAGGTGCGAGGACGACTCGATTCGCTGCCGTACCACCGCGACATCGGTCTCACCGCACGGGGTGACCACGGAGTCAGGACGGCTCACGGCGCAGGCGGTGGTACTCGCGTGTGATCCTTCTGCGACGTCGAAAATTCTCGAGGTGCCGAGAGTGCCGATGAATCGACAAGCCACGTATTGGTGGGCTTTCGCGGGCGAACCACGTACGGCCGCGTTGGTGTTGGATTCGCGCACCCCTCAGCTGACGTCGACTTTGGCGGTGTCAGGAATTCAGCCGCGATACGCACCGCAGAACATGACCTTGGTGGCGGCAGCCACGCTGGCCACCCCCAGCGGCGAAAATGAAGCCCTCACGCGCAGTGCGGTCGCGAGAACTCACGAGCGATCGGTCAACGAACTGCAGTTGGTGGCCGTCAGCGATATTCCTGCGGCGTTACCGAGTCAGCTTCCGCCTTTGGCGCTTCGTCGCAATCCACGCGTCGCGGGCGTGTACGTCGCGGGGGACTGGTTCGAGTCAGCGTCCATCCAAGGAGCACTGGTCAGCGGACGACGAGCCGCGCAGGCGATTCTCGCGGACGACGCTCGTCGAAACTGACATTGGTGGGCCGCCCGGGTCTCGATCCCGGCACCTTGGGATTAAAAGTCCCCTGCTCTACCCGATGAGCTAGCGGCCCGGTGAAGCGAGGGTGCAGTAACGCAAACTCATAACTCGGACAACACAGACTAGCGCACGAGATTTATGACCTTCTCGTGCCTCGAGTGGGAAGATGTCCGGATGAATGCCGCCCTCGCTGGTCTTGTCACCGGGCTCTCGCTGATCGTAGCTATCGGTGCGCAGAACGCTTACGTCATGCGGATGGGACTGACCCGGCGTTACGTGGGCCTGGTGGTAACGCTGTGCGCGGTTTCCGACGTCCTCCTCATTGTGCTGGGTGTGGCGGGAATCGGCGGCGTGGTTCACTCGGCGAGTTGGGCGCTGCAACTCTTGCGCTGGGTTGGCGTGGCCTACCTTCTCTACTTCAGTTTCTCGTCGTTTCGAAAGGCACGACATCCCGAGGTGCTTATTCCGACTGACGAAAGGTCTCCCGCCGAGCGATCCGTGCTGGCTACCACTTTGGCTCTCACTTTTCTAAATCCCCACGTGTATATCGACACCGTGCTGCTCCTGGGGTCCATCGGAAACCAGTACGGTCACGCAAAGTGGTGGTTCGCCGTGGGGGCGTCGGTGAGTTCCGTCCTGTGGTTTTCCACTCTGGGTTTTGGGGCACGTTTCGCGTCACGCTATATGGCCCGACCGCTGACGTGGCGAATTCTCGATTCGCTCATTGGCCTGATCATGTTGCTGGTGGCCGTGAAATTGCTGGTGACCCCACTGCCCGCGTGAGAGAAGCCCGCTCGCGGAGCGATGCGGCAGGGTAGTTTGTGGGGGTGAGCGAAATTTCTAACGAAACTGTCAGCACTATTGAATCGACTTTGAACTTGGTGGACCAGGCACTCGATCGCCTACGCGCCGGTACCTATCGCTCCTGCGAGGTCTGCGCAGCACCCATCACCGACGAGGAATTGGCGAGTGACCCACTGCGCACTTCCTGCGTGGCGCACCCCAAACTCGTATAAAACAAAAATTCCCCCAGACCGCCGAAAGGCGACCCGGGGGAATTGATGACAGAAATTACTTTTTGGTAGCCCAGAAAATTTCGGCGATACCGGCAATCTCGCTCAACAAACGATCGGCCACGGCCACGTCGTTCGTCTTCTTGGCTTCGCCGGCCGACTTGGTGGCCCTCCAGAAGAGGTCGTGCAAGTTCGGGTAGCTCGCGAGGTGCTCGGGCTTGAAGTAGTCGGTCCAGAGAACCCAGAGGTGGTGCTTGACTAATTCGGCACGCTCTTCTTTGATGGCGGTAGCGCGCACTTTAAAGTCGGCATCCGACGACGCGGCGTACTTCTCCATGCAGGCCTTTACTGACTGGGCTTCCAGGGTGGCTTGCGCCGGGTCGTAGATGCCGCAGGGCAGGTCGCAGTGGGCGCTGACCGTAATGGTCTCGACCGAGCGGTCGAGGAAAGAATCGAGGCGAGAACGCAGACTCATGATGATGCCTTTCGGGTAGTTCGAAACGGATGTTTCCGTAGTTTCTAGGCTAGCGACTCGGGGGCGTTAGCGTTCTTCCTATGTTCTCTCGGTGGCTGCGCACCCTTTTCCTGCGGGTAGAGATTGACGGGGTGTCGATGATGCCCACCCTGGGGCCAGGCCAACGGGTCACGGCCTCGCGGCGCTGGCGTCCTCTCCGAGAAGGCGACGTGGTGGTCACCAGCGACCCTCGCAAGCCCGAACGTTTCTTGGTCAAACGCTGTGCGCGCCGGGAGGGTTCCTTATGGGAGCTGCGGGGCGATAACGAGGAGTACTCTACTGATTCACGTAGCTTTGGACTCGTTCCCGCACGGCAACTTCGCTGGGTCATCTCGCCGAGGTCGCTGCGCACCCTACGATGACGTCGTGAGCGAACAACGACCTCTCGACCTTGGCGCCTTCTTGCGCGAGCAACGCGCGGCCGCGCAGATCTCCCTGCGCAAGTTGGGCGAACTCGCGGGCGTCTCGGGCGTGTACCTCTCGCAAATTGAAGGGGGCTTGAAAAAGCCGAGCGCTGACATTTTGCAAAAAATTGCCAAGGGCTTGCAGATTTCTGCCGAGACCCTCTACGTGCAGGCCGGAATTCTCGATGCGCATCGTCACTCATCGACTGAAGCGGCTATCTTGTCGGATCCTCGTCTGAATGACGCGCAACGACAAGCCCTCTTAAGCGTTCTCGCATCCTTCTTGGCCGACGATTCTCCCGAAAGCACTTCGTCGAACGACAGTTAGGCTACGAGCGTGGCTCGCTTCGCGGTTCTCTCGTATCACACCTCACCCTTAGCTCAACCCGGCACTGGTGACGGCGGGGGAATGAACGTCTACGTCCGTGAACTCTCCGCTTCGCTTGCGCGTCTCGGGCACGAGGTGGAGGTCTATACCCGCCGCGACAGTTCTGCGCTACGCGACACCGTCGAGGTAGAGCCGGGTTTCCGCGTGCATCACGTGACCGCGGGTCCCAGTCGCGGCTTGTCGCGTGAAGAGCTCTCGGACTACGTGGACAACTTCGCCGACGCCGTCGCCGCCGCTTTTCGCTGTGGCGGCGTGCCGGACGCCGTGCACGCTAACTACTGGCTCAGTGGGCTCGTCGGGCATCGTCTCAAACACGAATTTTCCGTTCCGCTGATTACCACCTTCCACACTCTGGAGAGGGTGAAGGCGGAAACCTTCCAGCCCGAATCTGATCGCCGGGCCGAACACGAGCAATCCACCATGAACTGCAGTGACGCCGTTTTGGCCTCCTGCGACGTAGAAGCACGACAGATTGCCGCGCACTACGACATTGACCCCTCACGCATCCACGTCGTTCCTCTGGGTGTCGAACACGCCTTCTTCGCCCCGGGTTACCGCCCCCAGGCGCGTCGAGCTCTCAATCTCAGCGCTGAGGGTGCGCTCTTGCTCTACGTAGGGCGACTGCAAGAGCTCAAGGGCGTGGACGTCGCGCTGGAGACCTTCATCGAAGTGCGCCGTGAATTTCCCAACGCCATGTTGGCCATCGTAGGCGGCCCCAGCGGTCCCGCAGGCATGTCGACAGTGGACCGTCTCCACCAACGCGTCGTGGAAATGGGCGTGGTGGGTGCGGTGCATTTTGTGGCCCCGCAGCCGCACGAGCTGCTCTCGACGTGGTTCCGTGCCGCGGACGTGACTCTGGTTCCTTCGCGTGCCGAAAGTTTTGGCCTCGTGGCCTTGGAGTCAGCGGCCTGCGGGACTCCCGTGGTGGCGTCCAACGTTGGTGGGCTCACTACCTTGGTGAAGTCGGAACACAACGGCGTCATCGTGGATTCACGCACGCCGAGTGACTGGGCCGCGGCGGTGGCGTGGACCTTGTCCCCTGAGCGCTCAACTTCTCTGTCGACGAACGCCGTCTTATTGGCGCGGGACTACACCTGGAAGGCGACCGCTCAACGCCTTCTCGTCCTCGTGACCGCCATCGCCGACTCGGCTTTGGTGGTCTGCCCGTGACCAGCACTCCCATCGCCGATGACGGCGCCGCCGCCACCCTGAGCGCCACCATCGCGCAGTGGAGCGAGCCGTGGTTCGCCTCCGGTGTCCTGCGCGCGTTGGAGACCACCGGTGAGCCAGATGAACGCGGTCACTATCGGTGGTTAATTCGCTTAGCGGGGGAAGAAAAGGAATTCGTCACCTTGTGGGTGACCTTACGCCAGCGCACCGTCCACTTTGAAGCGCAGGTCATGCCCGCGCCCGAAGAGAAGATCGAAGACGTTTTTCGTTTTCTCCTCACCAAGAATGCCGATTTGTACGGACTGCACTTGGCCTTGGGTCCCGAAGCGGCGGTGTACCTCGTGGGACGGGTGCCGGTAGGGGACCTCAACGCCGAGCGTCTGGACGAACTCTGTGGGGCCGCCCTGCACTACGTGGACGAGATCTTCCCGACGGCTATGACGATGGGATTGGGCTCTTTGTACCGGCGGCGTCGGCGAATTGGCACGTCCTAGCCTCGGTCACTAGCGTAGAGGCGTGACCTTCCCCCTCGTCATTATTGGTGGTGGCCGTATTGGTGGCGCCTTTGTGAGCGGCCTCGTGCGAGCCGAGCACTGGACCGTCAAGGACCTCTGCGTCATTGAACCTTCGCCCGAGCGACGCGTCGAACTCGAAACTCTCTTCCCTGGCCTGAAGGTGGAGGCCGCGTTGTCCTTGGACCACGTGGGCCCCACCACCGGAGCGATTCTCTGCGTCAAGCCCGAACAGGCCGAAGCCTCCGCGAAGACCGCCGGCCTGTGCGGCGTCACGCGTCTGCTCTCAGTGGTCGCAGGTCTGTCGACCGTGCGAATCGAAGCAGCGATGCCGGGCGAAGTTGCCGTGGTGCGTGCCATGCCGAATACCCCGGTGCTGATTGGTCAGGGCGCCAGCGCCATGGCCGGCGGCTCGCACGTGCACACCGAAGATTTGGAATGGGCCGAAAAAATTCTGGGCTCGCTCGGAGTAGTGGTTCGATTGCCCGAGCGTCATCTCGACGCGGTCACCGGTTTGAGCGGACCCATGCCGGCCTATCTCTATCTCGTAGTGGAAGCACTCATCGAAGCGGGAGTTCACCAGGGTCTGACCCAAGAAATCTCACGGCAGCTGGTGATCGCCACCTTCGCCGGAGCGGGCGCTTTGCTGCAAGCGTCGGGTGAGTCGCCCGAAGTTCTCCGGGCGCAAGTCACCTCACCGGGAGGAACCACCGCGGCGGGAATTCGCATGCTCGAAGGCCGTGCCGTGCGGGCCAGTTTCTTAGAGGCCGTGGCTGCCGCCACCGAACGCTCGCGTCAATTAGGGCGCTAACAGAGAATCGCTAGCGTACAGACGATGTCGAGCGCCCTCAAACGTTCCAAGCAACTCAGCGAGCCCACCGTGGCGCGCTTACCCATCTACCAACGCATCACTGATGAGTGGATTCGTCGAGGCAACATCCGCATCGATTCGGACACTCTGGGCCAGCTCGCCGGAGTACAATCAGCCACCGTACGCCGTGACCTTTCCGGACTCGGCCCGCTCGGGACTCGCGGCTCGGGATACGAATGCATTTTGCTCAAGTCTCGAATTGACGAAGTTCTGGGACTGGATAAGCGCTACGACATCATCGTGGTGGGTATGGGAAACCTTGGTCGTGCCTTAGTGAACTCGCGCAACTTCTTAACGGGCAACGCACGCTTGGTCGGGGTCTACGACTCGGATCCGGCCATTGTGGGTACCGAGGTAGCTGGACTGGTCGTCCGTTCTATCGAGGAGCCCCTGTTGCCGGCCACCGTGGGCGTGATTTGCACCCCTGCGGAGTTCGCTCAGGACGTGGCCGATCGTCTGGTGGCGAACAATACGCACGCCATGTTGAACTTCGCTCCCAAGGTGGTCACGGTGCCCATTGGGACCGCGGTGCGCTACGTGGACTTCTCCATTGAACTGCAGATTCTGGAATATCACCTCACCAACGGCACGGGTCCCTTGGGCGGTGGCGTCTTGCACACGCTGGGCATTACGGCACCGGGTGCCACCGCCAATGCCTAGCATGAGGGCGGAGGTCTGATGTCGTTTATTTCGGTGGGTATTGATCACGAGAACGCACCCCTCGACCTCCTCGAGCGGGCCACGGTAGTCGAGGAGAACTGGGGAAAAGTTCTCCGCGAACTCCTCATCAACTCCAACATCAACGAAGCCGTTTTCGTATCGACCTGCCTGCGCACCGAGGTCTACGCGTCCATTGAGCTCTTCCACGGGGCGGTGGATGAAATCGTGGCCACTCTGTCGCACGTCACCGGCGTCGCGACCAGCGAATTCCAGCCCTACCTCACCATCCATTTTGATCGTGGAGTTCCGGCCCATCTTTTTGCCGTGGCCGCTGGTCTTAAATCCGTTGTTCCCGGCGAGCACGAAGTTCTCGGTCAACTGCGCCGAGCCCTGGAACGCGCCGACGAAGAACACGCGGTGGGTCCCGAACTCGCGGATCTCTTCCGTCGTTCACTGAGTACTGGTCGTCGCGTTCGCAACGAAACCATGATCGCGCGTGGCACGACGAGCTTCGCGCACGCTGCGGTCACCTTGGCCATGGAGGAACTCGGTGATCTCGCCAGTGGCGCCACTGGCGCCACTGCAGTTGTGGTCGGCGCTGGCCAACTCGCGAGTGGCATCGTCAAGAGTTTGCGTGATCATCCCCAGAAGCTCGGCGCTATTTCCGTGGTGAATCGCACGCACGACGCTGCCGTTGGTCTGGTTAATGAATGCGCCGACGAACGTATCACCACGGTGGCGTGGAGTGAGCTCGCCCGCACGGTGCGAACGGCGCATCTCGTTGTGACCGCCATTGAGTCGACGAACGCCGTGATCAGCGCTGCCGATTTTTCCTCGGACGCCCGTGTGGTTATCGTCGACCTCGGTATGCCACGCGTGGTGAACCATGACGTGGACGCACTGTCGGGTGTACGACGACTCGACATCTCGGATCTGCGCAATGTGGTGGATAAGACCTTGGCGGAGCGTCACGCCGTCTGGGATGAAGCGCAAGCAGTCGTGACCGATGAGGTGAACAAATTCACCCACGACCTTCGTTCACGCGGCGCAGCCACCATCGTGTCGGAACTCCGCGAGTACCTCGAAGAGCTACGCGTTCGCGAACTCGAGCGTCGTCAGGGTGACTTGAGCGATCTCACGCCCGATCAACTCGCGCGCGTGGAATCCTTGACCAAGTCCCTGGTAGCCAAGATCGCGCACCAACCGACCGTGGCCCTCAAGGAAGCCACCGGTTCCGATCGTGGCCAGCGACTCACCGAGTCCACGCGCCACCTTTTCGATCTGTGAGCCATCTCCGATTGGCCACGCGTCGATCGCCTCTGGCGGTCGCGCAAGCCGAGCGTGTCGCGCTGCTCTTGCAGCGTCATAACGTCACTTCGGAAATAGTCCTGTTGGATTCGCAGGGTGACCGCGATCTGACAACGCCCTTGCGGGAAATTGCCGGTGCGGGGGTTTTCGCCGTCGAAATTCAGCGGGCCGTTCTCGAAGGTCGCGCGGACCTCGCTGTTCACTCCGCGAAAGATCTCCCCAGCGACACCCCCGAAGGTTTGACCTTGGCCAGCGTGCCGGAGCGTGAAGACCCTCGCGACGTGCTGGTGGGGACCTCTCTCGCCGGCTTAGGCCCCGGAGCCACGGTGGCCACGGGTTCACCACGGCGCCGGGCCGTGCTCTTGGAACGTCGACCCGACCTCAATATTGTCGAGCTGCGGGGAAACATGGAACGGCGCTTGGCCAGCGTGCACGAACGCGGCATTGACGCCATCGTGACCGCCGCCGCCGCCCTGGTGCGACTTGGTCAGGAAGATCAGATCGCCGAATTTCTTGACCCGCAGTGGTGTATTCCCCAAGTAGGACAGGGTGCACTGGCCATTGAAGCCCGTAGCGACGACACGCTCGCTCTCGCCGCCGCCGGGGCCTTGAATGACCAAGAGGCCTGGCACTGCGTGATGACGGAGCGAGCCTTTCTTCGTGAGCTGGGAGCCGGTTGCTCCATCCCCGCGGCCGCCCACGCGCGGCGGGTGGGGGTGGACTACGAGATCTCGGGAATCATGGCTGCGGTCGACGGCTCCCGTGTTCTTCGCGCTACGCACCAAGGACACCTGCCCGATGAGGTGGGTCGACGGCTGGCTATTATTCTTCGCGATGAGTTGGGTGGCGGAGAACTGGAGGGTTGGTCGTCATGAAAATTGTCAGTAGTCGTCCCGATGACTTCAGCGCGCAACAACGCGAGGTTCTGGAATCGGCAGGGCACGTAGTGCTTCACGTGCCGGCAACGCAGATTATTCCGACGACGCCCACGGTGCCCTTGGCTCTCACGGACTTCGAAGTAATCGCCATGATGAGCCCACGCGCGGTCGCCGCCGCGTGGGAGTTGCTGGAAGGCGCCACACCACCGCCGGTCATGGTGGTGGGTAAGGCCACGGCCCGTGCCGCCACCGATGCGGGATTCGATGTACGCGTGGTGGTGAGTGAGACTGCCGAAATGGACTCGCTCGCCGGTGAGCTCGCCACCCGGGTGGACGTGGGATCCTGTGCGTCGATTGGCGCTCGTGCACCGCGACCGGAATTCGGTGAACTCCTCAGCAAACGAGGAATTCTCCACCATCACTACGCGGTCTACGCCACGGAACCCCTTTCGTGGAGCGACGAGCAATCCGAGGTGGTACGCACGGCCGACCTGATCATCGTGGGAGCACCCTCCCAGTGGGCGGTTGTTCGTCAGGTCGCCACTCCCACGACACCCTTGTTAACTATGGGAACAACCACCGCGGGCTTGGCGCGCGAGGACGGCTTCCACACCATCGCCGCGAAGGAATCGGAATGGTGGGCGGAATTACTCCGCTTTCTTGCCCTCGAAGAGGCTTTTGGCGAGCCCATAGGCTAGACCTTGTGTTTCCCACCGAACGGCCTCGCCGACTCCGACGTACCGCGGCCCTTCGTCAGCTAGTCGCCGAGACCACCCTCGCCCCCGACGACTTAGTTGCCCCCCTCTTCGTGGCCGAAGCCCTGAGCGCCCCGAAGCCCATTCTTTCTCTCCCGGGACATTTTCAACACACCTTGGATTCGCTCTCGAGCGAGGTTGCCCGCTTGCACCGTGCAGGTGTGGGCGGCGTGATCTTGTTCGGGGTGCCGGAATCGAAAGACGAGCACGGCAGTGGGGCCTTTGATCCGAACGGAATTGCCCAAGTCGCATTACGCCGCCTGCGTGACGAATACGGCGACGAACTCGTGGTGATGGCAGATCTTTGTCTTGACGAATACACCTCGCACGGACATTGCGGTGTTCTGCGTGCCGACGGCAGCGTGGATAATGACGCCACTCTCGATCTCTACGCGCGCACCGCCGTAGCCCAAGCCCACGCTGGAGCGGCGGTGGTGGCGCCGTCGGGAATGATGGACGGCCAAGTCGGTGCTATCCGTCGCGCTTTGGACGATTCTGGTTTTACCGAGACGGTCATCATGGCCTACGCCGCGAAGTACGCCTCGGGACTCTACGGACCCTTCCGCGAAGCGGTGGGGGTGGAAATCGCCGGGGGTGGAAATCGCCGTGGCTACCAGCAGGACTATCGGAATCGCCGTGAATCCTGGCGTGAGGCACGACTCGACGTGGAAGAAGGCGCCGACATCATCATGGTCAAGCCGGCCATGACCTACCTCGACGTAGTGGCCGATCTCGCAGAGCAACTCGACGTTCCCATCAGCGCCTACCACGTGAGCGGGGAATACGCCATGGTGAAAGCAGCTAGTGAGAACGGCTGGATCGACGGCTCGGCCGTGGCCCTGGAACAGTTAACCGCCATTCGACGGGCGGGGGCAGATTTCATCCTCACCTACTTTGCGGGCGAGATTGCTGAGACCTTGAACTCATGACCGGCAACGCCGAGTGGTTCGCTCGCGCTCAAGCAGTGATTCCCGGGGGCGTGGACTCGCCGGTTCGTAGTTTTCGCTCCGTCGGCGGTACGCCCTACACCGTGGCCAGCGGCAGCGGCGCCTACGTGACCGATGTCGAAGGCACCAGCTACATCGACTTCGTGCAGTCCTACGGCGCCTCCCTTCTCGGGCATGCCGATCCTCGCGTCATCGAAGCCATTCGCACCGCGGCCGGTAAGGGCACCACCTTTGGGGCTCCGACTCCCGGGGAAGTACTTCTCGCCGAAGCCATCGTGGAACGAGTCGTGGGTGTGGAACAAGTTCGTCTGGTCTCCTCCGGTACCGAAGCGGTCATGAGCGCGGTGCGCTTAGCCCGTGGCGCGACCGGACGTTCCAAAATTCTGAAGTTTGACGGCTGCTACCACGGACATAGTGACGCTCTGCTCGTGGCCGGTGGCAGTGGTGTGGCGCAACTGGGTCTTCCCGGTTCCGCCGGCGTGACCGACGGCGCCGTGGGTGACACCATCGTGGCGCCCTACAACGTGGTGCCGACTTTGGACGAGAACGTGGCCGCCGTGTTGGTCGAAGCCGTGGCCGCCAACATGAACTTGGTACGACCCACGGCGGGATTTCTGGTTGGGTTGCGTGCCGAATGCGACCGGGTCGGCGCCTTGTTGATTTTTGACGAAGTCATTACTGGCTTCCGCCTGGACCAAGGTGGAGCGGAGTCATATTTCGGCGTGACCCCCGACCTCTGGTGCTTCGGGAAGGTGATCGGTGGGGGACTCCCCGTCGGTGCCTTTGCCGGAACGAGAGAGATTTTTCGTCACCTCGCACCGCTCGGTCCCGTCTACCAAGCCGGCACCTTGTCGGGTAATCCGCTGGCTACCGCCGCGGGGCTCGCCGTTCTCCAGAACGTCACGCCCGCTGCGTACGCGGAACTCGCCACGCGCGCCACGCGCTTTGGTCGCCAATTGTGCGCCGCCATCCGCGAGAGCGGCCTGTGGGCCTGCGTTCCCGGTGAAGGTCCACTGCTGGGTCTCTATCTCGCGGCCGAAAATTCGTCGGCACCTGCGAACTTCAACGAAGCGAAGGTGCTCTGCGATAACGGGGTCTACTCGACCTTCTTCCACGCCATGCTGGAACGCGGCGTCGCCCTGGCTCCCGGAGCCTACGAAATCATGTTCGTATCCTTCGCGCACGACGACGCCATTCTTGATCGCACCGTGGCTATTGCCGCTGAGGCGGCCGTCGTGACCGCACAAAAACACCTGTAAATAAAAAAGGGCGCCCACCAAAGTGGACGCCCTTTTTTTTGAGGACTGCTTACTTCACGTTCGTCGGAATCGCGTAGATGACGGGCTTCGCAGTAGCCACGGTGCCGGTCTTGGCGTCGGTGGTGGAGTACGCCAGTGATCCGGCAGGCTCGCTAATGGTCCACGGGACGTTGCCGCCATTGGCCGCGATGGTTCCAATCATTCCACCCTGGAATCCTTGGTGGTTCGCGGTCGCTCCGGTGTTGGTGTACTTCAAGGGCAACAGACCAGGAGTTGCGAAGGCCGTAGTACTGAGGGCCTTCACCAAATTGGCTGGCGTCACGCTGGCGGCGGTCTTCAAGGTGCTGAGCGCCTCGATGAAGGCCACGGCGTAGCCCGCACCGTACTGCTCGTTGGCATCGAGGTGCGTGTTGGCATTAAACCCGGGGAAGTCGGCGGGGTCAGCGGCTAAGACCTTGCGGAGCCACACGTTCCACACGTTGGCGGAGTCCGAGGTGGACGGGAACTCGTCGAGAGTGACGGCTCCCACTTCGGCAACGTTCGCCACCGAGATGGGGTCTGCGCCCACGGAGCTAATCACCCAGTGAGGCGAGTAGCCCAAAGAGTGGGCAAACTGAAGGACTGCCGAGGTGAAAGCGGGGATGGTGTCCAATACAACAACGGTCGCCCCTGCAGCTTTGTCAGCCCGGATATCCGCTTGGATATCGGCGGTCGATTGACTGAAGACGTCTAGCGGGTTGTAATAGCAGTCTCCCGTATAGATGTTGGTGTTGTTCGTTACTTTGATCCCCGCTTGTTGGAGTCCGGCAAGACCCTGAGGTCCAAAGTCGCCCTGACCCAAGAAAGCCACTTTGGCGGTGGGCCACGTCTTCATGATGTAGGCACCAAAAATCTTTGCTTCCGAGGTGTAACTCGTTTGGAATCCGAAGGTGTTGGGCTGGGAAGTGGGCTTGTTGAAGGCGCTGTCACCCGAGTTCACGAACAGTTGCGGAACGTTCTGGGCCTTCAGGTACGACTGAACTCCCGTTTGTGCAGAAGTCCCGAGAGACCCAACGGTGGCGAAGAGGCCGCCGCTAGTGCCCAAGAGACTGGTCGTTGCCTGCATCGTGGTCTTGCCGGCGGTGCAGGTGGGGTCAAGACCATACAGGTTGTAGCAGTCATCGACTCGGAGAAAGTTGATCTTTCGTCCGTTAACTCCACCGTGAGTCGCGTTCACATACTTAAAAACCGCTGCAGCGGCAGCAGAAACTTCACCGTAACTGTTGGCGATGCCGGACAAGGGAACGGTTGCGCCGATGGTGATCGTTTCACTGGTGACGCCGGGCACGCTGGCAGCGTTGGCGGCACTGCCGAGAACGCCAGCGCTGAGCGCTGAAATCGGCATCGCCATGGTCGCGAGAATCGCGACGCTGCGACGAAGTGACTTATTTTTCATATTCATCTCCTTGGGGGTAGGTAGCTCAAAGGTTAGGGGGCGATGAAAAAATTATGCCGGTGAATTGTCGATTTTGCTTGTGAAACGTTGTATCAGGTGACGGTAACCCCGCAGGATATTTCCGCTGATCCCCTGCGGAGCAATCAGCATGGTTGTCATCAGGAGAACTGAGAAAACAATCCCCTGCATATTGGTACCGAGGTTCGAAGTACTGCTAATTCCCGCCGTTGAACAGAGCCAATTGATGACGTTGCTGCTCACGGCAAAAATAAGTCCACCGAGTACGGCACCGGTCAAAGTTCCAATACCACCCAGAACCATGAGGGTCAGCAAGGTAATTGAAATTGTCAGGGGGAAACTTCCGGGGGTTACCGAACCGTTAAGAAGGGTTTGGAGGCCACCACCCAGGCCACCGAGGGCGGCGGCAATAACGAAGGCGATAGTGCGGGTGCGGCGAAGGTTGATGCCCATCAGCTCCGCGCTCACGTCGTTGTCGCGGACCAAGGTCATGGCGCGCCCGAGTCGACTGTGAAAGAGATTCGACATGAAGAGAAAGGCGATAGCGGCCACGCAGATAGCGAGGTCGGCACCATATTGCGCACTGGAGTTTAAGGAAGCCTGAATACCGCTAAACATGCGGGCAAACCAACTAGGGGTTGTCAGTGAATTGAGGAAAAGTTGGCTGGTGGGCCCACCGGTCCAGTTGCCAAATACGTAGACCAGCGACGAGGTTACGGTAGCGAAGGCCAAGGTCGCTCCGGCGAGATATGGGCCACGTAAACGTGTTGCGGGGACCGCCAGAATCAGCCCACCGAGTGCTCCCGCCGCCGTAGCGAAAAGCAGCGAAATGACGAGCGGGGTTGCGGCATGGTGGTTCGCCCACACCCCGACGAAGTATCCGCCACAGGCCATAAATCCCGAGTTACCCAAAGAGATCTGGCCGCTCCAGCCGGTTAGCCAGGTGAGTCCCAACACCACGATAGAAATTGCGGCACCACTGGCAATTTGCGCGTTCAGGCCGGCGTTGAAGGTGAAGGTGAAGCCGAGGGCCGTGGCGGTGACACCAAGAATGACGATCCAGCGGGAAGTCGTCGGTAAACGATGGCAGTTAGGGCGCAACATCTCAGACCCTCCTTTGAGTGTTTTTGGTGAAGAGCCCGCGCGGACGAATCATGAGTACGACGATCAGCACCACTAAGGCCATCACCGGGGCCATGTTGGCCTGCCAATAATCCAGCGTGAATTGCTCCACAAGCCCAATGAGGAGACCACCCACCACTGCGCCGATAGGTGAGTCCAATCCGCCAACCGCGGCAGCAATGAACCCGAAGATAAAGACCGAGCCCATCACCGAGGGCGAGAGGGCCGATCCGTTTTGCATCGCAACCAAAATTGCGGTGAAGGATCCCACGGCGCTGGAAATCATCCACCCGAAGGTGAGTAGTCGGTCCACACGCACGCCGAGTAGTCGAGCTACCTCGGGAGCGAGAGCGGCTGCTCGCAACTTCAAGCCCAGAGTGGTGAAGCGAAAGACCAGGGCGACGATCATCATCACGGTGACGGCAGTGAGAATTTGAAAAACGACGAAGGGCGACAAGAAGATGGTGTGACCCTTAGATGTATAAAAAACTTGAGAGAAGGGACTCGGCAGTATTCGCGGAATATTCCCCCAAATTGCGGCGGCGAGGAATTGCAAGAATCCGAGAAAACCAACCATCACCACGATGGGGTTGATATCGGGCTTTCCGTAGAGGGGTCGAATGAGTACGCGCTCGGTGAGGCCACCGAATATAAAGCCGACCACCACTGATATGACCATGCATAACCAGATATTGATCCCGTGTTCCACCTGGGCCATACCGATGTAGGTGGCGAAGGTGGCCATTGCTCCTTGGGCAAAGTTAAGAACGTTGGTGGACTGCCATACCACCACCAAGCTCAGGGCGATCAGCGAAAAAATAATTCCGTTGGCTACGCCATTAAAGAGATCGCTCATAAATCGAGACGCGAGAAACCCACCCATTACTTCACCAGTCCTAAGTAGAAGCGTTTGAGATCGTCGTTGTTGGCGACGTCTCCCGCAGGCGCGTCAGCCACCACCGTACCGACGTGGAGAACGACGGCATGGTCGGCGATGCGAAGGGCACTCTTCGCGTTCTGTTCGACCAATACGACAGTGAGCTTTTCCTCGCGCGACAACGTAGAAATTGTGGTCATGATGTCGGCCGTCACCATGGGCGAAAGTCCCAATGAGGGCTCGTCAAGAAGCAGCACGGTGGGCCTGGCTACGAGCGCGCGGGCCAAGGCCAACATCTGACGCTCGCCGCCCGAAAGAGTGGCCGCGTATTGCTTGCGACGCTGCGCAAGGACTGGGAAACGTTCGAATTGTGCCGCAACGGCGTGCGCAGAATTTTCGGGTGACGAGAGTGCCCCGAGACGCAAATTCTCTTCCACCGTAAATTCCGCAACCACCCCTCGCCCCTCGGGTACGTGGGCCACGCCGAGTCGGGCAATATCTTCGGTCTTTTGGCCGACCAATGCGGTGTCACCCAAAAATATCTCACCCTGTGACGGGGTCATCAGTGAGGAAATAGTCCGCAAGAGAGTGGTCTTACCGGCACCGTTAGCTCCCAGAACTGCGGTAATGGATCCGGGCCGTACTTCGAAGCTGACATCGGTGAGCGCAGCGATTGCTCCGTACTTCACGGTGAGGTGGGCGACGCGAATCATTCGTTGGCTCCCAAGTATGCGGCGATGACTTCAGGATTTTCGACGACTTCGTGGGCCGTGCCGGTAGCGATGACGGTACCGAAGTTCAATACCACTAGTCGGTCGACCAAGGGCATGACGAAGTCCATGTTGTGCTCCACGAGCAAGACGCTGGTGGTCGATCGCAGGTCGCGAATCAGCGCGGAAAAGTCTTCGAGTTCCGATTCGTCGAGACCTGACGCGGGTTCGTCCAGGAGGAGAAGCGATGGTCGCGACATCAGGGCGCGGGCGACGGAAACTTTCTTGCTGATGCCGTACGGAATAGCGGCAGCCGACGCATCGGCATAGTTTTCTAGCCCGAAGCGCTCCAATAGGGCGAGTGCTTCACCACGTAGTTGTGCTTGGCTGGTTCGTCCGGCGGGGAGTGACAAGAGGGATGTCCAGAATCCGGATCCGGGTCGACTGGCGCCACCCGACATCACGTTTTCCAACACGCTGAGGCTAGGGAACAGGCCAACCCCCTGTAGGGTGCGGGCGATTCCGTTCGTTGCGAGCTGGTGGGGGCGCAAATTGTTCTTGCCCGCCAGGGGAAAACGTACTGTCCCGGACTGGGCTTCCGTGAAGCCGCAGATGACGTTGAACGCGGTGGTCTTCCCAGCGCCGTTGGGTCCGATGAGGCCCACAATTTCGTTGGGGAAAACGGAAAAGGAGATGTCGTTGAGTGCGATTAGTCCCGAAAACTCAACGGTGACGTTTTCGAGCGTGACGCATGCGAGGGTGACATCGTTAGCGGGGAGCATGACGCTTTAAAACTACTCGTTGTAACGTGATCTTTAGCTTCGTGTCGATGTTGTCACTCCAGCGCAACATGATTGTTGTCACTACATTGGTGGTCGAAATTGCGTGGTGCAAGGTTCGTCATTCGTCGCGCCCAAGGTATTATTCTTAGATTATGACCACTTCCACCATCGGTATTGTTCCTCGTCGCGTTCTCGCGGATTATGCGCCGTCGTCCCTCATGGCAAATTTGATTCTTGTCGTCGGCGGTGCCGGACTCGTCGGGCTCTTGGCCCAAATTTCAATTCCCCTTGGCTTCACGCCCGTGCCCATTACGGGTCAAACTTTGGGCGTGGCGATAGTGGGAACCGCTTTGGGGTGGCGACGAGCAGTCTCGTCCATGACCCTCTACGTGGCGGCCGGACTGGTCGGAATGCCATGGTTCGCCGAGCATAAGAGTGGCTACCCCAGTGCCACCTTCGGTTATTTATTGGGCTTTGTGGCGGCGTCGTTTGTCCTAGGGCTACTGGCCGAACGTGGAAATGATCGCTCACTCGTGAGCGCCCTCGGTTCGATTTTCGTGGGCGAAGTCATCATTTTTGCCTTTGGTGTCACCTGGCTCGGCAATAGCCTGCACGTCTCGGCGCAAACAGCTATCGAATATGGCCTTACCCCATTCGTGATTGGCGAATGCCTCAAACTG
>Ga0136642_1000157_pt1 | contig 40222 bp, 34 predicted proteins | sample LowCatLa1302831Y_FD_115313 | JGI IMG/M metagenome (GOLD analysis project Ga0136642, IMG submission 115313) | Freshwater microbial communities from Lower Cathedral Lake, Yosemite National Park, California, USA - 13028-31Y | ecosystem: Environmental > Aquatic > Freshwater > Lake ... | reverse complement strand
TTCTTCTTCTTCTTCTTCTTCTTCTTCTTCTTCTTCTACTTCTACTTTTTTGTCAAAAAGACTACCCCAATCCAATCTTGTCATTCTTGTTCCAGCAATTTCATGCGCACTAAAATGTCCCGAGAATAGTAAATGTAACACGTGTGGTAATATTATGTGGTTCTACGATAACAAATCCGGAAACTTATTGTTTCGCAACAATGAAAGCGAAAAGGGAGGAAGGGTAAAGGAAATTATTTCAATGTCAATATTTTAAAAATTTATTTAGTCCTTTTCCTTGCTGTCTACTGGTCTACTTTAGTATCTGTGTCTCCTTTACGTCTCGCCCCTGTTCCTCTTTTGAAATTAGCAGAATTTGCGATTTTTAATTTCTTTTCCTTTTCCTTCTCTTTCTCTTTCTCTTTCTCTTTCTTTAAAACAGGAGTAGACCATCTCGGAACGTCTTGCTCTTCTTGTTTCTGATTCTGAATATTAATCTGTTGTTTTTCTACTACTTCCAGTTCTATTTTGTCTTCAATCTTCTGCTCTACTTCTTCATTTACTTTTTCTTCCTTGACCTCCTCATTCGTTTCGGTTTTTTCTACTTTTTCTACTTCTGTTTCATTCTCCTTTCCCTTCTTCATCTCCTTTTCATTTTCTTTGGACTTTTCCTTTTCCTTTTCCTTTTCAATTTCTTTGGACTTTTCCTTCTCCATCTCCTTTTCATTTTCTTTGGACTTTTGCTTTTGCATCTTCATTGCATTTGCAAATAATTTTACATCCGGAAGTGAAGCCTTGACTGAATTCGCAATTTCCAAGACCTGATTTAATTCTTCATCGACAACATCTTGCTTTCGAGCGAAAAAAGGAGCAGGAATAGGATAAGGAATAGAAGGAGGAGGAGGAGGAGGAGGAGGAGGAGAAAGATGAGATGTAGAGTCGGTTTGCTTGGCTCTTAAAGTTTGTTCGAGGTCAGAGACGAGATCATTGAGCTGAAGTCTGACAGCACCTCGTAACGTAATGTCGTCAACTGGAGGCCTCGCCTCAAGATCACGAACTCGTCTTTGAAGGGAAATAATTCTCGCCATTGCATACAAGAGCAACATTCCGAAAAATACAACAAGTATGTACCAATATGATTCTACAGTTTTTCCTAATCCTAACCACGAGCGCTTTGTGGCTTGCGTACCATTTGTATGCTGCATTTCTTCAAAAACTTCGGGTATCGAAGACAAGAATTGTTTCTTCATCTTTTTATTTTTGATGTGTTTGGTTTGATTGTAATCAAGGACAAAAATGCGTAAATGTAAACATGAACGAAAGAATAAAAATGGAGGACGCATTTGATGACATGCCAAATCTTACGGGAGTTGAGGCGCCTATAGCAATTGTGAACGTAGAAGTTGCATTGACGAATCACGCAACTCCGTCTGCTTCTCTTCCCCCATTGTTGATTACGGCAAATTGGGATTCTATTGAATCCGAAACAATTGCAGACACCGTTCCCTTCATATATGAAGACGAGTATTCAGGAGGAGAAGGAGGAGAAGGAATAGAAGGAGAAATAGAAGGAGAAGGAGAAATAGAAGGAGAAGGAGAAGGAGAAGGAGAAATAGAAGGAAGAGAGGAAGAATCAGAAGCTTCTGCTTCTGCCACTTTTATAAGAAGCGTAATTGCTACTGGAGGATTGGAACAGGAGCAGCTCGTACGTAATTTGCTTGATCTTATCAATCCACCAACAACAAACTTAGAGAGTTCATACGTTGGAGACTTTTTGGGGAGAATGATGGGATCATCAACACAAGAACCAAGCATTACGTTAGAAAGACTTTCTCAAGGACTTTCTCTCTCATCTGGCGTTTTGAGAGCTCTTTCGTCTACGTCGTCTTCTTTATCCTCCTATTCGATATCCGCTTCTGCTTCTGCGCCTATTGCAAAGTCGAGCATAATTGACTCCTTTACGGGAGCTCCGCTTCCAGAAAATGCAAAAACGATTATGTTTTATGATAATGAAGTCTATGAAATTGACGGATTGATTGATTTTTTTATCACAACGCGTGAAATCAGAAGCCCACTAACTGGATTGATCTTGTCCGAAAAGGATGTTGAAAAAGTTTCAGACATGCAGCCCTCGTCAGCAATTCATCTGTTAAGCATTTATAAGTCTTACTTAACATCTCGCGATGAAAAGCACGAAAAACCAATATCAAAAGTAAAGGCACAGTATTTTGAGGAAACTATTTACACAATGATTCTTCACTGCTTGGCAATTTGCGAATTGGACCAAGTTACGAATGCTCACTTAACAATTCAAGACTTTAACAAAAAATATTACCCCACAATCATTCGGTCATTTTCGGGTCTGGCGCTTTCAAATCCTACACGAGTGTTAAAAGTAAGCAAAAATGTAGTTTCTCAACTAAAAGCGGTACTGGAAAACGTAAATAATTCTGACATGGACGACATGGACGACATGGACGACCTAAACGAAAACGCTATTAAATTCTTATATCACCCAGTTGTTGTAAGAAGCATTTGCCACGCAATTACTGGAGTTTGCAATCTTGCTTCAACGCAATATTTTTCTGCTGCTTCGCCGGCAAAGTTTGCTTCAAAAATATGTGAAGTTCCAGTTGCGCGCATTGTTCAAACCCAACCTCAATCTAGATATATAATGAGGTAAAATATATTAAAAACAAATGAGATCATTGTTTGCTTGTGTTGTAACATTATTAATTTTGATAATTTGGTTTTTAAAATCCAGTTTGCTATCAATAAGCAGTAAACCAAAAATTAGCCCAAAACAACCCAAAACAGAACTGTATTCAAATGTGAGATCACAAGTGAGGACGGGTGATTTGATCATGACACGAGCTTCTAACAATCTTGTGTCCGACCTTCATTGCAAATGGCTCAAGACACCCATTTCCCACGTGGGCATTGCGGTTGTTGAAAGCGAGGGCAGCGACTTAGCAAGAGTATTCATGTTTGAATCGTCCGCTGGTCGCGGAGCGCAGCTTCGCGATCTTGAAGATTATGCAAGAAACGGAGTCAGTGACGTTTTTATCAAGCATTTAAATAGAGAAGAATTAAAAATTTCAAAGGAAACTGTTTTAAAAACAATTGAAAGCTTTTCTAAAGCAGAATATTCCTTCAAATTTCTTGCCGACATACCTCACAAGCTCATGGGCCTTGATCGTGAAGGCAGCGAAAGCGAAGATGACGAAATGGAGGATTCGTACAGCTGTGCGGATTTGGTTTATAATGTTTATAAAAAAATAGGAATTGTACTAAATCCAAAAAAGAGACGTTGGTTTCCCAAAGATTTTTTCCTTGACAAGGTTGACTTTTTGGACTTTGCGTTTAGCGACATTCGGAGCGTGTTTTTTAATGATCTAGACCAAGTAGATAAAAAAAGAATTTCATTGTCCCTTAATAGAATTTTTGATCTTTTAGTAGAGTAGTAGAGTCTTAAAATACAATGTCGGAAATATGGGAAAGAATGAAAGCAAGAAACGAAGCGCTAATGAGGTCTAATAAGCTGAGCAAGGAAACAGAAGTGCAAGGTACTAAGGGAGGAGCAAGGGAAGAAGCAAGCAAAAAAAAGCCGAGAGAGGAAATAAAACCAAAGTTTACACAGCAGCCAAATGAATCTGCTGATATTGGAAAAACATTGCTTGTTTTAGAGGAGGAAGATTTTGTTGTGAATGTGGAAGGAGGAGAGAGATGGTTCGATGGTCTGAAGGGCGGAGCGAGGGATGAAGCAAGCAAAACTGAACAGTTTTTGATTCAACAACTTGCGCAAACGCGCGAAGAGACAAGCAGGGCGCAGGCAAACTCGCTCTTGTTGCAACAACAACTAAACCAACTTCAAACAGAACTTCAATCAGTTCGCGAAATGGTCAGGGCCTCGAATAAGAACGTGGAAGAATCCGAAAAAGTCCTTCAACGAGTACAGGATGCGAGTCTCGAAATTGTTCGGACGCGATCGGAGATGGTCCTCATTCAGGAGCAGACGGCAGCGGCTGCATTGAAGGCGAAGGCTTTTGAGCAAAATGCCGAAACCTCGGCGCGCACGGCCCAAGATGCAGTTGCAGTCCAGACAATGAGAAAAACGCGAGTCATGCATGGTGAGCTCGAAAGGGCCTTGAAGCTGGAGGAGCAGTACAGAAAGAAGGCGGAGGAAGGCCACAAACTTTTGGACGAAGAGCGCAAAGTTTTGAATAAGCTCAAGGCGGACGAAAAGGAGAAGAGGGACGAGGCCGATTTGGAGCAGGGGCGCTACTCAAAACTCAAATCCTACGCGGAAATTCTCGTAATGAATGCTCAAACTGCGTCAGTGGCTTCAGCCGAGGCAAATGAAAAGCTTGCTTTTCTTCTTACGAATGAGACCAAGGCGCAGGAGACCTTAACCAAGTACAAGGAACACGCTCGAGAGGTCATTGCCAAGTCCAAGAAGTTTGAGTCGGACGCAATGCGGGGCAAGCGAGATCAGGACACTGTCCAAAAAATCGCCGAGATTCACGCGTACGAAACTGAAACGGCTACAGTCTTGGTGCAAACCATGAAATTGATCGAAAAGCTTCGAGACAAGATCGAGAATGCCCTGGCTCGAGCCAAGGAGGCCGAAGCGTCCGCTAGCCAGAAGGCAAATGAAGCTAAGATTTCTCAGGACGCTTTGTTGGAATACGAATCCGTGTTGAAAAAGGCATTAAATAATGCCATGGCGGCTTTAAGAGATTTAAGGGACGAGGAGGTGAAGTTTGAAAAGGTGCGATCGGATTCGATTCGTTATGACGATGAATACGAACGAGCCAAGACAGACGCCCGACTCAAGTCGTCTGCGACAATTGAGAGTGAAGACGAGGCCCGCAAAGCCTTGAGGGAAATGCAAATTGGTGCAGGTCAGGGTGCTACAGGTGCTACAACTGGAGTAGAAGAAGGAGAAGGAGAAAGAGAAGAAGACAAAAATAATCAAGACAAACTCTATGGAGGATCGTCAGAGAAAAAGAAGGGCGTCTTTTCAAAAATAACACAAGCACTAAAAAATTTAAAGAAGAAGAATGTCTTGTATGTATCTGGGGGCGAGTTTCAAGAAAGGGTCGCGGAGGAATTGGCTGGGGGGATCAAGGTAGACTTTTAAGTTTCAACACTTCTTCCATTTATTTATATTTATTTACCAAAGACATTTCATATTTCGTTGGAGAGGATGGTAGTGAGGACCCAAAATTGTAGAAAGATCCAAATTCAAAAATTCTTGAACAAGGACGTTTTCTGGACGAAACGCCCATTCAGCATTCTTGCAAAGATATTTGGGCTCGCCACTTTTCTTAAAACCAAACGGTTCGTTAGACACAAGAACTTCTGCACACGAAAAAGGACCGCCATTCCATTGTGCAAAATGGTCCGACACTTTTTCAAATCCGCTCTTTTCATCTGTACATTTCTTGCAGGTGCACGCATATCCATTTAAAGGATAATGTTTTGTTTTTGTCGGCAGGGCAAAGGCCAAGCACCTGAAAATAACTCCTTCTTTACGAAACTCGTAATTCTGGTGCCGAGACGCGTAGCGACACGCCTTGAAAAATGTACCCAGATACACTGCATCGCCCAGCATGCCAAAACTGGGCTTCAATCCTTGTTTTATTATCAAATCACTTTTATCAGCTCCAGATCCGTGATATAATGCAAGAGGTTCAATGTTGCAATGTAATAGTTGGGAAATGTCGTGCTTGTGCCTCAAAACTTTTAAGGAATCCGTCTTCGATATGGCAGTATCAAAATACATGGGTTTTTCCTCTACATTTTCTGGTTGAAATCCGCCCCGAGGAGTAAAGTCATCGCTAACGAGCCAAATGAGATCTCGCGCTGCTTTAAAGGGCTTTTGAAGCTCGTAGTTATCTAAAGAATTTAAAACTTGCAAATCTAGAAATTCTGTTTTAATTAAGTGCACGTTTTTTGAGGCCTTGTTAAGAACATTGGAAACAAGTTTAATTTTTTGAGAAACTTGATCGTATTCGCATAAGAACTCTACATAAAAGAACAGTGTTTGTTCAATGGTCTTCGTTCGTATCGTGCAAACAAATTGTTCTTTAACAGACATTTTTTATATTTTATACTACCTTTAAAATAAAATATTAAACAAACAAATAAATTTATCATGGATGAGTTTGAGACAAGATCTCGCATTGTGATTTTAGATACAGAAGACGTCAGTGAATTATTTAAAAGGAAACAAACTGAAATGAGCGAAGATGACGCATATAGAAGTGTCGGCGCATCCATTTCTGTCGCAATTGGACAATCAATTGACGTTACACGATCTGAAAAGGGATATGCCGATTTGCTTAAATCCGTTCGCGAAGAGTGTGAACAGGGACTTGCTGTAGCTTTGACGGGAGATTGGAAGAATGAGCACATTAAAAAATCATTGAATTTGGCGGCTGACATAGACAAGGACAAGGAGATGGACGGGAAGAAAAAGGACAAGGACAAGGACAAGGAGGAGATGGAAGAGGAGGAAGAGGAGAACTTTTTTTGGTCATACCTTTTAAAACCACGAGATACGGTGCTTTCAACAATATCAAAAAAGTGCTCTGCAATTGCAAACATTACTATTCTGTTTCGCGGTCGTGCCGATGAGGGCATCTTAACAATAGTCGACTCTGCATATTTAACGTTTAATGACCGCGTCATTGACATTGCCAGCATTGCACCGAACCAAGATGACAGGAGAGTTGCAACATTTCGAGGATTTCCCGAGTCGCAGCCTTTTCTCTTTTCTTGCATGTCCGAGAAGGACGAACTCAAAATTTTTATTCGATTCAAGAAGTGTCCCAAGGCATTTGGCAAGGAAATGGTACGAATTCTAGCGGATCTGTTTTGGTTCGAAACTCAGGACGATTTTCTTCACCAAAGCTGGATTGTTCCCCTCAAATTTGATGAAGGCCAAGAGCTTTTCTATGACTGTTCAAAAACTCCTGCTGCACTAACAACCCGCGGTGAGTTAGGAGCTCCTCCAGATGTTCTGGCTCGGCGCGCTTCGAGAGGATGGCCGCATTCTTTCGTTTCATCATTTGAATCGGAAGAGTCAAACTCGGACGATGGATCAAAGTCTCAAAATTCACATGAATCTGAAAAGTCATCGTCAAGCACGCGACGAAAGAATGAATTGAGAATGAGGATTGAGTGGCAAAGACGCCTCGAAGCGGATGCAATGGAAAAACGAGCAAAAGAACGTGCCAAGAGTGCAATCGCATCCATGACTGGCACTCTTCATTTACGAGGAAGGGCATATTCGGACGAGGACGTTTTTCATATCCAACGTCTCTTTGGCGCATCTTCGGGCATGTCTCCAGAAGGGGAAGCATTGTGTGCCATTGAGATTGCGCGATGGAAGGCACAGAAGCAACTATTGGAAGATGAACTGGCTTTATTGAATGAAGAATTAAAAACAGGAAAGGAGGAGAAGGAGAAGGAAAAGGAAAAGGAGGAGAAGGAGGGGAAAAAGGAGGAGAAGGAGAAAGAGGAGGAAGAAAACGACAAAAATGTTCACGTCATGCCAATTTAACACTTTACTTCAACTCGGCGTCGCGCTTTCTCACAAGCGTATTCATTGCAGTCGGCTGAAAGTAACTGTAAACAATTTGTTCAACAGCCTCCTTTGAAAAGTATTTGCAGCTAAACAAGTCAAAATACATTGAATTGTTTTCTTCGCAGAAATGAGCACAGATATTCGATGTCTCAATGAGTTGAACTAACGTAAAACCTTTCTTGTTGCCTTCCCCAAACATAACAATTTGGGGCTCACCAAACGCCTTCATATCAATTTTTTGCACAAGTTCCTTTGTAAATTTTTCAATGGTGGAGCGCGATCGAATCGCTTTAGAATTGCAATGAGATCCATCAATTGTCAAGTGCAGACCCCATGGATGAAGTGTCTGTTCTTCCTTTTTAAACGCAACTGCAAGTAAATTGTGTTGTTTATGTTCCTGTTGTTTTAAATGCAATTGCTTAAAAAAAGAGCACTTTGTTGCTTCCCTTGAATGTAAACAAGTTGAAAATGCTCGAGTATTGATTCTTTTTGAAAACATTACCATTGTTTAGCCTTTTGTAGTATGTACCGTGTTTTTTTCTTTTTTTTATTTAGGGTAAAGGATTGAAGTATGAGTAGTTAAAATATTGTTTTCAACGAATATCTAAGTTGCCGCAAATGTAGACGGTTTTTTAGCATTAGAGTCAAGAAAAAACTGCTTGTTTTGACTATGAAGGCCAGGAAGACTTGAAAAGCTTATCATTCCTAAAGGTATCTTTTTCAATGCAGTTATATTAACAAATGCATTTGTTGAATAATGCACAACTTTATCCATGCTTGAAAAAATGCTTTCGATTGCATTTAAAATCATGTCTGATTTGATAGGGTCATTGGATTGAGACGTAAACCACTTCAAAATCCCAGTTTTCTGATTTTCTGCTGATCTTGAAAAAACAATTGTTTTTACTTGTTCTACGAGATCGCGCGTGTCAGTTACATCCTCTTGCAAATTGCTTGCAACGGCAAAGAGTTTTTGAAGAATTGAAGAAAGGCGTCCGATGGTGCTGTTGAAAGTCTGAATAGTCGCGGAGTGATCAATTAGTCTATTCGAAGACGAAGACGAAGAAAACTGCAATTGATCGATTGTTGCTTCTAAAGGTACACCGATGACAAGACTTGTGCCAATGCACAAGAGCGCTTCCCTGGCCTCCAAGAGAGCGGCATTCTCATTGTTGGTAATATAACCATGTGCCATCGACAACAAGTCCACTGTCTCAATCAACAAGTCTATTGTCTTAAAATCCTTGCCCCTCTTTTTCAGCTTATCGCTAAATTCATACAATCCGTCTATTTTACCTCCTTCTAATGAAACTGTCGCCGGCACTACCTCATTTGTATCTGTGGGACTTAACTCTGCTCCCATGACTTCTTCGCTAACTACTGCTGTAGGAAATTCAATATCAGAATTTAAAACTTTTCCTTCTCCTATTCCTATTTCTCCTCCTCCAAGAAATCGTTTAAAAAAAGATGGATTTTTCGCCTCGGCTTGGGCCGCTAAGTTTGCTTCTGCCTTTTGCCTCTTATTTTCAGCATTTACAAACTGAGAGAGCTTCTCAAGATTTCTTAACGTGTTTTGCGAACAGTGAATTGTCATTTCCAAATTATGGACTACAGCCAATAAATACGCTTGACAAATTTGGACATTTCCAATAACTGCCTTGGCGGCTTCAAACTCGAAATTATTTGACGACATTTCTTTCTTTTTTTTTATGAGACTTCGAGATACGAGTTTCGAATGAATTCAGGATTCTTTCTTGATTGAGCGCAGTTTATAAATTCCTTAGCATTTTTTTCGTCAAACGCTTGCACGAGAGACAATACAGGTTCAATCTCGCTCCGTTGATTGTTCTTCTCGGAATTGAGATTTAAGGAGGAAGGAGTTGATAGTTTCCACCTGCCCATAAGTCCATCTCTTTCAAAATTTGGATAATATTGCTCTATAGTAGAAGACTCTAAAAGTGTCATGTAAAAAACAATGTGTCTTTTTGCCTCCTTCACCACCGAATTCTTTTTTTCATATTCGCCCAAATGCATGACTCGGACTCTAGTACGATAATTTCCTCCGTTATATTTAAAGTGTTCAATTTTATCTCGCTTTAGAACAGCATAAAAAATAACGTCATCTTCTGGAATCGTAAATCTACTTAATTGTGAGTCCTTGTCGCGTTGTAACTTTAAAGTCCAGCTCATTTTTATATATATTATTTTTTGTTATATATTAAAAAGATTTATTGTTATTAATTTGTTTGTTCTTTAAGGTACGTTTTGTAAACATATTATGTTTTGATTACGCTGGCAATGGATCAAGATGGCCGCGATGTGCAGGACAGCGAGTGTGGCGTCGAAATGGAGGATTTTAGGCCGAATAGTAAAGGGTTTATCCCTTTTTACAGGGACGCAGCAATCAAACGACTTGCATATTTGGAAGACATTCAGCTTGGGGACACATCGCATTTAGATTCTTTCTTAGACTCTGCATCAAAAGCTCTTCCTGGAACAATTCCGTACATGAAAAAAGCAGAATGGCGAAAGGGTGAAGAGGCATTGAAGGCCTACACGCCCTTATGGAAAATCTTAAAATATGGAAACGACAAGCCATTCCAAGATATTAATATATTTTTGAGAGACACTAAATCTGCTATTGATCGCTTTGCAGACCAAGCGCTTAAAAAAGTACCGACGCACGTAACAATGTGTGGGTCAAATTTCGCAATTGCTGAAAAAGAGGAGTCCAAATTTCTGGAAATGTATGCTGCACTCGTGACCACCGGCTGCCGCTGCTATTTTGTGGAACGACCTACGGAAGTCTACAGATACTTTTGCGACTTTGATTTCAAGCAACTTGCAATGATTCCGGACAAGACAATTGAAGCCGCTGCAATGGTTGTGCAATCGGTCGTGCGCTTGTTTTATCCGTCATTAAAAGACGACGAGGACGCATTGAAAGCGGTCGTTTGTACCACGGACGCAAAGCGAGTCCCTGCAAAAGGAACAACTCCGGAACTCATTAAAACAGGCATGCACATCTTGTGGCCAGGCTTGTTAGTGTCCGTCGATACTGCGTTAAACATTCGAGAATCAATGCTTGTCGAGATGCAAAAGATTTTTGGACTTCGAGTTGAACCAAGCAATTCGTGGGAGGACGTGATTGACGTTTCGGTCTATCCGGATTTAAACAAGAAGGGCAGCGGTCTACGAATGCTAGGTTCTTGCAAGTCGGTCACGTGTTCAGCGTGCAAGGGAACAAAAAAACTCGATCCGAAAGACAGAAACGGGGCAGACTGCGCCAAATGTAAGGGAGTTGGAAAACTTGACGAAGGAAGGCCCTATTTTCCGCTTATGGTCTTGACGACATCGGGAAAACGAGATGTAAAGTCTGAACTTTATTATCTTGAAAATATGCACGCGCTTATTGTCGACACTAAAATCAGAACGCATGCTGGAACACAACCGACTCCTGGGTACGTTTTGCCGGAAGGAGCACCTGTGTACTTGGCGTCCGAACCAGGACGCATTCGCAGACCTGGCGGAACAGACGTTGTGGACCGCGGGCAAAATCGTCTAAAGACAATTGGGACGTTGCCAGTGGGTCAAAAGGTCGAAGTCAGTCGGTCGGACCCAGTTTGGCCATGCATTGAACTTATGATTTCCAAGCATCCGTGTGGAATGTATTCGCAAATTATTGTGAATCAAATTACTACAAATGCCAAGAGGACAAAATATACCGCGAAAATTAATGGACCATATTCTCATTATTGTCAAAATAAAGGGTCTGTCCACTCTTCGAATCGCGTGTTTTTCGAGTTTGATTCTACAGGATTTGTCCAAAAATGTTTCGGGAATAAACAAGGAATCCACGGTCCATGCGGTCCTTCCTACAGATCGTCAACCGAACCTCTTTCGCCATCCGATCTTGAAATTCTTTTTCCAGACGCGAAAAATACGTATTTGAAAGCCCTGGACGCTTGCCGAGATCCAGTTCTGGAGGGAGGTTCTCAAGAACAAAAGGAAAGGGATGAGGAAAGAGATGAAGAAGATCAAGAAACTGCATTTTTGGGTCGGAAAATGAGGACACTTCTTTTGGCAGGCGATTACTTGTCCAATTTTCTCTTTGGTTCTAATCCTCTTCAAACATCCAAGGGTAAAAATGATGTAAATGTAAATGACGGCGAACCTTGTCTTTGGTCTAGAACGCTGCGAAACGAGGGAAGGTATTTTGTCAATGTTGGATCCTTTTCTGCGGACAAGATGGACACATATGTCGAAATCGACTCTGCCGCTCTCGGAACAAGGAAAAACGCTTTTCGTCTTCTCGGGTTTTTGGATGAAGAAGATGAACTTGAAGATGAAGGTATTGGAGATTACGATAAGACAGAATTCCGGAGTGAATCAGAAAAAGAGAATCGTAAGTCTCTCGTGTATCTTCACAAAAAAATGTTTGGTGCGCTCAACGACATGATTAATGATTGTGTGGAGCTTGACCAAAGTTTGTTAAAGAGAAATGGTCGACGTTTGGGTTTGAATGGACATGAAAATGGAAACGATTTTGCATTTGATGAAAATGCAGATTTAAAAAAAGGGACACGGTTGCGCGAATATGACGCTGACACTTTGTTGCAACTCTAATAAATAAATAAATTAATCAAAATTAATTATAAAATTAGTATTTAATTAAGAAGTAAAAATGTTCTTTACCTATACTCAAACTCAGATAAAGGCGTTGGATGCATTCAAGTCAGGCGAAAGCTTTTTGTTGACCGGTTCGGCCGGAACCGGAAAATCAAAATTAATTTCAGATTTTAAAGTTATTGCGAACGGCAATAACGGCGAAGATGACGTTGTTGACGACTTAGATTCGCAAGATCAAGGCAGATTCAAAAAAATTGCAGTTTGTGCAACCACTGGTCTTGCAGCAGTACAAATTGGAGGAAGAACGATCGACTCCTTTATGAGAATTTTTCCTCAGGATGCAAAAATGGACATGGATCTTTTAATTACAACCAAGATGAAGAGCAGGACATGGGTTAAGTCACTAAAAGATCTTGATTGTCTGTTAATTGACGAGGCTTCCATGTTAACGCCTCTCAAGTTTGTTCAATGCGACGCTTTATTAAAAGCTGTTCGTGCAAATGAAAAACCGTTTGGAGGTTTACAAGTTGTTCTAATCGGAGATTTTTTTCAATTGCCACCAATATCTTCTTCTTCTTCCTCCTCTTCCTCCTCTTATTCCTCCTCTTCCTCTTCTCAACCAAGTAATATAAATGACGCCACCTTTATCTTTGAGCTGGATCTTTTTTATGAGCTCATGGACGACCTTATTGATCTCGAACAAGTCCACCGCCAAAAAGATTCTGACTTTGTGTCCTTGCTAAGACGAATGCGGATTGGCGAACTAAGCGAAGAGGACAAAAAGGTTTTGTTTTCAAGGGTCAATGCTACATTAAAAGACGACGGAATCAAGGCCACTTCGCTGTTTGCGCAAAACGTTGATGTCGACAGACTCAACTTTTCAGAGCAAGAAAAGCTCAAGACGAGACGAAATGTTTTTGAATTGAGACATGGATGCAAAAAGTCTGGATCACGTCACGGTGGCGGGCAAGGACAACCGCAAGCTACTGACGTTCAAAATCTGCAAAGATTGCAAGAGACATTGATAAAGGAAGTAGGACTTCCTTCGTCTCTTGAACTTCGGATCGGAGCGCAAGTGATGCTTGTGCACAATTTGGATGTCCAAGGGGGACTTGTCAACGGATCTCGTGGAGTTGTGATTGGATTTGCGAAAATGTCCAAAGAAGACCCAGAAAGGGACTTTGATCCAGAGCCCTTGGGTTCTAACAAGAAGGAGGGAACTGATCGCAATTTATATTATCCGGACGATCCTCTACCCATTGTCAAGTTTGCTTCCTTGACACCCGGAGGAAAACAGAGGGCGATTGAGATTCCATTTGTCCGTTGGGAAAAAACGGAAAAGAAGGTTGGAGAGGCCTGGGTTACGGCTCTACCTTTGAAACTGGCTTGGTCATCAACAATTCACAAGTGCCAAGGAAGCTCGTTAGATCGCGTCGAGGTGGCGATTGACAAGACTGTATTCGCGTACGGACAGGCTTACGTTGCCTTGTCGCGAGTCACTACATTGGATGGTTTAACTCTGAAATCGTTTGATCCGTCTGTTGTAAGGGCACACCCTGCAGCCCTCGAATTTTTCAAGTCCAATTTTAACGATTTAAAATCTGCAAGGTTTCCGGCAAAGACTGTAAAAGCAGCAAAAGCAGTGAAACCTTTGGTGACTACAACGACTAAAAAAAGGACAAGGTCAATTGAAGATTTGACTGCTTTTGCTCCAGTTGTAATGAATGCAGAGCAGGTGATGGCGTCGGAAGCACGAATGCTCGAGATTTTTGCGCTACAACGTCTTCAAGACGAGCAAGACGAGCGAAACGATCAAGACGAGGATTAAGTTGCACTACTACCATTATCAATAATACGTATTTCTTCCAAGGCGTCCTCATTAGGAAAATTTACATTTAATTTTGTTTTCGTGCATATTCCTTCAATGCATTTTTCCCTTTTCCTACAAACCAAAGATCCACATTGATGACCAGCTGCATTTATTCCAGGTACAAGTGGTCTTCCTTCTTCTCCTTCTCCTTCTCCTTCTCCTTCTCCTCCTTCTCCTTCTCCTTCTTTTTTTCCTTCTCCTTCTCCTTGACCCTTTTTCGATTTTAAGTCATTTGCTTGTTGTTCTGCAATTGATTGTAAACTCAAAAGACGTTGCCTGTCTGCTTCTTTGTGAGCTTCTAATTGCCTTGCCAAGGCACTTTGAGCAATTTTCTGAGTTGCGGCTCTTTGGATTGCAATTTCAGAAGCAGAAACATTTTTAATCCGCTGTACTTGTAAAAGTACTTGAACTTGAGTTTGCGATGTTGGTGTTAGTGTTGGTGTTGGTGTTGGTGGTGCTAAAGCTTTCAGTGGGGGTGGTGCTGGAGCTTGTGTTGTACGTGCAAATTGCGGCGAAAGTCGTCTAAAATTGATAAAACGAGAACGTATTGATCTTCTCCTTAATTTATAGGGACTTCTCCTTAGTCTTAACTTTCGGGTTTTTCGAGATTTACGGCTTCGGCTCCGGCTTCGGCCTCTTTGGCTTTTTCGTATCAAAGAACCCATTTTTGTTTTTTTGGTCAAGAAGTAATAAAAGGTTTTGTCATGTCGGTTTCAAAAGCAAGCAAGTTTCTCGAAAAGAGAATTCTAAAAACCATTGCCCTTCCAATTTCAAAAAACGATGTAGGAGAAAGAGACAAGGACAACAAGGACAAGGACGATAACTTAACAGTGGCGGACAGTGAGGTTCGACGCTACATTTTGTTTTACGTAAAGGGAGACGAACATTCTAGAGACGCTCTTGAAAAATTGAAGAAAAACAAAGCCTTATGCTATGACACCCACGTTCAGAATGCCGCGACTTTAGGAAAGAGAAAGCCTTGGTGGCTAGATGGTGTTCCCACGTTATTTGACAAGTCTCGATCTTCTTTACTTAAAGGCTCTTCGTGCATTGAGTTTATCGAGCAATACAAGAAACAAGTTGATCTCTTTCGAATGCCTGGCTAAAGGCAAAAAAAATAGAAGGGCAAAAAAATAGAAGGGCAAAAAAAAACTACCGCATGCGGGGCTCGAACCCGCGGCTACGGGCTTAAAAGGCCCGTGCTCTACCAACTGAGCTAATACGGTTAAGGTTTTCGGTACGGGGAGTCGAACCCCGGTCAAGGCTGTGAAAGAGCCCTATCCTAACCGCTAGACTATACCGAAGATGGCATTACTCGGGATCGAACCGAGGTTCCAGGGTTCAAAGCCCCGTGTCCTAACCACTAGACTATAACGCCTCACTTGATTATAATATACAGTATATACTACTATACTAGAATACACAATCGCGCTCTAAAAGTTTACGTGTCAAAGTTTGTATATATATGTTATATTGTTGTTTTGTGTTTTGTGTTTTGTGTTTTGTGTGTAAAGTGTAATAGTATTAAACAAACAAAGGATGATTGCCTCAATTCACGTGATTCATATTGCCGACCGCGTGGACAGGGAGCCATCCATGCGCGCGCTCAACGAAAAGCTTCAACCATTGTTATTAATGCAAATGCAAATGCAAAATAAAATTGACCCCTTACCGTTTATCCAAATTTTTACCGCCACCCGACAATCAGACGGTCGGAAGGGGTGCTATGAGTCTCATGTTGCCGTTATGAAGCGCGCACTTGCAATAAATTCGGAGCAGCATGCTTTAATCTTTGAAGACGATGCGGAATTTGCTTCGGACATGTCAACTTCACGCATTCAAAAATTATTTAACGAAGCTCTCCAATTTATTAACAAGAACAAGACACTTGAAATTCTGTTTTTGGGATCCTTTCCGAACATTTTTGTGGCAAATGACACTGTAAGAATTGAAAAAGAAGGGTTTCAACATATATTCAAGACCAATCCTGCAACTACTCACGCGTATATCGCCAGCGCCCCGTTTATGAAACGAATGACGGAACGTTTCTACGAGTTTAACGGGGTACCAATCGATGATTTTTATAAGTCAAGCTTAATCAATACGCACGCTATCTACCCATCAATATTTTTACAATCGTCTTCTGAATCCGACATTGCGAGTCCACTTGCTTCCTTCGTAAGTAAATTCAAGCTAAAAAAAATTATCTGGAGACTAGCAGAATTTTATGCAACATCGACCTCAATAAGTTTGAAGCATGTATTGTTTGTATCTTCAATTCTTTTAGTATTGATTTATCAGTTGTCCTCGTTCTCTTAATCTATCAGTTGTCCTCGTTCTCTTCCTCTTCCTCCTCGCTAACGCGCGGGTTCTCCCTTTGAGATTCGATCCACTTTAAATTTTCCTTTTCGGCTTGTTCTCGTTTCTTCATAAATTCGCTTATTTCTGGCGAATCTGAATCAATGCGCTTCGGCATCTTCTTTTTAAAACCATTCACTTCAACTTCAACTTCTTCATGAACCTTTTCGTCTTCTTCTTCTTCGGCAAGAACGTCGCTCAATTTCGTAAACCTTGTTTGCTTGTTGTTGTTGTGTGCCGAGTTGTTTGTATAAAGTTTAGGTTTAGATTTCAAATCTCTTTTCTTCTCTTCAGCCTTAGCAATAGATGTAGGATTATTAGAAGTAGAAGTAGAAGTAGAAGTAGAAGGAGAAGGAGAAGGAGCAGGTGCAGGAGTAGAAGGAGGAGCCGACAAATATCTCTCCAAATTCTCGATTACGTGGGAATCTTGCATTAACTTTGTTGCATCATCTTCCTGCTCACTTACTAAGAAAAGTTTGGGTGGAGGCAAGCGACTTTCTTCATTTTCATTTAAAGAGTCTTTTAACAAGGGCACGGCATTTGCCAAGACATTCTTTTTTGAGTAATACCATACGGCCAAAACTGCAAATCCAAGAATTATAAGTGATACCGTAAGCAGGACAATTGGAAATGACTTTTTAGTGGTAAGTAATGCTTTTTCTTTTAATAATGCAACCGGAGCATCAATTGGAATAGTTGTTGGCATTGCTTGATTCATTTGATTTTGATTTTGATTGTGATAAGGATGAGAATGAGGCTGAGGCTGAGGAGGAAAGAATTGTTGCGCTTGAGGTTGCGTTTGCGGTTGCATTTGCATTTGCATTTGCTGCGAGATTGGATATCCATAATTTAATTGAGAAGTCGGCATTTGCATTTGCATCATGTGGTGTTGTGCAGGGGGGGGAGGCGCAGCTTGCGGAGGCACAGCTTGCCAAACATACTGAGGTTGTTGTAACTGTTGTTGTTGATTCTGAAAATCAGGTTGTTGTTGTTGTTGTTGTTGTGTATGCATTCTTTTCCCATTGTTTCCTTGTTGTGAAACGTGGACGACATGCGATGCATCATTTGAACTTGCTCCATTACTATTTCCAGATCCAGAAAGAGCAGCAAGAAGTTCACCAAAATTATCCGATTTCATGTGATCCATTTTTCTTTTGTTTGTAAGTGTACGTTGTTTTTTTTTTAACTTTAAATAAGGCTTAATGCAACGTACATAGTTAATAAAATGGAAAATGTAAGGGAGATTGAAATAAATGGTGTTTGTTATATACTAAAAACTGCAACTACAAAAGAAAAACAAGTTTTATTAGAAGATGAAATTCAAAACTTAAGATTAATTAATTTACAAAACGTTTCCGGAGTTGTAAAGATTGAAGACGCTTATATTTCAGACTCAGGGACTTTCCTTACCACAAAAAAAGCATCTGGTTTATTTGGTCATTTCAATTTACGCAACATCTTGACGAGTAATCGCGATATACACGACTTGTGGTTCCGCGAAATACTTTTTCAAATTTTATATACCATAGGATCTTTGCAACTAACGTTTCTTTCATTTCGTCATAATGATTTGAAGGCAGACAATATACTTTTGGATTTTGATCATGTAAATTCGTCTTCTTCTTGTAAATACGAATGGCCACCGCCTCATCTTGCCAATGAATTGACATCAGAATCAGGAGAAATAAAGATAAAGAGAAGTTGGAAGCTATCGTCGCAAATTAAAACTATTTTAATTGATTTTGAAGTTTCCACATCTGAAAGGGCAAATGAATTCGAAGCGCATTTAAATAGTCGATCACTGCAAAACGCCAACAAAAAATTTGGCTTGTCATCATTAAGATGTGACATGTTTGATGTACACTTACTTTTTGCCGAATTAAAAATGTATGCAAATTACAAAAATTGGGGTGCGTCATTCCTCTTATTCTGCGACAGTTTCTTTGATGACACCATGTTTTCATCGCCAGAATTCTGCACATCTCAATCGCGTCTCAATCTAGAAACACAAAAAAGGTCCATGACGCAACGATGGCAAAATGATAATTTTATTTTAAGACTCTTGTCCCATGAATACTTTGGACATTTAAGAATTATTTAATTTTCCAATTAATTGTGTGTATAAAGAAAAAAAGAACTTTGCTTCTATAACTATCTAAAAAAAAAATGGAAGTTCCTGTTGACGTTCCTTCGGTCGTCGAAACTCCGGTTGTCCCGGTCGTCGACGCCCCGGTTGTCCCGGTCGTCGACGCCCCGGTTGTTGTCGAGGCTCCTGTTGTAATCGAGTCTGCACCTGTCGAAGTCATGGATGGCGGTGCAAAGCACAACAAGCACAAGGCGAAGCGTCGCTACTCGCCGCGCCGCAAGTCCGCTTCAAAGCGCTCTTCCCGTCGCCGCTCTTCTTCGCGTTCGCGCAAAATGGGAGGCGGCGAGTTTGGCTTTGACGCGTTTGGCCGCAAAGATTTGGGACAATTACCGAAAAAGAAGAACTTTCCGTATTCTGGCGCGACAAGAATCGAAGACGTTGAGGCAATCAATGAGTACCTTTCAAACCCTGCATTTACGGGCGCAGAGTCTGCGTACGAAAAACTCGCAAAGCTCCACAAGCAAATGATGAAGGCCAACCTTTCGCCGTATGACGCGAAGCGCTTGCTGGAAGAAGTCAAGGCGTACGACCAGACTTCAAAAGATGGCACTTTGCCGCAGTGGATCGTTGACTACTCCAATGGTATTGATGACAAGATCGATAGGGCGGAGGCTGCACTCGACGTAGGCGACGACAGTCTTGCCGCGTCCTACGAATGGCAGGCAGCAATTGAGGAAAAGAAGCTTGCGTACATGATCATGGAGGCGCTGTCGGGCGTTGCCGTTGGATCAGGCGAAGACGCGAGATCCTGGCGCACGGACCGCGCAGAAGGCTACACGTCTCCTTTAGGTTGGGAGACAGGCTTTTCGGGAGCTGCTTCCTCGTCTTCGTCCATGCCGCCTAGAACGCAATATACTAGTATCGATGCAACTAAATATCAATACAAAGCACCGAAGTACGCTGCCGAACAATTGGCGCAATTGAAAGCCAATGAAGTCAAATATATAACTTTTGTTCCTAGAACCGAAAACTCTATTGAGAGTCCTACAGGTTTTCAAAATATTTTTTCAGGCGGAAAGAAGCACATGAAGCACGGTTTGCGTTCGCGTTCCCGGTGCAGCAAAGGCAAGGTCTTTGACCGGGACACGAAGCGCTGCCGCAACCCGAAAAGCAAAAGCAAGAGCAAGAGCAGAAGCAGAAAAATGGGAGGTGGAAAGAAATGCTCCCGGTAAATGGTTATTTAAAAGTATTATGTGTTATTGTTGCAAAAAAAGTAAAAAAAAAATCCTTCCCTTCTAATCAATAAATAATCTAATTAAATTGATACAAACAAAACAAAATGTTCTCCATTATAAGCGCAACAGACTTGAAAGAAGTTGATTGGACAATGGTTGAAGGCATTCAGGTTGGGGTTGCCAAACTTGAAGACAAGAGTAGTGAAAAAAGCGAAGACAAGGAAAAGGGAAAAAATGAGGAGGACAATAACAATAACAATAACAATAACAATAACAAGGAGAAGAGGGGCGAGAAGAGACGTTTAGATGAAGTTCAAAATGTAGCAAAGCCTGACGACACTGAAATTCAATGTGCCGTTGGTATCGTTCTCTTTAATACTACTGTAAGCTCATTAAATCCTGACCATCATTCAATTTACCTTAATACATTTCCGCGCTTTCGAGACTTTGATTTGTTAAAAGAAGAGAAGGAGAAGGAGAAGGAGAAGGACCAACTGAAACAAACAGAGTTAATTTCTACAATTAAGATTGAAAAGCCTGAAGCTTTAACAGCGACACAATTTTACGAAAAGTTTGTCAAGAGAAGCCAAGACGAGTGCAATGCAGAAAGAGAGGCGAAACAAGGCACAAAGGAATGGCTCGAAGTGCGCAAGCTTTCATTAACTGCATCTGTGTTTGGTGCAGCTGCCGGGTCCAATCCGTACCAATCACCCAACCAACTGTTAGAAGAAAAGCTTTGGGGCACATTTAACGGAAATGCACTGACAGTGTGGGGAAACGAGCACGAGCCTCACGCGCGCGAGTCCTTCATAAAATGGTTTAAGGACTTCTTGTCTGCGCGCTATTTTTTCGCTGGGCGATCAGATTCGGACAATCCAATTTTTGAGCTCAAGGAGGACAATGCAATCAAATTTGCGGCAGAGCCGTGGCTCGCAGTCTCGCCCGACGGCATCTTGTATTATGAGGACGCCGACGGTTCCAAAAAAGTTTCTCTCGTTGAATTCAAATGCCCTACACGAGACAATTTTGACGCACTGGTTTCTCCGTATGCAAAATACGAACATGGCGTCCCTACTTATTACAAGGACCAAGTGCAAGGAATTTGCGGGTACTTGAATGAAAACAAGTATGCAAATGCAAAGATTGAAGACATTTGGTTCGTCGTGTGGCGCCCTTCCAGAACTTGGATAACGCATTTGCAACCGGACAAGGAATACTATCAAAACTTTTTGAAACCTAAGCTTTTTGCTTGGTACTTTAAGCTGTACTTACCGGCCTTGACGAAAAAGTATAATGCGGGAGGAGAACGTTCATTAATCGAGTCGTTGCAATTGTAATTTTGTAATTTTGTAAAAAAAAGAAAAAGAAAAACAACCAAAAAAAATAAAAATGCCTCGCGTTTTTTATAAAGACGAAGACGAAGACGATAATAAACATGCATGTTCAAGCATTAAGGTGGAAACTATCATCGGGAGAGACGCTATAAAATTAGAATTAAAAAACTCTCTTCAAGATGGGTATGCAAAAAAGCTTGCAAAATGTTGTGGACCCCTGATGTTTGCAAATGACGAAAACTTAATGGACGAGCTTGAAAAATGCAGAGAGCAAACGTATTCGTCCTTTTCGTACGACACGTTAGGTAAGAGGACGCAATTCTTCTTTACAACTTTAAAAAATGTCGAAAATTTGAAGGGATTCATGTTTGGTGCAATAGTTGTAGGTGGTGTTGGTGTTAAAGTTAATTCGAAAGATGAAAAGGTACTTCAAATTGATTACTTGTGTGGATGCTCTTCAAAATGCGAGTTGTGTGGACATAAATACAAATCAGGTACTGAATTAATAAAGGAAGCGAAACGTATTGCAAATGAGTTTGGCGCAACGCAAATACAAGTCGAATCCGTTAAAGAATCAGTTGGATTTTACAAGAAACTACATTTCAAACCTATTCTTAATGACAATGTTAGTGAAAAAGATTTATTTTTTTATCTAAGCATACTTAGTAGAAAGAGAAGCAGAAGCAGAAGCAGAAGCAATAGCAAAAGCAGAAGCAGAAGCAGAAGCCCAAGCAAAAGTCCTAAACGTTTAAAAAAGTTTCCAGAAAATGCGACGGAAGAGGAACTTCAAGAGTATTATGAATATATGACAAAATAACTTAATTCATTAAGTAATTTTAAACGTAAAAAAATGAAGCGATCCTTGTTTGACTTTGCAAAAGCAAAAGAAGCAAAAGGCGGCAGTACAGAATTAGAAAAGAAAGCCAAGATTACACCACAATTAATATCTTTTACTGTCGAACAAATTCTTCGACCTCCTGATTTAACTTTTTTGACGTCATCATCACCCCAATCCCAAATACAAACTCATAAAACTCAGACTCAAGATACATTACTAGTTGATATTGTTCGACCCAAAACACTCAATAACGTTTTAGGACATGTAGACGCAAAAAAATCAATTCTCCAATACCTAAATTCTCCAACAACAAGAACAAAGCCAGCTCTTTTACTTTCAGGTCCCTCTGGATGCGGAAAAACATTACTTGCTACTTTGGCAATTCAGGAAGCTCTTTATCAAAAATGGGATGACCGCATTCTAGACTTGTCAAAAGAGAGCGACGATTCAATTTCTGTAGCAATTGAAAATTTGTCTAAAAAAAAGAGTTTGCCGGGTAAACCTTGGTGCGCTCTTATTGAATGCATTGAGGGATTTTCTGGGGAGGAGAGAACGTCTTTACTAAAAGCTGTCAAGGCATCAAAAATTGCCATGATCCTTACGTGCGACGACGCTTTTGAACCTGCAAACAAACCATTTCGAGAAGCCTGTTTCCATGTTCGAATGGGTCAGAATGATTCCAATACGATTTTACGAATCTTGTTTAAAGCGGGCGAAGTCTATGGACTTAAACTCTCTCCGGAAACAGCATCAAGCATTTTAATAAATTCAAATCAAAATGTAAGACTTGCTTTAAACACTTTACAGCTCTTGGCAACGACAAAAAAGACTGCGAGGAAAGGGGCTCCATTAAGTTCTGCGGACGAGGCGTTCAATTTGTTTACATCATGCTCTCAACTGTGCGCTGCAACACCAAAATCGTTTGAAAAATCATTGGTCATTTCTTCAGGGGATTCAGATATGTTTGTTTCGCTCGTTCAGCAAAATTATGTATCCAGTGCTTCATTCCCAGCAGGTTCTCAAAAAACACTTGATTCTTTATCAAATGTCGCGGAAGCCTTTTCATTTTCGGATATCTTTATAAAACGATTCTTGATTGAGGAGGGAACCTTTATTGCAACCTTGTCGACAAAAATAAATTTGACTGTGCAGAAAGCTGAAAAGCAGTCTTCGTTTCCTCTCTTCTTTTCAATAATGTCTTCTTCAAAATCAAGAAAAGATCGGCTTCCTGTAGCAGCTGGAGTCTTATCTTCAAAGTTTTTAGGAGAGGAACGGCCCCTCTTTATTCAAGGAGAAAAAAATAAAAATAAAGATAACAAGAACAAGAAAAACAAGAAACCGAACTTGTCCTTTGTTCAAGACATTTTGCCCCATTCTAATTTAACTCTTCTTTCACAAATAAGGCCTTCGGGGCTTGATGCGCATGACACTCTACTTGTTTTGAAGGCAAGAGTGAACGGAAGAAGCGATTTTCGCGTGTTAAAGGGGGAAGGGTTGTATGTTGTTGGGGATGCGCAGGCGAATACGTGGATACAAAAGGGAGTCTTTGCATTTTAACTACTTTAACACATACATAACTAATTAAAGATTGAACCGTTTTCGCGTACTCGCAAGATTGCTCTTAATGTTTGAAGTATTCCCCCATAAAATCCACCTGCTCCAAAATCCAGCCGTTGTCGGATCGTTCCAATGCTCCCTCTTTGCGTGTCTCGACAAATAAGCGGACTTGTGTTTGCTTTTTTCTTGAGGCGAGAAGGATGTGTAATCGCGCATTGTACTATCACCAAAATGAACAGTTCTCGTTTTTCCACCCAAAGTTTGTAAACGGACCATGTACTTTTTACCGGACTTGTCTGATTTGGAGAAGGAAACTAGTTTAACTTTAGATCCACCACCATGAAGGGATCTACTTCTACTCTTACTTCTACTCGTACTTTTACTCCTACTCTTTCTACTTTTCTTAGGAGAACAAAGAGAATGATAATACTCTTTTACAATGTCAAGTGGATAATTAAAAGTATTTAATTTTCCAATCACTTCGGATTTTGTAAGAAGCTTCATTGTTTCTGTTTGTTTTTTTTTATTTGTGTAGTCCAAAAACTTATTATGCATCTTCGGGTCTCACTGTAACCAAATCGTTAATTGCGCCCAACCAGTCGTCCAATACTTCTTTTGATGCATTTGCTCTCTTCATCAAGACGTGCACTGTTGCAATAAGTTCTTCGTATGATATTAGCTTTTTTCCAAATCGAGTCACAGCGGCTGCGGTTTGTTGTTGCATGTACGAGTCGGATATGGGACCCGTGTCGAACAAGTCAACATCTTGTAAACTGACCTCGGCATCCAAACCGGAAAAGACGTTCATTAATCTTGTTATATTTCCCTGTAGACATAATCCCTTGCTTTCCGCCATTTCCTCAACAAATCTCTTGACTAGTTCAGATCGCCTTTCTACATCTTGAGTTTGTACAACTCTTTGCCAAACCCAACTTGAAAGAATTGGAAATGTAATTCCCAAGACACTTTCCTTGTCATCAATGCTATACACTCGATTCAAATGATCAATGCAATCCTTTTCTGTTTTTGAAAGAATTAATTCTGGTCCTCTCTCCTTTTCCATCTCCTTCTGATTCTTTTCCTTCTCCTTCTCCTTTTCCTTTTCCTTTTCCTTTTCCTTCTCTTTATCAATAAATGAAGCAACGGTCTTCATAGATCCTCGCCAAAACTCATTTACGACCGTTTCTGTAAACTTTTTTACAGGAAGTAAGGGCGGTTTAAGTTCTGCTACTTTTACTTTTTCATTTTTGATTTTTTGAGCAGCCAAAAATTCATATATAGTTTTTCCTAAATTATCTTCAATCTTTACTTTCTTCGTTGGTGACTCTGCCCAAGTTCGTAACATAGAGATTGCCTGAACGAGCGGACGCTGGATTTCAATCGTGTGTATGTTTTCGTCGTCATCTGCCAAATCGCGCAGATTTCGATCTTGACGACGCTTCTTTTCTTTTTCCTTTTCTTGTTGTCCGCCTCTTTCCGGTTCTTCTTTTTCCGCTTCTTCTAAAGCTCCCTGAATTCCAAGTTGTCTCCATACGTAGGCTTGAGCTTGAGCTGCTTGAGGAGCTTGAGCTTGAGCTTGAAAATCCGAAAGACGCAAAGACCTTTGATTAACATGCTCTGCACAAAACGAAAAATCTTCCCCGGCTTGAGAAACGCATCGCTGGAAGCACTGCCTTCCATTACGAGTTTCACCAAGACACCGATAAGATTTTAATCCACCATCCTGCATACTGATTTTTATCTTTGTTTCTTGTCCTGCTTTTTGTCAGAGAAGAAGAAGAAACAGATGAAGAAGCTGAAGAAGACCAATCGTTTATCCAAACATTTTCATAAACTTCCTTTTCCCATGTTCTCTCCGCAATACTTTTCTTAAAAAACTCCCTTTTTATAACATCGCCTTCTATGGCCCATTTCCCAGTAGTCAAGACGAGAAAAACAGGAGCCATTTTTGTGACATTTTCATTTTATTACAACAATTCAATTTATTATATTTATTTATTGTACATACAATACAAGAACATCATTAAATAAAGAATGAGCTCGTTTGTGGCAGTCAAGACAAGAGTAAAGGCGTCTAGGGAACGAAAAAGCCCCGAAAAGGAGGATGTAACAATTTCAGAAGGATGCTTTTGGTACATTAAACCTCAAATCAAAATTGATGCAAAAACAAATAGGAGATCGTTTTATGGAATTAATCAAAAGGAAATGCAAAGATTGCGAGAGTTGGTCAAGTCAAACTTCTTTACTCCCGAAATGTTGAGCGTAATTGCTAACATGAATGAAGAGTCCGGCACTAAAAAGCAGACAAGGTTAAGAAGCTTTGATTGGGCAGTTACAAACTTTACAAAGGGCAATCCGATTTCTTATTTGCGCCCTGTCAAATCTATTGGCGCAAATACACGTGCGAAAAAGGAGGAGGAGGAGGATAAAGAGGATAAAGAAGATGAAGAGGATAAAGAAGAGACCAGGCGGATTGTTGACCCGCATGTGTCCTATTCATCAGAACTTCATAGCGGCCACCGTCTACTCTTTGACCCTTTTCGCCGCGGAACTCACGTTTATTTTGAAGCGGACGGACAGAACCGGCATTCGACAGTGGGACAATTGTGTTTTCTGAAGTGGTGCTTTGACAATGGAATTGACAAGTACGTGGATGAAAATGCAGACGAAATTAAAAAGGACATGGCCGTTATTTCTAAAAAGAGGCGCAAGAACAAGAAGACTCCCATTTACATTCAAAATCAACAAGAAACCAAACGTTCCAGAGAAGAGGACAAGAAGGACGAAGATGTTAAACATCCTAAAAAAAGGTCGAGAATGGAATTGACTCCAACTCCAAAAAGTCGGATTCGCGGTTTGGTGCCAATGACAAAAATTGAAATCCATGCATAGTAATAAAAAAAAGCATTTAACTCTTTATAGATTCTAAAAAGAAAAAAATGTCCGCTCCGTCCGAAGTTTTTGATCAGGTCGAAGTCCCCGAAATCGCCGAGCTGGCCGGTGGCAAGAAGTCCAAAAGCCGTTCCCGCTCGTGCGCCAAGGGTAAACGCCGCAGTCAGACGACTGGCCGCTGCCGCAGACCGTGTCCCAAGGCTTGCAAGAGTGAAGCCGATGACGAGGAAATGCTTTTAGACGAAATTGATGACCTGCAGTACCAGCTTTATGTGGCGAAGTTGATGATTCCTGGAACTAACACGCAAGCCGAGTTGGATCAGGCCAACCTCGGTGGTGTTGAATACACAAATAAAGGGCAGGGTCCTTTACGCCCCAACGGCATGTTCGGTGGCGGCGAAATGGAGGGCGGAGCCTCCCACAGAAAGCGCAAACTGACCATGTACAACAAGTTCGTGATGAAGTATGCAAAGCAGCACCATGGCAAGACGGGCAAGTCTTTGATCCGTTCTGCGGCCAAGGCGTGGCGCGCGCACAAGGGCGGCCGCAGCATGAGCCGCAGCCGCAGCCCCTCAAAGCGCAGCCGCAGCCGCAGCATGCGCCGTTAAATACTTTAAATTATAAAAGTGAAGGAGAAAGAGAGAGAGAGAGAGAGAGAGAGAAGAGATAAGAGAAAGAAAGTTGTTGAAATCAGATAGTCTCAATTACAAAGGGGCCCCTCACCTCCGTTGAATACCGCTCCGCCGCCTTTAATCCCATCACAACCGCATTCTTTCCAGAAAAACAACCAGCCTTCTTGGCTACATATAATGCCCCCTTTGCAATTTGAGCACCCGCTCCGATGGCACAGAATCCATCCCTTTGCGATGCAACCTGCAAATCCGCAGACACGACAAACAAGTTCTTCTTGAATCCCATAATAAATGAGAAATCTTCTGATTCCTTGTCAACTTCAAATTCCTTGAGCAAAGCGCGGAGCGGAACAATTACTTTTGTGACCATGTATTCCATCGGGTCTAACTTTTCCTTAATATCAAATTTTGGAAAATTGAAATGATACCGGACGAGCTGACACACCCGATACGATCCGCAAAATCCAAATATGCAACCATTTTTAACAAAGAGTTTCGGGTCGCTGCGAATGTCAAGCTCAGAATCGGAAATCCCCGCGCTGTCTGAACCTACAACCACTTCATTGTCATCGGACAGCAGTGCAACAATGACTGTCATTTTAATCTTTTTATTATACATACTACTTTACATATTTAATAATCAATCAAACAAAACAAACAAATGAAGAGAAATGAACGTGACTACTTTAGATGGTTTTAAATATAATTTGACAAGCTCATTCGTGAGCATGAGTCCAGTGCTTCAAATGCTGAAGCTTTACTTACACAAGGATCAACAAGAGCAAGAGCTTCCGGTAACTTTAAAAACGCTATTGAAAGCCATAAAATTTTGTGCTATAATCGATCAAAATCAAAATCAAAAACCAAAACAAGAACCCATTCCGGACACTACGGTATACTTTTCTGAACTCGTCTCTCAACAAGAGTATGAATTTGTGGATTTATTAAATTCAAATTCAAAAGAAGATGAAATTAAGAATCTTTTTGAATTTGCTGACTACATTGATTTTGGAATGCTACGGCGACTGATGGCAAAGACAATTGCCTTTAAAATTAAACAATGCAAAAATGTTGAAGACATAAGAAAACAATTTGAATTAGTCAATGACATTGATGAAAAAGAGTATGCGAAATTAAAAGAGGATAGCAAATGTTTGCACTGATTTATTTTACAACCTCACGACAGGTTGTTTCGGACCACCCTTTCTACCGCTTCTGCGGCCCGAAGCTGGTGGAGATGAAATGACGACAACGCGACGAGGCTCGGATTGTTCTTTTTCCTTTTCCTTCTCTTTCTCTTTTTCCTTCTCTTTGTCTCCCCTCTGCCTGTCTTCGTCTTCTTTCTCATCTTCCTCTTCCTCTTCTTCTTGCTCATCTTCATCGTCATCTTGATACAAATCATCATCGTCTTCTTCCTCTTCTTCCTCTTCTTCCTCTTCTTCTTGAGCAAGTTCTGTAAGAGACTTTTTCTGCATCTTCCTTCTATTACTATTAGTATTAGTAGTAGAAGAATTTGTGATCTTGATTTTTTTTTGTGGAATAGACCGAGCCGTAGCAAGACGCTTAGACATGTCCTCTTCCATCTTGCTCAATCGTTCCATTCTCTTCTCCATTTCAATTTCCTTCAGTTTCAAACTTTGAAGCGCAGATGCAGTTTCCTTGTCTTGCTGTTCTCTTGATTCGTCAATAACTTCAATTTTTGGAGAGCTTGCGACTTGTGTCCACGGGGACGTTAAATTCATGCTTGCGCTCGGCGGTCTCATCATTTTCTTACCACTGTTTGAATTAGTTGGAGATGGAGGCGTCGCCGGAGGAGACGATGAAGATGAAGACGACGAAAACTTGGCTTTAAGTGCTTCCATTTCCTTTGCCTTCGCCTCGTCCTCTTTCGCCTTGCCCTTTCCCCCAAAAAATTTCTTCAAATAGCTTCCGTCTTTCATCATGTTGCTCATGACTGTCCATCCAAAGCTTCCAATAACAATCATTGCGAGTTCCATTTCAGGCTTTTGCGCGCCGCGGCGCCAGTATTTCTTGTAAATTTTTGTGAGTGGACGATCAAAGCGGTTCATGTCGCTGCACAAGGACTTGTGATATCCGTCAAGCAAAGGAAACCCAAAGTTTTTGGCGACCATCTCAATCAATCCAGCGCCAACGTCAATAGACGACTTGGCAAGATTGACCATGCGCCTCGCCTCAATCTCGGATTGGCAGCGATCGTACTGGAAACTAATTTCTTCAAGAGAATCTTTCATAGTCAAGGTACGTACTAATTTGCATTGTCCGCTTTCAGCAAGAGACAAGAGCTCAGTCAGCAATCCTTCCTTTTCGTCGCGACGTTCACTCTCGACGGATTCAAAATAGGCCTTTTTCGGCTTGGGGTTGGTGGTCGTTGCCCTAGGTGGTTCTCTAGCTTTAGCCGCCTCAAAAGAAGTCGGAAGCTGAGATCTTTGATCATCGTTCGATTCAGAACGAGTACTTTCCTTGTCTCGATTGTCTCTATCTCTATCATGTTCCTTTTCATTATTGTTGGAGTTTGCATTGTCTGAAGAAAAAATGTGAGAATGCTCGCTCGCCGCATCCTCTTGTGCATGGAGCTCGTCTTCCCGTGGCTCGGCTCTCTGGTCCTCCTCTTCTTCTTCTTCTTCTAGATCCGCTGGCGGCGGTTCGTCATCTTCCTCTTCAACAACGTCAACTGGAAACGATCCTCTCAAATTTAAATCTTTGCGCCTCGGTTTTTTCTTGGACATGTTTGTGTAATCGCGGTTGGCTAAAATTTCAAACGTTGCAAATTCAGATTGCGTTGGAGTATGAACGGAATCATTTTCGTCATCACTCATTTTCTTTGTCTTTCTTCTTTTATAATACTTATTCTTTGTTCTATGTCTTTTAATATGAGTTCCAAAACAACAAAAGAACAACGAACGAACAAAAAAGTTAAAAAACAAAATAAAAATTAATTATTAATTACCAAAATGATTTTTTTGGATGAGGAGATTGCTCTTCTTCCTACCCTAATTAATTCGTCATTAAATACAAATACAAATAAAGATGAAGATCAGCTAAAAAAAATTATTATCAAACGAATTCCATTATTAAGACTTATTGCAAATCATGTTGCTTTAGAAAAAACAAGGATTTTAAAAGATTTGCAAGAGAAGAGACGAGCAATTGCATTTAAAGTTGAAGAAAATTTTGTTTTTCCGTCAATGACAACTGTTTCATTTCTTGATGTAATGAAAGAACCAGAGTTTATTCAAAGGTTATCAAATGTACTCTATCCAAAAGCTTTTGGAATAGAAATATCTTTATCTCTTGGCTACATTGAAATTTATTTGACGCTAGATTTGTCAAAAATAATTGAAGGAAAAGATCCTATCTGCGTTTGTGAACATCGGGGCTTTTATGAGGAAGGCGCGTGCTGTGAATGCGGGGGATATGTAGTTTTTTGTTATGAATGTGGTGCAAAATAATTTAACGGCGATTCCTTTTTGTGTTTTTGTTTCTGTTTTTCCTGCTTCTCTGTCTCGACAGCTTTGTATTTCCCCTCTTCTTTTTCTCCTTCTTTGATTTTGATTTTGATTTTAATTTTGATTTTGATCCTCCTCCTAAAGGAGACGATTGCGACCTTCTTAAAGCGAGGAATCGAGAATATTTAGGAGAAAAAGTAGGAGAAGTAGGAGAAGTGGGAGAAGTAGGAGGAGGAGAAGAAGCAGCACTTGTTTCGTAAATCATGTCATTCTGATTAAAATGCACAAATAAATCTATCATTCTATTTAACACATCACGATCTTTTAAATTTAACTCGTCTCCGGACCCCATTTCATCGCTTATTATACCCGTCTCTCGATCAAAAAGAATTTGTGCGCCATTGTTAAAGAAAATCGTTACAAAGCTAGAGTCTCTTGGGTTTGTAGAAAAATATTCAACCCTCACAAAATTATCTCTTGTAATTGTAATATTACTCATTTTTTTATCTTTTATTTTTATTAATTTAATTACGTTATATTCAAAAAAAATGTCGCACGCTCTTGAAAGTATTCAGCTCACGCTGTATACGGACAAGGAGGTGCGAAACCTGTCAGCAGTGCAAGTTCTATTTCCATCTACTTTGGAGCGATCTCTTCCAAAATCAAATGGTCTGTCCGACCCTCGATTTGGCGTCACGGACAGAAACTTGAGATGCACCACGTGCGGGCAAGCTGATTGCTTCCAGCACTTTGGTCATATTGAATTGAACAAGCCTGTATGCCGTTTGGGTCAAATATCATTAATCTTGTACATTTTGCGGTCAGTTTGTTGGGCATGTTCAAGGCGAAAATTTACCGTCAAGGGCGAGAAGGGTGGGTTCTTGGATGCTCGGTCAATTATCTCGAGGACACCTCCTTTAGGAAAAGAAAGGCTTCGAGCAATCAGTGAAGCATGCAAGAATCGCTTTAAATGTCCTTGGGACGATGATTCAATTCCATTGACAGATCGGTGTGGGGCACCTCAACCTTCTTACGTCCTCGTCAACAAACTTTTCTTCAAGAGAACGTTTCGCGAAAAGGAAGAATGTTTGTTTGAGAGCGAGGAAGAAAGGGCGTTTGCTACTTCCCGGCTTATGCCTGATGAAATTCAAAGTATCTTGAGGCACATTCCTCATGACACTTTAATTTTAATGGGATTTCGTCCTGAAATCTCGCATCCAATGAATTATATAATGAGCGCCCATATTGTTCCGCCTCCAATAATTCGCCCCGCTTCAGGATCCGTAGCGTCTGATTCCAGATCCAGAGGCGAAAATGACATGACAACAGCATTTCAGGACATTATTCGATGCAATAATGAACTTAAGTGCATTTATGAGGATCCGGAATCGACAGAGAAGGAAAAGTATCAGTCGTGGGATAAGCTTCAGCTTTTTTGTGGAGCTTTGGTAAATCAAGTCCTGAAAAAGCAAGAAACGTACGATGGAACTCCTTTAATGCATTCCCGCGCAATTGCGAATCGGCAAGTGAAGGATTTGAAAAGCCGTTTGACCGGAAAAAGAGGCCGTCTCCGCGGAAATCTGTCGGGCAAGAGAGTTGACCACGCGGCTCGTAGCGTCGTCGGGCCAGACGCGTTTCACGACATTTACGAGCTCGGTGTGCCGAAAAGCATAATGAGCACTCTTACTTTTCCAGAGCACGTAAATTTCATTAACATTAATTATTTGGCCTCTTGCGTGGCCAAGGGGAGCAATGTGTTGGGCGGAGCTCTCACAGTTCGCACGCCAGCGCTTCTTGGACAAAAAGGATCGGAGGGAGGAGAAAAGGTACACTACATTTCGTTGCTTGACGAGTTGGGGCGGAGGGACCTCGCCGCTTCCTTGAAACCGGGCATGATCGTGGAGCGGCACTTGAGAGATGGAGACTGGTGCTTATTTAATCGTCAGCCGTCTCTCCACAAGGGATCCATTCAGGCCTTTAAAATTTATAACGTCCCTTCTCTGCAATTCAAGCTGCCGCTTCCTTGCACAAAACCTTTCAATGCAGATTTTGACGGAGACGAAATGAACCTTCACTCGCTTCAGGGATACGAAGCGATTGCCGAGGCTCAAGAAATTATGAGCGTTCCTTTTCAAATGGTGACTCCTCAATCGAACAGCGTGTCCATTGGACTCGTGCAGGACTCTCTCGTGGGAGCCTACAAAATGAGCTCAAAGGACTCTTTAATCAAACGGGATTTGGTTATGCAGCTCGTAATGTCATTCAGACACAATCCCACATCCTGCGAGTACAATGAAATGCCTTTAAACAAGCCGGAGTCTTTTGTCGACTACTTGTCTCAAAAGAGCGACATGAGGTGGTTGACACCATCGACGAACACCAATTACACAAAAAACACAAAGAACACACAAAATGACATTTTCTTCACTCCGTCCGTCGAGGCTTTTTTACCGTATCCTGCTATTCTTAAAGGAACTACGTTTTCGTACGTTAAAAATCAAGATGGATCTTCGAACCCTACAAAAATAGTTCACGGACCTTTATGGACGGGAAAACAAATTTTTTCTTGGCTTTTGCACCCGGCGGTAAGTTTGCAGAAACCTCTTTCCGGAGGAGATGTTTCAAGTATCGACGATTGGATGAATGACAAAATTGTTTCTATACGAAACGGGGAAGTGTTTTGTGGGCGCTTGTGTAAGCAGACTTTAGGGTCTACGACAGGTGGACTTATTCACGTGATTTGGAAGCACTGTGGGCCTTGGGCGGCTGCGCATTTTGTTTCCGATGCACAGCGTCTCATGATGCAATGGCTTACGCATTTTACAGTATCAATATCAATTTTGGACTGCATGAATGGGGCAGAAAGCGCTGTCGACGACTTGGTCGCAGAGTCCATGGGCAAGGCAGACGCTCTCATGCTTTCGGACGTTCCAGAAAGTGTGAGGGAGCAGAGACAGACTCAGGTTCTCCAGGACATTTTGAGATCCGCGGGAGGAAAAGTTCTCGAAAATATGGATCCTCAGTGCGGCATTGCAACAGTGGTCAATTCAGGAGCCAAGGGGAACTTGATGAATCTCGCTCAAATTTCCGGAATCGTCGGTCAACAAACTCTTAATGGTGCGAGAGTTCAATTCAGAAAAGGTCCGAGCGGGCCTCGAACGTTAGCGTGTTTTGCTCCGGGAGACGGGCGTCCCGAGGCCCGCGGGTTCGTCGCCTCTTCGTACTTAATGGGACTTCAACCTTACGAATTCTTTTTCCATCAGCAAGCAGGACGCGAAGGAGTGGTTGCGACCGTGTCGGGCACATCGGAGACAGGTTACAATCACCGGAAAATGATCAAGGGGCAAGAATCGGAGGTGATCATGTACGACGGATCAGTAAGAGTCAGCACAAATGTAATTATTCAGCTTCATTATGGCGGCGACGATTACGATGGCGTTCATGTGGAGCGTGTCAAGATGCCATTTCTGGCCTTTTCCGACAAGGATAAAGTTTTGAAGTATTTGGGATTTGATTCTTCTCTTAATCCTACTTTGCCGCCTTCAAAAAAACAAGAACAAGAACAAGAGAAAGAGAGAAACAGAGTGATCGAGTCATGGACATTGCTGAGAAACATTAAACTGTCGGCAAGCAAGTACGGAAATGACTTTTCAGCGGAAATCTGCATGCCCGCTAACTTTGAGCGCGTTGTTGCCTTTACAATGTCCAAAAGGTCCGCACCTCTGTCAAGCGCTGCAATTGAAGACGAACTTATTCTCTCTGAATTCATGCTGAAATTTATGCTTGAAAAAATGCTTCGGGCTCATTTAAGGCACTCCATTTCTTCATTTGAATCTCTACATCTTGAAAAATCTCCATCTCTCCACGAATTGCTTTATTTGCCGAAAATGGATTGGCGAAGGATCGACGATCCTTCTTTAATTGCCAGACACGCCCTATCTCTCACGTGCACTTCTCCTTTCTTGAAACGCCACAAGGTCATCACACGAGACATTGCAATGAACATTGCAACCCAATTCGTTAATCTTTACATTCATGGACTTGTCAATCCCGGAGAAGGCGTGGGGGCAGTTGGTTCGTCTTCAATTGGAGAACCCTCTACGCAGTTGACACTTAACATTTTTCATTACAGTGGAATTGCAGAGAAGAACGTTACTTTAACTGGCTTGCCGCGATTTAAGCAAATTATCAATGCCATTGATACGTCTGAAACATCAAACATGAGGCTTACGTGCATTCCTTCAAAAACTAAATCAATGAAAGCGGGATCGTACATTGACGACTCTGCAAAATTATCCGCCAAAAAATTTGCAGCTTCGTTACCTCGAGTCATGTTGGCCGAAATTGTTGACTTTTCCCGAGTCATGTATAGTCCATTGGGTTATTCGTCATCCTCCTCCGTTTTACGAGACACGTACGTGTTTGGAAAACTTGGAGACATTTCCACTTTTTTGGACATTGAGTCCTTGAGTTACTTTACCCTTTCTAGTGGGTCCGGATTAACCGTAAATTCATTTGCGTCCACGTCATCGTCGGCAACTCGCCTCAACTCATCTCCGGCTATCAAGAAATTAAAGAGCGCTACAAAATCAAGAATTGCATCCGCAATTGATTCTCAAACATCACCCCAGTCAAAGCATAATTCTTCTTCTTCTTCTTCTTCTTCTTCTTCTTCTTCTTCTTCTTCTTCTTCATCGTACCCTAACCCAAACAATCAAAAGGCGTCCTCTTACGTGTGTGTCTTTAAACTTGACAAGACGGCATTAACTCAGCGCTCCTTGTCCGTCGACGATATTGTCAATGCACTTCGTCTGTTTGTTGGCGAAGAGGCGCATGTTGTGGCAACAAAGCGATGGTGCAAGGATTGGCTTGTTTCAATTCGTCCTCCGGCTTTCGGATCAGGAGACATGGACAGGTGCATAACAGAGGCCGTGCACGACAGCTTGCTGGAATCGGCAATCGTGAATGGCCTGCACGGCGTTACAAAAGCAATCGCCTCGCTTGATGCGCAAACAAAGCAATGGGTTGTCGACACAGACGGTTCAGACATTATCTCGGCAAACCGTTTATCCGGGATTGACAAGCAGCTCATGTGGACGAACAATATAATTGAGGCTGGTCGTTGCTTTGGCGTGGAAGCTGCAGTTGCTCTTCAACAAGTTGAACTTCATCGCGTCTTAAGCTTTGACGGGAGTTACGTGGATCCAAGGCATACGTGGTTGCTGTCAGACGCTGTGACAAGATCCGGAACAATCAACCCTTTGAACAGACACAAGATGGAAGAGCTCGGCGGCAGTTTGCTTCAATGCGCTTCGTTCGAGCAAACGTTGGACGTTTTTGGGGTCGGGGCCGCATTTGGATCGTCTGATAATTTATCTGGGGCAACCGAAAAACTTATCGTGGGTCAACCAGTTCACGTCGGAACTGGTTCTTTTGAGATTCTATTTGAAGCAGTCAAACCGCAATATGAAAATGCCAGCACATTTGTTGGGCCCCTCTTTTCATCAATATCTTCAAAAGAAAATATAACTGACGATTTTGTTGCTCCACTTGACATGTCAGCAATAAACAACAACAGAAAAAATGGAGGAGGAGAAGAAGGAGAAGGAGGAGAACGAGAAGGAGAAGGAGAAGAAGGAGAAAAAGAAGGAATTGTTCTTCCATTAAATCTAAATCTTAATAATGAAATGAATTGTGATGTGGCAGAAGAAGACGAAGTATTTGTGGAGCCCTTATTTCCTTCAGCATCCTCCTCTTCATCCTTCTCTTCATCCTCTTCTTCATCGTCTTCATCATCATCTTCTTCGTCTTCATCATCTGCGTCAATTGAGTTTGCCCCTCCGAGACTTGTCACAACTGCTGACATCATTTCTTCCTCAATCACAAATGTCACGGGCTTTATGTCAACGGCAATGTTTTCAAGAAAAGAAATTTCCGCATTTGCAACAGAGCTTTCTCCATCTCTCGACATTATGCAAAAATGCGCCAGTAACCGTCGAGGTATTGTAATTAAGGCAACATGTGGCGGCGATACAAGTAGAACCTCATTTTTAAGAATGGAGTCAAGCCTCGATAAATATTACAATTGGACACATTGCGATTCTACGTGGTCACAAACGACTCGAGTTTATTATAATGACTCCTTTACGGATGTTTTGTACAATAACAACAACAACAACAAGAGCATTTCAAAAGAAAATTTTAATCTGGAGAGGTTGCATTCTGGTTCCATTCGACTTGGTTCCGCTGAAAATGCAAGGAGCCGGAAAATTGCAATTGACCAGGTTTTGATAATGAAAAAAGAGGTAAGTGAGGAATGCATTCTTCCGAGCCGGGTGGAAATACTTCAGAGCAAGAACTTTGTCAAGGGTCCGTTCGAAATTTCCTTGACAAAATTGTGGTCTGCAAAGAACATTGTCGAGGCTGAAAAGCTGCAGCACGAAGGACATCCTAAATTGTCCGTCTCAGTAAAGCTCAAGTCTCCCGACTTTATTTTGGAGCGAAATCAATCAAGCTTTACGGTGGGCGCTTCATTTGCCATGTTCGTAGGTCTGTGCGTTGAAATCCTTTTCTAAATTTAATTTTTTATAATTCGATAAATATAAAATAATAAATAAAGAATGCCCGTGTTTCTAAGCGAGCAGCTCAAGGAGGCGGGTGCAATTCGAATCGAAATCTTAAAGACTTTAAATGCCGGAAACAAGCGCTTTTTGTTGTGGGTAACCGAAATGGACAATCACTCCATGGTCCATGAATTCTCTTCGCTCTTGTCTATCGATACCTTTTCGTCTGTGATGGAAGAGGAGGAGACGACGAATTCGGACTACTCAACTATCTTACTGACACGACTCGATGAAGATGAAGAATCGTCGTTGGAAAGTGTTTCAATTGGTTGTTTGAACAAGGACGCGGCATTAAAGCTAAAAGATTTTATCAAGAGTTTTGTTCAACATTCACAGGTAAGCGCGAGTTCGGAGGTAGTGGGGGCAAAGGCGGTGAATAATAAGAATAAGGATGCAAAGTAATTATACAAAATCCGCCCATTTCGCTTCTGGAAAGGTCGAAAGAATGTCTCTTTTCAATTCAATCCCTTTTTTTTCCTGAAGAACAGATGGAAAAAAAGTAATAAAGATTCTTAAGTTCTTATCAATTTTTGAATTGTTTTTACAGCCGGCGTGAAGAGTAAAAATATCGTACAAGAAACCGTCGTTTGTCCACGAGGCTGAATCAATTCTGTTCTCATCTTGTAGTTTTATATCGTCGCTATCCTGATTGTCTAAATGACTTCCGGGAATAAACAACGTGCCTAATTTGGATCCATCCGCCGTAAATGCAAGGCAGACAGCTACATTCGGCCCTGATCCGTGGTCTCTATGAAATTGCTGTTGAGGAGACATTGCTTCAACAACAATAATTTCGCTGGTATATATTATAGGTTTTGATCCAAAATATGAGGTTAAGAATAACTCTAATTCTTGAGTAAAGATTTTCTTACAAATTTCTCTTGGCAACTCTATAAGGTTGAAAGGGTATGCATTTCGTCCAGTCCTATATTCATATCCATCAATGTTTGAACATTTCTCAATTAAAAAATTCTTCAAAAGACTCCGTTCTTTTCGTGTAAACACAAGAGGCCATCTTTGAGCGCCCGACTCTTGCATTTTTGCGCCCGACTCTCTTTATCTTTATGATGGTTATGATGGTATCCATTCTTTATCCAAATGCCAAAAAAGATACAATGTATGAACGTTTCCGTTTACACAATAATAAGAGAAACCATCGTACGCAGGATCCACAGTCTCTGTCTCAAGATTTTGTTTTTCTTTTTTAGAAAATGTTAATTTCTTTGACTTGGCATACAGTTTTAGTGCGTCTTTTTCTGACGTGGAGAACGGAGTAAAGTTTTGATCTACTATTCTGTTTTCTTCTTCTTTTACTGGACTAAATTTAAAGTAATCAAAACCTGCTCCTGGAACTATTTGTATATTTCGCAGTGCATTCTTGTTATCCGATCGTGGATAAAAAACATAAATCTTAAAGGTATTCCGGTCAAATTCAAAATTTACGTATCCCTCTCTTTGAAATGGAAACTGATTATTTTGTCCCAGTTCTTCTTTACCTTTATTTAGACACTCTTTAGGATTGTAGTTGTACCCATCAGATTCGTCAACGAATGCATCAGGACCACGCCTGCATGTTGCACGCGTTTCCGTCGTCTTCGTATTAGTCAATGTATCAATTGATATAGATACGTAATACATTTCGGTTCTTAACCCAACTCGAGTACTCGTGTGCTTTTCCTCAAGTTCAACAAAACACTTTTCTAAAAATGTTTGAAGAGTCATGCATCGTTTTCTACTTTCTTCCATTTTTAACATTATTCTGTTTCTTGCTTTTCTGGTGGCTTCCTTGTATTCTGCGTTTTGATAGGCAATAAAGGAATCAAGAGAATCGCTTCTGCTTCTACTCTTGCTCTTGCTTCTGCTTCTGCTCTTGCTCTTGCTTCTGCTTCTGCTCTTGCTCTTGCTTCTGCTCTTGCTCTTGCTTCTGCTTCTGCTCTTGCTCCTTCTTATGCTTCTGCTCTTGCTTCTTTTAATAATCCTGCCCCTGCTTCTAATCTGTAACCATTGCAATTGCTTTCGCGATTTCGCATATGCTTTACTTTTCTTGGTCCAAGAATAGTCTACGAAAAGTAAAGGTTGGACATTACGAAAAGCTTGAGGACGTTCTGGTTTAAAAACTTGCATAAGATTTTTAAAACTCAAATATGAATTAGGAACTTCGCGTATCCATAATGCTTCTTGCTGAACTACTGGAGTGTACATGTAGTATCTTCCATATTCTAGATCATTAAGGTACTGTCTTTCTTCTTTTAAAGTAGTTATTGGTACATCTAAATCCCCTAGTAAAGCGTATAAAAGACCGTCAAATGTCAAGTCTCCCGTCACATCTTTATAGATAGGCTTTTTCCAATGTAAATCTTTTGCTATTCGTAAAAAATTTGAAAGTGTTTTAGCAATTTGCCAAGCAACTAGTATTTCTGCGTTTTTAAAATATTTTACTAAAGGATATTCAGTAGAATTTTTTACATTTTCCAAATTCGTTATCAGTCGATTAAAGATACTTTTATTGAGTTCCATTACTTCTTCGTTTTTATAACACTCAATGGACCGTGTAACAGTTCCTAATGCATTCCTTATTGTTTGAATACCTGCTTTTCTTGCCTCTTCGATCGTTTCATCGTTTATTTCTTTGTAATTTTTTACAAGTTTTAATCCATTTATGTAGGATGTGTAGAACCCGAGTTTGAACTGAGATGCATTGTAATACGAAACATGATAATTATCTATTTTTAGAACGTCGTGAAGCAAAAGAGCATCCGCATTTGATACTTTTCGAAAACTTTCTAAAAGATTGATCATAATTCGTGTGTAGCTATCATTTTCCTTTTCGTTGTTTTGTAAATCTTCTTTTCTATTAAGTGTACTTAATCGAGGCTGCAAAACTCGATCTAAATCAACTCCATATAAATTGTTAGGAACACAATATTCCGGGAAAACACAAAATCTTTGCAAATGATGCAAATATAAAGTCAAGACTTCATTTTGTTGATCATTCACGGAACTTGTAATTGTAAATTGTACTTCCATTCCCATACTGCATTCCAAGTTCAAGGGATATTTATCTGGACAATTTGGAGGAACACAATCCTTTACTATTTTTTCAGGATGCTTAGGAGGTATTGTTTTAA